>Ga0209253_10000495_pt1 | contig 33960 bp, 28 predicted proteins | sample FrelakmetBRP12BR_FD_187145 | JGI IMG/M metagenome (GOLD analysis project Ga0209253, IMG submission 187145) | Freshwater lake sediment microbial communities from the University of Notre Dame, USA, for methane emissions studies - BRP12 BR (SPAdes)... | ecosystem: Environmental > Aquatic >... | reverse complement strand
GTGTCGCCCGTTGCGCTGCCGCGTTGCTCGGCGTCGCGACCATCCTGGCCGGTGGCGTTCGCGCTCAGACCGTGCTTCGCAACCCGCTGCCGCCGCTCCGCGAGCAGGCGGAGATCCGGCAGCGGTGGATCCAGTACCGGCTCGACAGCGTGCTCCCGGGCCTGATGCGCACGTACGACGTGCGGATGTGGGTGGTGAGCGGCCGGGAGAACAACGACGATCCGGTGTACATGCAGCTGGTGCCGGGCCTCGGCGCCACGATGGGCCGCCGCACGATCCTGGTCTTCTTCGACCGGGGACCGGGCCAGCCGGTGGAGCGCATCGCCATCGGCTCGGGGGGCGGCGGCTTCTACCGGCCGCTCCGCGACACGGCGCTCGCGCGGCAGCTCGGATCGTTTGGGCAGGACCGCTTCCAGCTCCTCAAGCGCGTCATCGAGGAGCGCGACCCGCGGACCATCGCCTTCGACGTCTCGCGCGGCGACGCCTACGCAGACGGCCTCTCCGCCGGCGACTATGAGCAGATCCAGGAGCTGCTGGGCCCGCAGTGGATGCCCCGCGTGAAGCGCGCCGAAGGGCTGGTGATCGACTACTTCGCGGTGCGCGCGCCCGCGATGATGGAGCACTACCTGCCGCTCGAGCGGCTCGCCCACGACATCATCCGGACGGCGTTCTCGCGCGAAGTCATCACCCCCGGCACCACGCGCGCCGGCGACGTCGCCTGGTGGGCGCGCCAGAAGCTGGCCGACCTGGGACTCGGCGCCTGGTTCAACCCGTACATCACCGTGCAACGCCAGGGCGCCGACGGCGACACCCTGCGCGACCCGGTGCTCCTGCCGGGTGACGTGCTGCACATCGACTTCGGCATCACCGGGCTGGGCCTCAACACCGACACACAGCACATGGCGTACATCCCGCGGCCGGGCGAAACGGCGCCCCCGCCGGGGCTCGTGGCCGCGCTGCGGAACACGAACCGCCTGCAGGAAATCGTGCTGGGGGAGATGCGGGCCGGGCGGACCGGCAACGAGGTGCTGCTCTCCTCGCTCGCGGCGATGCGGGCGGCGGGGATCGACGGCTCGGTGTACGGCCATCCCGTCGGCGACCACGGCCACGCCGCGGGGCCGTACGTGGGGCTCTTCGACCGTCAGGAAGCCATCGCCGGCCGGGGCGACGTGCGGCTGCTGCCGCACACCTGGCACTCCATCGAGCTCCAGTCCACCACGCCGGTGCCGGAGTGGGGCGATCAGCCGGTGAGGATGTACGAGGAGGAGGACGCGGTCATCGACGCGAACGGCACCGCGCGCTGGATCTACCGCCGGCAGTCCGAGCTGCTGGTGGTGCGGTAGCGCGGCCGACTCCGGCTATATTCTGCGCCAGCCCGGAGCGGACCAGATGGCGGAAGTGACGCGCAGGCGGACGACGAGCGTGGACGTGGGCGGCGTGAAGGTGGGCGGCGACCACCCGATCGTCGTCCAGTCGATGACCAACACCGATACCGCCGACGTGGAGGGCACCGCCCACCAGGTCGCCGCGCTCGCCGCCGCCGGCTCGGAACTGGTGCGCGTCACCGTCAACACCGAGGAGGCCGCCGCGGCGGTGCCCCGCATCGCCGAACGCCTCGGCCGGCTCGGCTGCCGCGTCCCGATCATCGGCGACTTCCACTACAACGGGCACCAGCTCCTCGCCAAGTACCCGGACTGCGCACGCACGCTGGCGAAGTACCGCATCAACCCGGGCAACGTGGGCGGGAAGCGCCGCGACGAGAACTTCCGCGCCATCATCGAGATCGCGCTGGCCAACGGGAAGCCGGTCCGGATCGGCGTGAACTGGGGCTCGCTCGACGGGGCACTGCTCACCGAGCTGATGGACGCCAACGCCACGGCGTCCGAACCGAAGGACGCCCGCGAGGTCACTCTCGAGGCGATGGTCGAGAGCGCGCTCCGCTCCGCGCGCCTCGCGGAGGAGTGCGGGCTCGGACACGACCGCATCATCCTCTCGGCCAAGGTCTCGCTCGTACAGGACCTCGTGGACGTGTACCGCAGGCTGGCGGCGCGCTGCGACCACCCGCTGCACCTCGGGCTCACCGAAGCCGGGATGGGAGCCAAGGGCATCGTGGCCTCGACCGCCGGCCTCTCCATCCTGCTGCAGGAAGGCATCGGCGACACCATCCGCGTCTCGCTGACGCCCGCGCCTGGCGGCGACCGCACCGAGGAGGTGCTCGTCGCCCAGCAGGTCCTGCAGTCACTCGGCATCCGGAGCTTCGCCCCCCAGGTCACCGCCTGCCCCGGCTGCGGCCGCACCACCAGCACCTTCTTTCAGGAGATGGCGGCCGAGATCCAGACCCACCTGCGCCGCCGGATGCCGGCGTGGCGCGAGACGCGCGCCGGCGTGGCGGAGATGCGCGTCGCCGTGATGGGCTGCATCGTGAACGGGCCGGGCGAGTCCAAGCACGCCAACATCGGCATCTCGCTCCCCGGCACCTTCGAGGAGCCGGTCGCCCCCGTCTACGTGGACGGCCGGCTCTTCACCACCCTCCGGGGCGAGGGTCTCGTGCCCCGGTTCCTCAGCATCCTCGACGAGTACGTCGACTCGCACTACACCCCGGCCTAGGCCGCGCACAAGGAGAACCATGATGCGTCGTCTTCCCATCGCCCTGCTCGCCGCCCTCGCACTGGCCGGCCGCGTCGCCGCCCAGGAGCCGGATGTCGGCGACGCGAAGGTCACTCACAACCGCGACATCCTGGCGGCCACCGAGTGGCTCGCGTCGTACCTCAGCGCGGCGAACGTCCACGTGATCCACGTCGGCCGCAGCGACTCCGCCTACCGTGCAGGTCACATCCCCGGCGCGCGGTTCCTGCCCCTCTCGGCCGTCGCGACGACGGTGGGCGGACTGACCAACGAGTTCCCTGCGCCGGCGCAGCTCGTCGCGACGTTCCGGGACCTCGGCGTGGGCGACAGCGGCAACATCGTGATCTACGGCGACGACGCCGGCCTCCTCGCCGCCCGCGCCTGGGTGGCGCTCGACCTCCTTGGCCACGGCAACCGCGCCGCGGTGCTCGATGGGGGGCTGGTGAAATGGCGGGCCGAGAACCGGCCGGTCGAGACCACCGTGCGCACCGCTCGGCCGCAGCCTTTCACCGCGACGTGGCAGGCGAACCGGGTCGTTACCGCCGCGTGGGTGCGGTCGCACCTGCGCGACAGCACCGTGGCGTTCATCGACGCGCGTCCCGCCGACCAGTACAGCGGCGTCGTGGAGCCGCCATGCCCGCCATCGCAGCCCACCTGCCCGCAGATCCCGCCGGCGCGTCGCGGCCATCTGCCCCGAGCAGGGAACGTGTACTGGATGAACGCGCTCGTCTCGCGCGAGAACCCCGTGCTGCGCTCGATGCACTACCTGCACGAGGAGCTGTGGGTGCCGAGCGGCGCCGACCGCGGCCCGGTCACGACCGTCGTCACCTACTGCCGCACCGGCGTGCAGGCGAGCCACGCGTACTTCGTGGCCCGCTACATCGGTTACCGCGACGTGCGGCTGTACGACGGCAGCTTCCTCGAATGGGCCGGCCTGCCGGCCGCGCAGTACCCCGCGGAGGCGAGTCGTCCATGAGCCATCGCACGCTGGTCATCGCCCTCGCCGCGCTCGCCGTCGCCGGACGGGCGGACGCTCAGCTCGCCAGGAGCCGCGCAGCCGTCGCCGACACCTCGCCGTTCCGGCCGCTCGCCCTGCCGGCGCCCAACGCGTACCGCACGGGCTCGGGGATGCCGGGCCCGGCCTACTGGCAGCAGCAGGCCGACTACGACATCCGGGTGTCGCTCGACACGAGCACGCACACGGTACGCGGCGAGGAGACGATCCGCTACGCGAACAACTCGCCCGACACGCTGCGCTATGTCTGGATCCAGCTCGACCAGAACCAGTCGGGGCCGAACAGCCGCCTGGCGATGCTGGCGCCCGCCTTCATGGGAGGCCGCGCGGAGGCGGGCTTCGTGGCGGGCTACACCATCGAGCGGGTGAACGTGCTTCGAACCGGCAGGCCGGGCACTCGGCCCGAGCCCGCACCGCTCACGTACCGCATCAACAACACGATGATGCGGGTGGAGCTCGACCAGCCGCTGCCGCCCAGGGCGTCGGTGCGACTCGACATCGCCTGGCACAACCAGGTGCCGCGCGGCGGCCGCACCGGCCGGGAACGCTTCCCCGAGGGCTGGCTCTACGAGGTGGCTCAGTGGTTCCCGCGAATGGCGGTGTACGACGACGTGCGGGGCTGGAACACCGAGCAGTACTTCGGCTCGGGCGAGTTCTACCTCGACTACGGCGACTACGACTTCGCGATCACCGCGCCCGCCGGCTACACGGTGACGGGCACCGGTGTCCTGCGGAACGCCGCCGAGGTACTCACGGCCGAGCAGCGGCGGCGCCTCGCGCTCGCCGTGCGCTCGGACACGACCATCCACGTCATCGCGCAGGCCGAGGTCGGCACGCCCGCGCTCCTGCCGCCCGGCACCGGCGCCACGCGCACGTGGCGCTTCCACGCCGACAATGTCCGCGACGTGGCGTGGGCCGCGGCGCCCAACTTCATCTGGGACGCGAGCGGCTGGGAGGCCATACTCATCCAGGCCCTCTACCCGCCCGCGGCCCTGCCGCTCTGGGGCAAGGCCGCCGCGATGGGCCGGCACACGATCCAGCAGCATTCCACCCGCTGGTTCCACTACCCGTACCCGACGGCCATCAACGTCAACGGACCGGTCGGCGGGATGGAGTACCCGATGATCGTGTTCTGCTCGGAGCGGCAGGACGAGTTCGACCTCTACTGGGTCACGACGCACGAGCTGGGGCACAACTGGTACCCGATGATCGTGGGTTCGAACGAGCGGATCTACGGCTGGCAGGACGAGGGGTTCAACTCTTTCATCGACGTCTTCTCGACTGAGGACTGGTTCCGCGGCGACCCCGCGCTGCTGCAGGCTCGGCAGGGGGGGATGGAACTCGGGCGGATGACCCCCTGGGTTCAGTTCGTCCGGAGCTACACCGGGCGCGAAGCGCCGATCATGGAACCGCAGGACCGCAACGAAGGGTTCATCAGCGGGTGGCTCCACTACGGGAAGCCGAGTGCCGGGCTGATGTTCCTGCGGAACGAGATCGTGGACTCGACCGCGTTCGACTTGGCGTTCCGTGAGTACACGCGCCGCTGGGCGTTCAAGCACCCCACGCCGGCGGACTTCTTCCGCTCGATGAACGACGCGCTGGGCGAGGACCTGTCGTGGTTCTGGCGGAGCTGGTTCTACCGCACGGACCACCTCGACCAGGCGGTGGACTCGGTGGCGCAGCGCGACTCGTCCGGGACGACAATCACCCGGGTCTTCCTCTCGAGCAGGATGGAGATGGTGGCGCCGGTGGACCTGACGTTCACCGGTGCGGACGGGACGCGCCAGCGCTTGAAGCTGCCCGTGGAGATCTGGATGCGCTCGTGGAGCGTGCCCTACACCCTCAGGAGCCCGTCGGGCGCCCGCCCGGTGCGGGTCGAGATCGACGCGCGGGGCACTTACCCCGACGTGAACCGCACCAACAACGCCTGGACGGCGCCGAGCGCGCCGTAGAGCAGTGCGCGGGCCCGCGCCGCTGCCGGCCTACACGGCCGGCCGCGGCGCCGCCCGATACCGCGGCACCCGCCAGGCCAGCACGCTCACCACCGCCATGATCGCCGCCGCGATGAGGAAGGGCGAGTTCCGGCCAAGGAGCTGGAACGCCGGCGTCGCCCACAGCGGCCCGACGACGCGCGCGGCGGCGCCGAAGGCCTGCTGGACACCCATCGTCTGGCCCAGCCCGCGGGGGTCGGCCTCGCGCGAGCTGAGGGCGGTGACCGAAGGGAAGAGCAGCGCCGTGCCCATCGGCACCAGGGGGATGACCAGCCCGGCGAGCCAGATCGTGGGCGGGATCGGGTAGAGCACGAGGCCCGCCAGCAGGAGCAGCGCCCCCATCCGCATCACGCGCACCTCGCCGAACCGCTCCACGAGCCACCCCAGCACCAGCGCCCGCATCACGACGGACAACGCTCCCACGTAGACGAAGACCCAGCCGATCGTCGTCGCGTCTATGCCGAACTTGCTGTTGAGGAACAGCGCCAGCACCGCGCTGAGGGACGTGAACGCGCCCATCCCCACGGCGTAGACCCAGATGAGCCGCGGCACGGGTTCGGTGGGATGGGCGATCACGCGCCAGACGGCGGAGCGGATGGACTGCCGCGGGGCGTGGCCGCGCGCTCCCCGCGATTCCGGCAGGAAGCGCCACGCGAACAGCACGTTGACGAGGCACAGGGCCGCCGCCACGAGGCCCGGCGCCTCGGGGCCGAAGTGCAGCGCGGTCGAGCCGATGGCCGGGCCGATCATCACGCCGGCGCTGGTGGCGGCGGAGAGCCATCCGAGGCCCCGGGCCCGCTGCGCCGGGTCGGTCGTGTCCGCGACGTAGGCCTGGATCACGCCCGTCGTGCCGCCGCCCAGGCCCTGGACGGTGCGGGAGACGAACAGCAGCCAGATGCTGGTCGCGAACCCGAAGACGATGAACGCCACGGCGGACGCGCCCAGACCGACCAGCAGCACCGGCCGGCGCCCGTAGCGGTCCGAGACGCGGCCCCAGACCGGGGAAGCCGCGAGCTGCGCGATGGGGTAGGAGGCGACCAGCAGGCCGATCATCCAGGGCGGCGAACCGAGCCGCAGGGCGTAGAAGGGCAGCAGCGGGAAGACGATCGCGAAGCCCATCATGTCCACGAAGGCCGCGGCCATCAGCACCCACAGCGCCCTCACCCGCCCACCGCCGCGCCGCACCGGTTCATCGCGAGAAGCTAACAGGTTGACGGATGCCGGGCGACGCCGTAATAGTGGCCTCATCATGACCATCGACCTGGCGGGCTGGCGCCGCGAATTCCCCATCCTCGAGACGACGAACTACCTCATCTCCAACTCCCTTGGCGCGATGCCCCGTGGGGCGAAGGACAGCCTGGCGCGGTACGCCGACACGTGGGCCATGCGCGGCGTGCGCGCCTGGGAGGAGGGCTGGTGGGAGCTGCCGGTGACGGTGGGCGACCTGGTCGCGCCCATCATCGGCGCGCCGCCCGGCTCGGTGACGATGCACCAGAACGTCACCCTCGCCGAGGCCATCGTCCTCTCGTGCTTCGCGCCGCGGGGCCGGCGGAACAAGATCGTCTTCGAGGACGAGAACTTCCCGTCGGTGCAGTACTTCTTTTCGCGGCAGCCAGGCTGGCGCGTGGAAGCGGTGCCGAAGGAGCGGCTGCTCGACGCGATCGACGAGGACACGGTGCTCGTCCCCGTCTCCCACGTGCTGTTCAAGAGCGCCTACGTGCAGGACGCGTCCGCCATCGTCGAGAAGGCGCACCGGGTCGGCGCTTACGTCGTGCTCGACGTCTTCCAGTCGGCGGGGGTGCTCCCGCTCGACGTCGCCGCGCTGGGCGTGGACTTCGCCGTGGGCGGGTGCCTCAAGTGGCTGTGCGGCGGGCCGGGCAACGGCTTTCTGTACGTGCGGCCGGACCTGCGCGGACGGCTCCAGCCGGCACTCACCGGCTGGATGGCGCACCCCGATCCGTTCGCTTTCGCGCCCCTCCCGATGCGGTACGCCGACACACCCTTCCGATTCCTCAACGGCACGCCAAACGTCCCGTCCCTCCACGCCGCGCTGGAGGGCCTGCGCATCGTCCGCGAGGTGGGCGTGGAGCGCATCCGCGCCCACTCGCTGCAGCTCACGGACCGCCTCCTCCAGCGCGCCGACGAGGCGGGCCTTCCCAGTCTCACGCCCCGCGAGCACGCGCGCCGGGGCGGCACCGTGGCGGTGGACCCGCCCAACGCCGAGGCGATTAGTCGCGAGCTACTGGCTAGCGACATCCTCATCGACTACCGGCCTGGCGCCGGCATCCGCGTCGCGCCGCACTTCTACACGACCGAAGACGAGTGCGACGAGGTGATCGGCGAGATCGCGGCGCTCGCCGCGGGCCGCCCGAGGCTTCGCCTGACGCAGGGCCGGTGAAACGCATCTGGGACGTGACGCAGGTCGTCGCCCCCGGCCTCCGGGTCTGGCCCGGTGACAAGGCGTACGACTGCGCCTGGACGTGGCGGATGCGGGACGGCGCCACCTGCAACGTCGGGCAGATCGCGCTGAGCTGCCACACCGGCACCCACATCGACGCTCCGTACCACTTCGCCGAGACCGGTGCGACCGTCGAGAAGGTCCCGCTCCAGGCGTGCATCGGACCGTGCGTCCTCCTCCCGCTCGCGCGCCTCGCGGAGGCGCATGGCGAGGAGCGCGTGCTGGTGAAGGCGGCGGGCGGCGCGCCGAACCTGGAGCAGATCGAGAGCTTGACCGGCCTGCGCCTCTTCGGGACCGACGGCCCCTCGGTGGACCCGATGCACTCCAAGACCCTCGACGCGCACCACCTGCTGTGGCACAAGGGTGCCGTGATCCTCGAGGGCCTCGACCTCAGCGCGGTGCCGGACGGCCGCTACGAACTGATCGCCCTGCCCCTGCGCCTCGCGGGGATGGACGCGGCGCCCGTGCGGGCTCTGCTCCGCGAGCTCTGAGCCGCGCCGCGCCACCACGGAGGACGGACCGATGACCACCCGTACCCTCGGCGCCGCGCTCGCGGCGCTCGCCTTCCCCGCGCTCCTCGCCGCCCAGCAGCGGCCGATCGGCCCGCCACCGCCCGGCCAGGCGGCCGCCGCTACGCTCATCGCCGGCGCGCGGGTCCCAGCCGTGCAGCGCGGCCAGACGGTTCTGGTCCGCGCCGGGCGGCTCATCGACGGCCTCGCCGACCAGCCGCTCACCGACCAGGGCATCGTCGTCGAGGGGGAGCGGATCGCGTTCGTGGGGCCGTGGGCCGATGCGCGGCGGCGGGCGCCGGGCGCGACGGTCATCGACCTGACCCGCGCGACGGTCCTGCCGGGCCTCATCGAGAACCACACGCATCTGCTCCTGCAGGGCGACCCCACGGCCGCGTCCTACGAGGAACAGCTCCTGCGCCAATCCACGCCATACCGGGCCATCCTCGGTGCGCGCAACGCCCAGTGGGCGCTGCTGGAGGGGTTCACGACGCTGCGCGACATGGAGACCGAGGGCGCGATGTACGCGGACGTGGACATCAAGCGGGCGATCAACGCCGGCGAGATCGCGGGACCGCGCCTGTGGGTGTCGACGCGCTCGTTCGCGCCGACGGGGATGTACCCCATCACCACGCCGAATTGGGAGCTGGACCTGCCGCACGGCGTGCAGGTGGTGGACGGGCCCGACGAGATCCGCCGCGCCGTGCGCGAGCAGGTCCGCTTCGGCGCGGACCTCATCAAGTTCTACGCCGACCGCCGCTACTACCTGGACGGCGCGGGCGTCCTGCGCAGCTGGGTGAACTTCACCGACGAGGAGCTGCGGGCGATGGTGGACGAGGCGCACCGCCTCGGACGCCCGGTCGCGGCCCACGCCGTGGGTCGCGACGGCCTCGAGTCCGCGATCCGCGCGGGGGTCAACACCATCGAGCACGGCTACGGCATCACCGACTCGCTGGCGCAGGTGATGGTCCAGCGCGGCATCTACTGGTGCCCCACCATCTACGTCAACATCTACGTGGCGGACGGGCGCGCCCAGGACGGCAATCCCATCTACCGGCAGATGATCGACATCGAGCGCCGGACCTTCGCCACGGCGCTGCGGGCGGGCGTGAAGATCGTGTTCGGCACGGACGTGGGCGGCTTCCCGTGGACCGAACCGATCGCGCGCGAGTTCACGTACATGGTCCAATACGGGATGACGCCGATGCAGGCCATCAAGTCGGCGACCAGCCTCGGCGCCGACCTGCTCGGCCAGCAGGCGAACATCGGGAGCGTGGCGGCGGGCCGGTTCGCCGACCTCATCGCCGTGAGCGGCGATCCCCTCGCGGACGTCAGCGAGCTGGAGCGGGTCAGGTGGGTGATGAAGGGCGGGGTCGTCTACAAGGATGAGATGCGGCCCTGAACACCGTCTCCTTTCAGTGGTGCACCTGGTTCTTCCCCGCCGCCTTCGCCCGGTAGAGCGCCGCGTCCGCGGCCCCCACGAGCTGTTCGGGGGTCGGCCACTGGTCGCCGCCGTCGTAGCAGGCGATGCCGGCCGACAGGGTCACGGCGCGGGTGGCGCGGCCGGTGTCTATCGGTAGCGCGCCCACGGCCTGGCAGAAGCGCTCCCCGGCCAGCTCCGCGCCGTCGCCGGCGGAGTCGGCGAGCACCGCGAGGAACTCCTCGCCGCCGTACCGGCCGAGCCAGTCCACCGCTCGCCCCGCCGAGGCGAGCCGCCGCCCCACCTCGGCGAGCACCCGGTCGCCGGCCTGATGCCCCAAGGAGTCGTTGACGGTCTTGAAGTTGTCGAGGTCCATCATGATGACCGCGAGGGGCTGGTGCGTCCGTGCCGCGCGCCGGATCTCGCGGTGCAGGGCGTCCATCACGACCTCCCTCCGGTAGAGCCCCGTGAGCCGGTCGTAGAGGGCGATGGCGGCTGTGTCCACGAACTGCCGCGCCATCACGTACCCGACGCTCAGCACGAACGCCACCGCGCCGAAGCTCATCCACGGGAGCCCGACGCGCACCGGCGCCAGCCCCCACTCCGCGAACACGTCGTGCACGAGTGCGACGGAGAGGAACGCCATCCCCCACAGCAGCACCTTCGCGTGTTCCACTCCCCGCTGGAACTGCCGGACCGCCAGCACCACGATCACGACGCACATGATGAGCAGGCCGGGATCGAAGAGGTACATCCCCGCCGCGCGGAGCTCGCCCCAGCCGGGCAGGAGCAGGGCCAGCGCGCCGAGGGAGGAGAAGAAGAACCCGAACCACTTCACCAACCGGCTGTGTTCGAGGTCGAAGACGAGCCGGAACGCGAACAGGAAGAACCCGGACGCGAGGCCCCCGCAGAGCAGGTAGAGCCGGTAGTAGTCGATGCCGGCGCTCAAGGCCAGCCGCAGCGGCGGCACCCACACGAGGAACACCAGGCCGAGCGCCGTGCCGAAGATGAACAGGTAGAGGTGCTCCTTCGCCTCGGGCCGCCGGGCCCAGAAGAACAGCTGGTAGACCGAGACCCCGATGATCAGCAGGGCGATCGCGATCAGGAAGAACGAAGTGCGGAATTCCCGCGCCGCGAGCGCCTCGAGTGGACCGGCGAGCACCGGGTTGTCGAGCCCGCCGATGCTCTCGTCGGAGTACACCCGGATCGCGAGCACGTGCTCTCCCCGGGTCATCGCGTCAATGGGGAGAGCGAAGCTGACCGGCACCGTCGTCCGCGGGCGGTACTGCGGCGGGAAGCGGCCGACCCCGCCGAGCGACCGGCCGTCCGCGAACGCCTCGTATGCCGTGGCAACGCCGGCGAACCGGACGCCCATCGGCTTCGCCTCCGTGGAGTCCACCCGGTAGCGGAGCCGGTACCACACGAATCCCCGGTAGTTCGGGAACCCGTCCTGCTGCCACGTGCCCGGGACGGTGGCCTGGCGCCAGTTCGCGTCGGAGTGTCCGGGCCGCGCCCAGGCCGGATTGTCGCCAACGGCGAACCGCCATCCGGTGCGCAGCTCCGTGATCGCGGAGGTCGGGAAAGGCACGGGGCCCTGGAGGGCGAGCGCGGCGACCAGCAGGAGGGGGAGCATCGAGAGGGCAATTCTACACCGTTTCATCCCTCGGGGCGAGATGCGTTTGCGGAAGCTATCTTCGTGGCATGACCGCGACCGCACCCCGTCCCCAGGTCACTGAGCAGGAAGCGCGCGACGTCGCCGAGGCCGCCCGGGAGACCGAGTGGACCTCGCCCAGCTTCGTCGCCGAGCTGTTCAACGGCCGGCTCCTGATGGACCTCATCCATCCCTGTCCAGAGCCGGACGCCGGCGACGAGGCGGCGGCGCAGCCGTTCCTCGCGGCGCTCGAGCGGGTCCTGCGCGAGAAGCTCGACGCCGATGAAGTGGACCGGACGGGCAAGCTGCCGCCGGAGCTTATCCAGGCACTGCAGGACATCGGCGCCTTCGGCATCAAGATCCCGAAGGAGTACGGCGGGCTGGGGCTCTCGCAGCTCAGCTACGTGCGGGCCATCGGCCTGGTGTCGAGCCTGTGCGGCGCGACGACGGCGCTCCTCTCGGCGCACCAGTCCATCGGCGTGCCCGGGCCGCTCAAGCTCTTCGGCACCCCGGAGCAGAAGAAGGAGTACATGCCCCGCCTCGCGAAGGGCGCGATCTCCGCCTTCGCGCTCACGGAACCGAACGTCGGCTCCGACCCGGCGGCCATCGAGACGCACGCGGAGCTCGCGCCGGACGGCGCGGCGTACGTCCTGAACGGCGAGAAGCTGTGGTGCACCAACGGAACGATCGCCGAGCTGCTCGTCGTGATGGCGCGGACGCCCGACAAGGTCGTGAACGGGCGGACCCGCAGGCAGATCACCGCCTTCATCGTCGAGAAGTCGTGGCCCGGCGTGGAGGTGATGCACCGCTGCGGGTTCATGGGGCTCAAGGGGGCCGAGATCGGCGTCATCCGCTTCACTGGCGTGCGGGTGCCGAAGGAGAACGTGCTGTGGGGCGAGGGCAAGGGGCTCAAGCTCGCCCTCATCACCTTGAACACGGGGCGGCTCACGCTCCCGATGTCGGCCGCCGCGAGCGCCAAGCGCTGCCTCGAGATCGCGCGCCGCTGGGCGAACGAGCGGGTGCAGTGGGGCAAGGCGATCGGGAAGCACGACGCGGTGGCCCAGCTGATCGGCCAGATGGCGGCCAACACCTTCGCGCTCGAGGCGGTCGCCGAGCTGGTCTCGATGCTCGCGGACAAGGGGAACTACGACATCCGGCTCGAGGCGGCCATCGCGAAGATGTGGAACACCGACCGCGCCTGGCAGCTCATCGACGACACCGTGCAGATCAAGGGCGGCCGGGGCTACGAGACGGTGGCGTCGCTCAAGGCGCGCGGCGAGAGGCCCGACCCCGTAGAGCGCATCATGCGCGACTTCCGCATCAACCTCATCTTCGAGGGCAGCGCGGAGATCATGCACCTCTTCATCGCCCGCGAGGCGGTGGACCGGCACCTCAAGGTGGCGGGCGACCTCATCGACCCGCGCACCGCGATGGAGCGGAAGGTCGCGGCGCTCTTCCGCGCTGCGGCGTTCTACGCGACCTGGTACCCGGGCCGCTGGTTCGGCTGGGGGCGGTGGCCGCGGTACGCGGAGTTCGGGGCGCTGGCGCAGCACGTCCGGTTCGTCGAGCGGGCGTCGCGCAAGCTGGCGCGCACCACCTTCCACGCCATGGTGCGCTTCGGCCCGAAGCTCGAGAAGCGCCAGTCGGTGCTCTTCCGGTTGGTGGACGTGGGAGCGGAGTTGTTTGCGATGAGCGCCGCCTGTTCACGCGCCGAGGCGCTGCGGAAGAAGGGACGGCCGGAGGCGGTGGAGTTGGCGGACCTGTTCTGCCGCCATGCGCGGGAACGCGTGCGTGACTCGTTCCGCACCGTGTTCGCGAACGACGATGTGCGGACGTACGGGGTGGCGCAGGACGTGCTGGCGGGCAAGCATGAGTGGCTGGAGGCGGGGTTGGCGGTGCCGAAGTGACGGACTCCAAGGAAGCTGGCCCGCCGGCCGTCGCGCTTGCCGAAGCCCCGCGCCGCGACCACCCGAAGACCATCCTGGCCTGGTGCCTCTACGACTGGGCGAACTCGGCGTTCACGACGCTGGTCGTCACCTTCATCTACTCGACCTACTTCACCAAGGCCATTGCTCCCAACGAGGTCCTCGGCACCGCCTGGTGGTCGCGCGCCGTGTCGCTCACCGCGGTCTGCGTCGTGCTCCTCTCCCCCATACTCGGCGCGCTGGCCGACCAGGGCGGCCTGCGCCGCAGGATGCTCTTCCTCACGACGGCGCTGTGCATCGTGCCCACGGCGGCGCTGACCTTCGTGGCGCCGAGCCAGGCGAACGCGCCACTCATCGCGCTGGCGTTGTTCGTCGTGGCGAACGTCGGCTTCGAGCTGTGCAACGTCTTCTACAACGCGTACCTGCCGGACATCGTCTCGCCCGAGCGCATCGGCCGCGTCTCGGGCTACGGGTGGGGGCTGGGTTACGTGGGCGGGCTGGCGGCGCTGATCATCGCGCTGCTGGTCTTCGTGCGGCCCGAGACGCCGCTGTTCGGGCTCTCGACGGTGGCCGGCTTCAACATCCGGGCGACGAACCTCCTGGTGGCCGGGTGGTTCGCGGTCTTCAGCGTGCCGCTCTTCCTCGTGGCGGGCGGCGAGCGGAGCGGGCCCGTGAAGCTGGACATCCGCGGCACGTTCCAGGAGCTGTGGCGCACCTTCCACGCCGTGCGCCGCTTCACCGACGCCGTCCGGCTGCTGCTCGCGCGGCTCTTCTTCAACGACGGGCTCAGCACCGTCTTCGCGTTCGGCGGCATCTACGCGGCGGGAACGTTCGGGATGAGCTTCGCCGACATCCTCGTCTTCGGCATCGTGCTCAACACCACGGCCGGCCTCGGCGCATTCCTCTTCGGCTTCGTGGACGACAAGATCGGCGGCAAGAAGACCATCCTGATCAGCCTCGTGGCGCTCGTCGTCGCGACTTCGATCGCGGTCGTGGCGCCGAACCGGACGTGGCTCTGGGTGGCCGGGATCACGATCGGGATCTTCGCGGGGCCGAACCAGGCGGCGAGCCGCTCGCTGATGGGGCGCTTCACGCCGGACAAGCGCGAGGCGGAGTTCTTCGGCTTCTTCGCCTTCTCGGGGAAGCTCGCGTCGTTCTTCGGACCGCTGCTGCTCGGCGCCGCGACCCAGGCCTTCGGCAGCCAGCGCTACGGCGTGGCCACCGTGATCGGCTTCCTCGTGCTGGGTGCGCTGATCCTGCTGAGCGTCAATGAACCGCGCGGGATGGCGGCGGCGCGGGAGGGGTAGGCGTCACTTGTCCGCCGCGCACTGCTCTCCACGGCGCGCTAGCTCGCCGGCGCGAACCGCTCCGGCGCCACAGCCGAACACTTCGACCCCAACGCGAGCGCGAACACCCGCCCCGACTCCACGAAGTACTCCCGACCGCCGATGACAAGGCCCCCGTCCCGTTCGAGCACGCGCTGCGCCGCCGCCGTGTGCTCACCCTCGAGGAGCAGGTAGGCGAGAAGGTCCGTGTCCGCGACGATCACGGACGGCCTGTGTTCTTCGCGGCTCGCAGTTCGGCATCGCGCAGGTATGGGCCGCGCGCCCGCTCCCGCACGGCGGCCACCCGCGCCAGCACATCCTCGGCAGGCACCCGGCCCGCGAGCGCAACCGTCTCGAGGCACATGATCGTCTCGCTGTTGAGGCTGCGGCGGCTAGCCTTGGCCCGGCGCTTCAACTCGCGATAGAGCGGCTCCGGGATTCCCTTGATCGTCAGGGTCTTCATGTGGGCATCCATTATGGTTTCAAGGGCTCACCCGCCGCGCTCGCGCCGGATGTCCAGGAGCTCCTCCACGTCGGCGGCGTCGCGCAGGCGGCCTGTCTGCTTCGAAGCGATGAGGTGCGCGATGGACGCCGTGGGGATCTTCACGCCGTCCACCTCGAAGACCGTCGCGTCGCGCGTCGCCTCGGCATAGTGGACCTTGAAGGCAACAGTGAGGATGGCAACGCGGGGCCGATCCCCGATCACGGTCGCAGGCCGGGCCGCAACGCCCTCGGCCGAAACGTCGAGCGCCAGACCCCACCTGCCGTCGAGCTGCTGCATCGCATCGAGCACGCGCCGCGCGTTCTCGCCCGTGGCTTCAATGAGGACCTCGAGGTCGTTCGACGCCCGCGCCGATCCCCACACTTGGATCGCGAAGCCCCCGACTAGCACGTAGCGCGCGCCGTGCTTGTTCAGCTGCGCACATACCTCGGCCAGTACTGTGCGCCCGCTCACGGAGCAAAGTCCGCGAAATGCTTCCAGTCGAGGTAATCCTCGTACCGGTCGAACTGGATCACGCGCCGGAACCGCGGCCTGGGGCGCCCTGACGGCTCAACGCGGGCAATCTCATCCGCCAAGCGCACCCGCTGCTCCGGCGTGAGCGCGAGATCGCTCCGCAGCCGGGACAGGTTCGCCTCCTCGAACGCCCGCCGCACCTCGTACGGCGGGCCATCCGGCTCGCGGACGCGCGCTGCGGACGCCGCCGCGGGGCCGGCCGACGCCTCGCCGGCCGTATGCGCAGCCCGCTCCGCCGCGGCCCCCGCCTCCAGCCGCACCAGCACCTCGGCGTTGAGGCTCCGGCGGTTCCGTGCGGCCGACGCCCGGAACGCCTTGAGGAGCGGCTCCGGGATCCCGCGCAGGGTGAGCGTGCGTAGTTTCATAATGCACTCAATATGCAGTCACACCCCCAGCGGCGCAACGGCGCGCCGACGGCTCCCGGCTGTTGGCTCCCGGCTCCCGGCTGCCCCCCGATCGCCCCAACGCAAAGGGCGGCCATCCCGGCCGCCCTCGCTTGCCCCGAACGGTCACGGCGCCGCGCGCGCCGCGGCCCGCGCCTACGTCACGATCGACCCCTTCGTCATCCCGGCCGACGGCCGGGACTTCCACGCCGCCAGCGTGCGGTCGATCTGCCGCGCGTGGTTGTGCAGGTGCTCGGCGTAGATCGTCAGCCAGTCCTCCGCCGTGAAGCGCCCGCGCTCGGTGTGCGTGCCCTCCTTCTGCCACTGCTCGCCGCTGAGCCGCTCCAGCACCGGCACCGTCCACCCGCGCGCCGACTCCAGCAGCGCGAGCGCCACATCGGCGTCCAGCGCGAGGTAATCGAAGGTCCTCGCCCACACATCCTGGTCGTAGCCGATGACGCGGGGCACGCTTTCCGCGGCGAGGTAGCGGATCCGCATCGCCCCGTTCATCTCGCTGTCGGCGCAGTGGCACAGGATCTCGTGCACCGACCACTTCGCGGGGGCCGGCCGCCACTTCAGCGCCTGCCCCGGCACTCGGGAAAGGGCGGCCTTCACGACGGCGGGGCCGTCGGCGTACTGGCGGATGAGCTTGGCGCGTTCGTCGGGCGTCATCGAAAGGTCCGTTGTCGGGGAACAGGGGATTGTAACGCGGCCGACCCGGCGCGTCCACCACCCGAGGTGTGCGGCACGCCCGTACGCCCGCCGCCGCTGGGGTATCCCTGCGCGCGAGGGGTGACCGGGGGCACGGGGGCGCCGACGACTGCACCGGCACCGGAAACTACGGAGAGCAAAGATACGGGAGGACACCTGCCCCGGGACACGGATCGTTGGCGTACTAATTGCGCTCATAGACGAGTGGTTGTCCGCCGTGCACTTCAACCCTCTACCCCGGCAGCCGGACGACGACCCGTGTATCCAATCACCGAAGCCCGATTCCTGGCGCCTGACATCAAGCTGTTCCGCGTCGTCGCGCCGCGCGTCGCCCGGAAGCAGCAGGCGGGGCAGTTCGTGATCGTGCGCCTCTACGACCACGGCGAACGCATCCCGCTCACCATCGCCGGCTCCAACCCCGAGGACGGCACCATCGTCCTCATCGTCCAGGGCGTCGGCAAGACCACCAAGCTGATGAACCTCCTCGAGGCCGGCGACGCGATCCTCGACGTCGTCGGGCCCCTTGGCCACCCCTCGAAGCTGAAGCGGTATGGCACCGTCGTGGTGATGGGCGGCGGCGTCGGCACCGCCATCGCCTACCCCGTCGCGAAGGCGATGAAGGAGGCCGGCAACACCGTCGTCTCCATCGTCGGCGCGCGCTCCAAGGACTTCGTCATCCTCGAGAAGGAGGTCCGCGCCGTCAGCGACGAGACCTTCATCACGACGGACGACGGCAGCTACGGCGACCGGGGATTCGTCACCGCGCGGCTCCAGGCGCTGCTCGACGCCGGACGGACGGTGGACTTGCTCCTCGCCATCGGCCCCGTAGCGATGATGGCGGCCGTGGCCGAGATGACCCGGCCGCACGGCATCAAGACCATCGTCAGCCTCAACTCGATCATGGTGGACGGCACCGGGATGTGCGGCGGCTGCCGGGTCATCACGAGCGGCAAGCCGAAGTTCGCCTGCGTGGACGGCCCGGAGTTCGACGCCCACGAGGTGGACTTCCAGGTGCTGGCCAGGCGGAACAACGCCTACAGGGACGCCGAGCGTCTGTCGTTGGCGGCGTTCGAGAAGGACCCCGAGGCCGAGGTGGCGCGCCTGAGGGCCCAGTGCCCCCTGGCCGCGGCCGTGCCCGCCATCGCCGCGATGGACGCGTCGCTGAAGGCGGAGTTGGTGCCATGAGCCCCCGCGCGCCGAGCCGCAACCCGCTGAAGCCCAAGGAGCGGATGGCGATCCCGCGGCAGGAGATGCCGCAGCGCGACGCCCTCGAGCGCTCCTGCACCTACGACGAGGTGAACCTCGGCTTCGATGTGGAGCTGGCCAAGCAGGAGGCGCTCCGTTGCCTCGAGTGCGCCAATCCGAGGTGCGTGGAAGGCTGCCCCGTCGGCGTGGCCATCCGGGAGTTCGTGGACCTCGTCCTGTCCGGCGACTACCTCGGCGCTGCGCGGAAGATGCGGGAGGCCAACGTCCTCCCCGCCATCACCGGTCGCGTCTGCCCGCAGGAGGACGCCTGCGAGGGCGCGTGCGTCCTCATCGCGAAGGTGCCGCCGCTCGCCATCGGCCACCTCGAGCGGTTCGTGGCCGACTACGAGCGGCGGGAGGGCAAGGTCGGCCTGCCTCCCATCGCGGCGCCCACCGGCAAGAAGATCGCCATCGTGGGGAGCGGCCCGGCCGGCCTCGCCTGCGCCGGCGACCTTATCCAGAAGGGCCACGTCGTCACCGTCTTCGAGGCGCTCCACGAGGTCGGCGGCGTGCTCATCTACGGCATCCCGGCGTTCCGCCTGCCGCGCGACATCGTCCGGCAGGAGGTGGACAACCTTCGCACGATGGGCGTGGACTTCCAGGTCAATGTCGTCGTCGGGAAGACGGTCACGATCGACGAGCTGTTCGCGGAAGGGTACAACGCGGTCTTCGTCGCCACCGGCGCGGGGCTGCCCAACTTCCTCGAGATCCCCGGCGAGCACCTCAACGGCGTCTACTCGGCCAACGAGTGGCTCACCCGCGTGAACCTGATGAGCGCGCGCAGCTTCCCCGAGTACGACGAGCCCACCTTCGACGTCCGCGGCAAGGACGTGGCGGTGGTGGGCGGCGGCAACACCGCGCTCGACAGCATCCGCACGGCGCTGCGCCTCGGGGCGCGGAAGGCATACCTCATCTATCGCCGCTCGGAGAAGGAGATGCCGGCGCGCATCGAGGAGGTCCGCCACGCGAAGGAAGAGGGGATCGAGTTCCACACCCTCACCAACCCCGTCGAGTTCCTCGGCGACGAGAAGGGGAAGCTGGTCGCGGCGCGCTGCGTGCAGATGACGCTGGGCGAGCCCGACGCCTCGGGCCGGCGCCGGCCGATGGTCGTGCACGGCTCCGAGTTCGAAGTGCCCCTCTCGATGGTCGTCATCGCCGCGGGGACGTCGGCCAACCCGATCGTCCAGTCCACGACGCCCGACCTCATGACGCGAGAGAAGGGCTACATCGTGGCCGACCCCGAGACGCTCAGGACCTCCAAGCCCGGCGTCTTCGCCGGCGGCGACATCGTCACCGGCGGCGCCACGGTGATCCTCGCGATGGGCGCGGGCCGAAAGGCCGCGAAGGCCGTGCACGAGTACCTCGCGAGCGGCACCTGGGAGAAGGGGTACTAGCGCCCCTCGCTACGGGTCGAAGACCGGCGCGGTCAGCCCTTCCAGTGTCGGGGCGGCTCGCGGCTCCAGGTCCAGCACGATCACCTCGTTGACGCCCCGTCTGAGCCACGGCCCCGGCACGTAGAGCGCGCGCTGCGGGCCGATGCTCCAGAAGCGGCCCAGGTTGTGGCCGTTCACCCACACGACGCCCTTCCCCCAGCCGCGCAGGTCGAGCCAGGTGTCACCCACGTCCGAGAGCGTGAAGGCGCCGCGGAAGAGGGTGGGCGGCGACTGGTCCATCGCCGCGCCGCGACGGAACCGCGCAGCCCGCAGGTCGTCCATCGGCAGCCGGTACATCTCCCATCCGCTCACGGTCCGGCCCGCGAACGTCACCTCGCCCGTGAGCCCCTTCCAGTCGTGTACGAGGTCCCGTCCGAAGTTGATGCGCCCGGTGTTCTCGACCAGCACGTCGAGCACCGCCTCCCCGGCCGGCACGTCCACGACCACCGAGTCCTGGCCCAGACGGCGGTCGAGCGAGGCGATGACGCGCCCACCCAGCGTGACCACGGCGTAGTCCCGCAGCCCGCCGAGGACGAGCGTGCCCTGCGCCGGCCCAGTGAGGTGCGTCCGGTACATCACGTAGCCGAAGCTCACGCCCAGCGCCTCGAACGTCCGCGGCCGCTCGGCGCGGATCGGCGTCCCCAGGAGTCCCGACGCGACGAGAGACACGGACTGCCCGAGGGTGAACCGCGGGATCGCGACGACCGGCGCGGGCGCCGGCGGCTCGGGCAGTGTGACGCCCGGCCGATGCCGCGCGATGGCGTCGCGGAACGGGGCGAACTTCCGCGAGGGCCTGCCGGCCTCGTCGAGCGCCGCGTCGTAGTCGTAGCTCGTCGTCTGCGGCCGGTAGCCGTTGCGCCGGTCGTAGTTCGCGCCGTTCAGGAAGCCGAACGTCGTCCCGCCGTGGAACATGTAGAAGTTGACCGAGTAGCCGCGGGTCAGCATAGAGTCCAGCTCGCGCGCCTCCGCCGCCGCATCCGTGGTCTCGTGCCGGCCGCCCCACTGGTCGAACCAGCCCGCCCACCACTCGCCCGCCATCCGTGGACCGGAGGGCCGGAAGCGCCGCAGATACGCGAACGCCGAGTCGGCGTAGCCCGGGCCGAAGTTCACCACCGGCGGCAGCTCGGACAGCGCGCCGGCGGGGAGCTGCCCCGGCCCGTCCGCGGTGAAGAGCAGTACCTCGCCGAATCCGGAGTGAATGACGGCGTCCTTGACGGCGCGCATGTAGAGCGAGTCGTTGCTGAACGAGCCGTACTCGTTCTCCACCTGCACCGCGATGATGGGGCCGCCGCGCGCCGAGAGGAGCGGCACCAGCTCCTGGCCCAGCCGGTCCAGATAACGCCCCGACGCCGCGAGGAAGCGCGGATCGCGGCTCCGCACCACGAGCGAAGTGTCGGCGAGGAGCCACCACGGCAGCCCGCCGAAGTCCCATTCCGAGCAGACGTAGGGTCCGGGACGGAGGATGACGTAGAGCCCCTCCTCCTGGGCGGTCCGGATGAACGCGGCGACGTCGTTGTTGCCGCTGAAGTCGAAGACGCCGGGCCGCGGCTCGTGGAGGTTCCAGAAGACGTAGGTGGTGATGGTGTTGAGGCCCATCGCCCGGGCCATCCGCATCCGATGGCGCCAGTACTCGCGCGGGATGCGCGGATAGTGCATCTCGCCGGCGATGATCTGGAGCGGCCGCCCGTCGAGCAGGAATGCGCTGTCGCCGGCGACCAGTCGGTGGACGGCCTGGGGCGCCGCTTGCCGCCCGCGTGCCGACGTGGGCGCACCCGGGCGCGGCTCGGGCGCCGGAGCCTGCGCGCGCGAGGCCGCCGGGGCGGCGAGGCAGGTGGCCAGGAGGATGGCGAGCGCGATTCGAGCGGTCATCTGGGGTCCTTCGGGTTGTTCCGGTGGTCGGGCCTGGCGCCGGTGGCGGCGCGGCCGCGCCGGCGTTGGAAGATGCAGAAGGGGCGCCCCCTTCCGGAAGCGCCCCCTGACCTCTAACCCGCTGACGGCTGACGGCTGATGGCCCCTACTCTCTCGGCGGTCCCCCCTGCCCCGCCGACCGCGGCGGCTTGCGCGGAATCATCTCGTCCCGGTTCGCGAACACGTACGTGACCCACGCCACGACGGCCGCCATCTGGTGCAGGTCATCGGGCACCACCCGCTCCCACGTGTCGCCGTTCGAGTGGTGCAGGCGGATGCCGTACTCGAGCGGGTCCTGGACGAACTGGAAGCCGGGCACCCCGGCGCCGTCGAAGGGGATGTGGTCCGTGCCGCCGGTGTTCTCGTTGCGGACCGTCATCACGCCCAGGTCGCGGAACGGGAAGAGGATCTGCTCGAAGATGGGCGTCACCGCGGTGTTCATCTGGTTGTAGACGCCGCGGATGCGCCCGTTGCCGTTGTCGATGTTGAGGTACGCCGAGATGCGCGGCAGCTCGGCCGCGTGCATCCGCACGTAGGCGCGCGAGCCCAGGAACCCCTGCTCCTCGCCGCCCCAGAAGCCGAGCCGCACGGTACGCCGGAGCGGCAGGTTGAGCGTCTTCAGGATGCGGGCGGCCTCCATCATGACGACCACGCCCACCGCGTCGTCGCCCGTGCCGGTGCCGCTGTGCCAGCTGTCGATGTGCCCACCGAGGATCACGTACTCGTTCGCCTTGTCGGTGCCCGGCAGGTCGCCGAGGGTGTTGTAGCCGCGGCGGTCGGAATCGGGAAACCGGTTCTGGACGTTCAGCTCGAGCTGCACGGGCACGCCGCGCAGCGTGTTGCGCCAGATCTGCCCGTAGTGTTCGAGCGAGACGAGGAGGTTGACGCTCGGCTCGTACACGCTGTCGCGCGCCAGGCGGCCGTCGACGTGCCCGCCGGTGCGGAGGATGTTGTACTGCCAGCCCGACGGGCTGAGGATGACGGCCGCGCCCTGCGCGCGGAGCCACGTGGCCATCCGCATCTGGATGGCGCGCTGGCGGACCATGTTCGCCTGCTGCTCGGGCGTGAACGCCGGCCGGTCGCGCGGCGGCGCCGGCGGCGCGAAAAGGTTGTCGAGCGAGAGGCGGCGCGGCGACGGCTCGAACTCCGGCTGCGCGGCCGGCGGGGCCTGCCACATCACACATGCGCCGCGGACGCGGCCGTCGTACTGCGCAAAGTCGGTGCTGTCGGTGATGGCGAGCCGTATCACGTTGCAGGTGATGGTGGCGGGGCGGCCGCGGGCGTCGCGGGTGCTCCCGCTCCACGCCTGCGGTGTGGCGTTGAGCGGCTGGACGAACGGCGTCATGATGCGGCCCGCATAGGAGACGCGCTCCCAGGCGCGGCCGAAGAGCGAGTCCCACGGCTCCACCACGGCGTTCTGGAAGCCCCACTCGCGCAGCTTCTGCGCGGTCCAGTTGTTGGCCTGGAGGATCTGCGGCGAGCCGGTGAGCCGCGGGCCGATCACGTCGCTCATGTAGAGCAGCAGCGAGTCGGACTGCGGGTGGTTCATCGCCTCGTCGCGGATGCGCTGGACCACCGAGAGGTCCACGCGCTCCTGCACGACCTGGGCGCGGGCTGGGAGGGAGAAAGCGGCCAGGAACAGCGCGGCCGCGAGCGGACGGGTCATTCTCATTGCAGGCACTCCGGGTTGGCGGAAGGAGCCGGCGGCAGGCCGGCCAAGCGAGAAGAACCTACCTCCTACGCTACGCGCCGCCAGGGCGGGACGTTGCGGCCGCCGGCCATTGCGGCCCTGCGACGCCGGCCCCACACTTTCCCGATGGACCGACGCTCCTTCGTGGCCACCGGCCTCGCGACTTCCGCCGCAGCGGTGAGCGGCCTCCACGCCCGCACCGCGCCCGCGGCGCCGCCGCAGGGCACCTTCGATCTCGAGGAGGCCACGCTCGCGCAACTCGCCGAGGGGATGCGCTCGGGCCGGTGGTCGGCCCGCGGCCTCGCCGAGCAGTACCTAGCGCGCATCGAGGCGCTCGACCAGCGCGGCCCCGCCCTCCACACGATGCTCGAGCCGAACCCCGACGCTCTCTCCATCGCCGACCGGATGGACGCCGAGCGGCGCGAGAGGGGTCCACGGGGCCCGCTGCACGGCATCCCGGTGCTAATCAAGGACAACATCGACACCGCGGACCGGATGCACACCAGCGCCGGCTCGCTCGCGCTCGCGACATCCATCGCGCCGCGCGACAGCTTCGTGGCCGAGCGGCTGCGGGCCGCCGGCGCCGTCATCCTCGGCAAGACCAACTGCTCCGAGTGGGCCAACTTCCGCGGCCGCCGCTCGATCAGCGGCTGGAGCGGGCGCGGCGGGCAGTGCCGCAACCCGTACGTGCTCGACCGCTCGCCCTCGGGCTCGAGCAGCGGCTCGGGCGCGGCCGTGGCGGCCAACCTCTGCGCCGTGGCCATCGGCACCGAGACCGACGGCTCCATCACCTCGCCCGGTTCCGCGTGCGGCATCGTCGGCATCAAGCCCACCGTGGGACTGGTGAGCCGCGCCGGCATCATTCCCATCGCCCACAGCCAGGACACGGCGGGCCCGATGGCCCGCTGCGTCGCCGACGCCGCCGCACTCCTTGCCGCGCTGACCGGCGAGGACCCGCGCGACCCGGCGACGCGCGGCAGCGCCGCCTACGCCCTCGACTACACGCGCTTCCTCGACGCCGACGGCGTGCGCGGCCTCCGGCTCGGCGTGGCGCGCAAGCGCTACGCCGGCTCGCATCGCGCCGTGGACCAGCTCTTCGAGACGGCCCTCGGCGTGCTGCGCGAACGCGGCGCCGTCATCGTGGACCCCGTGGATCTCACCACCGAGGACCATCTGGCCGACGCCGAGGGCACCGTGCTCTCGTTCGAGTTCAAGGCGGACCTCAACGCGTACCTCGCGGCGCTCGGATCGGACGCGCCCGTCAGGACGATGGCCGACGTCATCGCCTTCAACGAGCGCAACGCCGATCGCGAGCTGGCGCTCTTCGGCCAGGAGCACTTCGTCCGTGCCCAGGCCCGGGGGCCCCTGACGAGCCCCGAGTACCTCCGCGCGTTGGCGCGCTGCCGGCGCTACTCCCGCACCCTCGGCATCGACCTCGTGATGAGCCGGCACCGGGTGGATGCCATCCTGTGCCCGACCGCGACGCCGCCGCGGCACATCGACCACGTGAACGGCGACGGGGGCGGCGGCGCCGACTGCACCACGCCGGCCGCCGTGGCGGGCTATCCGCACGTCACGGTGCCGATGGGCTACGTGATGGGCGTGCCGGTGGGGCTGTCGTTCTTCGGAAAGGCGTGGAGCGAGGGTGTGCTGATCAAGGCCGCGTACGCCTACGAGCAGGCGAGCCGCGCGCGCCGGCCGCCGCGGTTCCTGCCGACGGCGGAGGTGTGACGGGTTGGTGTCGAATGGGTAACTCGCGGATCCTGCACCAGAATCGGTGAGCAAAGGCACACCACGCCTACCGGCGCCGCGGCCCGACGAACGCCTCCGGCGAGACGGCCAGCCGAGGGAAGGCCCGCAGGACCTCCCGGTCTGACGTCACCAGCGGCACGCCGAGAGCGCGCGCGACCGCCACATACTCGCAATCGTACGTCGAGCAGCCCGACCGTGCGGCCAGCTCCAGCACCTCTGCCGGCTCGGGGTCGAATTCGCGATCGCCGATCGCCATCTCGGCCACCGCGAACCGCTTGAGCGCGCCCGCGACTCCGGATTCCCCACGACGCACGTAGCCGCCCAGCACTCTCATCAGTTCGCTGCGCCAGAGGCGGGGCGCTGCCCAAGCGTCGTCGAGCCGCGCGACGTCGAGCGCCGCCGAAGTGTGCGCCCCCTCGACCACCAGGTACGCGAGGAGGTTCGCGTCCGCCACGATCACTGACGGCCGTCCCGCTTCGCGGCATTCAGCGCGTCGTCCGTCAGGTACGGCAGGCGCGTGCTCTCACGGACTGCATCGGCCCAGGCGAGCAGCTCCGCCGCGGTGCGCCGTCGACCCTTCAACACCCGCTCCAGACAGAACACGACCTCGCTGTTGAGGCTTCGCCGGTTGGCCTTCGCGCGCCCCTTGAGTTCGCGGTAGAGGTCCTCGGGAACACCCTTGATGTGCAGGCTCTTCACGCCATCCCCCTGTGGTTCCGAAATGGTACCATAATGGTATTGGCGCCCAGCGTCAAGGGACGGCGCACCGCTTCGCCACGCTATCTTTACGCCCCTATGCCCAGTTACCAGTACATCTTCCAGACCCTCCGGCTCGGCAAGGTGGTACCGCCCAGCCGCCACGTGCTCAAGGACATCTCGCTGTCGTTCTACCCCGACGCCAAGATCGGCGTCATCGGCGCGAACGGCGCGGGCAAGAGCAGCCTGCTCAGGATCTTCGCCGGCGTGGACCAGGACTTCATCGGCGAGGCGCGGCCGGCCGAGGGGATCCGCATCGGCCTCTTGGAGCAGGAGCCGAAGCTCGACCCCGCGAAGGACGTGCGGGGCAACGTCGAGGAAGGCGTGGCGCCCACCCGCGCATTGCTCACCGCATACGAGACGATCAGCGCGAGATTCGCCGCGCCGATGGCGGACGAGGAGATGACCGCGCTGCTGGAGAAGCAGGGCGAGATCCAGACCCGCATCGAGGCCGTCGGCGCCTGGGAATTGGACCACAGGATCGACGTGGCGATGGACGCGCTGCGCTGCCCTCCCGGCGACCAGGACGTCGCCACGCTCTCGGGTGGCGAACGGCGCCGCGTCGCGCTCTGCCGGCTGCTGCTGTCGCAGCCCGACCTCCTGCTCCTCGACGAGCCCACGAACCATCTCGACGCCGAGTCAGTGGCGTGGCTGGAGCGGCACCTCGCCGAGTTCCCCGGATGCGTCCTCGCCGTCACGCACGACCGCTACTTCCTCGACAACGTGGCGGGGTGGATCCTCGAGCTGGATCGCGGCGAGGGCATCCCGTGGAAGGGCAACTACTCGGGCTGGCTGGAGCAGAAGCAGCGGCGGCTCGAGCTGGAGGAGAAGACCGCCTCCGCGCGGCGGAAGACGCTGGAGCGCGAGCTGGAGTGGATCCGGATGGCGCCGCGCGCCCGGCAGGCCAAGGGCAAGGCGCGCATCAACGCCTACGACGAGCTGCTCCGGCAGTCCGACGAGCGGCGCGAGGAGACGGCCGAGATCCTCATCCCGACGCCGCCGCGCCTGGGCGACGAGGTGGTGGTGGCCGAGAACCTGAAGAAGGGGTTCGGCGACCGGCTCCTCTTCGAGAACCTCACCTTCCGCCTGCCGCGCGGCGGCATCGTGGGGGTCATCGGGCCAAACGGCGCGGGGAAGACCACGCTGTTCCGTCTCATCGTCGGCCAGGAGCAGCCTGACGGCGGCACGCTCACGGTCGGCCAGACGGTGCAGATCGCCTACGTGGACCAGTCGCGCGAAGCACTGGACGGGACGAAGACCATCTACCAGGAGATCTCGGGGGGCGAGGAGACCCTGCAGTTCGGCAAGCGGATGGTGAACGCGCGCGCCTACTGCGCGAGCTTCGGCTTCCGCGGCGCGGACCAGCAGAAGCTGGTGGCGAACCTCTCGGGCGGCGAGCGGAACCGCCTGCACCTCGCCAAGCTCCTGAAGAGCGGCGGCAACGTCCTGCTGCTCGACGAGCCGACCAACGACCTCGACGTGGACACCCTCCGGGCGCTCGAGGACGCGCTGCTCGCCTTCCCCGGCTGCGTGGTGGTCATCAGCCACGACCGCTGGTTCCTCGACCGCATCGCGACGCACATCCTGGCGTTCGAGGGCGAGGGGCAGGAGATGTTCTTCGAGGGCAACTACCAGGAGTACGCGGCGGACTTCAAGAGGCGGAAGGGAGCCGAGGCCGACCAGCCTCATCGGATCAAGTACAAGAAGCTGGCGCGGTAGGCCGTCAGCGCGCGCACCTCTGACGGCCGCAGACGGCTGACGGCTGTCCCTGTCGTTGCGCCTCCGCGTCAGGAATCGCCGACCTTGTGGTGGCCGCGCCGCGCAATTCCTGGCAACCAATCTCCCTTGCGCCAGCTAACCTGTTGTTTTATAATGGCTTGGATTCATGATGCATCGTCGCATGAGAACTGCGGAGTAAGTCCACCGGATTGTACCGTCCTGCAGCGCAGAACGGGTCGTTGAGGCCGTCCGGATTGCTGACGAAGAGAGCGCACCGATGCCTGATCGCAAGCCTCTGGATCACCCGCCTCTGGTGGTGATCGCAAACAGCCAGGAATGGCAGACGCGATCCCTGGAGAGTGCTCTTGGGCCGCACGGCTACGCCGTCCTGCGGGCGTATACGGGAAAGCAGGCGCTCGAACGGTGTCGCACCGCCCGCCCCGATATCATCATCCTCGACACGGACCTGCCCGATATAGACGGCCTCGAGGTCTGCCGCGCGCTGCGCGACGACCCGCTCATCAGCTCCAGTACGCCGATCCTCATGACCAGCCCCGGTCATTCGAGCCGGAAGAAGCGTCTCGAGGCGCTGCGGGCCGGCGCGTGGGATTACCTCGGCCCCACGCTCGACGCCGAGGAGTTGCCGCTGCGCCTCGACGCATACGCCCGCGCGAAGTTCGACGCCGACCGCGTGCGTGAGGAGAGCCTTCTGGACCAGTTGACGGGGTTGTACAACGTGCGGGGGCTCGCGCGCCGGGCGCGCGAACTCGGCTCGCACGCGTTCCGGCACCACGAGCCCTTCGCCTGCGTGGTGTTCTCGACCGTGACGACCGGCGCGAAGGACGAGCTGCAGGCGGAGGCCGCGACCAATGCGGCCGCCGCACAGCTCGCCCAGGCGCTGCGCGAGGGCGGCCGTGTGTCCGACGCGGCCGGCCGGCTCGGCCCCACAGAGTTCGCCGTCATCACGCAGGGCACCGACGCGAACGGCGCGGTCCGCCTGGCGGAGCGGCTCGCGCGGGGGCTGCACGCCGGTGGCTGGGACGAGCAGGGCATGACGCGGATGGTGGCCGGTTTCGACGCCGTCCCGAACTACCACGAATCGCCCATCGATCCGTCCGACATGCTGGCCCGGGCCACGAAGGCGATGCGCCAGTCGCGCGCCGACGTGAAGGGCCGGTGGATCCGTCAATTCGAGTCTGCGACCACGAACTAGTTCGAACCGCTGACGCTGCACGCCATTGCCGCTGACTCGCTCTGGGTCACGCGGCGATATTGCGTACCCTCCGGCATGCCGACTGTTGCGTTCGCGCCATAATGGTGTATACCTAATCTCCTTCGGTGTGGCGCCCCTGCGTCGCACCGGTCTTCTCCGCCAGACCGTGCATAGGGAGCGACCCGGGATGAAGGGTGTCGAAAGCTGGCTGAGTACGCGTGGCGGGAACCCGCCGGACGGCGCGCTGGTGCCGCTCGAGTTCCGCAGCACGGTCAGCATCCTCGTCATAGACGACGAGCGCACGCTCCGCGAGAGCTGCAGCACGGTCCTCGAAGCGGAGGGGTACGCTCTCGAGACGTGCGGCCGCGGCGACGACGCGCTCGAGCTGGTCAAGCGGCGCCGGTTCGACATCGTTCTCGTGGATCTCTATATGTCGGACGTCACGGGGATGGAGCTGCTCCAGGCGACCCTGGAGACTTCGCCCGACACCATCGTGATCGTGATGACCGGCAACCCCAGCGTCGAGTCGAACATCGAGGCGCTGCGCGCCGGCGCCTGGGACTACGTCCCGAAGCCCTTCTCCGCGACGCACCTGCAGATCCTCATCGGCCGCGCGGCGCACACGGTCGCCGTGGCGCGCGAATCCGGGGAGCGCAGCGCGGAGCTGCAGGCTCGCGACGAGGCCTCCAACGGGCTCACCGTCCTCGGCGTATCGCCGGCGTTCCGGCGCGTGATGGACCTCGCCCGGCGCGTCGCCACCACGGACGCGTCGGTCTTCATCACCGGCGAGAGCGGCACGGGCAAGGAGCTGATCGCGCAGACCATCCACCAGTACAGTCGCCGCCGCGCCCGGACGATGGTCGTGATCAACTGCGCCGCCCTGCCGGAGGGGCTGCTCGAGTCCGAGATGTTCGGCCACGTGAAGGGCGCGTTCACCGGCGCGGTGCGCGACAAGGTGGGGCTGATCGAGGCGGCCAACGGCGGCACGATGTTCCTCGACGAGCTGGTGGACATGCCGAAGTCGGTCCAGGCGAAGCTGCTGCGGGTGATCCAGGACGGCGTCGTGCGGCGCGTCGGCAGCTCGACGACGAGCGCCGTGGCCAACGTGCGCTTCATCTCGGCGTCGAACCGCGATCCCGACGAGGCGCTCAAGAGCGGCGATCTCCGGGAGGACCTGTACTACCGCCTGCGCGTGGTCCCGATCCACGTCCCCCCGCTGCGCGAGCGCGGCGAGGATGTGAAGCTGCTCGCCGAGCATTTCCTGCGGTACTACTGGCGCCGGCACCGGGGTCCGGCGCTGAAGCCGCCGACGCTCAGTGACGAGGCGGTGATCGCCCTGGGCGGCCGGGCCTGGCAGGGGAACGTGCGCGAGCTGCAGAACGCCATCGAGCACGCGGTGGTGATGCTCGAGCCCGGGCAGGTGGTCCTACCCGAGGACGTCCCCTTCGGTGGGGAGCCGCGCGATACGGCGCAGGCCGACGACGCGGAGGGTTTCCTCGCGTCCGACGTCCTCGGCCAGAGCTACCACGTGGCGCGCGACCGGGTGATCGCGTCGTTCGAGCGGCGCTACCTCTCCTGGCTCGTCACCCGCGCCGGCGGGAACATGTCGAAGGCCGCGCGCCTGGCCGGCGTGGACCGGACGACGCTGTACCGGCTGATGGAGCGCCACGGCCTGCAGCGCGAGACCGTCACGGTGATGCCCGGATGAGGTCGCACCTGACCCAGGTGCATGGAGCGCGCCCCGCGGCCCGCCTGATGCGCAGCACCGCCGAGCCCGGCGCCGCCGCCGAGGCCGAGCGGTCGTCCGCGCTGATCCGCGCCGCGGCCGCGGCCGTCCACGCCCAGTGGCAGGACGAGCACGGGGACGCGCTCGACGCGTCCGAGGAGCTGCAACTGCTCGATTGGCTCGCGACCGCTACGGAGCAGGCGGCGCAGGGCGACGCGCTCGAGCACGGCGGTCCCGCGGCCGGCACCCTCGGCAGGCACCTCCTCGAGCTGCTGCGGGCCGAGGTCGTGCGCGCCTGGCGGGCCGCCGAGACGCCCCCTGAGCCGGTGGCCGTGCTCGAGCTGATCGAGTCCCTCGAGCAGGTCCGCGCAGCGATCGAGCCGGACCGTTCGGAGCACTTCAGCTCGCGCCTGTCGGGACCCGACGGCCTCGACCTCGTCGTCGGCGTCGCCCACGACCTGCGCTCGCCCCTGACATCGGTCCTCTTCCTGGCCGAGACTCTCGGCCGCGGGCAGAGCGGCGGGGTCAACGAGCTGCAGAGGCGCCAACTCCGGCTGATCTACAGCGCGGCCCTCGGGCTCAGCACCTTGACGAGCGACGTGATCGAGCTGGCGCGCGGCGGCGACAGTCTCGTCGAGAAGGAGCCGGAGCTGTTCTCCATCGCCGAGGTCCTCGAGTCGCTCCAGGATATCGTGCGGCCGATCGCTGAGGAGAAGAAACTCACGGTCCGCTACAACGTCCTGCCCTCCGACCGCCGACTGGGCCGGCCGCTCGCGCTGAGCCGCGTGCTGCTCAACCTCACGACCAACGCGCTCAAGTTCACCGACGAGGGGTTCGTGGAGATCGCGACCAGGGCGAAGGGGCTCATCGGCGTCGAGTTCTCGGTGCGCGACACGGGACACGGGATCAGCAAGGAAGCGCTCGCCAGCCTCTACCATCCGTTCCGGCGCTCGCACACCCGCACCGCGCGGGGCGGCTACCTCTTCTCGGGGACGGGGCTCGGCCTGGCGATGTGCCGCAAGCTCGTCGAGGCCATGGGCTCCGAGCTCAAGTACGAGTCACGGCCCGACTGGGGGACACGCTTCTACTTCGAGTTGGATCTCCCGCCTACCGGCCACCCATAGGCCTGTTCAGCGCGGTGCCGCTGCGGACCGCCGGGTCGGCTCCCACATCGGAGTCAGCTCGCCGCGCAGCGCCCGGAGCCACGCCTCCAGGGCCGCGATGGTCCCCGATACGACGTAGGCGGACATCGAGATGAGCCGGGGAGCGTGCCGCTGCTCCGGCCAGTACCAGCCCGCGCCGGCGAGGAGCAGCAGGGCCGCGAGGGGCGCAAGGAGTACGACCGACCGGAGGGCCACGGCCCCCAGCAGCCATCCCACCACGGCGAGGACGAGCCCCCACGGCGCGAGCCAGCGGATGAGCTTGTGGCTCGCGAGCATCCACGCGAAGCGGCCGTGGCGCCACGGGTCCAGGAGCCGGCGTTTGTACCACAGGGTCTCGAGGCCGCGGGTCATCGTCCGCACCTTGCGGCGGTACTCGCGCCGCAGCGACTGGATGCGCGGGACGAAGCAGACGGCCTCGCTCACCGACACGGCGCGGTAGCCGCTCTCGCGGGCGATGAGCGCGGCCGCGAAGTCCCGGCTGAACGCCGAGGGGAAGAGCGTCAGGTGCAGCGGCTTGCGGATGGCGTAGAAGCAGCCCGACGCCCCAACGATCGAGCCCACCCGGGTCTCCAGGTCGCGCACCCACATCTCATAGCCCACGTACCCCGATTCCCCGCGATTCAGGTCGCCGTCAGTCTGCGCCACGCTCACGTCACGTCCCGATGCGAGGCCCACCTCGGGGTCGGCGAAGCAGGCGACCAGTGGCTTGAGGGCGTTGGGCCCGATGCGCACCGAGGCGTCGGTGTTGACGACGATCTCGCCGCGCAGATGCTCCCCAGCGGCGTTCTCGGCGGCCGTCTTGCCTCCGCGGACCGGGAGGCGCAGGAGTTCCACTCCGCGATCGGCGAACCCGCGCACGATCTCGTCGGTCCGGTCGGTGGAAGCGTCGGAGACCACGAGCACCTGGCGGCGATCGGCGGGGTAGTCAATGGCCAGCAGTGCCTCGAGCGTGGCGGCGATCGCGCGCTCCTCGTTGTACGCGGGCACGGTGATGCTGACGAGGGGCCACTCCGCTGGCTCCTGGACACACGGAGGTCGAGGCCTGAGCACGCTCACCACCTTCAGCAGCAGGGGGTAGCCCAGATAGGCGTACGCGGCGACGCCGAGCCCGCCGACGATGAGCCAGAGCGCAAGGGACTGCGTCATTAGACCTGGTAGCTCGCCTCGCCCAGGAGGACCTCGAGGATCCGCTCGGCCGTCCTGCCATCCCACCGCTCGATCGGTCGCGGTTCTTGCCGTGCGTTCCCGAGCGCTTCGCCGGCGGCCGCGAGGATCACGCCGCGTTCCGCCTTCACGAGTCGGTTGGTCCCCAGCGAGCACGTGACCGGCCGCTCCGTCGAGGGCCGGACGGTGAGACACGGCACACCGAGGTAGCTCGTCTCTTCCTGCAATCCGCCGGAGTCTGTGATGACGAGCCTCGCGCGCTCTACGAGAGAGAGCGTCTCGACATACGGCAGCGGGTCCAGGAGCCGCAACGACCCGGTCAGGGGCGGCGTCCAGCCCAACTCGGCGACGCGTGCACGGGTGCGCGGGTGCACGGGGAACAGCACGGGCAGCTTCGTCGCAAGCTCGGCCAGAGTGTCCAGCAGCTCGCGGAGGGTCGCGGGGGAATCAACGTTGTTGGGCCGGTGCAGCGTGACGAAGACGAAAGGCCGGTCGCCTACGCCGAGCCTGCGGGCGGCACCGGCCTCGCGCGCGCGCGGCAGCAGGGCGACGAGCGTATCCACCATGATGTTCCCCACCATGTGGACGCGCTCGGGAGGCACGCCCTCCCTGCGGAGGTTCTCCACCGCGTCCCACGACGGAGAGAAGAGCAGGTCCGCCAGCCGGTCGGTGACGACGCGGTTGATCTCCTCCGGCATCGTCCAGTCGCGGCTCCGCAGGCCGGCCTCGACGTGCGCGACGCGGAAGCCCAGCTTCGCCGCCACCAGCGCGGCGGCAACGGTGGAGTTGACGTCGCCGTAGACCAGCACGACGTCAGGCGCCGCACCGAGACACACCGGCTCGAAGCGCTGCATGATGAGCGCCGTCTGCGCCGCGTGCGATCCCGAACCCACCTCGAGGTTGTGATCCGGGCTCGGGATGCCGAGTTCCGCGAAGAAAGTGTCCGACATCTCCGCGTCGTAGTGCTGGCCGGTGTGGACGATCACGTGCCTGATGCCCCGCCGCCCCGCCGCCGCTCTGGCGAGCGGGGCGAGCTTCATGAAGTTGGGGCGCGCACCGACGACGGAGAGCAGGGTCAGGGGTGTGCTACGCACCAATGCAGGCCTCCCAGTACGGCTCAGGCGACGGAGGGTGGAGGAGGCCGGGCACCCCCTCAGGTCAGA
>Ga0209253_10000494_pt1 | contig 33984 bp, 36 predicted proteins | sample FrelakmetBRP12BR_FD_187145 | JGI IMG/M metagenome (GOLD analysis project Ga0209253, IMG submission 187145) | Freshwater lake sediment microbial communities from the University of Notre Dame, USA, for methane emissions studies - BRP12 BR (SPAdes)... | ecosystem: Environmental > Aquatic >... | reverse complement strand
CTGGATCGTGCATACGGAACATCACCCCCCTTTCACCCCGGATGCTTGAAATTCTCGCTGCCGGAGGGCTCGTTGAACACTGGAGACAACATCGATGATCTTTCCCAGGTTGTGCAAGGAAGTCGGCTATGCCTCCACCAGGCCGTGCGGGGACAGGGTGTATTTCCTCTCGCGATATCTTATCCACGCGACGGAACATGGACACGAGGTGCTGGAAGTACTCCCTCAGCCGAAAGGGAAAGGCCTGATGCGGACAATCGCAGGGACAAGGGTTCTTGCAGGGGTTGACGAAGTAACCTGGTACCCCCAGAAGGTCCAGCTCCACAACAGGTCCCGTCTCGTCCGCCTGGCCAGGGATTCAGGAACACGCTGCACGATATTTACCGGGCATGATGAACACACTACCTTTGTGCTCGATCCCGACCCCTCCCTCTTCCAGACCGTTTCTGTTTATGATATCACCCCGCCCCGGCCAAGCCTGTCGGCAACACTCCGCGACCTTGAAGAAGCGGGAATGTTTGGGGAACTGGATGTGCACTTCGAACATACGCTCCGCGACATCTCGCAAATTGATGCTGACGTCTATCCCTGCCGGGCATCAGGTTTTAAAAAAACACTCGATGCCGATCTCCTGATCGGCGGGGAGCGCGTCGCCGGATGTCAGACCGCCCGGGAGATTATGAAGGAATGCTACCGGGAAGGGTTTGAGGTTACGGACATCTGCCCGCTGTCGATGGCAGCTGATGAGCCCTTTATCACCCGCTGTTGCCGGAAGGAGCGGGAGGGAATAGGAACGTTCAGTGGAAAATTCGGCGCAGTGGTGCACTGGGGTGCATCACCGTACGAGATATGGGCTGCAGTCCGGGACCTGCTTGCACGGTGGAGGGAACAATCGTGAAGATAGCTGTTGTTGAGGGTGATGGAATCGGGCATGAGGTGATACCTCCCACCCGCGATCTCCTGGAGATTCTCCGGCCTGATTTCGAATTCTTCCCTGTCGATGTGGGGTATGGAAAATGGGAACGCACCGGCCAGGCGATGGGCAGTGACGATGTAGCGCTTCTGGCATCGGCGGATGCCATCCTGTTCGGTGCAATAACCACCCCGCCTGCCCCGGATTACCAGAGCGTAATTGTACGGATCCGGAAGGAACTCGATCTCTATGCAAACATCCGGCCTGTCAAAGGACCCGGCGTGGACATCATCGTGGTCAGGGAAAACACCGAGGGTCTCTATTCCGGTATTGAGAAGATAGAGGAAGACACTGCCTGCACCGTCAGGTGCATCACCCGAAAAGGGAGTGAACGGATATCACGGTATGCCTGCAGACTTGCCGGACAGCGCCGGGATCTGACTATCGGGCATAAGGCAAATGTTCTCAAGTCCGATGTCTTTTTCCGGAACATCTGCATTGCCGAGGCCGGGAAGGCAAACGTCCCGGTCAAGGAGTGCTATATCGACGCCCTCTGCCTTGATGTCCTTATGCATCCTGAAAAATACGATATCATCGTAACCACCAACCTATTCGGTGATATTCTGTCCGATGTGGCCGCGTATCTTGTGGGCGGCCTGGGGCTCCTCCCCAGCGGAAATATCGGGGAGAAGCATGCTCTCTTTGAGCCGGTTCATGGCAGTGCCCCGGATATTGCCGGGAGGGACAGAGCAAACCCCGTCGCCGCCATGAGGAGTGCAGCCCTCCTCCTCTCTCATGTTGGTGACCAGGAGGGTGCAGGACTCATGGAACAGGCCATCCAGAATACCTTCTCAAAGGGTATCAGGACCCGGGATCTTGGGGGGATGGCGGGAACCCGTGCCTTTGCCGGGCATGTCCGGCAGGAACTGATCAGGCTGGCCGGAAAACGGTAAAAAAAATAGAGGATGATGTAGGTAGGAAGGGCATAGTCTCCCTATTGCTGTGTTCTGGCATCGAACGAACGCGACTGATGACTTCTTTCTTCGTGGCACTCCCCTACTGCGAAGGCGCAACTCAAGCTCTGGCCACTCCGGTGAGGCAGAACCAGTGGCCATGGCAGGACGCCTCCGGGTAATCAGGGCATGTACCCTGACTTACCGGGAAGGCATCTTTCCATGGCGTTATTTAAAATAGTACGATACCCGTGGTTCAAAGAGGTTCCTGCAGGTTTGATGGTCAAAAACCCCGGTCACAGGGTGTACCGGCATGCATGGAAGTGTTTATCCCCGCGTGGCATACATCAGAACCAGGAGATGCATCCATGGTGAGGGTTGGTGTCCATGTCTCAATAGCCGGGTCAATTGCCAGATCAGTTGAACGGGCAGAGGCGGCCGGCTGCGATACCTTCCAGATATTTACGAGGAACCCGCGGGGCTGGGCATGGAAGGATCTTGATCCGGGTGAAGCGGCACTGTTCCGTGAATTAATCTCCCAGAGCGGGCTCTTCCCCTGTGTTGATCACATGCCTTACCTCCCCAATCTCGCTACGGGAAAGGCAGATTTCAGGGAAAAAACAATCTCGACCCTCACCGCTGAACTTCATCGGTGCGGGACCCTTGGCATCCCCTACCTCGTTACCCACCTCGGTCACCATCCGGGAGAGGACATCCGGGTCGGCCGGGCACGGGTGATCGAAGCCATAAACCATTGCCTGGGAGAGGTCGATAACACGGTGACGCTCCTCCTTGAGAATACTGCAGGGGAAAAAAACGGGGTCGGTTCATCATTTGAGGACATCGCGGCAGTGGTGGAGGGAATCGGGAATACCAGGCGTATCGGAATCTGTTTCGATACCTGCCATGCCTTTGGTGCCGGATACGATCTCCGGACACCGGAAGGTATTGAATCTACGCTCGCCCGGTTTGATGAACTGCTGGCACTCAGCAGCTGCAGGATCATTCACCTGAACGATTCGAAAGGGGATCTCGGGAGTGGTCTCGACCGTCATGAACATATCGGGATGGGCAGGATCGGAGAGGACGGGTTCCGGCACATCCTTGCCGAGGAGTTCTTCCGTTCCCGCCCGCTCATCTGCGAAACTCCGGTGGACAGCCGGCGTGACGATGCAGGGAATATCCAGGCGGTACGGCAGCTTGCATCAGGATAGGTGGCCACGAATTATTGGAACAACCGGTGACAGCCAGGTGGAGAACAGCCCCCTCCCTGCCAGATACGGCTTTTCCTGTTTCCTGAACCAGGCGGTTTTTTTCCAGGGCATTTCTCCCGAACCCGTGCCACACTACAAGAGGATGAGTGCAAACGCCCATTTCAGTCCGCAGGCTCTCCGCGATAGTATGCTGGAGAATCCGGAACCGCCGGAATGTGTTCTCTCCGCCGGGACTCCTGAGAGCCCCACGATCCGGCACCGTAGTATAGAGCATGATATGGTTTACAGCCAGGAACACAAAAGATCCGGTCTGCTTTCAAATAATCTTTTTACCAACGATAATTGAGAATCCAGAAGCAAATGTGCGGTTAAATAAGTGAGCGATTCTTTTTTTTTATACAGGCCGCGGAATGACAGGGTTTTCAGTCAGGGGTGATGGAATTCCGCCCCCCAACCGGATAGTCTGTGCCTATTATAACCGGATGGAACAAATGCATAAGTGTGAAGGCGACGATAGACGGCCTCTTCGTGCGACTGGGGGAGGAGGGCAGAACGCTCTATGATCAGAGCGGCTACGGGAGGCCTGAGGGGAGCGGCCTCCGTCTCACCCCTGACGAGGCCTGCTACCTTTTCCACCGTGGCCGGATCGAAATCGGGGGGTATGATTTCGACACCTTCATCGCCCAGTTCGCCCGGAAACCTGAATTTTTCCGCAGGTTTCTCGTGTACCGTGACCTTCGGGATCGGGGATACGCGGTCCAGACCGGGCCCCATGACTTCAGGGTATTCCGGAGAGGCCAGCGCCCGGGGACCGGGCGGTCCCAGTACATGGTCCGGGTCCTTTCAGAACGGGATCTCATCGATTTTGAAGATCTCGTCCGCGAATCAGGAACCTCCTCCCACATGCGAAAACAGCATATCCTTGCCGTTGTCGATGATGAGAATGAGCTCACCTACTATGACATCAAGGTCCAGGACCTGCCCGGTACGGGAAACCTGAACGATACCCCCTGCCTCGAAGGAACACTGGTAGGACGTTTCGCTGTCGTCCATGTCCCCCCCTCCCGGAAGGATCCGGTATCAAGCTATGGTATGAACCTTGATCCTGATCGCATGGTGCTCTCCCCCGTGGAGATTATCCACCTGATTGAGGCCGGAACACTGACGCTTTTTGACGGAGGGGAACAGGTCAGCCGTGACCGGTTTTTTACCATGGTCTCAGCCCAGGACGGGGAAGTGGCTGAAAAGGCTGCGGTATACCACGACCTCCGGAATCGCGGGTACGTGCCAAAGACCGGATACAAGTTCGGTCATCACTTCAGGGTATACTCAGGGCAGAAAATCCATTCCGAGATGCTCGTCCATGCCATAGCCGGAGGAATCCGCCTTTCCATGAGCAGCATCTCCCGGTCGGTCCGCCTCGCCCATAGCGTGAAAAAGAAGATGTTGTTTGCCTATCAAGGTACTACAGGAATCCAATACGTCGAATTTGGACGAATAAAACTGTGAGAGAGAACATATGGAGGAGATAAATCCCTGGGCAAACCAGCAGACCCTCGATATTCAGCGGCTCTTTTCTGAGTTTGGCATCGAGCCCATTGACAATATCATCGGGATGCTCCCGGAAGTGCCCTACTTCATGAAGAGGGGGATTGTCATCGGTCACCGGGATTATACCCCCATTGCCGGCTGTATCCGGGACGGGAAACCGTTCCACATCCTTACCGGATTCATGCCTTCCGGCCATCCCCACCTCGGCCATCTGATGGTGATGAAAGAGGTCGTCTGGCATATACAGCAGGGGGGAAACGGGTTCATCACCATCGCGGATCGTGAAGCCCACGCCGTCCGGGATACGAGCTGGGAGAAGTGCAGGGAATATGGCAGGGAGTATCTCGCCTGCCTCTATGCCCTCGGATTTGAGGGGGAGACCTATTTCCAGAGCAGGAACGACCTCCTGAAGGATCTGGCATTCGAGTCCTCTATCCGGGTCAACCTCTCCGAACTCCAGTCAATTTATGGTTTTTCCCAGGAGACCTCGCTCGGGCACATGATGAGCGTCATCACCCAGGTGGCGGATATCCTCTATCCCCAGGTTGAGAGCTACCCTGCACCGACCGTTGTTCCTGTCGGCATCGACCAGGACCCCCATATCAGGCTCACCCGGGGGGTTGCCCACAAGCTCAGGATGTTCACCGTTGAGGATCGGGGACAGTATATCAGTGTGCGCTCGAAGAACGCCCCGCCTGCAGCCCTGGACATGGTCCACAACCGCTATCCCCGTTCAAAGAAGTATGAAGGGCACGTGGACATCCCGGGTTCCGCCTGTACAGAAGTGAGTGCAGTGGTACGGGAGATCGAGATCTCCTTCGGTGGTTTCGGTTTCTTCTCCCCCTCTTCGACCTACCACCTTTTTATCCCCGGTCTCCAGGGAGGAAAGATGTCAAGCAGCATCCCGGAGAGCACCATCAGTTTCACCGAGCCTGATGAGATCGTGAAAAAGAAGGTGATGGCAGCCCTCACCGGGGGGCGTGCAACACTCGCCGAACAGCGCGAACAGGGAGGCGAACCGGAACGATGCCCGCTCTTCCTGCTCAATCTCTTTCACATGGTTGATGACGACCCGCAGCTTGAGGAGCTCCGGACAAAATGCCGGTCAGGACAGTTGATGTGCGGCCAGTGCAAAAAGGAGACCGCAGAGAGGGTTCTCTCCTTCATCCATGACATGCAGGAGAAAATGGCTGCGGTTGAGCATCTGATAGAGGTGTGATCCATGGATCTGACATTGAATGAGAAGAGGCTCCTGGGCGTACTCGCCCCTCCCGGGAGCGCTGATCCAGCCAGTCTCGCGAAACAATTGTCGGTCCCCCTTGAGGCTGTAATCCAGTATGCCTACCTGCTCCAGGACAGGGGTCTGGCCACGGTGAAAAGAACCGTTGAAAAACACTACACCCTCACCGATGAGGGGGTCCGCTATGCCCGGGAGGGGCTGCCGGAACGACAGCTCCTGGATAGTTTTGGCTCCTCAATTCCCATGGCCGATCTGACCAGGCACCCGCTGGCAAAGATCGGGATTGGCCAGATGCGAAAGAAGGGATGGATCACCATCAGGGGTGGAGTGGTGGAGAAGACCGGGACTTCAGAACCCGGAGACGATGAAGCAGCCCTGAAAGATCCGTCGAATGAAAAGAAAGGGACCAGCGATCTGCTCAGACGGGGACTCCTCGAAGAGAGTGAAGAGGTTTCGTACCATATATCTCTCACGCCTGAGGGAAAAGGGGTTTGTGAGAGGGGGATTGACACCAGAGAAGAGACGGGGACTCTCACCAGGGATCAGATCATCTCAGGGAACTGGGAGCACCTCAGGCTCAGGAAATATCATATCGGGACGCTTCCCCGAAGGGTGTATCCGGGAAAGATTCACCCTTACCAGCGTCTGATAGAGGAGATGCGGGGGATTCTCCTTGAGATGGGATTCACCGAGATCTACGGGGAAATCGTCCAGAGCTCGTTCTGGAACTTTGATGCCCTCTTCCAGCCCCAGGATCACCCGGCCCGGGAGATGCAGGATACCTTCCACTTAAACGAACGGGCCGGGCTGCCCCCGGGGTTTGAAAAGGTGAGGGACATGCACCTGCACGGGGGTACAACCTCCTCCTCAGGATGGGGCGGGAAGTGGAGCGAGGATAAAGCCGCACAGTGCGTACTCCGGACCCATTCCACCAGCCTCTCTATCCGGCATCTTGCAGAACACCCGGACCCGCCGCAGAAAGCCTTCTGCATCAGCAGGGTATACCGCCGTGAAGCGATCGACCCGACCCACCTTCCCGAGTTTGAACAGCTGGAAGGGGTGGTGATGGATGAAGGTGTTCACTTCTGTCATCTGCTCGGCTATCTGAAAGAGTTTTACACCCGGATGGGCTTTACCGGCGTCCGGTTCAGACCAGGATACTTCCCTTATACCGAACCGAGCGTGGAACCCGAAGTGTACGTCCCGGCGCTTGGCTGGGTGGAAATGGGTGGTGCGGGAATCTTCAGGGAGGAGGTTACGGCCCCGCTCGGAATCCGTCACCCGGTCCTCGCATGGGGCCTTGGGGTGAGCAGGATAGCCATGCTCCGTCTGGGATTGCAGGACCTCCGCCTCCTGTACCGGAGCGATATTGACTGGGTCAGGGATACCCCGTCCCTCCTCCCTGGTCCGGGAACAGAGGGTGATTAACAGCATGGCAGTCATTACCCTGTACTACCGGTACCTGGAACGGCTGACCGGTGCTGACCGGGACGTGATCATCTCCCGGCTTCCTATGCTGGGGTCTGATATCGAGCGGCTCGAAGATGATCACTGCGATGTCGAGTTCTTCCCCAACCGCCCTGATCTCTTCTCAGTTGAAGGAGTCGCCCGGGCTTTACGGGGATTTCTCGGGATTGAGACCGGGCTTCCGGAATACCGGGTCAACCCGTCCGGGATCCGGTTCACCGTGGACCCCGGTCTTGCATCTATCAGACCCTTCTTAGGCTCAGCGGTCATCAGGGGGGTCTCATTCGATGAGGAGGCAATCCAGAGCATTATGGCTCTCCAGGAAGCCCTCCACTGGGCGGTAGGGAGGGGCAGGAGCAAGGTTGCCATCGGAATCCATGACCTCAACCAGGTAACTCCCCCATTCCATTACATCGCCTCGGAAAGGACCCGCAGGTTTGTCCCGCTCGATTACCGCGAGGATCTTTCCATGGAGGAGATACTCGGGGAACATCCCAAAGGACGGATGTTCTCCCACATCGTGCAGGATTTTCCACGGTTCCCCCTTATTGTCGATGATCTGGGCCGGGTTCTCTCATTCCCTCCGATTATCAATGGTGAACTTACGCGGGTAACTCCTGATACCAGGAACATGCTCCTCGATACGACCGGAACTGATGAGCGGGCAGTCCGGACCGCAGTCAACATTATCTGTACTGCCATGGCCGAAGCCGGAGCCGTAATCGAGAGTGTTGAAATCGAGGGTGTCCGGTGGCCCGATCTCAGTCCTATCATCCGGTATGTTCAGACCGCGGAGTGCAACAAATTGCTCGGTACGGCACTCACTCCGGATGAGATTGCCGGGCTTCTCAGGAAAATGCGCTATGGTGCAGCCCCGGCCGGCGATGGGACGATCAGGGTGGAAGTCCCCTGTTACCGGTCCGATATCATGCACGACTGGGATCTCTTCGAGGATGTGGCCATTGCGTACGGGTATCAGAACTTTGCGGTTGGCATCTCACCGACGTTTGCTATCGGAAAACCACATCCGGTCAATGTCATCGGAAACCTTGTGCGCCATGTTATGACCGGGTTTGGTTTTATCGAAGTCATCCCGTTTACCCTCTCCAGTGAGCAGGTCCAGTTCTCCCATATGCAGCGGCCGGTCCGGAAGGACGTGCTCCGGGTCATGCACCCCATCACCGAGGATCACACCCTGGTACGGAGTGATCTCCTCCCGCTCCTCCTTGAAATCTGCCAGGTGAACCGGCACCGGGAGCTCCCGCAGCGGATATTCTGCGTGGGGGACGTTGTCCGGGGAACGATAACCTCCCAGAAAACTGCATGGGTGAGCATCCATCCTGCAGCTGATTTTACCGAAGCCTATGCCCATGCCGATGCTCTGTGCAGGGAGTTATCGCTCTCGTTCAGTGTCAGGGAATCAGACGATCCGGCATTTATCGATGGAAGGAGGGGCGATGTCCTAGTGAAAGGAGAGAGGATGGGGGTGTTTGGGGAGATCCATCCTGCTGTCCTGGCTGCATTTGAACTGGAGCACTCAGTCGCAGCGATGGAACTTGATCTCAAAGCCTTACCGGGATACCCCGTTTCGCCAGGTACTCCTTGACCTGGCGTACAGTATACTCCCCGTAATGGAAGACACTTGCAGCGAGGCAGGCATCTGCTTTTCCATACACAAATCCATCGTAGAAGTGGTCGAGCGTTCCTACCCCTCCGCTGGCGATAACCGGGACACCCACTGCTTCGGAAATTGCCCGGGTGACAGGAATATCAAAACCCATTTTGGTACCATCGGTTTCCATACTGGTGAGCAGGATTTCGCCAGCACCCCGTTCTTCTGCGTCCTTGGCCCAGGTAACGGCATCAATACCGGTGGGCTTGCTGCCGCCATAGATTACCACTTCATACCAGCAGCTGGAACCGTCAGGGAGCATGACCGCTGTAGCATCGGGATTCGGGGTATAGTTTCTCCTGACATCTTCGGCAAGAACAATACACTGGGTTCCGAACCGGGATGATCCCCTGCTGATGATAGCGGGGTCAAGGACCGCGCTGGTGTTGATACTCACTTTGTCTGCGCCGGCCCGGAGTATCTGCTGGATATCATCGACCGTCCGGATGCCGCCCCCTACCGTCAGGGGAAGGAAGAGCTGATCCGCGGCCCTCCCGATCACCTCGAGCATGGTGCCCCGGTGTTCTTTTGATGCAGTGATATCCAGGAAGACCACCTCATCAGCACCCTGTTCATTGTAGCGCTCAGCAAGCTCGACCGGGTCACCGGCATCACGGAGTTCGATGAAATGCGTTCCCTTGACCACCCGACCGTCCTTCAGATCGAGACAGGGGATAATCCGCCTGGTCAGTGTCATAACTACAAGTCAGACCGGCACCATATCATAGTTTTGAACCATGCGCCCGGAAATTCGGGGAGTTTTATCTGATAGCGGCCTCCAGTATAATACGAAACGGAACTTCCGGGATGGAAATCCAGCAGCAAGAAACAGGCAGCTCTGCCCGGACCCCTGGTGTATTATGGACCGAGGAATGCAGAAGATTGAATGGGCACGCCAGTATATGCCGGTGCTGGGTGCGATAAAAACGACATTTGAGAAGGAACGTCCTCTTGAGGGCCTCCGGATTGGCATGGCCCTCCATGTCGAGGCAAAAACCGCAAATCTCGCCTCAACCCTGGCGGCAGGCGGGGCAGCGATTGCGATTACCGGTTGTAACCCGCTCTCAACGCAGGATGATGTGGCCGCTGCCCTGCATGCCATGCATGGAATTGCCTGCTATGCCCGGCGCGGGGCAACGATTGAGGAGTACTACACCGCGATTGACAGGGTGCTTGATTCCCGCCCCCATATCGTCATTGATGACGGCATGGATCTCATCCACCGTCTCCACACGAAGCGGACAGATGCCATCGAATCCATCATCGGTGGTTGTGAAGAGACCACGACCGGCGTCCACCGCCTCCGGGCGATGGCCCTCCAGAACCAGCTCCGGTTTCCGGTAATTGCCGTCAATGACACCCCCATGAAGCGGTTCTTTGACAATGTCCACGGAACAGGAGAGAGTGCGCTTACCGCGATCATGGTGACGACCAATGTGCTGATAGCAGGGAAGTGCGTGGTCGTGGCCGGGTACGGGTTTTGCGGGAGGGGGCTTGCCCGGAAGCTCCATGGTCTTGGTGCCCGCGTCGTTGTGACCGAGGTGGATGCCCGGCGGGCACTCGAAGCGTACATGGACGGTTTTATGGTTATGCCCATGGAAAACGCCGCGGCATGCGGGGAGATCTTCATCACCACCACCGGTAACACCAGCGTGATCACCAGCCACCATTTCAAGCTCATGCGGAATGGTGCAATCCTCTCGAATGCCGGTCACTTCAATGTCGAGATTGATGTAGGGTGGCTTGAAGAGAACGCGGATCAGATCATCCGGAGAGATGGTATCGATACGTATCGCGTATTCGGGAAAAACCTCCATGTCCTTGCAGAAGGGAGACTGGTGAACCTTGCCATACCCAAAGGCATGGGGCATCCCATCGAGGTCATGGATCTGAGCTTTGCCCTCCAGGCCCTCTGTACCGGCTACCTTGGCAAACAGGGGCATAACCTGGTTCCCGGGGTGCACAGCGTCCCTGAATCCATTGACAATGAGGTTGCAATGACAAAATTGAAGGCCCTCGGCCTCTCCATCGATAACCTGACCTCAGAACAGCAGAAATACCTGAGCAGCTGGAGCGAAGGCACCTGAGTCGGGGAGAAACCGTGATATCTCTTTTTTCACGGGGAATGGTTTTCTTTGGGGAGGGGGTATTCCTCCTCTGCGAAAAGGCCTGACTCCTCTTTTTTCACTATCTTTTTTTTTGGTCTTCTTGAGAAGATTCCGGACATGAGGAATTCACGGTCGCAGAAGAGGTATTCCTGGGCATACCCGGCATATCTCCCAAACCGGGATCTGCCCTCGCGGGCTATCTCTTCGGAACCTGCGGAAGCAGGGAGGGAGTACCAGTGCTGCATGATCCGGGTAATCCAGATGTCCACGGGAAAGACATCATACCTCCCGAATGCAAAGAGGAGGACACAGTCCGCCACCTTCGGACCCACGCCTCTGAACAGCACCAGCTCCTTTCTTGCCTCAGGGGTGGACGCCGCTGCTATCTTCTCGGCCCAGCCCGGGTTCCGGGTAATCATGGATGCTGTCTCACAGAGATAGGGGGAACGGTACCCAAGGCTGCACCGTGCAAGGTCACACATATCTGATGAAGCGAGTATATCTGCAGAAGGAAAACTGAACGCCGTCTGCGAACCGGTGGTCAGGGGTTCACCAAATGATGAGGATAACAGAGCTATCTTCTTTCTGATCCCCGGGATATTGGCATAGGTTGCACAAATATAAGAAGCGAGGCATTCCCATGGCTGTTGCCGTATGATACGCAGTCCCCTGCACCGTTCAAGGGAACCGTGAATGACAGGGTCGCGGTCGATAGATTGCAGGATCTCCTCCAGGTCAAGTTCGAGCTGAAAATAATCCCGGATCGTGTCCTCCCGTGCCCCGCTGAATATGAGTATCCGGTCCTCCTGGCGCATCCGGATGACCTCCCGTCCGATCACACCCTGCCACCAGGCCCCCCTCTTCTCCCAGCGGAACACCTGGCCGCAGCTGAGTGTACGGTCAAGAGAAAAGGGGCCGGTATCCGGGATCATGATGCGTGGCATGCTGGAGAACTTAGTTGAAGCAGGCCGGGGACAAAAAGATCTCGGTTCTGTCAGCAGAGATGAAGCCTGACTCTTTCATTCCGCACCCGCATGATTTTAATGCTCTGGTGACGATTCTTCCCCATGGAACTGACCGATACCCTGAAAAGCTTTCTCGAGAACGGTGAAGACTGGGAACGGAAGATGACCTCAATCAGGGGAGTGACCATTCTGAAGCTTCCCCAGACCAAATCGAGACCCGCATCACTGGCAATCGAGATCAACCCCCTCAACGAAAAGGGTGCACCGATGAAGAAGAAAGGGGTCATGATTATGGGCCATTCCGACCTGCATGCATTCCGTGAAATTTTCAATAACGAAAAAACGGAGATCCTTATCAGTTCCATTGAATCCATCACCCCTTCCCGCAAAGCGGTGAAGGGAGATCAGGAAGACGTACTCCAGGTCTGATACCCATCTCCTCTCTTTTTTCAAATGACGGACAGGATAGTCATATATTCCCAGACAATCAAAATGAGATCGATCTCAACCAGAATAGAGGACTGGAGATTGAAAGATGCAGATACCAGCCGGTTCTTCACGATGGACGAGTGCGATAATTATCCTGTCGGCCATCATGATCGTCATGGTCCTGTTCTCAGGCTGTATAACCCGGCCCCCGTTGAATGGTGAAAAGCCGGAAGTCCCTGATATCCTGGTTGAATATAAACGTACGGGGGGAATCGCCGGGTTCCAGGACCAGATGGTCGTATTTGAAAAAGGCCAGGTCGTCTATTCGCGAAAGGATAATTATTCGCGAAAGGTTAATGCCGGGACATTTACGGTTCCGGCTGAGACCCTGCAGGGAATCAGGGCTCTGCTGGAAAATGCGGATTTTCCGGCACTGGCTCCCCACTACCCTGCAGCCAGCCCGGGAGCAGATTATTTCTTCTATTCCATCACCTACAGGGAAAAGACAGTGACCACCGAGACGGGTGGGATTCCCCCCCGTCTCGAACCGGTGATCATGCAGCTTGATGCCCTTCTTGCCGGGCAGTCCTGAGCAGGTGAGGAAAAGCCTTCCTCCCCTCTTATTTTATCTCGATCATCCACCTGATATCATGGCGTGCCCCGCATTCCGGGCAGATGAGGATGCACCGGAAATGTGGATGACCTTCGGCAATACGGACAAAAGAGGTGTGGAAACCCCGGTCATATCCGCAAGCAGGACAGATATGGAGTTCGTCATGCAGGGTAATGTGGTCAGCCCTGGTACCGCTCATGGAGAGTGATAGGCCGTTCCGGATTTAGCAATATGCCCGGACCAAAAAAAAAAAATTATCCTTCGTAGAGGCAGGACTGAACATCATGGCCGAGCCGCCCGACAGCATCAGAGCGGCACCGCTGGCAATGTCTCATCTGGCGGACATACGGTGAACACTCGTCCTGCATCTTCCGCTTCATCTCAGGTGTCGGTGGCATGATATCGGCGAATTTGTACTGTGCTATCAGAGGTATCAGGTTGAAGTTGTAGACCCCCATCTCTCCGACCTTTTTGGCGATCTCCGGGATGTGGTCTTCGTTGACTCCAGGTATGTAGACGGTGTTGATCTTGACGATCATATGCCGTTCGACCGCCATCCTGATACCCTTGAGCTGGTTTTCAAGGAGGATCCTGGCTCCTTCCACACCGGTATATTTTTTCCCCTTGTAGATGACGAATTCGTAAATTTTTGCCCCGATCTCGGGATCAATGGCATTCAGGGTTACCGTAATGTTTCCAACGTCGTACTCTTTCAGAAGGTCGATCTTGTCCGGGAGGAGGAGGCCGTTCGTGCTGAGGCACTTGATGACGTTGGGGAACTCTTCCTTGAGCCGCCGCAGCGTCTCGAATGTTCCCTCATTGGCCAGGGGCTCTCCCGGTCCGGCAATCCCGATCACCTTGATATAGGGGAATTTTTCCATCGCATTCCGGATCAGGTCAACCGCTTCTTCGGGTGAGAGGACCTTTGAAGCGACCCCCGGTCTGCTCTCGTTGACGCAGTCGAAGTCCCTGATGCAGTAGTTGCACTGGATATTGCACGCGGGTGCAACCGGAACATGTGCTCTTCCGAACGCGTGACATGCCCGCTCCGAAAAGCAGGGGTGCTCCCTGATTCTCCTCAGTTGTTCCGGGTCCCACTTGACCTTCTTTCCACCGACATCAGCTTCCTGGTATCCTTCCTCCGGCATCGAGCACCTCGTCCTGCTGGTACCAGTTAGATTCGGATTACCGCTATAAAAAATAATGCGATTAGGATATTTTCGCCAAAATACTGACGCAACAGACAGATCTTCCCGGGTCGGTCTTTCCCCTCCTCTGTATGATCCAGGTGGATGAACGGACCTAAGCTGAAAAGAGCAATCCATATCCACTACCATGATCAAGTGATTACACACTATGAAGAGGATATCATCTGCGGGCAATCCCTGGCTCATCTGTCTCATTGCTGTGTGTTCGGTCTTACTGGTCCTTTCCGGATGTACATCCCAGCAGCCCGTCGTGAAGGAAGGAGATACCGTCAGAGTATACTATGCAGTCTCTCTCCCCGGGGCAACACCCTTTGAATCAAACAGGAATACAACACCGCTCGAGTTTACTCTGGGTGCCGGAATGGTGGTTCCCGGCTTTGAAGAGGCCGTCCTCGGGCTCTCACCCGGTCAGACCCGGACAATCACGGTGCCGGCAGAGAAAGCATATGGTCCCTACCGGCCTGAAATGGTGAACACCCTCTCTACTGAGGCTGTACGGTCATCTTTGACGGAGCTGCAGGAAAATAAAAATCTGGGGCAGATGGATTTCCCGGAAACCGGACCGGTGTATATCTGGGTAAAAGAGAACGGACAGGTAGGATATCTCCGCTTTACCAATATCACTCCGGAGACGACCACGGTCGATGAAAACCATCCGCTTGCCGGAAAAGACCTTGTCTTTGAGATTACCCTCGTGGAAATCGTCGAAAAAACCGGACAATAAAGAGCGCACCACCCTAAGATGCCCTGGATGCCCGAGAAAAACGAAATTACGGGATATCGAAAATAGGGAGGGATCACCCTCCCGGCAAATTCTTCAGTACGGGTTGGAAATTTTGTAATATTTTCAGAAAGGTCTTTGTTTAAAAACAAGGCATATAATTTCTTTTTTTTTGATTATCTCAAAATATAAAGAGAAAAAAAGATCTCGGATAGGCAGTGCTGCCCGATGCGATCCGATACCTTTTTTATCAGGATGTAGTATTTCAAATTGGTGTACCGAACAACCGCCCCGTCATTGCTATGCCTGGAGTACTGCCAATATTGATGCCACCTTGATTGTTTAGTGCTTTTTCAGGCAGGCGTCGCCCGCGGAATCGGTGCACCAAAAAATGGATTTTATCTTCAGGTATATAAACTATGTGGTTAAATTTTGATTTTCCTGCGATATTTTTCGATGCGTCAGCCGCTCCGGACTCCTTTGTCTGATCTGACGCCACAAACAACTTAAAAAAAATTAAAGAACATCCAGCCTTATTTTAATAAAATAATTGATTTAATCAGGAATCATAAAAACCTGTCTTCTCTCTCCAATCTCGACACTTCCCACACAGCTTGGCCGGATTTGTGTATGAACGCATAAAAGGGGATCAAATTTTTTTGCATTTTTGGGGGGTGCCGCACCCCCCTTCAGCCCCTCCACCTGCTTCGGGCTTCTGCAGGGTGTATACCCGTATAGTGGGCTCGAGGAGATTCGAACTCCTGACCTCCGCCGTGTAAGGGCGACGTCATAACCGGCTAGACCACGAGCCCGGAAAGACTATACAATTTCGACGAATGAGGTATTAATATTGCTGACATTTTCCAGGTAGGGAGGAGGTTTTTTCAAAGAACAGCCTTCAGTCAGCCTGCCAACGGTGGTCATCCCTTCACAAACTCAGCAACGATCTCGGCCCGCTGCAGGAAACGTCCCTTCACCCTCATATTCCAGCATACTTCCCTGATCTCAATCTGATGCAGGGAAGAAAAGAGGGAGATCACTTCAGCCAGGGTAAAGTAATGGGTAGGTATTCCATCCCCCCGGATCCAGGTCCCGGGTTCGATCAGGGTCCCGGTCCCGGCGCGGAAGTCCCCGGTTGAGAATCCCCGGAAGAAGAGCCGCCCCCCGGACTTCAGGACGGATGCAGCCTCCCTGGCGATATCATTCCGGGATGGTTCCAGGGAATGACCGGCGCTGTGAGTGAGGAATACTCCGTCAAATACCCCTTCCCGGAAGGGGAGTGCTCTCATATCAGCCTGGATACATGTCACGTCAGGCAGAAAAGGGTTCCTTCGGCAGAGCATGAGAGCCTCCATCGAAAAATCAATTGCCATGACTTCCCAGCTCCTGGTAACCATTGCCGGAACTGTTTTCCCCTCGCCACACCCTGCCTCAAGGATGAGTGATCCTGCAGGGAGAGGAGGGAGATCCCGGGGGGCTCTGCCATACCTCCTTCCCTTAGAGCAATACCCCTGGTCCCACGCATCCCGCTCCTTTTCCGGAGGAATGCTGGTCATCGGTTTTTGAAAAACGGATGGGAAATGGTCAGAGGAACCCAAACGACTTCAGGGTGACATCAGGGTTGACGGCCCCGCAGTGGTAGATAACACCCTCTGAAAGTTCGTTGATGACCACCTCAGCAGGAGAAAAGAGCGAGGTATCGATCTTGTAGAAATCATAACCTGCTTCTTTGAAGATTTCATTAAACGGCTTGCCATATCCTTTTGACTTGCTGCTCGGTATCTTCTCCAGATATTCTTTTATTTCCGGTGCTTTCATCGTCAGCATGATCCTCCCGTGGTAGATGGTTGCATCATTCGTGGTGCCCATAGCCAGTTTGGGTCCCCGGACAGGTGGTAACGGTGCCGTGCCAAATCCTGAAATGATCTTTTTGGTATCAAAATGGAGCTCGTTTAATTTGTATACTGCAGTCTCCACGCACCGTCCCGCCACCTGGATGGATCCGACAATGGAAGAGGTGGGAGATACTACGGCACAGACATTTGCAACGTCAACCTGGCAATCTTCAGCGATCTTTTCCATAACTACCCCGTTCGGGAGATGATCACTCTCCAGCGCAATAATTGCCGAATCGAAGTCATCTTCGTATTCAATGACTTCGTAGGTATGCTTGGGTTTCAGCGAGAGTGCCCGTGCCGGACCGCTTCCCATGGCAAAATAGTTATTGTGCTTGATGGTCCAGCCGGCCTTCTGTGCGCCAAGGCAGGAGATAGAGGGAAAGTCAGTAAAAACGTCGATAAACGGTACAGGAAAGTCCTTTATATGACCCATCCGGAAGTTGACTTCACCAAGCCCACCCATGCATATCTCGGTGAATGCCCTTCCTGCAGCATACCCCCCTCGTGTGCTGACCCCGCAATCAACGATTCTTGCACCATTATCCAGTTCATGGTAGGCAGCATTGAATTCTTCGGCATATTCTGCCAGGTTTTCAAAAATTTCAAGAGCTAGTTCATTGACACTGAGCACGTGGAATACCCCCATTTACCATTAAAACATGACTGATGAAGAGATAAGATTTGCCAAATGAATCGTTTTTCCCTTAATCTTCTCCGATATATTCGATAATTTTTGCCGGATCATACCGGAGGCTGATAATCCTCGTTCTTCCTTTGCCGTCGCGGTACTGCAGGTTAATCAGACGCATCGCATCGAATTTCTTCACGATCTCATAGAAACGGGTATAACCGATAGGCATTGCAGCCTTGACTGCCTTGTATACTTCTCCGGCGTTCATTTCCGCCTCTTCCCTGCTCTTACCGGCGAGGGTGCGCAGCACTTTCTTTTCTTCGTCTTTTAATGATTTAACCGAATAGGAGAGGTGCAGATACCTGGATATATCGTATGCCCTGCAGATATCATCGCGGGCAATCGAACGGTTCGCCCTCCGTTCTGCATTCAGGGCCGCCCGTTTGAGGAGATCGATTCCTACCCGCAAATCACCTGATTTCTGGGTCTGCTCCACGACCAGATCAAACATCTCTTCAGACAGGCACCCTGGATACAGCCCCTGCATCACCCGCTCCTGCATGATCGTGCGGATCTCCTCACTGCTGTAAGGGGGGAAATAGATCTCAGACGGCCGGAATACCGAAGCAACCCTCGCATCCACGGCGCAAGAGAGATCGATATCCATATCGCTGATGATGACGATGACCCCGATCCGTGTGCCCGGATATGCTTCATGCGACCTGAGAAGAGAATAGAGCACCCGGTTCATCTCGTTTTCGTAGAGGAGGTAGTTGGCATCATCAAGGCAGACGAGAAGTACGGTCTCTTCCTTCAGCAGGAGCCTGGCGATGGCATCAAAGACCTGTTTGAACGAGGTTCCTGAGGCCGGCGGGAGATGGCCGGAGAGTTTCCGGTAGATCTGTGAGAAAATGGCGAATTTGGTGTTGTCAATCTGGCAGTTGATGTAAATGGGGATGAGCTTCCTGGTAGTCTCTTCAATCTCAGCAAAAAGTTTCCTCACGCTGGTGGTCTTTCCTGTACCGGGAAGTCCCCGGCAGATGCTGTTGAGGGGGCGTCCTCCCCTGAGGCCAGGCTGGATCTGGAATGCCAGTTCCCGCACCTGGGTCTCCCGGTGATTGAACTGCTCGGGGATATAATCTATCTCAAAAACCTCGGGATCCCGGAACAGGGTCTCATCCCACATGAGGAGACTCTTCTTTGTCATCTGTACCACCGTATTGCAATCATGGATACCCCGGACTAATCTCTCATAACTTCTTCAGGCAGCCCCTGCAGAGCGTTCTGCTGGTGAAGAGCTGGCTCATCTTCTGTTCTGCCGTTGAAACTGTTGTGCCGCATACTTCGCAGGCCAGCGGAACCGCTGCAGGAGCAGCAGGGGGAGATGCAGGCCGGGGGGCAGAAACCGGTCCGATGGAATCTGCATCCACCTGTTCTGGTTTTTCATGATGCCCGGAACGCGTATTCTCCGCTGTTGCAGGGGCGACACAGATTCCGTTTCCCTGCCCTCCTGCAGGAACCTCCTTGTTGCCGGCGATGGGGAAGACCCGCCTCCGGTATGAATTCACCCGTTCTGCGGTTGCCGGGTCCTGCTGCCCGAACATCCCCAGGAGGTCGTCCAGGAAGCGGGCAAGATCCTCGGCATCTTCCCCCGATTCTACCTCCCCGGAGAGTTCGAGGCGCAGGTTCTCGTAATGCTCGAGGTTGACGGTCACACCGATAGTGAGGTTCTTGCGGGCACCCATGCAATCAGTGTTGGGTACCTGTTCTGATATGGTTTATGTTCAGGGGGTCAGTCAGCAGGGTCTTAAGAAAAGAGGAGCGGAAGGAGGTCCGTTGCGCCTATCATCCCGTACCGCCCCCTGGCCCCCTCACTCTCGCTGAAGGATGTGGTCTCATCGCGACCTTTCCCATGGATTGCAAACGGGACCGGATCAGCAGTATGGGTCTTCAGCCGTACCGGGGTGGGATGATCAGGGAGGATGGCAATGGCGCCTGCAAAGTCGTCCATGATCGTCCCGATCATCTCGTCAACCCTTTCGATGGCCAGAACCTTCTCCCTCGCATCTCCCAGGTGGCCTGCCTCGTCCGGAGCCTCGACATGAACGTACAGGAAGTCAAGGTGCCCGAGGGCACCGAGGGCATATCTTGCTTTCGCCTGGTAATCGGTATCGAGGTACCCCGTCGCCCCCGGAACCCTGATCACCTCCATACCTGCACACCGGGCGATACCGTTGAGGAGGTCGACCGCAGAGATAACCCCTCCCCGGCGACCAAACTTTCTGGCAAATGGCATGAGTGCCGGGGTCTTTCCCCCGCTCCACGGCCAGACCTGGGTTGCGGGGGGTCTGCCGGAAGCGATCCGGGCCCGGTTCACCGGATGGCCGGCAAAGATTTCCCTGCTCTTTTCCATGCAGGAGAACAGCGTTCCTGCATCTGGTCCCGAAGGGAGAAAGGGGGCAATTTCCTGTCCCACAATATCGTGCGGAGGGACGGTCACAGCACCTGCCCCCTTATGGACCACAACGAGATTCCGGTAGCTGATTCCCGGATAGAAAGACGCTGACGGGACGGCATCTTCCACCGAGGAGATGAGCTCCCTTCCCTCCCCGTTCGATATGTGCCCTGCAGAGAAATCGACCATCACTCCTTCCCTGACCGTCACCAGGTTGCACCGGTAAGCGATGTCAGATGTGTCAAGCTCTATCCCCATGCTGGCCGCTTCGAGGGGCCCCCGTCCTGTATAGCAGGCGCGGGGGTCATATCCAAGGATGCCCAGGTTTGCAATATCACTCCCTGGTTCGAATCCTTCGGGTATGGTCCGGACCATCCCCATGCAGCCGTCTCTCGCAATGAGGTCCATATGCGGGGTCCTCGCGTATTCGAGAGGGGTCTTTCCCCCCAGTTCAGCAACCGGCTCATCGGCCATACCGTCCCCAAGAATCAGGAGATACTTCATGACACACTTCCAAAGATTTTCAGGAGTCCCAGTATAGGGAGTGTGGTTATCAGTGCAGCAACCACCGCACCGGTTGAGATCGCGGCAAATGCCCGCTTGAACTCAATGTTGAACACAAAGGCCATGGCACAGCCGCTCCAGCTTCCGGTCATCGGGAGCGGAATAGCCACGAACAGGAAGAGGGCAAGCGCCCCCCACCGGTCTACCAGGTCCTTGTTTCTCCTCGTACGTGTGAAGAGCCAGGAAAAAAACCTGTCCATCTGGGAAAAGCGGGCCCGAAGCCAGTCTGAAACGGGGCCAAGAGTCAGGAGGAGAGGGATAACGGGAAGGAGGTTTCCGATGATTCCCAGCACGAATGCATACCCTGGTGAAAAACCGAGCAGAATGGCAAAGGGAATTGCGTAACGTGCCTCAAATAGCGGAAGAGCAGCCAGCAGAATCACGAAAAGAGGGGAGAAAGCGTCCATGGTCATCCCATCATGGCCATAACCGCTTCCCTGACACTTTCCGGTGAACTCCTGCGGGGGGACCAGCCGAGATCTTTCAGCTTCGCAAGGGACAGCTGCATCTTCGGCACATCACCAATCCATCCCCTGGATCCGCCGGTAAACCGGTAGTGTACATCATTGAGCCCCATTTCCCGGCAGATGATGTCCGCAATGCTCCTCACATCAATCCAGTCTTCTGACCCGATATTATACACATTGAACTGGCCATTGCCCTTCTCCGCTGCAAAGAGCATAGCATCCACACACTCATCGACCAGCAGGTACGACTTCCTCTGCGTCCCGTCACCAAGAATCTCAAGTTCATGCGGATTTTCCGAGAGTTTTCTGATGAAGTCAGGAATAACCCCATGCCCGCTCCGGGCACCGATGATATTGGCAAACCGGAATATATGCCCCCGTAAGCCATAGCTGTAGCAGTACGAGGAGATCAGGGCTTCGCAGGCCAGCTTGCTTGCCCCATAGACGGAGATTGGTTCAAGCGGAGTATAGGTTTCAGGTGTGGGGAGAACAGTTGCATCGCCATACACCGTGGACGTTGATGTGAAGAGGATCTCTCCGACTGATGAGGTCCGCATAGCCTCAAGGACACGGAACGTGGCAACGATATTATTCTGTATCTGGGATGCCGGTGATACCGAGCTCATCCTCACATCGGGTTCTGCAGCCAGGTGACAGACGCGGTCAGCCCCGGAAAACACTTCCTGCCATCCATCGGTGAGAAGATCGCACACGATGAGCCGGACGGTACCCGAAGAGAGATGGGATCCGAGGTTCTCCCGTGATCCGGCTGATAGTGAATCGATCACCACCACCTCTTCTCCCCTGGCCACCAGGGAATCAACAAGGTGGGAACCGATGAAGCCGGCTCCCCCGGTCACCACGCATACCATCATAACCTAATAGCTCTGCCATGCTATAGGATTACTGCTATGTTCATCGGAATTGACCATGGGACAACCTCCCTGCGGTTTTCAACCGGTGACACCTGGTTCAAGATATCCCGGGAAGAAGCGCGGGAGTTCCGGTGGCAGGATCTCGGAAGGCTCTGTCCGCTGAATGAGATCGAGGGCATCGCCCTGACCTATTCCATGGGAGACCGTATTACCATGATCACCCCCATCCAGGATGTTGAGAACCGCGGGGTGGTCAGCCGGGAGGGGGCCGGCAAGCACGTCGGGGGAGGAACCCGCGTCTTTGATCAGGTACGCCAGAGCGGGTTGCCAGCCCTGGTCATCCCCGGGCTCCACAGGGGATCACCGACTGACGGGAGGTTCAAGGTATACTCGCACCAGGCCAGCCCTGAAAAAATCGGGATAGCCTACCGGGTAGCTCGTGATCTGGGAAGCGGGTTTGTGGTCTCTGATGTCTCTTCAAATACCGTCACCCTGCTGGTTACCGGGGGTCGCATCACTGGTGCCTTTGACGCCTGTATCTTTGCTCCCGGCCTCGAGCACGGGGCGCTTGATGTGGCGGCAATCAGGAAGATTGATGCCGGGGAGATAACGGCAAATGAGGCATTTCGCACCGCAGGGGTGAACCATACCCTCCCCCCTGACATGCGGACGCAGGCTGTAGCAATGTTTGCCGCCATGGAATGTGCTGCAATGCTCCTCCTCTCGCCGCTTGCCGGCGTTGCGCTGGCGGGAACCCTTGCCCCGCTGGTTGCGGACGGGGTATCGGTCCTGCTGGAAAGACCGGTAAAGGTATATGACGAGTGGTCTGCTTCGCAGGGACTGGCATGGATTGCCCGGGATGTCTTTTCCGGCAGGAAGGAAATCCTCGGTATTGGCGTCGATATGTAAATTTATATTATTAATCATGTAAGATTATACAGGGATTTTCTTGAGAGAGCTTCGTATTCATGGCAGGGGTGGCCAGGGCTCGGTCACCGCTGCCGAACTGATCGCGGTTGCTGCCTTTGAAGGCGGAATGTATGCGCAGGCGTTTCCGGCGTTTGGAGTCGAACGTCGCGGTGCCCCGGTGCAGGCATTTGTCCGGTTTGATAACCAGAAGATACGCCTCCGCAGCCAGATTTATGAACCGGATTACATCATTGTCCAGGACAGCACCCTCATCCGGGACGTCAATGTCTTTCTGGGATTAAAGGCGGGAGGGATTGCCATCATCAATACCGAGAAGGCTCTCATGTATCCCTTCCCGGAAGGGGTGAAGGTCATCACCATTGATGCCACATCAATCGCCCTCAGGCAGCTTGGTGTTCCAATCACCAACACCACGCTCATGGGTGCATTTGCCGCAGCAAGCGGGGAGATCAAGCTTGCTGCCCTTGAGGATGCAGTCAGGAGACGGTTCAAGGGAGATCTTGCCGAAAAGAACATAGCAGCAGCCGAAGAGGCATACCAGGTTGTCAAGGGGGCGGCCTGATCATGGCTATCGGACTGGGCTGCACGGCAAGACCCGGAAAGTCCCGTGATAACCGTACCGGTTCCTGGCGGGTATTCCGGCCGGAATTCACCGCTGAGAAGTGCACGAAGTGCGGGATGTGTAAAATCATCTGCCCGGAAGGGTGCATTGGGGAGGATGAGGAAGGACTCCCTGTGCCCGACTATGATTACTGCAAGGGGTGCGGTCTCTGTGCAGAGGAATGCTCGTCAGAAGCCATCGAGATGAAAAAGGAGGAGAAGTAGGATGCTCGAGATCATGGAAGGTTCTCATGCCGTTGCCGAAGCGGTTGGCTATTGCAGACCGCAGGTCATCGCCGCGTACCCCATCACCCCCCAGACCCACATCGTTGAAGCACTTGCCGACATGGCGGCCAACTGCAAGATTGATGCCGAGTATATTACTGTCGAGAGTGAATTTTCAGCGCTCTCAGCCTGTCTGGGCGCAAGTGCTGCGGGATCACGGGTTTACTCCGCCACGACCTCGCAGGGGCTTGCCCTTATGTTTGAGGTCTGTTTCAATTGTGCAGGAATGCGGCTCCCGGTGGTCATGTCTATCGTGAACCGGGCGCTGGGAGCACCGCTCTCCATATGGAACGACCAGCAGGACTCGATCTCTCTCCGCGATTCCGGATGGCTCCAGCTCTACGCCGAGGATAACCAGGAGGCAACGGACCTCCACTACCTGGCCTACCGGGTTGCCGAGGATCACCGTATCCTCCTTCCGGCATTCGTCTGTTTCGACGGATTCATTCTTTCCCATACCTACGAACCGGTGGATATGCTCACCCAGGAGCAGGTGGACGGGTTCCTCCCGCCATTCAGGCCTTACCAGAAACTGGATGCTGCCGATCCCATCAGTTTCGGGTTGTTTGCATCACCCGATTACTACATGGAGTTCCGCTACGCCATCGATCAGGCCATGAACAGGGCCCGGACGGTTATCCCGGAGGCAGGGAAGGTGTTTTCCGAGATGTTCGGCCGTGACTACAGCGGGCTTGTCGAGGAATACAGGCTTGACGATGCAGATTGTGCCATCGTGGCCATGGGATCGATCTGCGGGACGGTCAAGGATGCCATTGATGATATGCGCAACGAGGGAAAAAAGGTCGGCCTGCTCAAACTCCGGGCGTTCCGCCCGTTCCCGGTAAACGAAGTGCAGAAGGCGCTGAAGGGAGTAAGTACCGTCGCGGTTCTTGACAAGAACATCTCCCTCGGGTCCAAGGGGGCTGTCGCACTCGAGGTGAGGGACGCTCTCTATGGCACACAGATACCGGTTCACGATTTCATCATCGCCCTTGGAGGACGGGACGTGAGAAAGAAGGATATTGCAGCGGTTGTCGCCCATGCGGAGGCCGGCAAGGGGGACACCTACTACGGCCTCCGGGAGGAGGTGCTGAAATGAACGATGAAGCGGCCTGTGTGCTCTTTGATTCGGGCCACCGGGCCTGTGGCGGATGTGCGGCAGCGATGGCTGCACGCCTTATCCTGGATGCGGCCGGGAAGGATACCATCGTGGTCTCATCCACAGGGTGCATGGAGGTCTTCTCAACCCCGTATCCTGAAACCGCATGGAATGTCCCCTGGATCCACTCCCTCTTCGAGAACAACTCAGCGGTAGCCTCAGGGATTGTGGCCTCCCTGGCAAAGCAGGGGAGGAAGGAGAAGGTCATCGCCCTCGGAGGAGACGGAGCTACCTTTGATATTGGTATGCTCTGTCTCTCAGGGGCGTTTGAGCGGGGTCATGATTTCACCTACATCTGCTATGATAACGAAGCTTACATGAACACCGGTATCCAGCGTTCCGGGGCCACTCCCTATGACGCCAGTACCACCACCAGCCCGGCAGGGTCCTGCTCGAGCGGCAACCCCCGCCCGAAAAAGGATCTCCCGGCCATACTGGCCGCGCATGGTGCACCGTACGTGGCAACGACTTCCATCGCTTATCCCCCCGACCTCAAGAAGAAAGTGGAGAAGGCGGTCCGGACTCCCGGACCGTGTTACATCCAGATCCATGCCCCCTGCTGCACGGGGTGGGGATTTGAGGGCGAGAAGAGCATTGCCATTGGAAAACTGGCCATTGAGACCGGGCTGTTTGTCCTCTATGAGATGGAGAATGGCGTGGTCACCAGAGTGAAAAAGGTGGTGCGAAAGCCGGTGGAAGAGTACCTCATCGAACAGAAACGGTTCCGCCACCTGTTCAAACCCAGACGGAACGAGGCTGAGATTGCCAAGATCCAGGCTATTGCTGACCGGAATGCCGAGAAATTTGGCATTGATATCAAACTGAAAAAATAATTTTTCAGGGATTCGGGACGGTTATCAGGGCGGTTCAGGTACTGCCCCGGTCCGGCAGGGGTAACTGCCTCCCCGAAATCTCTTCCTCCCCTGTCTCATCCCCTTTTCCGGGAAAGGAAGAATGGCAGGAGGAGAACAATAGCAACGATGATCCAGAACTGCCCGAACCAGGTGAGCCATACCACCCGGTCAGGGGAATAAAAGCGGAGCTCTGCACTCCGGGTTGCATTCCAGGATATCATCAGATTTCCTTCTTTTTCCTCAGTAACTACTGCATCGGAGGGATTTATCATGCCAATGAGCCGGTTCCTGACATCAAAGTCGGAAGGGAGATAAATGACCACCTGATACGGCTCTGGAAAAGCAACCACCATGTGGTTCTGATTGATGGTCCCGGTAAAATGAACGGTGTAGTTCCCCTTCGGAAAAGTGATGGTTGTCCGGTCCCTCCATGAAAAATTACAGGGTGTACATTCACCGGAAAGCGAGACCCCGGTAACCGGAACCGGGATCTTTTCACCAAGCATTCCTACCTCGGAAAACTCAAACCGGTCGGCATTCTGCAGCCGGACCGAGCCCTGGTAGGCAGAACCATTGGGATATACCCTGTATTCAGCGGAGAGCGCCAGTGCCGGCACGCTCAGGATGAGCACTGCAAGACAGAGAGCAGCGACTGCAGATCTGCATCTATCTCGAGGGGGGACTCGCATTGCTGTATCACCGTTTCCGGATCCTTGAGGAGGTGCCCGGTCACCACGCATACGACATGTTCACCAGGATCGATAATCCCTGCTTCTGCCAGCTTCCTGACCCCTGCCACGGAGGCAGCCGATGCAGGTTCAACCCCGATGCCTTCCTTCCTGGCGAGATCCCGCTGCATTGCGAGGATCTCTCCGTCAGTGACAGACTCAGCAGTCCCCCCGGTCTCCCTGATTGCGGTGAGTGCTTTCTCTGCATTCACCGGGGCTCCTATCCGGATGGCTGTTGCAACCGTCTCCGGCCGAATCTCGGGGATCACCTCAGGAAAACCCTCCCGGATCGCACGGACGACAGGGCTTGACCCTTCGGCCTGGATGCCGGTCATCATGGGGAGCCGGTCGATGAATCCGAGACTGAGGAGTTCCCGGAGCCCCTTGTGGACCGCAGAGATATTCCCGGCATTTCCCACCGGAAGCACGAAACGGTCAGGGACATATCCGAGCTGATCAACAGCCTCAAACCCGATGGTCTTCTGCCCTTCGAGGCGGAAAGGGTTTATCGAATTGAGGAGGTAGAGGCCGTGCGAGATGCAGAGCTCCTGCACCATCTCGAGCGCACGGTCAAAATTGCCCCTGACAGAAATGACCTTTGCCCCATGCATGAGTGCCTGTGCCACCTTTCCGAGTGCCACCTTGCCGGCCGGGAGGAGAACCACTGCCGGAATATTGGCCCTGGCAGCGTATGCTGCAAGACTGGCAGAGGTATTCCCGGTGCTTGCACAGGCCACGCTGGTCTTGCCCAGCTGGAGGGCCATGCTCACGCCTACGGTCATACCCCGGTCTTTAAAGGACCCGCTCGGGTTCATGCCCTCATGCTTTGCATAGAGATGGGGCAGCCCGATCTCCCGGCCGATCTGCTCGAGGTGATAGAGCGGGGTTCCCCCTTCCCGGAGGGTTACGGGTTGGATGGTTACCGGGAGCAGTTCACGGTACCGCCAGACGGAAAGCGGCCGGCTATCCCATACTTCATGCCTGATTTTGAGGGAATCGAGGTCATACTCGACCGCGAGGAGATGCCCGCATTTCCGGCAGGTATAGACGATCTCATCGGGTTGGTATGACTCGCCGCAATTCACGCACCTGAGGCGATACATCTGCCTACCCATTGGTATCTCATCACTCATATACACGCGGGATGTTGTCAGGAGGCAGGGTCGCCTTCGCAGCGGGACCACTCACTCTGGTCTGTGAAAATCCGCAGAGAGAAGCCGGTCATACAGGGCAGGGTTCCGGTCACGGGCAACCGGGAATGCATCTCTGGTCCGGTCAACGAGGTCCTTTTCGAGAGAGACCGGGAGGAGGGTTTCTTCTTCTCCCGCCTGTGCAACAATTGTGCCAGACGGGTCAGCGGCGAGGGAATGCCCGTTGTAGCAATCGACCGGATTGGTGCCGGTGGTATTGATCCCGATAACATAGATCTGATGCTCAAGGGCACGGGCCCTGATGAAGAGCTCCCAGTGCCCAATCCGTGAGGCAGGCCAGGCGGCAGGGACGATTACGGCATGAACTCCCCGCTGTGCATAGATATGGAAGAGTTCCGAGAACCGGAGGTCATAGCAGATTGCCAGCCCGAACCTGATCTCATCAAGATCAAAAACTCCCAGACTGGTTCCTGCAAGGTAATTATCCTCCTCATGTGCCGGAGTAAAGAGGTGGCACTTGGCATACGAAGCCAGTTCCTCTCCATTCTTACCGATAACGATACAGGTATTCCTCGGCTTGCCGGGATGCTCTTCCCTGAATGAACCGAGGATGGCAATCCCGTTGTCCCGGGCAAGGTTCCTGAAGGAGGTTACGATGGGTCCGGAACGGTCCTGGATATATTTTCCTGATGCGGGGTCCCAGCCGGTCGCAACCTGTTCCGGAAAGCAGACCAGTGATCCTGCCTCCTCAGCTGCCTTCCGGACAAATGGTTCTGCCTTTCTCAATGTCGCCTCCGGGTCTTCCCAGACACTTCCCATCTGTGTCCCGAAGAGCTTCATCAGGGTAAGGGGTTTGACCCCCTGTTACGTGAGCCTTTCGGCCCGGGCTGTCATCCGGCAAGGACCGGAAAGGCAGAACTGAGTCCGGAAATGACGAACTGAACGGCTATGGCAATCAGCAGGATGCCCATCAGCCGGTTAATCGCCCGGAACTCCTTCTGGCCGATTCGGGAGACAATACTCTCCGATCGGATCATCATGAGGTAGGTGAGGAGGATGGCGATGACAATGGCAGCGAGGATCATAGCCATATCCGGAACAGAACCGACTGCCTCATTCATGAGCACGATAGTGGTGGTGATGGCCCCGGGCCCGGCAATCATGGGGATGGCCAGGGGGGTCATCGAGATGTCATCTGCGTCCATGCTCTCGTATTTCTCTGTAGCCGTGAGCTTGGTCCGGGAGGTCCGTGCGTAGACCATTTCCATACCAATCAGGAAGAGGAGGATGCCACCCCCAATCCGGAAAGCCTCTATGGTTATCCCGAACAGCTGGAGGATGATACCCCCCAGGAGGGCGAAGACGAGGAGGATCAGGAATGCATACCAGCAGGATTCTTTTGCAACCTTTATCCGTGCAGGAACGTCCATACCGGAAGTGAGGGACACATAGGTCAGGGTTGCTCCCAGGGGATTGACGATGATAATAACGGAAGAAAGGGAGAGAAGAGCGAATGTGACCGGATCCCCTGGCATCATGGGGGATTAGACCGGTAAAAATAAAGAATCTTTCCTTGCCCGTGGGCTACTCGTAGAGAGCCGGCTCATCGGTCCGTTTGTAGGAACAGAGTTCATGTTCAGGAAAATGCAGGGCGATCTCGCGCCTGGCACTTTCCGGTGAATCGGAAGCATGGATTACATTTCTCCCGATATCCATGGCAAAATCACCCCTGACGGTTCCCGGCGCAGCATCGGCAGGGTTGGTTGCTCCGACCAGGGATCTCACCACTGGCACAACGTTCCTTCCTTCCAGCACCATCAGGAAGCAGGGACCACTGGTGATGTAGTGATACAGAGATGGAAAAAATGATTTCTCGAGATGTTCCCTGTACTGGTCCCTCACCCGCTTTTCCGGTAGTTTTTCGAGACGGGCAGCGATCAGCTTCAGGCCTTTTTCCTCAAAACGGGAGAGGATATGACCGACAAGCCCCCGTGTTACGCCGTCCGGCTTGACCATCACGAAGGTCTGGTCCATGCGCGTTTACTCCTTTCCCATCGCTTTCCGGCCTGCCCGGGTCCAGGCAACCCGCCGTGGTGCCCGGCCGAGCCGGAAATTATTCTCGCACTTTGAGCTGCAGAAATAGAATATTGATCCGTCTTTCCTGACAAAGAGCTTCCCGGTACCTGGTTCGATTCCTTCCCCGCAGAAGCTGCAGTTCTTCTGATCCACCATGCCACTCACCGCCTCGAGAGTTTTTTTGCTTCTCTCTCGGTTTCAAGGAGCATCAGGATATCTCCTTCACGGATTGGACCAACGGTGTTGCGGGTAATGATACGGCCTTTATTGTTACCCTCAAGAATGCGGCACTTCACCTGCATCGCTTCCCCGTGCATCCCGGTAGAGCCTATCACTTCGATAACTTCGGCAGGTGTTCCTTCATCGGCCATGGTCTGTTCACGCTCTCAGGTCACTGATTTGCTTGGCGATCTGATCGACAAGGTCTTTTGCCTTTCCTGGCTTGACTATCGCAGCAGCAGTGGATCCGACCTCAAGGCCGCTGGCGGTCCCGATGTCATTTTGTTTATTGATAAACAGGTATGGGATCTTCTTCTCTTCGCAGAGCGGCCCCAGGTGCATAACAATCTCTTCCGGCTCAACATCAGCGCCGATAAGGACCAGTGCAGCAACACTCCTCTCGATCGCCTTGGTAGCCTCGTTTGCACCCTTCTTGATCTTGCCGGTATCCCGTGCCAGCTCAAGAGCCTCGAGTGCCTTGTTCTGAATCTCTTCAGACGCCTCGAATTTTACGTATGTCTTTGCCATAACTCACCTCATTCAGGAGTAGCGTAGTCTCCCTCATCACTCATCAGTCAGTAACGACGATGTAGCCATATCAGTTCAACAGGAATGGCAATAAATGTTTGTGAGTAGGCGGAGGGAGGGGATAAAGTCAGTCGGGTATCGTGTAGATACGGACCCCTGACCGGTCATAAATAAGTTTGAGACCAGCCTCGTCAACCCGTACTGCATACCGTTCTTTTTCGGGTTCACCAACATAGAGGTGAGTGGCCCGGTACTTTGTCATCAGCTCACGGGTTTTGGCCGGGTCTTCGTAGATAAGCCGGACATCATTCACCCGCTCGCTATACCATCCATCGGCGCGCCACATGTACTCATGAAACGGCATCCCGATAATGCCGGGGATTCCGGTGAATGAGGATATCCGTGAATAATAGGTGTAATCGCCACCTTCCGCTTCAACAATCCCCGATACACCGTCCAGGGAACGGAGGAACTTCACTGCTTCCGCATCACCAGGGTGGGAAGCGGTCAGGTAAGCCAGCCCGTCAAGGGTCATATCGCGGTTGGGATTCTCGAACGGGATGACTACCGGGAGCGTGAGAAGGAGCACCACGGAAATGACCAGGGCTGCCCGTTTTGCACCTCGTGTAAGGTTCAGGCGGGCACAAAGAGGGGATGCCATGGTAGCAGCCATGGCAAAACCTGAAGCTCCCATGAGGATCCAGGCCGGAAGATAGAATTTAAATACTGTGTTCATCCGGTAGTAGGTATCACCCATGTTGTCTTTGAGATAGAAGAATTCGCAGATGATGATGACGATAAGACCGATGACCGCGAGGAGTTCGGCGGGAGTTTTCCTCTTTCGTGCCAGGAAATAAACCAGGGGGAGAGCCGCAACCCCGGCAGCGGCATATCCTGCCAGGGCAAAGGGGACCGGAGTGAGCAGCAGGAGTGGCCGCCCTGCGATATCGCGTGCAAGGTAGATAAGGAAGAGTATGATGAAGATTCCATGAACAAGGAGAAATGCCGGTACCGGGGTGGGGGTATCCACGATCCCGATACCCTGAATTCCCCGGGTATTGATCTGCAGGTAATAGGGAAGATAGAAGAGGACTGAAAGCAGGGGAACCAGGACGAGGTAACTCCAGCTCCGGGTGATCAATCCACCGGTCAGGGGGATACCGGTCTCAATCTTCTCTCTCCCTGTAATCCGTCCTCCTGCACGTTTCAGGGCATCAACTATTCCTTCGGAAGGGATCTCTCCCGCAAAACCGCTCCGGTACCAGATCAATACCCCAAAGAGGATGGTTACCGGGGCATACAGGATCACGTCCCAGGTGTTAATAAGCGGCATGGAACCCAGGGAAAGGGCAGTGAGCACAAGGATGACAACGCGTTCTCCCGGTTGTGCCTCCCTCCACCTCAGGAGGGCGTAAACCAGCATGAAGAGCAGGAACAGCTGGTTGAACAGGGAGATTACATGGGCGTGAACATCACCCCAGATGAAGGAGAAGACCGGGTATTCATTGATGGTGTTGGGGATGGTCCTGGTACTGTCCCAGAGCACGGAGCCAAGCGCCTTGCCCTGGAGGAGGTTCCAGACAAAGGACGGGTTTACGACCAGGAAGGTGAGGAGGGGAAGCCACCTCATCCGGGCAGTGAGCAGGTGGGCGAGGGCAAACATCCCTACTGCGGCATTGGCAAGCACGGTTGGCAGGGCGAGGTTGAATACCAGGGGGGACGGGATGCCGGTCACCACCCCGAGGGACCCGAACATCCAGTACCCGAGGTAGTAGTAGACATCAAGGGTTCCTCCCAAGAACCAGGGATCAAGAGGGGGTACGACCGGTACCCGCATGATCGATGCCATGAATGCATGGTCCATGAATTTCTCGGCAAAGGAGATGCTCGGGTTGATGAACCGGAGCTCGAGCATGAAGAAAAAGAAGACCAGGAATACTACGGCCCATGGCCATTGCCCGGAAAAATCCTTTCGGGAATACTCCTGTTTTAAAAGATAGTAAAGGAACAGCAGGACAAAGGGAACCAGGGCTGTCTGGAGGGGGAGGTGGAGTAGCCCGCAGTACCATGAGAGCAGGGTAAAGGAAAGGAGCGAGGCCGGAAACGAAAGCGGGTAGGCAAATTCTTTGAGTGCCGGGCGGAGAGCCGGCCAGACCGAGAGCTGCAGAAAGATCAGGAGACCCAGCCAGCCGATGACGGCAAAGAGCTGGATTTCATACGCCAGGGCCTTCACCTCCATACACTTCTTTCCTGAAGGCAGACCGTATGGTATCGATCACCCAGTCACCGAAAAAGTATATGGAGATTATGCCACCGGCAAGGGTGACCAGGTTCTTGAGGAGGTGATCGATCACGGCGATAAGGGTGGCAATGGCCGGGTCGACTCCGGCAGCAGTGAAGGTCAGAGCGACGGCCAGCTCATACGTTCCCACCCCGCCAGGTGTCAGCGGTATAGCCTTTACCAGGTTTCCAATGACGATGGCAAGAACGAGCACAGCCAGGGGAATCGTCTGCTGGAACATCAGGGCTACAAAAAAGCAGACGAAGACATCAAGGATCCAGATCACCACCGATTGGACGGAAAGGGAGGCAACAGAGCGGACCGAGAGGGAGACTGCCCGGATCTGATCGAGTATGGAGAGAAAAATCCTGATATACCGGTTCTCGGATACCAGGCGGCCGGAAAAGATCAGGAAGATGAAGAACGCTGCTCCAAGGACAAGGGTGAAAATGATGATAGTGTAGAACCATTCGGGGACATTAATCACAAAGAGGAGCGAGACTGCGCCAAGGAGTGCGACAGTCACGATATCAAAGACCCGTTCTACAACCAGGGATGAGATACCCTGTGAGATTGTGGCCTGATATTCGTGTTTCAGGATGAACACCCGGACAAGGTCGCCGAGTCGTGCCGGAACGATGAGGTTTGCAGTCTGGCTGATAAAAATGCATCCTGTTGAGAAGAGAAGTCCACAGGAAATACCGATTCGGGAGAGGATGACCTTGTACCGGAAACCGCGGAGGAACCAGGCCGCCAGGCAGATGAGGGATGCAACGAGGAGATAGTACCAGACGGCATGCTCCAGAGCTACCAGGAGGTCATCCCAGACCCGGTAGAGCATGAAGGCGATAATCCCTACCGCGATGATGGTAGAGATCAGGATTGCGCTAATCTTCCGATACATGCACCTGCCACCAGAGTCGGAAAATCGCCCTTCCCATATCCCAGATGTCTCTTCTCTTCACGGTAGTTTTTCCACTCTCCTTCCATATGACCGGGAACTCATAGATGCGGTATCCTGCCCGTCCGGCCCGGACCAGCACCTCGGTATCCCAGAACCAGTGAGTGTCTCGTACAGAAGGAATCAGGGCAATGAGCCGGTCCCGTTTGAATCCCTTGAACCCGCACTGGTGATCGGACAGCTTACTCCCGAGGATTGTCCTGACCAGGAAGTTGTATCCCCTGCTCGCAATCTCCCGTCCTCCGCTCCGGGTGATCCTGCTCTCCGG
>Ga0209253_10000493_pt1 | contig 34015 bp, 23 predicted proteins | sample FrelakmetBRP12BR_FD_187145 | JGI IMG/M metagenome (GOLD analysis project Ga0209253, IMG submission 187145) | Freshwater lake sediment microbial communities from the University of Notre Dame, USA, for methane emissions studies - BRP12 BR (SPAdes)... | ecosystem: Environmental > Aquatic >... | reverse complement strand
CTCGCCCGTCTGGTAATGCTTGGCGTAGACGGCCAGGAGCTCCGGCTCGAAGGCCCAGTGCTCCATGATCTGCGACGGCAGCTCGACGGAATCGCGGGCCCTGGTGCGGCCGCGGAAGTGGCCCTGCGAAAAGAGGGTCGCGAGCGAGTGGCCGAACTCATGGAAGAACGTCTCGACCTCGTCCGTCGAGAGGAGGGCGGGCGTATCGGCCGTAGGCCGGGTGAAGTTGCAGGTGATCGTGGAGATGGGCGGCACGCGCACGCCGTTCTCGTAAGAAGCGCCCCGGAACGCGCCGGACCAGGCGCCGCTGCGCTTGCTCGGCCGCGGGTGGAAGTCCATGTAGAGGATGCCGGTGTGCCGGCCGTCGGCCTCTTGGATCTCGAAGACCTGGACGTCCGGATGGTAGCGCGGCAGGTCGGGCTTCTCGATGAACTTCAGGCCGTAGAGCTTCTCGCACAAAGCGAAGATGCCGTCGCGGACGTTGTTGACCTTGAAATAGGGCCGCAGGGCCGAGTCGTCGAGGGCGTATTTCTCCTGGCGGAGCTTCTCGGTGTAGTACCACCAGTCCCACGAGGCGAGCTTGGCCCGGCCGGCCTTCGGGTCGCGATCCATGAGGGACTGGAGCGCGGCCGCCTCTTCGCGGGACTTGACCAGGGTCGGCTGCCACAGCTGGGCGAGGAACTCGTTGACGCGCTCGGGCGTCTTGGCCATGTTCTGCTCGAGGACGAAGGCGGCGTGGCTGGCGTAGCCGAGGAGCTTGGCCTTCTCGAGCCGCAGGGCTGCGATCTTCTTGGCGATCTCCTTGTTGTCTCGCTCGTTGTCGTTGTCGCCCTTCATGAAATAGGCCCGTTGGAGCTGCTCCCGCAGGGGCCTGTGCTCCGAATAGGTCAGGAAGGGCGTCATGCTCGGGACCTGGATGCCGAAGAGCCACCGGCCCTCCGCGAGCCCGGCCTGCTTGGCGGCGTCGGCAGCCATGGCCACGACCGAGGGCGGCAGGCCGGCCAGGTCGGCTTTCTTCTCGATGACGAGTTGGAAGGCGTTGGTCTCGCCGAGGACGTTCTCGCCGAACTTGACCGACTCGAGCGAGAGGGCCTGATTGAGTTCCCGCAGTCGGGCCTTGCCGGCCTCGTCGAGAAGGGCGCCGCCGCGGACGAAGTCCTTGTAAGTGTTCTCGAGGAGGAAGAGCTCCTCGCGGCCGAGCTCGAGCTTGTCGCGCCTGTCGTAGACGGCCTTGACCCGCGCGAAGAGCTTCTCGTCGAGACCGATGTTGTCGCGATGGGCGGCCAGCATGGGCGCGGTCCGGCGGGCCAACGCCTGGAGCTCCTTGTTCGTATGGGCCCCCTGGAGGGCGCTGAAGACTCCGTTGGCCTCGGAGAGGAAGATCCCGGCGTGGTCGAGGGCCGCGATCGTGTTCTCGAAGGTCGGCTTCCTGGGGTTGGCGACGATGGCGTCGACCTCGGCCTGCTCGCGCCGGATGCCCTCTTCGATGGCCGGCAGGAAATGCTCGTTCTTGATGCGGTCGAACGGCGGGACATTGAAGGGCGTGCCGTAAGTGTGGAAGAAGGGGTTATCGGGATTGGCGGCCGCGGCGGCCTCGGCGGCGGCCCGCGCCTCCGCGGAGACCTCGGGGAAGGTCGCCTCTTCGCCGCTCTTGCAGCTTGTCGCGGCGATCGCCGCGAGCCCGAAGAGCCCGATCGTCAGAAGAAGCGTCATGGTCCTGCTTTTCCTTATCATGGCCTCTCGCACCTCCTGGGGGATTGAGCGAAGAGGCTATTATATACAAGACGGACCACATAGAGGTAGCTAGGTTTGACCCCCTCTTCTCTCTATGATATTCATCCCCTCTTGAAACCATCCGACGCGTCTTTGCGTCTTAAAGGAAAAGGAGGTCCTGCATGTCCCCAAAGAAACCCATCACCCGGCGCTCGTTCCTGGGTCAGAGCGCCGCGGGCCTCACCTCGGTCGCCTTCTCGTCGGCGCTCATGGAGATGCTCCTGAGCTCAACGGGCTGCAAATCCGGCCCGGGCGCGGCCGCGGCCGATATCATCATCGCCGACGACATCCTGGCCAAGGCGGTATCCCTGCTCATGGGCAAGGGCGCCGATTTCGGCGACGTCTACGTCGAGCGGGCGGCCTTCGATTCGGTCATGAGCGACGACCGCAAGATCAACACGACGACGACGATCGAGAAGGGCGTCGGATTCCGGGCGGTCAAGGGGGGACGCACGTTCTATGCCTACACCGACAGCTTCGAACCGGCGCGCCTCTACGAGACGGCCCGCTACGTCGCCGACGCGGCGGCCGCGCCGACGGCGGCTTCGGCGCCGGGCGTCATCACTCTGACGCCGCTCGCTTCTCCCCTCGCGTTCCCCATGAAGCCGCTTCCTTCCGAGATCGCCGTCAGCCTGAAGATCGACATGTTCAAAGCGCTTACCGACCGCGCCTGGTCCGCCGACCCGCGCATAGTCCAAGCGATCCAGTTCATGCGCGAGATCATCCGCCAGGTCAACATCGCCACCTCGGACGGCAAGATCGCCCGCCAGACGCTCGGCCTGACCGAGATCATGGCCCAGACCTTCGTCAAGGGCGCCGACGGACAGCTTCAGGCGGCCTTCGACCAGAGGGGCGCCTACGCCGGACGCGACTTCTTCACCGGAGAGAATTCCTTCGAGAAGGTCATCGACGGCTCGGTGGCCAAGGCCCTGAGGCTCCTCGAGGCCGTGGATTCGCCGCGCGGCGTCTTCCCCGTCGTTCTCGCCGCGGGCGAGAACGGAGTGCTCTTCCACGAGTCGTGCGGCCACGGCATGGAAGCGGACCTCGTATTCAAGGGCTCGAACTATAAGGACCAGATCGGCAAGCAGACCGCTGCCAAAGGCGTCACGCTCGTCGACGACGGAACGATGGAGTCGTTCCCGGGCTCCTATTCGTTCGACGACGAAGGGACGCCTTCGGAGCGCACAGTCCTCGTCGAGGACGGCATCCAGCGCAACTACCTCTGCGACAAGATCTGGGGCGAAAAGCTGGGCCTGAAGTCGACCGGGAACGGGCGGCGGCAGTCCTTCCGCTACCCGCCCATCCCGCGGATGCGGAACACATACATCGAGAAGGGCGCGGTGCCGGCGGCCGACATCGTGGCCGCCACCAAGCGCGGCATCTACATCGCCGACGTCGGCGGCGGCGGCCAGGTCGACGTCATCACCGGGAACTTCATGATGGGCGTCGGCTCGGCCTCTCTCATCGAGAACGGCAAGATCACGCGGCCGGTCAAGGGCGCGACGATCTCGGGCATGGGCATCGAGGCCATGAAGTCCATCGACATCGTCGGCGACGACCTCAAGCTCTTCCCGAGCGCGGGCCGGTGCGGCAAGATGCAGTCCGCGCCGGTCGGCTTCGGCATGCCGACGATCCGGGTGCGCAACATCCTGGTCGGCGGCAAAGGCGAGGCCTGGACGGACATCGAGGGAGGCTCCAAGTGAACTTCAAGAAAGAATATCTGGACATCGCGCAGCTCGCCGTCGAAAGGGCCAGGAAGGCGGGGGCCGGCGGAGCTGCGGTCGCGGCCGAGGCCTACGTCACCGACACCGAGTCGATCCAGGTCAACGTCAGCGCCCGGGCCGTCGAGCAGATGAGCGCGGTCAAGGAGGCCGGCATCGGCGTTCGCGTCCTGCGCGACGGAAGACTGGCCTTCGGCTCGACCAACGACCTGTCGAAGAAAGCGGTCGGCGACATGGTCGACGGCCTCGTCAAGAAGGTCGTCTACCACACGGATGACGAGTTCAACGTCATCCCGGGCGCGGCCGAGGGCGGTCTCGCCGCCGACAGGCTGGGGTATGAGGACCTGGGCAGTTACGATGAGCGTATCGCGGCCGTGCCGGTCCAGGACAAGATCCAGACGGCGCTCCGGATGGAGGCGGCCGGCCTCGAGTACAGCCCGAAGATCGCCGGCTCGATGATGGCCGTCTATCAGGACGGAACGTCGTACACCTACATCGCCAACACGAATGGGGTGAGCGGCTGGTTCCGGCAATCGGGGGTCGGGGCCGGCGTCGAATACACGGCGGCCGACGGCGACACGCGCGAGTCGGGCTCCTACCAGAACGGCTATGTCAAGTGGGCCGATTTCAACGCGGAGGAGATCGGGCGCAAGGCGGCGGAGAACGCCGTGTCGCTGCTCGGGGCCAAGCCCGTTCCCTCGGCCGAGATGCCGATGGTCATCGCGCCGGACATCGCCATTCAGCTGTGGTCGTTCATCGCCGGGATGCTTTCGGCCGACGAGGTCCAGAAGGGGCGGTCGCTGTTCGCGGAGAAGATCGGGACGGAGATCGCGGCCAAGGGCTTCACGCTCGTCGATGACGGCCGGCTCAAGGGCGGGACGTCCACGGCGCCGGTCGACGGCGAGGGCGTTGCGACGCAGACGACGCCGCTCATCGTCGACGGCGTGCTCAAAACCTACCTCTACGACTGCTATTGCGCGAAGAAGGGCCAGACCAAGTCGACCGGGAACCGCTCGCGCGGCGGCTACGGGTCTGCGGGCGGCGTCGGCACGACAAACCTCTATCTCAAGCCGGGGGACAGCGCGCCCGAGGCGATAATGGCCGGGATCGATCGGGGCTTCTGCCTGACTGTGGTCTTGGGGCTCTTCGCGGCCATCGATTCGGCGTCGGGGGACTTCTCGATCCCATCGGCCGGGTTCATGATCGAGAAGGGCAAGAAGACGGTCCCCGTGCGCGGCGTCACGGTCGGCGGGAACCTGTTCGAGATGCTCAAGGCCGTGGACAAGGTCGGCAGTGACCTGACCTGGTTCCAGAGCTTGGGCTCCCCCACTGTCGCCGTTAGCCACATCAAGATCGGCGGCTCGGGCAAGTAGGCGGCAGCAAAGACGGTGTCAGACCTACCTTTTACCCGTTTTGGGTAAAAGGTAGGTCTGACACCGTCTTTTTTTTACTTCAGGAGGAAGCTCCAGTTCAGGAGCGCGTTCCAGAGGAAGCGGTGGTCGGAGCGGTTGAGGTCGCGGTGGATCGGGTTGAAGTTGAAGGTGATGACGCGCCCCTTTCCCACCGGGAGGTCCAGGATGGCCGGACGGCCTTCGAGATCGTCCTCGCCCTTGAGGGCGCCGCTGACGAGCATCTTGACCTCGTCCTTCTTGGCCTTTTCCTTGGCTTCCTTCTCCGCCGGGGTCATGGCGGCGGCCGCCTCCGGGTCCTCCTCCCGGTCCTCCTTGCGGAGCTTGGTCCCCCACTGCATGACGACGCCCTTGCGCTCGGATCGGGCGATGTCATAGACGGGGAACGCCGACCGGAAGACCGAGGTCACCTCCGGCGATCCATAGGCGAGCGGATGGTCGGGCCGGACGAACTTGACCTTGAGCTCCGAGCCCGGCGTGAAAAAGGCGCCGCCCCGGCGGCGGACGTCCCGGACGAGCCCGCCCTCGAGGGGGAGGATCGATCCGTTGCCGAGCGTCACGAGCAGGCCGCCGGCGCCGAGGAACTCCTCGAGCTTGGCCAGGCCCGCCCAACCGATGCCGCCGGTGATGTCCGCGGACGCGTCGGGCACGCCGAGGTGGGGCGTCTCCTTCGTCTTCGTGTAGGCCAGCGGCCCCCACTTCTTGTCGATGCCGTGGATCTGGCCCTGCAGGTTCGACCAGTTGTCGCCGAAGACGATGACGTCGAATTTCTCGCGCAGCCGGCCGGCCCGGACGTCTTCGTCCCGGATATAGGCGTAAGGGACCTTCTCGCGGTCGAGGACGAGCCGGATCCAGCCGACGGCCTGGGTATCGGTCCAAAGGTGCCAGACGGCGATCCGCGGCAGCTTGGATTCGTGGCGGGCGACGTCGGGCGCGGCGGCCGCGCTGTCGAAGTCGAGGGCCAGCTCGGCGGCGGCCTTGGCCAGCGCGTCGGCGAGACCCTTCTGGTCGCCGATGATCCATGAGCCGGCCGGATAGTCCTTGTCGCCGGCCTTGAACGGCTTCTCGGCGATCTCGACGCGGAACGCGGCCAGCCGGGCGCGGAGCGCGAGCAGGCCTTCCTGCCCCGTGTCGCGCAGAAGGTAGACCGGCCCGGCGCCGCTGACCTTCCCGGCGGCCGGCGCGAGGCCCGGCACGAAGCCCAGCGGGAGCGGGGTCAGGGTCGCGTTCTTCACGTCCGCGTCGTCGATGCGCTTGGCCTCGAGCCCGAAATGGATGGGCAGCGACCACGAAACATCGTCGTAGGGCTCGTACACGGCGTCGGGCGGGAAGACCTGCGGCGTGAGCAGGTCGACCGCGTAGTTCCGGTAGGGCTGGTCGAGCCGGACGACGTACGTCCCGCCCGTGAACTCCCCTTCCGCGACCTTGAAGGGCGCGGTCGCCCGACCGACCTCGATGCCCTGAGCGAGAAGCAGACCGACCATCTCGGCGACGCGCTTGCGGTCGCCCTGGTCCTCGGGGATGGCGAAGGCGTACGGCTTGCCCCGGACGCCCTTCTGCCAGGAATTGCGGCCTTTGCGATAGAAGTCGCGGAGCATCTCCTTGGCGTTCTTGGCCGCGTAGTCGAGGGCGGCTAGGCAGCCGCTCTGCATGTAGTTGGTGTTGTTGCGGAGCGACCACATGAACTTGCGCGGCGGCGGCATGGGCCGGTACCACTCCTGGCTGGTCACGGGGCGCCCGACATAGCGCTCCTCATCGGCCCGGAGGACCCGCTCGACCGTCTCGGCCGTGCCGTTGCCGTAGGTCTCGTAGCCGCGGCCGATGCTGTTGTGGTTGACCCCGATCGAGTCGAGGAAGACGTGCTGCCAGCCGTCGCTGAAGCCCCAGGTCCAGACGCCGGGCATGCCGGCCGCGGTCAGGGCCCCGACCTCGGCGAGGGACATCGAGAACCACTCGCTGAGCAGGATGGGGTCGAGGTTCTTGTTGAAGGGCCCCGTGCCGTTCCAGGTCTGGAGAAGCGGGATGGACTCGTGGAGGTCATGGACGACGGTCGGGTGGTAATCGAAGAACATCTTGGCCACGGCCTTCGACGCCTGGAGGGCCATCTGGTGGGCGTCGCGGTTGTTGTCGTGGAAAACGTAGTGGCCCCAATAGGGCGGCGAGTCCGGCGGCAGGCTGTCGTAGTCGGTCTTGCCTTTGAGATGGCGATAGAACCAGTCGACCTGCTTGTCGCGGCCGTCGGGCTCGGAGACGGGATTGATGAGGACGAGGACCTGCTCGCGGATGCGCTTGATCATCGGCTGATCGGACACGGCCAGCCGGTAGGCCAGCTCCATGACCATCTCGGCCGAGCCCAGCTCGGTCGAGTGCAGGGCGGCGTTGAAGTAGAAGACCGGGCGGGCCGAGGCGATCAGGGCCTCGGCGGCCTCGGGCGTCGTCCGGCGCGGATCGGCCAGGGACGAGGTCGCGGCCTTGAGCCGGTCGAGGTCGCGGAGGCCGGCCTCGTCGGCGACGGCGACGAGGAGGATATCCCGCCCTTCCTCGCTCCGGCCAATAGTCTCGACGCGGACGCGCGGCGACGTCTCGGCCAGCTTTCGGAAATAGCCGTAGATCTGGGCGGTCGACGAGAGCTCGCCCGCGGCCCCGACGACATGCCCAAGATACTTCGTCGGCGAAACGACCGTCGCCGAATCCGGGACGTAGGCGACCCAGGGATTGCCGAAGCGCGCCTCGGTCGTGAACCTGGCGATGGCCTCGACCGAGCCCGGCTCGGGGGTATCGGGCGCGTAAGGATTGGCGACAACGGGTGGCGGGGCCTGCGTCGGGGCGGCCTGCGGGCGCGGGCCCGCGGCGAAGATGACCGCGGCGCTGACGGCCGCGACGATGGCGAGGGGAGTGAGAACGTGGACCGACCGGCGGGCTCGTTTCATGGCTGGACCTCCTGTCATGGCCCCGAAGGATACCCCAACCGGAAGATGGGGTCAAACCTACTTTTTTTCGAAAAAAGTAGGTTTGACCCCATCTTATTTTGATAAAATGCGGGGGAACCGGATAGGAGGCAACCAAATGGAACACACATACCCCAAGAAAACATTCTTTCCCAGGCCGGTCCTCGCCGCCTTGGCCGTAATCGCCCTCGCGCTTGCGGCCGCCCCGATCATCTTCGCTCAGGCCGCCCCCGCGGCCGTCGCGCCTGCCGCCGAGCCGAAGCTCATCCTCACGCCGCCGCCAGGCCCGGCGCCGCGCATCAATGGCGCCCGCGTCTTCGGCGTCCGGCCCGGCTCGCCGTTCCTCTTCACCATCCCGGCGACCGGAGAGCGCCCGATGACCTTCGGCGTCGAAGGCCTGCCCGAGGGCCTCATGCTCGACACGGCCACGGGACAGATCACCGGCGCCCTCTCCGCTCCCGGCACCCACGCGGTCACGCTCACCGCCGCCAACGGCCACGGCACGGCCTCGCGCCCGTTCAAGATCGTCTGCGGCGACACCCTGGCCCTGACCCCTCACATGGGCTGGAACAGCTGGTACGTCTGGGAGAACCACGTTACCGACGCCATCATGCGGGCCGCCGCCGACGCCATGGTCTCGAGCGGCATGATCGACCACGGCTACATGTACGTCAACATCGACGATTGCTGGTCGGTCCGTCCCGACGCGAAAGACCCCTCCCTCCTCGGAGAGCCCCGCGACGCCCGCGGCATGATCAACTCGAACGGCCGCTTCCCCGACATGAAGGGCCTGACCGACCACATCCACGCCCTGGGGCTCAAGGCCGGCATCTACACGTCGCCCGGCCCCTTCACGTGCGCCGGCCACGTCGCCGCCTGGCAGCACGAGGAGCTCGACGTCCGCCGCTTCGTCGAGTGGGGCTATGATTTCCTGAAATACGACTGGTGCTCCTACAACGGCGTCGCCAAGGATAAGAGCGTCGAGGAGCTCCAGAAGCCGTACCGGCTCATCAGCGGGATCCTCGCCGCGCAGCCGCGCGATATCATCCTCAACCTCTGCCAGTACGGCATGGGCAACGTCTGGGAATGGGGCGCCGCGGTCGGCGGCAACAGCTGGCGCACGGCCGGCGACCTCGGCGGCTCGTTCGAGGGCATCCCCGCCGCGCTTTTCCGCGACGGCTTCGACGTCTACTCCGCGAACGAGCTCCACCGCTACGGCGGCCCCGGCCACTGGAACGACCCTGACTATCTCCTGCTCGGCTACCTGAGCGACTGGAAGGGCGGCACGGCCCCGTCCCCGCTCACTCCGAACGAGCAGTACACGCACGTCTCGCTCTGGGCGCTCGTCGCGGCGCCGCTCATCTTCAGCGGCGACATCACCCGCCTCGACGCCTTCACTCTGGGCCTGCTCACGAACGACGAGGTCATCGACGTCGACCAGGACCCTCTCGGCAAGCCGGGCAAACGCGTCTCCAAGGCCGGCGACATCGAGGTCTGGGTGCGCGAGCTGGAGGACGGATCCCGGGCCGTCGGCTTCTTCAACCGCGGCGAGGGCCTGGCCGTGATCACCGCGCCCTGGGCCGACATCGGCGTCTCGGGGCCGCAGCGCGTCCGCGATCTCTGGCGCCAAAATGACATCGGCGTTCACGAGGACGCCTTTACGGCCTACGTCGCCCGCCACGGCGTCGTCCTGGTCCGCCTCTGGCCTCAATAGATGGTTCATCTCCCATTTCCGGGTATCCCTCTCGGGGCGGCGATGGGTGTTGCCTCGAAGATCCCCGTCCGTGGAGGGGGGACCCGCGGAGCGGGGGGAACCGGACGACTGGTTCCCGGGGGTCCGGGGAGCTAGAGGCAATACCCTGAGCCAAAGCCTAAGAGAGGGATCTCCCGGAATCGGGAGATGAACCCAATAAATGGGGACGTTCCTCTTTTAGAGCCCCGCGCCGATCGGATAGGCGTCGCTCACCCGGACCGGAAGCCGGCCCGACGGCTTGAGCTCGCCCTTGAGGGCCTTGATGAACGAATCGAAATAAACCGCCTGGTTCCCGAACCAGCCCCGCTCGCCGTAGCCGACAAGGAACGCCGCGACATCGGGGATCTTCCGGATGAGCTGGGGATTGCCGTAGGACATGGCCACGACGGCCCGAGGCTTGGCGGCGATGATCCTCATGATAAAGGCCAGATCGCCCTCCCGGAACGGAGCGGGATCGCCCATCCTGTTCCGGGCCACGAAGAGCGACAAGATCACGACATCGGACTCCCCCGCCGCCTTCGCGATCGTTTCGTAAGCCGCCGGGTCCGCGTCCGGCCGCAGGGTGAAGCTTCGCGTCCCGGGGAAGGCGGCGGCGAGCTTGGCCGAGAGGGCCGCGGGCGACGGATCCTCGGCGGTCTTCTGGACGTTGATGTTGATGATCTTCGCTGCCGCGCCCGCCGCTCCCGCCGCGAGCGGCACGACCCCGTCGTTCTTGAGCAGGGTCAGCGACCTGTCGGCGACCTCCTGCACAAGGGCCTGATGGGCGGCCGTTCCGACGGACTCGCCGACCCGCGCCTCGTCGACGAGCCGCGCCTTGTGGAGGCCGAGACGGGCTTTGAGCGTCAGGATCTTCCGCGCCGCCTCGTCGATGCGGTCTTCCGGGATGCGTCCTGACCGCACGGCGGCGGCCAGCGCGGCGATCGTCGCCACCGGGTCCTTGGGCTTGAGGATGACGTCGTGCCCGGCCTCGAAAGCCATGACCGCGACCTCCTCGGCCCCGAACCGGGAGACGACGTGGTCGTACCAGAGGTCGTCCGAAGTGACGACGCCCTTGAAGCCGAGCCGGCCCTTGAGCCAATCGGTGACGAGCTTCTTCTCGACGCTCGCGGGGAGATCGGAGCCATCCGTGACCGCGGGCACCGCGATGTGCTCCGTCATGACGAAATCGACGCCCGCGTCGATCCCGTGTTTGAAAGCCCGGAACTCCTGGGCTTCGACGTCCGCCGCGGGCTTGTCGATCCAGGCCCAGCCGGGCTTTCCCGGCATGTTGGCGACGTCGCCGCGGCCGGGGAAATGCTTGGCCGACGTCAGCATGCCGTTCTCGTGATAGCCGCGGACGTAGGCCCGGACCATGCGCCCGAGGAGGTCGAGGTCGCCCCCGAACGAGCGGACGCTCTCGGCCGGATTGTCGGGATTCCAAGCGATATCGCAGACCGGCGTGTAGGTCAGGTGTATGCCCATGGCCCGGCCCGCGACGGCCCCGGCCGACGCGGCGCGGTACATGAGGTCTTCCGATCCCGCCGCGGCGAAAGCCATGTTGGCCGGATACTCGCTCGCCCCGGTCACCTGCTGTCCGGGCCCGCCCTCGAAGTCCGCCGAGATGAGGAGCGGGATTTCTGCCGCCTTCTGCAGACGGTTGAGCAGATGGGCGACGTCGCGCGGGGTCCCGCCATAGAGAACGAACATCCCCAGGCCGTGATCGCGGGAGAGCGAGAGCCAACGAGCCAGGCGCGGGTCGTCGTCCGCGATGTAGCCGCCGGCGACGTCCGAAGTGACGATCTGGCCGATCTTCTTTTCGAGAGGGAGGTCGGCCAGGGTCTCCGCGACCCAAGCGGCGGCCTCGTCGGAGAGCGTCGGGGAGAGCGCGGGGGCGGAGATCGTGGCGCCGGGCCCGGCGGAGCGGCCGGGCGAAAAGACGCGTACGAGCAGGAACGGCAGCGCCGCCAGCACGGCCATGATAACGACATAGATGGGATCGAGCTGCTTCAGCTTCTTGAGTTCGAACATGTCATCGCTCCCTTAAATCGGGGACACAATACCAATTCCCCATTTCTTTGCCAAGACCGGAGACCACGGCCGGACCAATATGAATCACATCCGCGCCGCCAGTCAAGTCGAGACGGGCCGGAAAGATGAATTGACATTCTCTTGACAACTCGGCCCTTCTTCCTGAGGATGATATCAGCAACACGCGAATCGTTTACGGGAACAGGCCATGACCATCTCCGCGCCGATCTTCTCCACCCTGACCTTGAGCCTTATCCTCAAGTTCGCCGCCCCGCCCTCATCGCCCCCCCCGGCCCCGCGCCCCCGGCCGCTCCTCGCCGCGGCCGAGGTCACCGCGATCAACCTGGGTGTCTGGGCGTTCCTGCAATATCCCGGGGACCAGTTCTACACCTATGTCAGTTGGGATACGATCCGCGACAACATCCGCTACGGCCTCAGGTGGGACAACAGCCGATACGACATCAATTTCCTCCATCATCCCTATCATGGCGCCCTTTACTTCAGCGCCGGGCGGGCCAGCGGCCTCGGCTTCTGGGGTTCGACCCTGGCCGCCCTCGGCGGGAGCCTCCAGTGGGAGTTCGTCTGGGAGAACGTCGGGCCCTCCATCAACGACCTGATCACGACGACCTTCGGCGGCGGCGCTTACGGTGAGATCTGTTACCGACTCTCCGCTCTGGTCCGGAAGAAAGACCCCCGCTGGCTCGAGCGCGCCTGGCGCGAAGGCGTCGGCGCGATCCTCGACCCCGTCGGGGCGGCCAACCGGCTCCTCAACGGCCGGAAGGACGACGATCCGTCGCTCCCCGGGGGTCCGGACTACGGGCGCGTCCTCGACGGTCAGTTCTTCTTGGCCGGCCCCGCCGTCCTTCGGAGCTCCGAGCTCGCGGGGACTTCGACCGTCCCCGTGCTGGGATTCGTCCTCCGCTACGGCGGTGCGGCCGGAACGGGCTGGGCCGGCTGGCCCTTCGATGTCTTCTCGGTCGACGCCCGGCTCCGCCCGGGTCCCGATGGGCTTCACCTGTCGCTCGACGCCGGCGGCGCGCTTTTCGGAAAGACACTTGCCGCCCGCAACGGAGGCACCGGTTTCATGGGGGTCTATCAGCACCACGACTTTTACGGGATCGACACTCTGCGTCTCAGCGCGACGTCGTTCACGGGAGGCTGGACCTCGTGTTTCGCCGCCGGACCCGACCTCCGCCTGACCGCGTCCGCCCGCTTGGGTTGGCTGGCCCTCGGCGCCTCCGATGATTTTGCCGCCGCGCCGGACGACCGGAAGAACTACAATCTCTCGATGGGCCTCGCGGCGGCGGCCGAGCTGACCTTCGCGGCGAAAGGATACGAATACGCCTCAGCAAGCTGGCGGCATTATCGCCTGTTCAATCTGGATGTCCTCTCCAGCCGCGCGGGCCGGGAGGCTTGGAACATCGTCCAAGGCCGCGTGAGCGTGCCTGTCTGGCAGGGGCTGGGGCTCGGCTTCGAAGCCGAATACTGCGGCCGTGCGTTCGATTTCAGGGACCATCCCTCGGGCAGCCGGCGGCTCTTCGAGGGCCGGGTTTTTACGACCTGGCAATTCTAGGCCGATGACATCATCTTGACAGATCTTTCACGGCGTCTTGACAACTCCGAGACGGCCTCAGACTATGATGTGGGCGAAATGGGAACGGAAGGAGCCGATCATGATCGCTTTCGCCGCCACGTTATCGACCCTGGCCCTAAGCGCGCTGATCAGCAACGCCGCCGCCGCGAGCCCCGTCGTCGCCCCCTCAGCGTTGACGGTCCTGCGCCCGCCCACGTTCTCTCTCGCGGCCTTCCCTCCGCCTGATGATCCGCCGCCCCAGCCCTCGAATCCGGCCGGATCTCCGTCCGAACCTGTCAAGGTCCGCAAGAGACCCTTCCTCGCGGCCGCCGAGGTGGCCGCCCTCAACCTCGGCGTCTGGGCGTTCGTCCATTACGTCGGCGACGCCTTCTACTCTTACATCAGCATGGAGACGATGAGCGAGAACTTCCGCGACGGCTGGGAGTGGGACCGCAGCATGTACGTCGTCAACTTCTACCACCACCCGTATCACGGCTACCTCTATTACAGCGCCGGCCGCGCCAACGGCCTGGGATACTGGGGGTCTTGCCTGGCCGCGCTCGGCGGCAGCCTGATGTGGGAAACGGTCATGGAGAAGAACCGCGGCAGCTACAACGATCTGATCACGACGACTTGCGGGGGCATCGTCTACGGCGAAATCGGCCACCGTTTCTCGGGCCTGGTGAGGAGGTCCGGCGCCCGCGGGCTCGAGCGGATCTGGCGCGAGACCGTCGGGGCGATCCTCGATCCTGTGGGGGGCCTCAACCGGCTCCTCAACGGACGAGAGGACAACGATCCGTCGCTCCCCGGGTGCCCCGATACCGGCCATATCCTCAACGGAGAACTCGTCGTGACCGGGCCCGTCGTGACCCGGAGCGGCGAGCTCACGGGAACGAAAGCCGCGCCGATCCTCGGCTTCACGCTCCATTACGGCGACCCGGCCGGGACGGGCTGGGCAGGCAAGCCCTTCGATATCTTCCGGGTCAAAGGGAGGCTGCGCTGGGGACCCGACCGGCCCCACTTGACCTTGTTCATCCACGGCGCGCTCGCCGGGAAAGAGCTGGCCGCCCCAAACGGCGGCTCCCACTTCCTCGGCGTTTATCAGCATTACGAATACTACGGGTTCGATACGATGCGCGTCTGCGGCACGTCGTTCACCGGAGGCTGGAACGCGCGCTTCATCCCCGCCAAGAACGTCCACTTGACGACGGGCGCGCGGCTGGGCTGGCTGGGGCTCGGAAGCTCGGATGACTTCCTGGCCACCGACTTGGAACGGCGCAACTACAACCTCGGGACAGGCTGGACCGCCGCGGCCGAAGCGGGGGTCGCCATCGGGGGCTTCGAGTATTTCAGTGTCTGCTGGCGTCATTACGGTCTCTATGACCTGCGCGTCACGGGAAGCCGGCCCGGGCGCGAATCCTGGGACATCGTCCTGGGGCAGCTCGAGGTCCCTGTCTGGAAGAGGTTCGGACTGGGGCTCACCGTCGAGTACTGCGGGCGCTCCTACGACTTCGAGGACTCCGGCCCCGGCAGCCGGCGGCTGTTCGAGGCCAGGGCATTCCTCGCGTGGCAGTTCTAGAGCGGAGAACCAAGATGAGAAACGAGACAAGCGAAAGAGCCCGGAAGCCGGCGGCAGGATGGGCATGGACCGTGGGGATCGCCGGGAGGGTGGCCGTGGGGCTGACCTTGGCGCTGGCCGCCGCGGCGGGCCCGGCCCGGGCCGAAGGAAGCCCCGCCAAGACCTTCTCGCTGGTGATCGATGCGGGCGCGTCCTTCGTCCATGAGCCGGGTTTCGGTCACGGCTGGAGATACGGCGGCGGCGTCGTCTTCAAGACAGCCAAACGGGCCGCGGTCGAGGTCCTCCTCGAGCGGTTCGAGGTCCCCGTCGACGAGGGCTCCGGCAGTGTTACCGCTGGCGGCCTCGGCGCGGGCCGCATGGAGATGACCTCTCTCGTCATCAACCACCACGTGTATATCCTCACCAGGGGCGCGTTCCTGCCCTTCGCGACCGTGGGCGTGGGCTTCGCGTTCTTCGGCTATGCCCCGGACGACCCGACGGTCCTCCCCGAAAAAGGCATCGTCGATCGATTCGCCCTCCAGCTCGGAGGAGGCGTCGATCTTCGGATATCGAGGCGTCTGGCCTTGACCGGCCGGGCCCGGTACAACATGGCCAAGACTTGGGTGGAGATCCTGCCGCGGACGGGCCCCATCCGCGATCAGGACCCGCGCGCCCAGGACATGATGCACCTCTACGCGCTGGAGGTCGGTCTCGGGATCAAAGTCTCGTTCTGACCTAGCCTCGCGATCCCGAAAAGATAGGGGGCTCACCTCTCCCTGATGACCGGCTGGCCGCAGTGGTCGAGGATGCGCATCGCGGCCTCGGCGGCGGCGCCGTTGCCCCAGTCGTAGATCGTGAAGACGCCCATGCCTTCGCCTTCCGCGCTGGTCCTGCCTCCGTGTCCGTAGTTCTCCATGGTGAAGCCGTAGTCGGCCGGGCCGAACCACGGGTAGACCTTCTCCCACATGGCCTTGACCGCGGGGTTCTCCGGGCAATACATCATGACGAAGCCCGCCTTGAGCGCGGCCATCCCCCGCTCCGTGTAAGCCGGCTCGCCGGTCTCCTTGGCGTAGTCGAGGAAGAGCTCGGCGAAGAGGGTCTCGCGCGAGTCGTTCCACTCGCCGTCGGCGTTCATGACCCCGAAGCCGCCGAGGGCGGGAACGTGGATGAAGGGCGGCTGCCAGACCTGCTGGGCCATGGCGAGCTCGTCGAGCGTGCGCCGGCCCCAGTCGAGGTAGCGGCGCTCCCCCGTCGCCCGGAAGGCCGCGAGGAGGGCCTCCGCGGTCCAGAACATCGACAGGGTGTTCTGCTTGTGCATGGCGTTGCGCTCGATCTTGCGGTCGAGGTATCTCTCGCGGCCCCAGGCGCAGCACGACCAGTAGGTCTCGAAGTCGAGCCAGTTCCCGTCCGGGACGATCTTCGTCAGCACCGCGCCGAGCGCCCTCAGGCCGGCCTCGCGGAACCTCGACTCCCCGGTCGCCGCCGCGAGCTTCATGAGGAAGGTCGAGCTCAGGCTCGTTTCCGGAGTCCGGTTCATGACCGGGCCGGGCGCGTGGGTCTCGGGATGGAGCCAGCCGGGGAAGAAGCCCTCCGCGTCCTGAAGCATGAGCAGCCGTTCGCCGTAGGCCCGGGCGTAGCCGAGGAGCCGCGCGTCCGGCTCGAGCTCCTCGTGCCAGCGCAGCATTAGGAGCGCCGTCCAGCTCATGTCGAGGACGTGATACCACTCCGGCGTGATGCCGTGCTCGCGGGGCGTGCGGTCGGAGTTCGACCAGCGGGCCTCGCCCCAGCCGCGCGGCCGGCGCAGCTTCTGGCCGTCGATCTCGACGATGTCGTTGGCCGGGCCGATCACGGCCGGAAAAAGGCCGCCCGTCATGGGCGCGGCGAGGGCCAGCTCTTTGGTCAGGCGGGCCCGGGCCTGGAACGCGTCGCCCTCCGCGCCACCGGTAAAGCGCCCGTAGCGATAAAGGCCCGAAGCGCTCCGCAGGGACGAGAACCAGGCCTGGTTCCAGATCGACAGGAACTCGCGCTGGTACCACGGCCCGCGATAGTTCGGCGATTGGGAGACGTTGACAATGAACTGGGGCGCGCCGACGCGCCGTCCGCCGAGGTCGAACTCCTGCCAGACGAACTTGCCCCAGCCGTTGAACGCCCAGTCGTAAGTCCGGCGGACATACGGCTCGAGCCGGCCGGCGACGGGCTCGCCCTTGGCGTAGAGCGGGCTGCCCCAACGCTTCCAAAGGAACGCCGCCGCTTCGCGCCAGGGATTCGGGACTTCGCCGGGGTCGTCCTGGGCGGCGATGAAGAATCCGAGCTCGACCCGGCCGGGAGCGAACGTCATTCCCGGCGCTTTCCTGAACAGGACGTGCTCGGGGATCTCGGTCCTGGCCAGGCCCAGCCACATCCTCCGGCTCACCGCGTCGTAGTCGAGGAACCACGGATTCCCGGGGCTCGCCCCGACGATGTCGAGGTCGGGGACGATGACGAACGTCCGCGGCCCGCGCCCGGCGATGAGGGCCGGCGCGCGGAACACATGCTGGCCGACGACGTAGCCCTCCTCGGGCGCGAGGTGAGGCGCCCACCAGAAGTCCGGCTCGAACTCGAGGTCGAAGCGGACCGAAAGCTCGTCCTGGGCCACCTCCGCCGGAACGTCCCAGGTCAGCCCTACGCGCCGCCATCCCTTCTCATCGGCCTCACCGATATCGACCCTCGGCCGGCCCGCTCCCGCGAGCTCGGGGACGGAGAAGCGTCCGAGGCGCTCCCCTCCATAGACGAGTCGATATTCAACGCCCTTGCGGACCAGGCGGATCGCTCCGCTGCCGTCTCCGCGGCACCCCCATGAGGCCCACGATAGCGTGACAGATATGATCGCCCCGGAGATGATGGCCTTGTTCGGCACGGGCCCAGTATATGGGACCGCCGCTTCGCCATCAAGCCCGCCGGTCCCGGCTTGCGCCTCCGGTGCCTTGCTGGTATAAGAAGATAGAAGGGGCTCGCCGAATATGAAGATCACGATGGCCCAGATGAACCCGTTCGTGGGCGACATCCCGGGCAACGCGAAGGCGATCGTCACGACCTACGAGGCCGCCGCCAGATCCGGGTCGGACCTCGTCATCTTCCCCGAGCTCTTCCTCACCGGCTACCCTCCCTGGGACCTCCTCGAAAGGCCCTGGTTCATCGAGAAGACCGACGCGGCCGTCCGCGAGCTCGTCCGCGCGACCGAGGCCCATCCGGAAACGGGGCTCCTCTTCGGGGCGCCGCGGCGGGCCGGAACGGGCGGAGGAAAGCCTCTCTTCAATTCCGCGGTATTCGCCCACCGCGGCCGGATCCTCCTCGAGCAGGGCAAGTCGCTCCTGCCGACCTACGACGTCTTCGACGAAACGCGCTATTTCGCCCCGTCGCCGGAGATCCGGACGATCGCGTTCATGGGCGAGACCCTGGGCATCACCATCTGCGAGGACGCCTGGACGGACCCCGAGCTGTGGCCGCAGGGACAGCCCTACCGCCTCGACCCGGTCAGCGTGCTCGCCGGCCGGGGCGCGACGCTCCTCGTCAACATCTCGGCCTCGCCCTTCCACGCCGGCAAGGAGGAGATCCGCTTCGGCCTCATCCGCGGCCACGCCCGCAAGCACGGCCGGCCCTTCGTCTTCGTCAACCAGGTCGGGGCCAACGACGAGCTCGTCTTCGACGGCCGGAGCTTCGCCTTCGACCGCGACGGCGAGCCCGTGGCCGTGGGCGCCGCCTTCCGGGAGGACATCCTGACCGTCGATACGGGCCGGGCCGGGTCGCCGGGGCTATTCACCCCGCTCGACACCATCGCCTCGGTCCACGAGGCCCTGGTCCTGGGCCTCCGTGACTATATGCGCAAATGCGGCTTCGCCAAGGCCGTCATCGGGCTTTCGGGAGGCATCGACTCCGCGGTGACCTGCTGCCTCGCCGCCGCGGCCGTCGGACCGGAGAACGTCCTGGCCGTCACGATGCCCATGCCGTTCTCGTCGGCGGGAAGCGTCGAAGACTCGATCGCGCTCGCCGGGCGGATCGGGATCCGCTGCCTGAAGGTGCCCATCGGCCCGATCACCGAGAGCTACCTGGCCGCGCTCCGGCCGCACTTCGCCGGCCGACCGCCCGACACGACCGAGGAGAACATCCAAGCCCGCGTCCGCGGCAACATCCTCATGGCCTTCTCCAACAAGCTCGGCCATCTCGTGCTGTCGACCGGGAACAAGAGCGAGATCGCCGTCGGCTACTGCACGCTCTACGGGGACATGAGCGGCGGGCTGGCCATCCTGTCCGACGTGCCGAAGACCATGGTCTACGAGCTCGCCGCCCACATCAACCGGCGGGGCGAGGTCATCCCCCGGGCCATCATCGACAAGCCGCCGAGCGCCGAGCTCCGGCCGGGCCAGCTCGACTCGGACACGCTGCCGCCCTACCCGGTCCTCGACGGGATCCTCAGGGCTTACGTGGAGGAGCATCGCTCGGTCGACGAGATCGCCGGGCTGGGCTTCGACGCGGACGTCGTGCGCAAGGTCGCGGCCATGGTCGACCGGAGCGAATACAAGCGGGCCCAGGCGGCGCCGGGGATCAAGGTCACGACCAAGGCCTTCGGCGTCGGCCGGCGCATGCCCATCGCCGCGAAGGTGAGTTCTTGATCAACGGAGGATGGGGTCAGGTCTACCTTTTACCCGAATCCGGGTAAAAGGTAGACCTGACCCCTTCAGAATCCGTTTTTGTGGACGACCGTCGCCAGGGCGCGTTTGGGGACGTGGAGCCGGCCGGCCTCGTCCTTCCAATACCGGCAGGACTCGCCCATGACCTCGGCCGCAGGCTCCTCGGCCGGATGGCCGAGGGCCAGGACCGAGTCGATCCGGTAGCCCTCGGGCACGCCGAGCGCCGCCCGTAGCCTGTCGCGGTCGATCGACAGCAGCCAGCACGCCCCGACGCCCTCGGCGAGGGCGGTCAGGATCATGTTCTGCATGGCGGCGCCGACGTCGTACTCGAACATCTTCTCCCGGAGCTTCGAGTTGACCAGGGTGACGACGTAAGCAGCCGGCTCTTCCCCGGGCTTGGGGTCCCCCGCGGGGGCGATATACGCCGCCCACTTCAGGGCCGGGAAGACCTCGGCCTTGACCCCCGCTTCGTCGACGATGATGAACTCGAGCGGCTGCACGTTGGCCGCCGACGGCGCGAGCCTGGCCGCGTTGACGAGCCGTTCCAGGAGCTCCCGCGGCACCGGGTCCGGCTTGAAGCGGCGGATGGTCCGCCTCTCGACGGCGAGGTCATAAACGGTTTTGTCATCCTGACACATGACGCATCTCCTTTGCATGAAGGGGTCAAACCTACTTTTTTCGAAAAAAAGTAGGTTTGACCCTCTCGGTAGCTGGCGCTTTGAGCATGAACACGGCCGTTGACCCGAGCAGACAGAGCCCGGCGATCCGGTACATCCAGCGGTACCCCGCCATGTCGGAGATCCAGCCGAACAGGGGGGATCCCAGACCCATTCCGACGTCGAACAGCGAGAGGTAGAGGCTGATGGCCAGCCCCTTGTTTTCCCGGCCCAGGAAATCGATGATGTAGGTGCTCAGGGCCGGGAAGATCAGGCCCTGGCCGAGCCCGCCGACGAATCCCGTGATGACGAGCAGGGGGAAGCTGCGGACCTCGGCGATGATGAAGAGGTTGCCGACGATAATGAGCGCCGCCGGCAGGATGACCGTCTTCCTCCCGCGCCGGTCCGATAGATCGCCCATGCTGAACCGGGTCAGGATGGCGGCCAGCGAGAAGAAGAGGAAGAACGGCGCCACCCGGCCGATGCCGGCCGAGTTGCCGAAGACGGCGATGAAGTAGATCATGGCCCCGCGGATGGCGCCGTGGAAGATGGGCATGGACGCGATGACCGCGGCGAGCGCCCACGGCACCGTCTTCAGGACGGCCATCCCGCCGCCGCTGCCGCCGTTCTCCGGTTTGGTGATCTCGCGCGTGAGCAGGAGACACGCCAGCGAGGCGACGAGGAAGATGAGGCTGATGTTGTAGAGCCAGCCCGGCCCGAGGCCGCGCAGGATCTCCTCGGCGAGCAGCGGCCCGATCGCGTTGGCGACCAGCCCGGCGATGCCGATCACACCCATCGAAAGGGCCAGCCGCTCGACCGGGGCCAGGTCCGAGCACATGGCGATCGTCGCCGTCATGCTGATCCCCCAGCCGAGGCCGGTCAGGGCCCGCAGAAGGAGCGGCAGCCAGCCCGCGTCGTCGACGAAATGGAAGAACGGCACGGCGAAGATGAGGATGAGCAGGCCGAACAGAGCGATCGGACGGCCGCCCCGGACGTCGATCATCCGCCCAAAGAGCGGCCGTACGGCGATGGCCACGACGCTGTGGACGCCCATGATGAGGCCGATGCGGCTCTGGAGCGGCCCGAACTTCGCCAGCACGACAGGGAACAGGAAGAAGAGCGAGACGGACATGAACAGGAAGAAGTAGCCGGCCATGGCCAGCAGAAAATCCCTGTTCCAGAAGGTCGCGCGGCCCTCCGCCGTCATGGCCGGACCAGCGACGCCATGAGCCGCCGGGCCCGCGCCTCGAGCGCCTCCCAGTCGCCGGCCTCGACGGCCTTCGCGTCGACGAGGGCCGTGCCGATGCCGACCGCCGCCGCGCCGGCGGCCAGGAACTCCGCGGCGTTCTCGAGCGTCACGCCTCCCGTCGGCATGAGCCGGATGTGCGGCAGCGGCCCGCGAAGATCGCGGAAGAACTGCGGCCCGAGCGACGTCGCCGGGAAGACCTTGACGATGTCCGCTCCGCCGCGCCAGGCCGCGACGATCTCCGTCGGCGTGAAAGCCCCCGGAGCGACCAGGACGCCGGCGTCCCGGCAGGCCCTGACCGTCTCCGGATCGGTGATCGGCGAGACGACGAAATCGGCCCCCGCGGCGATGACGTCGGTGGCCGTGCCGGCATCGAGGACGGTCCCTGCCCCGATGAGCGTCCCGGGCGCTTTCGCGCGGGCCATCTCGCGGATGATCTCGACCGCCCCGGGCACGGTCATCGTGACCTCGAGTACGCCGACGCCGCCCCGTTGGAGGGCCGCCGCGACCTGGGCCAGCCGGGCCGCGTCCTTGATGCGGATGACGGCCACGACCTTCGCCGCCGTGATGCCGGCCAGGACCTTCTCTTTCGTCACGTCGCCCTCCCCTTCTTCCGCTACCGCCGGACCCGGCCCGCCCGGTCGCCCCGGACGAGGGCCAGGACGTCGCTCTCCGCGGCCAGGTTCCAATCGCCCGGGATCGAATGCTTGAGCGCGCCGGCGGCGACGGCGAACTCGAGCGCTTCGGCTTCCGTCTTGAACCGGCCGAGCCCGTGGAGGAAGCCGGCGGCGAAGGCGTCGCCCGTGCCGATGCGGTCGACGACGGAGCGGATCTCGTGAACGGGGCCCGCGATGAAGCCCTCCCCGTTCCTCAGGACGCCCGACCAGCGGTTCCAGTCGGCGCTCAGGCTCTCCCGCAGAGTGATCGCGACCCGCCGGAGATTGGGGAAGGCCGACAGGACCTCGGCCGTCAGCCGCTCGAACGCCCCGACGTCGAGCCGGCCCGCGGTGAGGTCGGCCGCCGCCCCGATGCCCAGCGCCTTCTGGCAATCCTCCTCGTTCCCGACCAGGGTATCCGCCAGTCCGGCGATCTCGCGCATGACCTCGGGCGCCGGACGCCCGTACCGCCATAGCTTGGACCGGTAATTGAGGTCGACCGATATGGTCATCTTCCTCGCCCGGGCCGCCTTGACGCCTTCGAGAATGAGCGCGGCGGCCGAAGCGGTGAGCGCGGGGGTGATGCCGGTCACGTGAAGATGGTCCATCCCGTCCAGGGCCGATGCCCAATCGACGGCGCCGGGCCCGGACTCGGCGATGGCCGACCCCTCGCGGTCGTAGATGACCTGCGACGGCCGCTCGTTCGCGCCGGGCTCGGCAAAATAGATCCCCAGCCGCCGGCCGCCGCGGACGACCGCGCCGACGTCGACCCCGTAGCGCTTGAGCTCGCGCAGAGCTGCGTCGCCTACCGGATTCTGCGGGACGACCGAGATCCAGCGCGAACGATGGCCCCAGATCGCCAGCGACACGGCCACGTTGGCCTCTCCCCCGCCGAAGACCGCCCGCAGCTCCGGCGACTGGAACAGCAGCTCCTTCCCCGGCGGCGACAGCCGCAGCATGATCTCCCCGAACGTCGCGATGTTGCCCATCCCGGTTCTCCTCGGCATAAACATAGCACAGAAGGCCGAGTGGCGGGAAGCAGAGGACAGTCCCTCGCGGGGACGGTCCCTTGATTAAAGCGGGCGACGGAGTAAAATACCCCCCAGACCTCCGGAGAGAACCATGGAAAAGCTGAAGAACATCCTCCTCATCCTCCTCGGCTGCGCCGTCATGGGCCTCGCCTACGCCCTCTTCCTCATCCCCCACCACTTCGTCCCCGGCGGCGTCTCGGGCATCGCCATCATCGCCAACTACTTCGCCGGCCTGCCCGTCGGGGCGCTCATCATCGTCCTCAACGTGCCCGTCTTCCTCCTCGGCCTCAGGACGATGGGCAAGAAATACGTCCTCAACAGCCTGGCCGGCATGGTCGTCTCTGCGGTCTTTATCGACCTCTTCGACAAGGTCCTCAAGCTCCCTCCGGCCACGGATAACGCCGTCCTGGCCGCGATCTACGGCGGCGTCATGCTCGGCGTCGGGCTGGGCATCGTCTTCCGCGGCCGGGCCTCGACCGGCGGCTCGGACATCATCGGCATGGTCGTCAGCAAGCACACGGGGATATCCCTGGGGTTCGGCATCATGATCGCCGACTTCGTGATCATCTCCGCCTCGGGCCTGGCCTTCGGCAGTCTCGAGGCCCCGCTCTACGGCTACCTCGTCCTCTTCCTCTCGACCAAGGTCATCGACATGATCCTCGAGGGCTGGAGCTACTCCAAGCTCGTCATCATCACCTCTTCGCGGACCCAGGAGATCGCCGACTTCATCCTGCGCGGGCTCGACCGCAGCGGAACGGCCCTGCGCTCCCGGTCGCTCTACCTCAACCGCGAGGGCGAGATCATCCTGACGGTCATCCACCGCAAGCAGCTCGCGGACCTGCGGAACTTCATCAAGAAGACGGACCCCGAGGCCTTCGTCGTCATCAACGACACCTACGACGTCCTGGGCAAGGGCTTCAAGTCGCACCTCATCACTTAGCGCGCCGCTTTTCCGCGGAAATGGAGTAAAATGGCCCCATGCGTGAAACATCCATCGTTCTGAAACGCCCGGCCGCTCTCGCCGCCTTCGCCGGCCTCGCGGCGCTCGCCCTCGCGGCGCTGGACGCCACGCCCGCCCAGGCCGTCCGCCAGGCCGTGGGCCCTGAGGCCCTCGGCTTCAAGCAGAGCTTCGTCGTCGAGATCCGCAATCCCGGGCCGTCCGCCCTCGAGAACTGCGCCATCGTCCTCGACGTCCCGGCGATCCGGGCCGCGGCGGCGTGGGATTTCAACACCTACATGTACGCCCTCTTCGAGGAGAAAGGCGGCGCCTACAATCTCGTCGTCTCCCAGGCCGACGACTTCGACAAGGACCGCTATCACGACGAGATCGTTTTCGTCCGGACCCTTCCGGCGTCGTCGACGACGCGCCTCCTCTGCTACTTCACGCCCGAGCGCAGCATCCCCAAGCTCATGACGACCGAGAAGTCCTTCGCCCGCGGCGCCTGGGAGGCGAACGGGCCCGAGGCGGGCTGGGAATCGAACCTCGTCGCCTTCAAGCTCGTCCGGGGCCGGATCGAGTTCTACGGCAAGCTCCAGGCGGGCCTCATTCTCAGGAAGCTCCCCGCCGCGGACGCCAAGCCCCAGGACTGGGGCATGGACGTCCTCGACGCCGGGGAGTCCGCCGGGCTCGGCGGCCTCATCCTCTGGGACGGCGCCTCCCGCGTCCCCCTCTACGGCCCGACCGCTCCCCAGGCCACGCTGAGCGTCCTCGCCACGGGTCCCATCCGGACCCTGGTCCGGGCAGTATATCCGGCCGTGCGAACGGCCGCCGGCGAGGCGGCCCTCACCGTCTCCTACTCGGCCTTCGCGGACAACGTCTTCTCCCGCCAAGACGTCCTCATCTCGTCGAAGGGCTCCGGCCTGTTCGTCGCCGGGCCCGGCATCCAAAAGCTCCCCGGCGAGACCGTCCTCATGGACAAGGACAAGGGCTTCCTGGCCGTCTGGGGGCAGGGCGCGGACAAGGCCGGGGAGATCGGCCTGGCCGCCGTTTTCCCGCCCGGGGCCTTCGCCGGGACCGACGAGACGGCCGTCGACCGCGGCGTCAAGCTCGACGTCCGGGCCGGCGCGAAGCTCACTTATTGGGTGACCGGCGCCTGGGACCGCGGCGTCACCTCTCCCGGGGTCCCCGCCGCCAAGAACTGGCCGCGCAAGGTCGAGTCCCTGGCCGCGCGACTCCTCGTCCCCGTGAGCGTGGAGTTCAAGGCGAGATGACGCCGAGACAGCCCGGCCTCCGACCGCCCTGCGATCCCGATTTCGAGCCCATCGTCCTCGCCTGGCGACACTACCTCGACAGGGCCCGGGCTTCGGGCGCCGAGCCGCTCCGGCTGGCCGTCGAGCGCGAGGCCGGTCTCGTCTCGGTCTTCGACATGGTCGCGCCCCGGAAGGACGGCGACCCCGAGGCCACCTACCGGATCGTCGAGCGTGCGGTCAAGTCCCTGCTCTGGTCGCGCGGCGGCTGGCGCCTTCACGTCCAAGGCCCGGCCGCGCTCGGCCGGCGGCTGAAGGCCGCTTACGCGGAGACCGGCGCGCGCGCCTTCGACGTCCGGACCATGTCCCGCGTCTATGAGCGTCCCTTCGAGGTCGCCCTCCACAGCCCGGCGACCTTCCCCGAGGCCCGCGAAACCGTTCACTTTCCCGGCGGCTACCTCGACGGCTTCCGCATCGGGTTCGACCTCGGGGCCAGCGACTACAAGGTCGCGGCGGTCGTCGACGGCGAGCCCGTCTACAGCGAGGAGATCCCCTGGGCGCCCGGCGAACAGGCCGATCCGGAGTACCACTATCGCCACATCCAGGCCGGCCTGAAGAAAGCCGCCGCCCGTCTCCCCCGGGTCGACGCCATCGGCGGCTCGTCGGCCGGCATCATCATCAGGAACCAGGTCCGCATCGCCTCGCTCTTCCGCTCCGTTCCCGAAGACGTCTTCGAGTCCAAAGTCAAGGGGATCTTCGACCGGCTGGCCGCGGAGTGGGGCGTCCCCTTCGAGGTCATCAACGACGGCGAGGTCACCGCCCTCGCCGGGAAGCTGTCGCTCGGCGAGACGGGCGTCCTCGGCGTGGCCATGGGCTCGAGCGAGGCGGCCGGCTTCCTCGACGCGGACGGCCACATCCCCGGCTGGCTCGACGAGCTGGCTTTCGTTCCCGTGGACCTCGGACCCCGGGCGGCCGTCGACGAGTGGTCGGGCGACCGCGGCGTCGGGGCCAACTATTTCTCCCAGCAGGCCGTCGCCCGGCTCGCCCAGGCCGCAGGCCTGTCCTTCCCCGCGACGATGAAGCTGCCCGAAAAGCTCAAGGAGGTCCAGGCCCTCCTGGCCGGCGGCAGCCTCCCGGCGGCCAGGGTCTTCGAATCGATCGGCGTCTATCTCGGTTACACCATCCCCTGGTACGAGGTCTTTTACGCGTTCCGGAACCTCCTCGTCCTGGGCCGGGTCATGTCCGGCCGGGGCGGAAGGATCATCGTCGACAAGGCCGCCGAGGTCCTGGCGTCCGCGTTCCCCGAGACCGCGGCCCGGGTCCGCCTCCATCTCCTCGACGAGAAGAGCCGGCGCGTGGGTCAGGCCGTCGCCGCGGCCAGCCTGCCCGAGCTGACAGGAGCACGTCCATGAAATTCGTCAAGCCCGACGCGTCCGTCTTCGTCCCCGACGGCCTGCCCGTCGAGGAGGCCTGCCGCCGCGTCACCCATCTCGGCATCGGCGCCCACCAGGACGATCTCGAGATCATGGCCTTCCACGGCATCCAGAAGTGCTTCACGAGCAAGGACCTCTGGTTCGGGGCCGTCACCTGCACAAACGGCGGCGGCTCGCCCCGGGCCGGAGAGTACGCCGGCTTCAGCGACCAAGAGATGGCCGCGCTCAGGCGCCGCGAGCAGGAGAAGGCGGCCGTCCTCGGCAACTACGGCGTCCTCGTCCAGCTCAACTACGCCAGTTCCGAGGTCAAGGACGTCGGGACCGGCCGGCTCCGGTCGGACCTGGTCAAGGTCCTCCGGGCGACCCGGCCTGAGGTCCTCTATACGCACAACCCGGCCGACAAGCACGACACCCACCTGGCCGTCGTCTTCACGGCCCTCGCGGCCCTCCGCGAGCTCGAGCCCGAGGAGCGCCCCGCCGCCATCTACGGCTGCGAGGTCTGGCGGGGCCTCGACTGGATGGACGACGCCGACAAGGTCCCGCTCGACGTCTCCCGCCGGGAGACCCTGTCCCAGGGCCTCATCGGCGTCTATGACTCCCAGGTCGAGGGCGGCAAGCGCTACGACCTGGCGACGGCCGGCCGCCGGCGGGCCAACGCCAGCTACTTCCAGTCGCACGCGACCGACGAGGCCGAGCAGCTCTGGTTCGCCATGGACCTGACCCCGCTCGTCCGCGACGACAGCCTCGATGTCGGGCGGTTCGTCCTCGCCCACGTCGACAAGTTCCGCAAGAGCGTCGAGGAAAAGATCAGGAGATACGCGATCAGGCCGCGCTGACCGCGCCCGGCCGCCCCCAGGAGGACCATCATGGAGATCATCATCCAGGCCGACAGCACGGAGGCCAGCCAGACCGCCGCCCGCATCATCGCCCGGACCGTCCGCGAGAAGCCCCACGCCGTGCTCGGCCTGGCCACGGGGAACACGCCGCTCCGGCTCTACCGCAACCTCGTCCGCATGCACCAGGAGGAGGGCCTCGACTTCTCCGGCGTGACCTGCTTCAACCTCGACGAGTACGTCGGCATCCCTCCGGCCCACCCGTCCTCGTTCCACAGCTACATGTGGGCCCATCTCTTCAGCGCCATCAACGTGGCCAAGGAGAGGATCAACATCCCCGACGGCCTGACCTCCGACATCCCGGCCGCCTGCCGGAAGTACGAGCAGGCCATCCGCTCGGCCGGCGGCATCGACATCCAGATCCTGGGCATCGGCACGAACGGGCACATCGGCTTCAACGAGCCGTCCTCGTCGCTCTCGTCCAGGACCCGGATCAAGACCCTGACGGAGGAGACGCGCCTCGATGTCGCCGCCGCGTTCGGCGGCCGGGAGAGCGTCCCGACCCACGTCCTCACCATGGGCCTGGGCACGATCACGGACAGCCGGATGTGCCTCCTCCTGGCTTTCGGCAAGAAGAAGGCCCGGGCCATCGCCCAGACCGTCGAGGGGCCCGTGACGGCCATGGTCCCCGGCTCCGTCCTCCAGATGCACCCGCGGGTCATCTTGGTCCTGGACAAGGATGCGGCCTCGGAGCTGAAGATGGCCGATTATTACGCCTGGGTCTCAGATCACAAACCGGATTGGCAGAAGTACTGAGTTTGATGTAGACTGACAGGAAGAAGGAGGAACCCGATGATCCACCCCATCAAGAACGTCCTTTGGGCCACGGACTTCTCCGACGAATCGAAGGAAGCCCTGGCTTACGCCGATCACTTCGCCAAGATCTTCAAGGCCAAGCTGACCGCCCTCCACGTCGTCCCGGATTTCGCCCCCGTCCTCTACGAGGTGTGGCCGGAGGCCCAGGCCGATCTGGCCGGGAAGATCGAGTCCTCCAAGACCAGCGCCAAGGTCAAGCTCGATCACATGTGCGAGACGACGGGCGTCTGCCCGACCAAGGTCGTCATCGCCGAGGGCTCGGCCGCCAAGATCATCCTCAAGACGGCGGCCAAGGAGGGCGCGGGCCTCATCGTCGTCGGCCGGAAAGGCGTCTCGGGCCACGAGCACAACCTCATCGGCAGCGTCACCCACCAGATCCTGCGCGGCGCCCGCGTCCCGGTCCTCGTCACCAAGGGGACCGACGCCAGGGTCGCGCCGATCGCCAAGATCCTCGTCCCGACGGACTTCTCCTCCAAAGAGGACATCGAGCGCGACTACGCCTGGAAGCTGGCCAAGACGCTCGGCGCGAGCCTGACCTTCCTCTACGTCCTCGAGCTCTTCGGCCACGATTTCCGGATGACCGACGAGATGTTCACCTCGGTCCTGAAACGGCTCGAGAGCCGGAAGAAGAGGGAGCCCAAGGCCGTCGAGTTCTCCGAGGACGTGACCAAGGCCATCCACGGATACGACGGCATCATCGACTATGCCGATACGAAGGGCTTCGGCCTCATCGTCATGTCGACGACCGTCCGCAAGCTGGCCCGGTTCTTCCTGGGCAGCACGACCGAGAAGGTCATCGCCCACAGCCGCGTGCCCGTCTTCGCCATCCCGCGGGAGAAGTAGGGCCCCGCCCGTGAGGGCATGAAGAAAGAATACCGGCCCATGGCCCTGGGCTTCTGGGGCGTGGGCCTGCCGCTCCTCCTGTTCGGCATCCTTTACTGCCGGACCGCGGCCCAGCGGGTGACGGTCTTTCTCCTGGCGGCCGTCTTCTTCCTCGTCGGGACCCTCATCTGCCGGGCGAAGCAATGAAGCTGGCGGCGGTCGACTGGATCTTCATCGTCTGGTATTTCATCCTGTCCATCGGTATCGGCCTCTACTACTCGAAGAGGGCCGGGAAGAGCATCTCGGAATATTTCCTGAGCGGCCGGAGCCTGCCCTGGTGGCTCCTCGGGACGTCCATGGTCGCCACGACCTTCTCCTCGGACACGCCGCTCGCCGTCACGGGCATCGTCATCAAGGACGGCGTCTCGGGCAACTGGCTCTGGTGGAACTTCATGCTCGGCGGGGCGCTGACCGTCCTCTTTTTCGCCCATCTCTGGCGCCGCGCCGAGGTCGTCACCGAAGTCGAGTTCATCGACATCCGCTATTCAGGCCGGCCGGCCCGGTTCCTGCGGGGCTTCAAGGCCCTCTACCTCGGCATCCCGGTCTCCTGCATCACCTTCGGCTGGGTGACCCTGGCCATGGTCAAGATCATCCAGATCACGTTCGGTACGAGCGGCGTTACCGCGCTGGCCGTCTGCCTCGGCCTGACGGTCTTCTACACGGCGCTCAGCGGCCTTTGGGGGGTCGTGGCCACGGACATGCTCCTCTTCGGCGTGGCCATGGCCGGATCGATCATCCTTTCGGTCGTCTCGGTCGAAAAGGCGGGCGGGATCGGGGCCCTCGTCGAGGCCGTAAGGGCGGCCGGGGCGGGGGCCGGCAAGGACTACCTGTCGGTCTTTCCGCCGCTCGGGCAGGCCCTGCCCCTGGCCTTCTTCGTCGCGCTCTTCGTCCAGTGGTGGGCCGTCTACTACCCGGGGGCCGAGCCGGGCGGCGGCGGCTGGATCGCCCAGAGGATGCTGGCCGGCAAGAGCTCGAAGCACGCCGTCCAGGGGACGCTCTGGTTCACCATCGCCCACTACGTCATCCGGCCGTGGCCGTGGATCCTGACGGCCCTGGCGGCGCTCGTCGTCCTGCCCGGGATCGCGGCAGGGAGCGCGGGCGAGATGGAGGGGGCCTATCCCCGGATGATCGCCTTCCTGCCCAAGGGCGTCGCCGGCATCGTCATCGCCTCGCTCTTCGCCGCTTTCATGTCGACGATCGAGTCCATCGTCAACCTGTCGGGCTCGTTCCTGCTCAATGACTTCTACAGGCCTTTTATCAGGAAGAACGCGAGCGAGAAGCACTACGTCGCGGCGTCGCGGGTCCTCGTCCTGGTCGTATCGCTGCTCGGGGCGGGGTTCTCCTATGTCCTCGGCAGCGTCAAGATGGGCTGGCAGCTCGTCATGGAGCTGTCGGCCGGGATCGGGCTGGTCCTGCTCCTGCGGTGGTACTGGTGGCGGATCAACGCTTGGTCGGAGATCGCGGCGCTCAGCGCTTCGGCGGCGACGGCCGTCTATCTCAAGATTTTTCCGGAGAACGCGTTCGTGCGATGGCTGGGGTCGGCGCTCGAGGGGGCGGGCTTCCGGGTCGACGCGTGGGGCGTCAGCATCCTGCTCATCGTAGCCGTGACGACGGCCGTCTGGATCGCGGTGACCTTCCTGACGAAGCCGGACGATCCGCAGAAGCTCCTGGCGTTCTATCGAAAGGTCCGGCCGGGCGGCTTCTGGGGGCCCGTCGCCCGGATGAACGGAGCGGCGTACAGGCTCCAAGCGGCGCCGTTCGCCGGCTGGGGGCTCGCGGTCCTCATGATCCTTTTCCTTCTCCTCGGGTTGGGTAAGATCATTTTCATGGAGTGGGGCGCGGGCGCGGCCTATCTCGCGGCGGGCGGCCTGGCGGCCCTGCTCCTGGCCAAGGTTATCGCCAAGATCGATTGGGAGGGACGACGATGAAAAAAATGGGGACGTTCCTATTCTATTTATTCATCTTGGGCTTCGCCTTGACGGGCTGCGGCGGAAAAGCGCCCACCGGAGCGGGCGAGGGAGGGGCCGCCCTGCCCGCGGCCGGGCTCGAGTTCGGCTATCCGGTCGCGGGCGAGCCCTGGTACCATGTGAAGGGCGCGTTCGTCGTGCCCGACGTTCCCTCCGAGCTCGAGGCGGCCGCCTGGAGCATCGACCGGGTCGCGGTCGACGGAGTTCGGGCCCGGGATTTCATCGTCTCCCAGGAAGGGCGCGAGATCGACAAGAACGGCCTCAAGGCCGGAGGCGGGAAGATCGCCTTCGAGGTCAAGGTCCGGTCCGCTTGGCGCCCGGGATCGGAGGCGTCCGTCCGGGTCGACCTCGTCGAGCCGAAGTCCGGAGAGCTGAAGTCCGTCCAGGCCTCGGGCACGGCCCCGGCCGGAAAGGGCTATTGGGACCCGGCCTGGAAGAGCTACCTGTCGCTCGTGCTGGCGGAAGAGCACGGGTTCGAGAGAACCGCCTATCCGGTGCACGCCACGGTCGGCGTTCTGGCCAACTACCTCGGCTCGCCGGACGAAATCCGGGTGGTCAGGGCCGGGAAGGAGGGGAAGGACGTCGTCTACCGGGAGGTCCCGAGCCAAGTCTATAATGTCGTCACCTGGAACGACCCGGAGATCCTGGGCGTCGAAGAGAAGGACGCGAAAACGGGCGAGCGCGTCGTCCGCTACCACCCGACGACGACCTTCAGCGTCGCCTTCCTGGCCGACCTCGAGGCCGGAGGGAAGGCGACCTACCTCGTCTTCTACAACAATGCGGCGGCGGCGAAACCCGCCTACGCGACCGACCTCTCGGTGACGAAGGGCAGGGACTTCGGCCGGACGATCGAGAACCCCTTCTATAAGATCGTCCTCCAGGAGAAGAGCGGCGTCGTCCACGAGATCGTCGAGAAGACGACCGGGATCCAGCTCGAACACAAGCTCGAGACGAACGGGGCCATCCACTGGAACCCGGACGTCTACGCGCCGCCTCACGCCTGGTACCACAGCTCCGACTGGTCGGACCCGGAAGCGCGGGAGGTCGCGGGGCCGGTCTTCTACTCGCTCAATCTCAAGGGCAGGCTGCCCCAGCCGGAAGGGATCGACATCGGATTGAGGTATCACTTCTATGCGGGCTCGCCGGTCGTCATGGTCGAGTCGGTCACGGAGGTCGCGAACGACGTCTTCGTCATGGCCCTGCGCAATGCCGAGGTCGTCTTCAACGCGGAGGTGTTCACCAAGGCGGCGTTCAAACGCGGGGGCCAGACCGAGGTCCTCGATTTCGCGGCCTCGAGGATGCACCCGGCCCACGCCGCCGTGCTCCGGCCGGACACGCCGTGGGTCAGCTTCTACGACGAGAAGAGGGGCGTGGGGTTCGCGGCGATGTACCTCGACCTGGCCACCCCGAACCTCAACGGCGGGCAAGCCTCGCTCCAGCAGCCGTACATCTACATCCAGCACGGACTGTGGTTCTACGTTTCGCGGGGCTTCGTCTACTCGTTCGGATCGAACAACCAGACGCGGATGCTGCCCGTCGCGGCCGGGAGCGTCTACTACGACCGGAACGCCTGGATCGCCTTCCCCTATCCGAAGGGCGAGGGGCTGGGCGATTTCCTGGACAAGAGGTTCAACGCGCTGAAGTGGCCGCTGGCCGTCCACGAGGACATCGAGACCTATGCGGAGAGCCCCGAGGGCTGGGTCGTGCCGATATTGACGGAGCCGTTCGAAGAAGGCGTCAAGGACGCCAAGGGCGGGAAAGAGAGGCGGAAATGACGGCCAAGACGCGGACGATCGAGGCGATCGTCGAGACGTGGGCGCCGCGGGTCCGGCGCGAACTGCGAATCACCCGCAGGGAGTACGAGGCGCGCTGGGCCAAGGTCCAGGCGGCCATGAAGAAAAAGGGCTACGACCTGGCGTATGCCTGCGGCAGTGAGCTTGACCGCTCGGACGTCGCCTGGCTGGCCGGGGTCTTCGACCCGATCATCGAGCGGTATGGGATATTGGTGCCGGCCGACGGGCGGCCGGTCGTCGTGGCCGGGTCGGAGGGCGGGCACGTCGTCGAGGAGGGGGTGCGGGAGTCGGGCGCGGACCTGGCGCTGCTCCGCGAGTTCCAGATCTCGGACGAGGACTACCGGTTCGCCAAGTTTGGGTCGCTCGAGGACGTCGTCGGCCGGCTCGTGCCGGCGAGGGCCGGGAAAGCTGTTAAGATCGCCGTATTTTCGAGCGCCCAGGTCGTGCCGCACGACCACATCAACATGCTGACGGGACGGTTCGGCGGCGACAACGTCATCTTCGACACGGAGCTTCTGCGGCGGATCAAGTACGAGAAGTCCCCGGCCGAGCTGGCCCTCATCGGGGCGGCCAACGCGGCGGCCGACGCGGCCTTCCTCGGCATGCTGGCCTCGCTCGAGCCGGGAGTGCGGGAGCTGGATCTCGCGGCTGTCGCCGATTACGTCATGAAGCGGCTCGGGGCCGGGCGGACGGGCTTCCCGACGATCGTCTCGTCGGGCCCGCGCGGCCGGACGGTCCTAGGGCCGGCCACGAACAAGACCGTGAAAAGAGGCGAGGTCGTGTCCATGGGCGTTAGCCCTTCGCTCAACGGCTACCACGGCATCATGCGCCGGACGGTCAAGTGCGGGGCCGACTGGACCTTCACGGAGGGGGTGTTCATGGAGACCCTCGAGGGACTCTATCACCGGGTCATGAAAGCGACCGCGGCGGCGGCGAAGCAGAAACGGCCTTCCTGTTCGATCGACCAGGCCGGCAAGGACTACTTGGAGAGCACGAAGCTGCGGACGAAGCTCGGCGGCATGATGACCCCGCGCGAGCCCTATACC
>Ga0209253_10000492_pt1 | contig 34049 bp, 29 predicted proteins | sample FrelakmetBRP12BR_FD_187145 | JGI IMG/M metagenome (GOLD analysis project Ga0209253, IMG submission 187145) | Freshwater lake sediment microbial communities from the University of Notre Dame, USA, for methane emissions studies - BRP12 BR (SPAdes)... | ecosystem: Environmental > Aquatic >... | reverse complement strand
CTCAATCAGGACCCGCCGCAATCGGCGCGCATTTCCCCGAGGAGCTTCCGGATGATTTCCGACGCCACCGTGAACAGCAGGAGGCTCGCGACGGCGACGCGAACGAGCATGACGTAGTCCGAAAAGAGGACCCTTACCGCGTGTGAATCGAGATCGATGGCGAACGCGTCACGCAGATGATCCAGCAGTCTCTTGCGAACATCACCATGCGTATAGCCGCGTTCTCTCCAGCGTCATCCTCTGCGGTCGGCCGTGATTTCACTCACGGGGCCGCTGGCTTTCGACGTACGATGACCCATGCACGCTCGGGCTCTCGTAGTCATCGGTTGCCTCCTGGCCGGGCTGGCGCACGCGGACGCGATCGACGACTACATCGCGAAGCAGATGCAGCGACAGCAGATCCCCGGCCTGTCGCTGGCCGTGGTCCTGGACGGACGCACGCTCAAGCTGCAGGGCTACGGCTTCGCCGACCTGGAACTCAAGGCCGCCGTAACGCCCGACACGGTCTTCGAGATCGGGTCCATGACCAAGCAGTTCGTCGCGGTCGCGATCATGACCCTGGTCGAGCAGGGCAAGGTCGGCTTGAACGATTCGCCGGCGAAGTACCTGCCTGATCTGCCTGCCGCCTGGCGCGCCGTGACGGTTCGGCAGCTGCTGACCCACACGTCCGGCATCCCTGACTTCGAAGAGATCCTGGGCTACGGCGCCTACCGCAATCCCACCACGGCGCAGCAACTGATTGCCGTCGCGGCCGGGAGGCCGATGGATTTTCCGCCCGGCACCGGGTGGCATTACAGCAATACGGGCTACTACCTGCTGGGCCTCATCGTCGAGAAAGCCAGCGGCGAACCCTATGTGACCGTGATCGAGAAGCGCATTCTCGGACCGGCCGGGATGACGCGAACGCGCAGCAGCACGCCAGTGGAAATCATTGCAGGCCGCGCATCCGGGTACGCGCTCGAGGGCGGACGCGTCGAGAATCGTGATCCGGTTCAGCCAACGGCGGTCGGCGGCGCAGGCGATCTCGTGTCGACCGCCAGCGAACTCGTCAGGTGGAATGCCTTCCTCGATGCGCAGTCGGTTCTCGCGAAGGCAAGCTACGCCCAGATCTGGGCGGACCAGCCGCTCGCGGATGGCTCACTGAGTGGCTATGGATTCGGATGGTTCGTGACGCCGGTCCGCGGCCATCGGGCACAAGAGCATTCCGGCGGAACGGCCGGGTTCAGCTCGGACATCCTGAGACTGCCCGACGATCGCGTGACAGTGATCGTGCTGACCAACACCTACAGCGCAAATCCGGTCGCGATCGCGAGTCACATTGCGCGGCTCCTCGTGCCGAGCCTCGTGTATGCAAAAGTCGCGGATGAGCGCCCCGCAGTTTCGAAAAACGTCTTCGATTACTACACACACCGCCTGGACCCGGAGGTCTACGGCAAGAACCTGAGCCCGGAATTTCTCGAAAAAGTCCGGCCCCGGTGGTCGAAGGGTCACGAGTTCTTTCGCTCACTCGGCCCCCCGCTCAGCGTCGAGCAAGTGGAGCGGGACACCGGCGATGCGGCGGATTCATTCCGCTATCGCGTGCGATATGTGCAGACGTCCTTGATCGTCGATGCGACGATCGACGAAGACGGCCGCATCACGAATCTTTCGGGGGCCGAGGAGTAGCGCTGCGATGGGGTGGTTCGCGCTCGCTCCTCGCATCAAGCCGTAGCCTCGGGCGCCGTGGCCAGTCTTTCGATCCGCGCGGCGACACGTTTGTGCCAAGGCGTGCCCGCGATCGGGTCGCGGTCCTCGATGCGCGTGAGTTCATTGAGGGCCACCCCGCGGCGTACGAGCGCACCGTCGGCGCCGTGGTAGTCGATGCCGTGGCCGTTCGGCAGTGAGACGTGCCCGGGTTGCAGCTCGCCCGTGACCTCGACCGGGGCCTGCGCGCTGCCACGCCGTGTCGTGACGCGCACCCAGTCGCCCTGCGCACAACCGAGGTGGGCTGCATCCTGCGGGCTGATCCGCAGCGTGCCGAACGGCCCCTTGCGATGCCACCCGGGATCGCGAATGGAGGTGTTGCTGGTGTCGCTGCGACGCTCGCCAGCGGACAGCACGAACGGAAATCCGTCGTCGCCGGCCGGCATGCCTGAGTCGAGCTTCGCCAGTTCCGGCATCAGTTCCGGGATGTGGAGATTGATTCGATGCCCGGGGTGCCGGACGGCCTGCCAGCTGTCGGCATACTCGCTGACGGCGAACACCACGCCCGACGGCGAACCGACGATTGCTTCAAACAAGTCGTTGCCGGCGCGCAGGGCCGACCCGCCGAATCCCGCGCGTCGCGCCGCTTGCCGATTGCGCCGCACGTAAATCTGGACGATGCCCCACAGCGCCGCCGCGGTATCCATGCCCTCCGGGAGGTGCGGTGCCAGCGTTCGGTACAGCACCACCGATGCATGGCGCGCCACCTGCTTGTCCCGCTTCGACTTCCACGCGAAAGCCAGTCCGTATGCCGTCAGTCCGAGCCCTGCGGCGCGCTTCAGCAGGCGATAGTGGCGGTCGTCCAGTTCGCCAAGGGCCTCGACGAGCCGCGCGTGGATCTCCGCCTCGGGCAACGTCCCGGGCCGCGGTTCGAAGATCGGTTGCCGCAGGTGGAACCCATTGCGCGGGAACTCGAGATTGAAGAACGTGGCCTCGGCTTTCTCGAACTGGCTCGAGGCCGGCAGCACGTAGTCGGCCTGTGCCGCCGTCTCGGTCATCGCGACGTCGATGACGACGCTCAGTTCAAGCGCGCGCACGGCCTCGCGCATGCGCTGGCTGTCGGCGAGCGAGTGCACTGGATTCGCGCTCTCGATCAGCATCGCGCGGAAGCGCTTCGGGTGATCGGTAAGGATCTCCTCCGGGATCACGTTGCACGGGATCAGGCCCATGATGACGCGGCTGCCGGTGACCGGGCTGCGAGTCCCCGGCCTCGGCCCGGTCGTCGCGCCATCCGTCGACGCGTCTCGTGTCTCCTTCGAATTCTCCCGCTTCGACCTCGACAGTCCGAGCATGGGCACGAAGGCGTTGTTGGTGCCCTGCCGTGCGTAGTGGCCGGTCAGCAGCCACACCAGCCGGTTCAGGTAGCTGACGAGCGTGGAGTGCAGGTTCATCTGTACGCCGAGGTCCTCGATCATCGAGGCGCTTTTCGCGCGGGCGATGCGCTCGGCCGCCCGGCGCAGCATTGACTCGTCTACGCCGCAGATTGCGGCGTAGTCCCGCACGGAGATGCGTTGCAGGGCTTCGGCGACGGGACCGTAACCGGTCGTGTGTTCGTCGATCCACGTTCGGGCGACGAGGTCATCCTGCACGATGATGGCGGCGAGTGCGGCCAGGCACCACGCATCCGTCCCGGGGCGCACGGCGAGGTGAAAGTCCGCCATCTCGGCCGTCTCGCTGCGGCGGGGATCGATCACGATCATGGAGCGCGCAGGATCGTTCTGGATCTCGCGCAGGATCACGCGCGTGCGCGCAAAGCCGTGCGACTGCCACGGGTTCTTGCCGACGAAGACGGCTACCTCGCAGTGCTCGAAATCGCCGTGGATGCCAGAGCCCGTCATCTTGCCCTGCACCCAGGCTTCGCCGGTCTTCTCCTGGGCCAGCGCGTTGGAGCGGTACTGGATGCCCAGCGCCTTGATCGTGCTGTCGCCGTACACACCGCCGAGGTGGTTCCCCTGGCTGCCGCCGCCGTAGTACAGGATGCTTTCTCCGCCGTACCGCGCCTTGATGGCTGCGAACTTCACGGCAATCTCGCGGATGGCCGTGTCCCAGTCGATCGCTTCGTAGGTGCCGTCCGGCTTGCGGCGCATCGGGCTCGCGAGGCGGTCGGCGCCGTTCTGGTAGTAATCCATCCGCTGCGACTTTTCGCAGACGTAGCCCTGCGACACGGGATGCGCCTTGTCGCCACGCATGCGGACGATGCGGCGACCATCCGTCTGCACCTCGAGGCCGCAATTCAACGCGCAGATGATGCAGGCCGTCTTATTCCACTGCGTCGTTGCCGTCGCGTTCATCCGCGGTCTCCGTCGAGTTGCCAGGCGAAGGGCCGGTTCGCAGGATAACGAACGTTGGTCATCGAGACGGAGCTGCATCGCATGTCCGAGCGACTCGCAGCGCACAGGTCGGCATCGAATCTCAGGTCCGCTTCGTCTAGAATGAGTCCAGGGGGTATTCCCTGGGCGAGCGCCGCTTGGCCGCCGTGCTTTCGTGTTGAGCCTGTCGCAGGCTTCTCGACGGGGGCGCTATTTCTGCGCATGCCCGGCGGGCGGTTGCCCGAGTAGCATTTGCGGTAGTGGCTGGCGGAAATCCTTGCGAAAGGGATTGATGCAAGTTTGGTTTTCTTAAGTAACAAGGAGTGAGCTGGATGAGACACGCACTTACATTGATCGCTGCGGCCGTGATGGTCGCGACGTCCGCCACGGCGGCGGAACGCAGTGGCTTCTATGTCGGCGGCGACGTGGGCCAGGCCAACTGGAACGTCACCCAGTCGGATGCCAATGCCGTCGCTCAGGCCGTTGCCGATACGCTGAGCACCGGCGTGTTCGGGACGGTCAACGCGGACAAGGGCAAGCTCAGCGACACGGACATGACCTACAGCCTGTTCGTGGGCTACCAATTCGTGCCGTGGCTGGCCGTCGAAGCGGCCTACATGGATCTCGGCAAAGAGGACATCCGAGCGACCGGTACGTACACATATGCGGTGGTTCCGCCGATCCTCCCGCCGCCCCCGACCGGCGGAACGTATCGCGGCGACCTGAGCTTCGAGAGCACGGGTTGGGCCGCGTCGTTGCTCCCCATGCTGCCGATCGGTGACTCCTGGAACCTCTACGGTCGCCTCGGCTATTACATGGGCGACAACAAGGCCACGGGACGTTTCTCGGTGCAGGACACCCTGGCCGGCGCTCCGGTCGGCGCCCCCCGCGAGGACAGAATCCGCCAGTCGGACAACAGCGGCTCGTTCCTGTGGGGCGTGGGCGCCAGCTACACGTGGAATCAGCGCGTATCCATGCGTCTCGAGTACGACAACATCGCGGACGTCGCCGAGACCGGCAACGACAAGACGGACGTCGAGCGCTTCACGCTGGGCGTGGTCTATCGGTTCGGCGAGGTCGAGGAGGCGATGCCGGTGGCGGCGGCCGCCCCGGTCGCCGCGGTGGCCGCTGCGCCGACGAAGTGCGCGGATGCGGACAACGACGGCGTGTGCGACTCGGACGACCGTTGCCCGAACACCCCGGCGGGTGATCGCGTGGGTCCGCGCGGCTGCTCGTGCGACGTGACGATCCGGACGCATTTCGCGTTCGACTCGGCGGAACTGACGGCTGAGGACAAGGCTGAGCTCGACCGCATTGCCGCGCGGCTGACGGAGCTGGAGTTCGTCGGTGGTACCGCCACCGGCCACACCGACAGCGTCGGCGACGAGGCCTACAACCAGAAGCTGTCCGAGCGTCGTGCCCAGGCGGTGGTGGATTACCTTGCCGCCAAGGGCGTGGCCCCGGGGCGCATCACGGCGATCGGCATGGGTGAGACCAAGCCGCGGGCCGACAATGCGACCGAAGAGGGTCGTGCGGAGAACCGTCGCGTGACGATCCGTCGCACGGACTGCGGTCCGGCGAACTGATCCCGGCACTGCTTCCCGCATAGGGAACGAGGCCGGCGGGCGAAAGCCCGCCGGCCTTTTTCATTCCGGAACGTCGAGTCTTTCGACGCGCACGCTCACTTCAACCGCTTGACCCGCCATCCACGGTCGTTCGAACTGAGCCAGTACGAGCCGAGCACGCCGCGCTTGATGCTCACCGCGTCGCCCGCTTTCAGCCGGACGGTCACGTCCGTATCGACCTGCCGCCAGACCTGGCCGTTGTCGAGATCGATCAGGACGCGGCCGTTGCTGATGTCGCGGATGCCAGAGACCTTGGCTTCGAGCGACTCCAGTGATCCGGATGCCGAAACCTCCGAGATCTTCGCGTCCGCCTGCGCCGGCGAGAGTCCGAAGCGCTGTTCCGGCGTCAGCACGGGCGCGGCTGCTGCTGGAGGCGCAACGGCTGCCACACCTGCGGTCGCAACTGCGGCACCCGGCACGAGCCTGGCCATCTCGCGGTCATAGCACGCGTACCGCTCGCGGTCGGCCTTGATCGCGGCGCACGCTCGCAGGCTGTCCGGGACCGTCTGATCCGCGGCTGCGCAGGTCATTGCCCAGACGGCTGCGACGGCACACCCCATGAACTTCCAATGAACTTGTGTCACTTTGCGTCCCACCCTTGAAGCTTGCCGCTGTGCCGCGTCAATCCTAGGCGATACGCTGCGGTCAAGCGCCGGTGTTGTCAACGGGCGCGGGCCTGCGTACCGTGCCGCTCGAGGCCGATTGATCGAACGCGGGCCGCCGGGCACGGAGGGTGACGCATGCAGAGACTCGTGGTGGCGATGCTGGTCATCGTGGGCATCGTCCATCTGTTGCCGCTCTCGGGCGTCCTCGGCGCCGAGCGCCTGACGAGCCTGTACGGGTTGAGCTTCGAGGAGGCGAACATCGCCATCCTCATGCGTCACCGCGCGGTCCTGTTCGGCCTGCTCGGCCTGTTCTTCATCATTGCGGCATTCCGTCCGCCGCTGCAGCCGCTCGCGTTCGTCGCCGGGTTCGTGAGCGTCGCGTCCTTCCTCGCCCTCGCATACTCGGTCGGCGGCTACAACGCGGGAGTTGCCCGCGTGGTCGTTGCGGATTGGGTGGCGCTGGCGTGTCTCCTCGTGGGCGCCGGGGCATGGCTCGCCGCGGCGCACTGAGCGCCGATGCATCGATTCAAGAACTGGCAGCTGCTCGCGATCTGCGTGCTTACCTGGGGCACTACCTGGTATGCGATCACGTACCAGGTCGGGCGCGTGGCGCCCGAGGTCGGCGTGGCCCTGCGCTTCGCCCTGGCCGGCGCCGTGGTGCTGGCGTCGTGCGTGATGCGCCAGGAGCGATTGCGCTTCACGCCGGCGGAACATGGCCTGCTCGCGCTGCAGGGCAGCCTGATGTACGGCGTGGCATACATCTGCGTCTACCACGCCGAGAAGCATTTGTTTTCCGGGCTGGTCGCGGTGGGCTATTCGGCGTCACCACTGGTCACCGGCATCGGCGCCCGCTCGCTGTTCGGCACGCGCCTGCCCTGGCGTTTCGTGTGGGGCGGTCTGCTCGGACTCACCGGCGTGGCGCTGATCTTCTGGCCCGAGTTCGGCAAGGCGGCGGGCAATCGCGATACGCCGCTCGGCGCGCTGTTCACGGTCGGCGCCGTGCTGCTTTCGGCGGCAGGCAGCCTCACCGCAAGCCGCAACCGCGCGCACGACCTGCCGTTCTGGCCCTCGCTCGGTTTCGGCATGCTTTACGGCGCCGCCGTTTGCGTTCCGGTCGCCCTGTGGCAGGGACAGAGCTTCGTGCCTCCCGCGGTCGCGTCGTGGTGGATCTCCCTGTTCTACCTGGCGCTGGCCGGATCGGTGCTGACCTTCGCGTGCTTCCTGACGTTGCAGGAACGCATCGGGCCGGGCCCGACCGGCACGGTGGGCGTCATGACGCCGCTGCTCGCGCTCACGGTGTCGATGGCCTTCGAGGGGTTTCATCCGGATGCGTCGACGTTCGTCGGTGCGGCCCTCGCGGTCGCCGGCAATGTCCTGATGTTGCGGCGCGCATGACATTGAGCGCCACCATGCGTCGAAGCGTCTCGCGAGCGCCCGCACACGGCGAAAATGGCGGGGCGTCCTGTCCTCACCGTCCCCCATGTCCGGGTTGCCCGCGGTACGGTGAGACTGGCATCGCGCCTGCTGCGCGGGCAACGCTCGAAGTGCTGGCGCGGCAACATGGGCTGCCTGGCATTGCGGTGGTTTCCGGCGCGACGAGCGGGTTCCGCCTGCGCGCCCGGCTCGCCATCCGCGGCCGGCTGGGCGCACCCAAGCTGGGGCTGTTCCAGCTCGGCACGCATCGGCTGGTGAACATCCCGAACTGCAACGTTCAGCATCCGTTGATCAATCGCGTCGCGGCGGTCGTGCGGCGGGCCCTCATCGATGCCGACGTGGCGCCGTATGCGGAAGCCGCGCACGTGGGTGTCGCACGCTATCTTCAAGTGGTGGTGGAGCGTGCCTCGCAAAGCGCGCAGGTCGTGCTGGTCGCGAACAGCGCGACGGTCGAGCCGCTGATCCCGTGCCTCGCTATGATTCGCGAGCGACTCGGAAGTGAACTGCACAGCCTGTGGTTCAGCGCCCACTGCGAGCGATCCAACACGATCCTCGGGCCGGAGTTTCAGAACTGGTGCGGACCGGACAGCGTGATCGAACGCTTTGGCGGTGCCGAGGTGCACTATCCTCCGGGCGCCTTCGGCCAGAACAACCTCGACATCGCCGAACGCATCGTGGAGCACGTGCGCGCCCTGGTTCCGGAAGGTGCGCGGGTGGCCGAGTTCTATGCGGGTGTCGGTGCCATCGGCCTGTCACTGCTGTCCCGCGTCCGGGACATCCGCATGAACGAGGTGAGTGCGCATTCCCTGCAGGGGCTGGCGCTCGGGGTCGCGGGCCTCGATCCGGAAAGCCGCGCCAAGGTGAACGTCGTGCCGGGCCCTGCGGGTGAAGCGGCCTCGGCTGCGTTGGATGCGGATGTCGTGATTGCCGACCCGCCGCGCAAGGGCCTCGATCGCGACATTCTCATGCACATGGGCGCACAACCCCCGGGGCGTTTCATCTATGTCAGTTGCGGGCTCGACTCGTTCCTCACCGACACGGAACGACTGACATCGAGTGGTAAGCTGCGCCTGGGCAGCCTCACCGCCTTCAACCTCATGCCCTTCACGGAGCACGTGGAGACGGTCGCCTGCTTCGAGCGCGCGTGACTGCGCCGTTCGCCGACCCACTTCAGACCGGTACCCAGGATGAACGCCGAAGAACTCAGGAAACTGCAGGCGCCGCTCAAGGCGCGCTACAAGGAGCATCCGCAAACGGCGAAGCAGACCTTCCGTGCGGAGGGCACGCTGCTGCAGGATCGGCCGGCTTGCCGCATCGAGACCCGCTTCGGCCGGATCGATGCCGGGCTCCATCCTGCCGCGGGCGGCGACGGCACCGATGCGTGTTCGGGCGACATGCTGCTCGAATCGCTGGTCGCCTGCGCCGGGGTGACGCTCAATTCCGTCGCCACGGCCATGAGCATTCCATTCCGTTCGGCCAAGGTGATCGTCGAGGGTGACGGCGATTTCCGCGGCACGCTCGGCACCGACAAGGAAGTGCCCGTGGGTGTCACCGACATCCGAATCCGCTTCGAGATCGACTCGGATGCCAGCGACGAACAGCTCGCGACGCTATTGAAGCTGACCGAGCGCTACTGCGTGATCTTCCAGACGCTGCGCTCGCCGCCTCGCATGGTTGCCAGCCTGGAGCGCGCGACGCCAGGCCGGGGCGAGCGTTGATGCACCCTGCGATGATCGACTGGCGAACCAGCCTCCGGGAGCCCGCATGAGCGCAGACACGTCGCTTTCCCGTCGTCCGCCGCGCCGCTTCTGGGGCTGGGGCCGCGCAGACGCCGCGCTCGATGCGCGCGAGCAGGCCACGGTGAAGGCGATGGTGACGCAAGTCGGCGGCCAGTTCGTCAACCTGCCGCCGCCGCAGGTTGCCGAATTCGCGCTGCCAAGGCCGCGAGTCGCTCCCCCCGCCGCGCTTGCAGCGCAGTTTTCCGCGGCGCCGATCGATCGCCTCAATCACAGTGCCGGCAAGAGTTACGCGGACTGCGCGCGTATGTGGCTGCGCAAGCCGCCGTCGCCGCCGGACTGGGTGGCCTTCCCGGACGACGAGCGGGCGATCGTCGACATCCTCGACTGGGCGCAAGCCGCCAACGTCGCCGTCATTCCCTATGGCGGCGGCAGCAGCGTGTGCGGAGGCGTCGAGGCGTCCGTCGGCGACAGCTTTGCGGCGGCGGTCTCGCTCGATCTCGAGCGCTTGAACCGTGTGCTCGAGGTCGATGCCGTGAGTCGGGCGGCGCGCATCCAGGCCGGCGCCCTGGGCCCGGAACTCGAAGCGCAGTTGAAGGCACACCACCTCACGCTGCGGCACTTTCCGCAGAGCTTCGAGTTCTCCTCGCTGGGCGGCTGGATTGCGACGCGCGCCGGCGGACACTATGCCACCCAGCACACGCACATCGACGACTTCGTCGAGTGCACACGCATGGTGACGCCGGCCGGCGTCATGCAGACGCGGCGCCTGCCCGGCTCCGGGGCGGGGCCCGCGCCCGATCGACTCGTCATCGGCTCGGAGGGCACGCTCGGGGTGCTCACCGAAGCGTGGGTGCGGCTGCAGGTGCCGCCGCGATTTCGCGCGTCGGCGTCCGTGCAGTTCGCCGACTACCTCACGGCGGTCGGTTGCGTTCGATCGCTATCGCAGTCGGGGCTGAATCCCAGCAACTGCCGTCTGCTCGATCCGCTCGAGACCGTGTTCTCCGGCGTCGGTGACGGCCGTACGGCCATCCTGGTGCTGGCGTTCGAATCCGCCGACCATGCCGTCGACGCCTGGATGGCGCGAGCCCTCGAACTCGTGCGCGACCACGGCGGACGCTACGATGCCGAGGCCGTGGCGAGGTCCATGTCGCAGGAGAACTCGACCGAACACCGCACGGGAGCGGCCGGTGCGTGGCGGGAGGCGTTCCTGCGCATGCCGTACTGGCGGGATCCGGCAGTGGGGCTGGGCGTGATCATGGATACGTTCGAGACCGCAATCACCTGGGATCGATTCGAAGCGTTCTACCGCAACGTCAAGGACGACGTGGGCGGCGCCATCAAGCGCGCGACGGGCCAGGGCGCCTTGCTGTCCTGCCGCTTCACGCACTTGTATCCCGACGGGCCGGCCCCGTATTTCACGCTCGTCGCCCGCGCCGCCGACGGCAGCGTGGCGAGTGCCCTCGCTGCGTGGCGCGAGATCAAGGAAGCCGCCAACGCGGCCGTCGTCGGGCACGGCGGCACCATTACCCATCACCATGCGGTGGGCCGCGATCACCGCAGCGGTTACGACCGGGAAGTCGATCCACTCTTCCGTCGGATGCTGGTGGCCGCGAAGCAGGTCGCGGACCCGCACGCAATCCTCAACCCTGGCGTGCTGATCGACACCGGCGATCGGCACGGGAGAAAACCATGAGCGCGACCGATTCGAAAAAGCGCAGCGACATCATCTCGAACAGCGCCAGCCCGGTGATGAACCTGTTTCGAAAGGGATTGCTGCACGGTGCGGGTTTCAACACCGACAAGCTGAAGTCCCGGCCGCTGATCGCGATCGCGAATTCGCACACCGAGCTGACCACCGGGCACTCGCACCTCGACAGGCTCGCGCGCAAGGTCCACGACGGCGTCCTCTCGGCCGGCGGCGAGTGCGCGGAATTCAACGTGCCGGCGCCTTGCGACGGCGTGGCCATGGCGCACGACGGCATGCGGTTCGTCCTCGCGCAACGCGACCTGATCGCGGACAGCATCGAGACGCACATCCGCTCGCAGCCCTACGACGGCATGGTCGTCATCGCAGGCTGCGACAAGATCAACCCGGCGATGATGATGGCCGCGGCGCGGCTCGACCTGCCCGTGATCTACCTGTCGGGCGGTCCCGGGCAGATGGACATCCGCAATGCGTCCGGCCAGCGCGGCTCGATCGATCACGGCGACTATGGCGACGACCCGCAGCTGCTCGCGAAGTCGGCCACGTGCTCGACCTGCGGCGCCTGCGAGATCATGGGCACGGCCAATTCGTTCCAGTGCCTCGCCGAGGTGTTCGGCCTGTGCCTGCCCGGCACCAGCAACATTCCCGGCTGGCACAGCGACAAGCTCGACGCGGCGCGACGCACGGGCGAGCGCATCGTCGAGATGGTCAGGGAAGGCCTGAACTCGCGCCAGATGTTCACGCCGGCGGCGTTTCGCAATGCGGTGCGCATGGCGATGGCGATCGGCGCATCGACCAATACGGCCCTGCACCTGCCTGCCATCGCACACGCAGCGGAGGTTCCGTTGACGATGGCGGATTTCGAAGCGGCTGGCGACGTGCCCACGCTACTCGCCGTCAGTCCGAACGGGCCGTACGGCATCCAGGACCTGTGGGCCGCCGGAGGGATGCCGGCCGTGCTGAAGCAGATGGAGCGCTATCTCGACACCGGTTGCATGACCGTCACCGGCAAGCCGCTCAAGGCCGCGATCGACGCGGCGCGCGTGATCGACAGCAAGGTGATTCCGCCGGTCGAAAAGGCATTCCGCTCGAGCGGCGCCATCACCGTGCTGCGCGGCAACCTCGCGCCGGACACCGCCATCATCAAGCAGGCGGGCGTGGACCCGTCGATGCTTCAGTGCAAGGGGCCGGCGGTGTGCTTCAACTCGGAGGAAGAGGCGCTGGGCGCCATCGCGGCGGGCCGCATCCGGCAGGGCGACATCGTGGTGTTGCGTTACCTCGGGCCCCGCGGGGCGCCCGGCATGCCCGAGATGCTCGGGGCCACCATGGCGCTGAAGATGCGGGGGCTCAAGACGGCGGCGCTCGTCACCGACGGACGGTTCTCGGGGGCAACCTCCGGTCCCTGCGTCGGGCATGTCTGCCCGGAGGCGAGCGACGGCGGACCGATCGCGCTCGTCGTGAACGGCGACATCGTCGAGATCGACATCCCCGGACGCAGGCTGACGCTACACGTCGACGATGCGACGCTTGCCGGCCGCAGGGCAGCATGGCGGCCGTACGAACGCGAGGTGCCGCACGGGTTCATGCGGCGTTATCGCAAGCACGTACGCCCGGCGTGCGAGGGCGCGATCATCGATTGACCGATGTCCGTGCCCTGTTCGCGGACCGCAGCCAGCCGAAGCCGAGGAACACGATCAGCAACAGCGCGCCGACGGCCCACCTGGGATCGGGGATGATCGTCTCCGCCTCGAGCGGCACGAGCCCCAGTTTCAGCGCTGAGAACTTGTAAGGCGCGAACTTCAGGTATTGCGGGTCGGCGACCAGTCGCAGGAAAGCGCGTCGGTTGGGGTAGCGCACGACGAGGATGCGATCGGTGTCGTCGACGGAGCCGTCCATGCCGACGACATCGCTGTGCGGGCCGCTCGCAGTGCGAATGCCCGTGCTGTCGCCCCCGAACAGCGGATAGCCGCCCAGTCGGAACAGCATCGGCATCACGGAGCGCTCGTAGATTGCGTTGGCTGCCACAGGCGATGCCGTGATCGTTTCCGCGCCGGGCACGCGCCGCAACGTGTCGTGGTAACTCATCACGTTCAGCATGTAGACCGGCCGGCCGTCGTCCGCGGATGCCCAGGCGCGCAGCCGCGCGAGGAACTCGGCTTCCTCCGCCGGCGGTACTGGCAGCATTCCTTTCATGCGGCCGATGTACAGGTCGACTTCGGCGGGCGCCAGTTTCCCCCGGTCGCCTGGGTTCAACCAAAGGCACAGCGCGACGAACAGCGCCGTTAACAGGAAGCCGAGCGCGAATTCGAGTCGATGCTTCTTCATGGGTCTCTCCGCGATCCGCCGAGGTGCATCCGCAGCAGCCGATTCGTGTCGTCCGGCGCGGATAACTGCAGCCAGTGGTTGCAGCCGTCCAGGCGCTCGTATTGCCAGCCGGCATCGCAGTGCTGCGCCGAGCCGAGCATCTGCTTCTCGACGAGAAAGCGGTCGCCGCTGCTCCAGACGCCGACCACCGGGACTTTCACCCGCGGGTACTTCTTCTCAAACAGCAGTCGGACGTTTGCGCGGTAGTAGTTGAAGCCTGCAGTGAGTCGCCCGGCTCGCGACAATTGCTGCTTCCACCGCGGGAATTCTTCCGGGAAGCCGGTGAGCCACCGGAACAGCAGCCAGTTGAAGCGCACGACCAGGAACTCCATCAGGCCGCGCAACTGGATCAGGACGGCGTAGTAGCTCCGGATCTTCTGCTCAAGGCCCCCTTGCGAATACGCGATCGGATGGCCCACGGACAATGCGACAAAGCGCTCGACTCGCTCCGGATGCCGAATCGCCAGTTGCCAGCACTGGACGGCGCCCCAGTCGTGCCCGATCAGCCGGACTTTCTCGATGCCCAGCGCGTCCAGGAGCCCGACCAGATCGGCGACCAGTTCGTCGATGCCGTAATCGGCGACCCGCGGGGCGATCTCGCTTTCGCCGCAGCCGCGCGTGTCCGGCGCAATCACTCGATAACCGGCCTCGACCAGCGCGGGAATCTGCCTGCGCCAGACCGTGTGGTCGTCGGGGAAGCCGTGAACGAGCAGCACGTCCGGCCCCTCGCCGTCGATCAACACGTTCAGCTCGCGTCCGTTCACGCGAATGCGGCGGGCATGAGGCAACATGGCTGGCACGGCCCGGCGAGGCGCGCCTACTCGGCCAGGTACCCGCTCTTGCGGGCCGCATCGATCGTGAACCTGCGGGCCAGCCGGCGCGAGAGGCGCATGGCGTTGAAGCCGAGCTTCGCCCCCGGTCCCGTGAAGAGGAAGATCGCGTCCTTTTCGACGGCACGCACGACATCCGCGGCCACCACGTCGGGCTCGCAACCCTCGTCGGCGTAGTATTTCTGCAGCTTCTGGATCTGCGCCTCGGTCATCCCAGAGGCCGTGGGGCTCACGTGCACGATCGCAGTGTTGATGATGCCGGGGCATACCACCAGCACGGAGATCCCCGTCTCGTGCAGTTCCTGTGCGAGCACTTCCGACAGCCCGACCACGGCGTGCTTCGACGCGGCGTAGGCTGACATGTTGGGCAGCGGCGAGAAGCCCGCCGCCGAGGCCACGTTCACGATCTTCCGGGCACCGCCGGCCTTGCGCATCGCCGGGAGGAACGCGCGAATGCAGTGCACGACGCCGAGCACGTTGATGTCGTAGATGCGCTGCCACTCCGAGATCGGCGTCTCCTCGAACCCGCCGAGGTAGGCGACGCCCGCGTTGTTGACCAGCACGTCGACGGTGCCGACCGCTTGATGCACCGCCGCCGCGAACTGCGCGACCGACGCCTCCTTCGAGACATCGCAGGTCCGCGCGAAGCACTTCGCGCCGGTCGCCGCAATCTCCACCCGGGCCTTCTCGAGTGCTTCGGCATTGATATCCGAGATCACGAGGTGCGCATGGCGCCTCGCGAACGCCCGCGCGCACTCGAGCCCGATGCCGGATGCGGCGCCCGTGACGAGCACCACCTTGCCTTGCAGGGCGTTCATGCGTCGGGCCCGTTGTAGACTTCGAAGAAGCGCGCCATGCCGGCCTGGGGCACGGCCAGGTTCGCGTCCTTGCTGGTGCGTACGCAAACGAGGGCCGGGCCTCGAGCGCCTTTCGCGCGCGTCAACGCCGCCGGCAACGCCTCGATCGAGTCCACGTATTCGCCGTGGCAGCCGAGTCCCTCGGCCACCTTGTCCCAGCGGACCTCGCCCATCGAGGTATTGAACGTCTTGCCCCAGCGCGCCATCTCGTTGGGAATCTCCATCGTCCACTCGGACTCGGCCATCACGACGAACGTGATGTCGAGTCCTTCACGGGCGGCGGTCTGAAGCTCCATCGCGTTGAAGCCCGCGGCGCCGTCGCCGGTGACGCACACGACCTCGCGCGCCGGCGCGCCGATCTTGGCGCCGATCGCCGACGGGATGCCGGTGCCGAGCATGCCCAGTTCCAGGATGCCGTGGTACGAGTTGGGCTTCGTCGAGGGAAGCGTCATCGCCGCCCAGAGCGAGGTCATTCCGCCATCCGTGCAGTACACCGCGTCGCCGCCGAACACGGCACCGACCGTGCCGATCGCATGGGCCGGATGGATGCCGGGGCCGGTCCATGCGGCCACCGGTTCGCCTGCAGACTTCATCCAGGCCGTGTGAATGGCCCGCTGCGCCGAGATGTCCTTGCGCGCGTGGCTCGCAATCGTGCGGCCGTGCAGTTTCGCACCCAACCCTTCGAGCGTCGCACGAGCGTCCGCGACGATGCCGAGCGCGACGGGCCGCGAGACGCCGATGTGGCGGGGATCGATGTCGATGTGGATGACGCGGCATCGGGCCGGATCACCCCAGTACTTGTCGAAGGGCACGTCGAGATTGCCGACGCGCGAGCCGACGACCAGCATCACGTCGGCGTTGCGGCGTAGCTCGTCGGCTGCGGGGCTCTGCGAATTGAAGTACAGCGGATGGTCGTGGGGCATGACGCTGCGGCCGGCCATCGACGGAATCACGGGGCACTTGAGCAGGTCGGCCAATCCGAGCAGCGCGGCATTCGCCTGCGCTCGATCGACACCGGTGCCCGCGAAAATCACCGGAGCTTTGGCGCCGGCCAGCAGGTCGACCGCCGTCGCAAGCTGTGCATCGGACGGCTGCGGCAGCGATGCGCGACCGCTAGCGCCCGGGAAGATCGGTGCCGAGGCCGGGTCGCCCGCGGCATAGAGCACCGGCGCCGGAATCTCGAGCTGCACGGGGCCGGGACGACCCGCCCACATCTCGCGGAAGGCCATGCGCACCAGCTCCGGGATGCGGGTCCACTCGAACACGGGACCGTTCCACTTGACGACGGGCTTGAACAGGTCGATCTGGTCCTGGCCCTGGAAGGTGGCGGGCGTCGACGGATAGACCACGCCCATGCGGTGCTGCGACGTGATCGCAAGCACCGGCACGCCTTCGTGCTTCGCGGTCAGCATGCCGGGCAACAGGTTCGCGGAGCCGGGGCCCGGATTGCCGAGCACCACCGCCACCCGGCCGGTCGTCTTGTGGTAGCCCTCGGCCATGTGCACTGCCGCGGCTTCGTGGCGGATCGTCACGAAGCGGATGCCGTTGGCTTCGAGCGCGGCGAGCAGCGGGTCGATCTCGGGGCAGGGCAGCCCGAAGATGCACTGGATGCCTTCGTTGGCCAGGGCGCGGGCGAGCAGCTCGCCACCGGTGAGTTCGGTCATGGTCGATCTCCTCCTGCGGGCCCGCGCATCGCGGACGCTTTGTGAGGAGGAGTCTGGGCGCGCCCAGCTCGTCAGTCTTGGCATTTTCTGCCAAGCTGCTGATATTTTAAGACACCCTGATCGACCCTCCCGCCGGGTCCCGCAGGCCACGATGCGCAAGACCGACGAGTCGTACACGCTGCCGGCGCGATATCTCGCGCAGCTGGTCGATTTCCTGGAATCGATCGGCGTCGACCGCGCGGCACTGCTGCGTGCGGCCCGTATCCGGTCGATCGACGCGCCGAATTCCCAGCTCACGCTGCGGCAGGTGGAATTGCTGCTTCGCGTCGCCGAGCAGGCGAGCGGACGGGTCGATCTCGGGTTCGAGCTGGGTCGCCGTCTCGACCCGATGTCCCACGACATCCTCGGCTTCGCGCTGCTCACCAGCCCCACGTTCGGCCACTTCCTGCGTCTCGCGGTGAGCTACCAGCGGTTGCTCCAGCCGGTCTTTGCCTTGAGCCTGCAGCGCACGGCCGGGCGGGTCGATCTCGTTTATCTCCCGGTCGCACCGTTGTCGCATCGCTCCACGCGCGTGCTCGAGGAAGCTATCGTGGTGTCCAATCACGTCGGCTTCGAGGCGACGCTGCGCGACAAGCTGTTGCCGTACGACGTCTGGATGTCGATCGAACGGCCGCCTCACGCGGATCGCTACCGGGAGTTGTCGCGGGCCCGGGTTCACTTCGGCGATACCGTTCCCGGCTTGCGGATCTCGCTGGACGCGCGCCTGCTCGACACGCCGCTCGCGATGGCGAACCCGAGGGCCATGCAGGCGGCGGAGGAACGCTGCAAGACGATGCTGCGCCAGACGCATGCGCGCCGTCGCTGGTGCGAATGGTGCCGCATGATGCTGCGCGAGTCCGAGGACGCGCGGCCGACGCTCGAGCAGCTCGCGGGCTTCGTGAACATCTCGCCGCGGACGCTGGCGCGTTACCTGGAGTCCGAGAACACGAGCTTCCGCGACCTGTCCCTGGAGGTGCGCACTGAACGTGCGCGCGAGCTTCTGGCCGAGGGCAACCAGTCGGTGACGCAGATCGCCTACCGGCTTGGCTACACGGATGTCGCGAGCTTCGTGCGCAGCTTTCGTGCGCAGACGGGACGAACGCCGGGTTCGACCCGGAGATTACCCGTAATCGCCCCGACCCGATGAGGGGCGAGCCCGGGCGCGCAACGGACGGGATGACTTGTCCACCAGGGAATTCCACTTCAGCCGCGCCTCGGGCATGCTGCGGTATCAGCACTCGGCGACTGCACACGCGGCCCAGCGGCGCCGGCGAGTGATCTGAAACGAATGAAGGGGAGGCTCGTGCCATGAATCGGATGCTGACATCGACCATCGTGCTCACGGCTTGTTTCGCGGCGTGCGGCGCCTCGGCGGCCACGCCCGGCAACGACGAGGGGGCGACCAAGGAAGACGTCGTGCGCGCCGCGCAGCCCCAGTTCTCGCCCTATGCCGGGCGCGAGTACCCGACGCGTGTCTTTTTCGGCGACACGCACCTGCACACGTCGGTCTCCGTGGATGCCGGCACGATGAATCGCGTCGGCCAGGAGGACGCCTACCGGTACGCGCGCGGCGAAGAAGTGACCAGCACGGGCGGATTGCGCGCCAAGCTTTCGCGGCCACTCGACTTCCTCGTGATCTCGGATCACGCGGAGATGTACGGCCTCATGCCGCAGTTGCTGAGCGGCGACCCCGAGGTCCTCGCCACGGAAGCCGGAAAGAAATGGTACGGCGAGCTGACGAGCGGCGACCAGGGCCGGATCTTCGGCACCGCGATGGAGATCGTGGGATCCCTGTCGGGCGACGTGCCGCCGATCAAGAGCGAGAAAGCCGTCCGCAACGCATGGCAGGCGTACACGGCGCTCGCCGACAAATACAACGACCCGGGCCGCTTCACGGCGATCATCGGTTTCGAGTGGACGGCCATTGGCGGGTTCAACCTGCATCGCAACGTGCTGTTCCGCGGCGACTCCAGCGTCGCGAACCGCACGCTGCCGTACTCGCAGTACGACAGCAAGAACCCCGAGGACCTGTGGCGTCACCTCGCCGAACTCGAGAAGCAGACCGGCGCCGAGGTGCTGGCCATTCCGCACAACGGCAACCTCAGCAACGGCCGCATGTTCTCGGTGGAGACCTTCGACGGCAAGCCGCTCACGAAGGAACTGGCGGCGCTGCGCGCCCGGTTCGAGCCGCTCATCGAAGCGACGCAGATCAAGGGCGACGGCGAAACGCATCCGTTCCTTTCGCCGAACGACGAGTTCGCGGACTACGAGAAATGGGACCGGTCGAACCTCAACGGCACCGAGGCCAAGACGCAGGGCATGCTGCAGTACGAGTATGCGCGCGAGGCGCTCAAGAACGGCCTGGCGCTGGAGCGCAAGCTCGGCGTGAACCCGTTCAAGTTCGGCATGATCGGCAGCACGGACTCGCACACGTCGTTGTCGGCGGTGGAGGAGGACAACTTCTTCGGCAAGCACTCGGGCGTCGAGCCCGGCCCGCATCGCTGGGAGCACATCGTCATCCAGGCGCCGGATCCCAAGTTCAACATCTACGGCTGGATGCAGGCGTCGGCGGGTTATGCAGGCGTCTGGGCGACGGAGAACACGCGCGAGGCGATCTTCGACGCGATGAAGCGCAAGGAAACCTACGCGACGACGGGATCGCGGATGGTCGTGCGCTTCTTCGGCGGATGGGATTTCACCGCGGACGACGCGCAGTCGCGCCTGCCGGCCGGCGTGGGTTACGCCAAGGGCGTGCCGATGGGCGGGGACTTGCGCAAGGCCCCGGGCGGCAAGTCACCGACGTTCCTCGTCGCCGCGATGAAGGATCCGTACAGCGGCAACCTCGACCGCATCCAGGTCGTCAAGGGCTGGCTCGACAAGGACGGCAAGACGCACGAGAAGGTGTACGACGTGGTGTGGAGCGGCAATCGCAAGATCGGCGCGAACGGCAAACTGCCGGCGGTCGGCAATACGGTCGACGTGGCCAGGGCAACCTGGAAGAACACCATCGGCGCGCCGGAACTGAGCGCGGCCTGGACCGATCCCGATTTCGACGCGCAGCAGCCCGCTTTCTATTACGCGCGCGTCATCGAGATCCCGACGCCGCGTTGGACAGCGTACGAAGCGCAGCGCTACGGCATCAAGATGCCGCCGGAAGTGCCGATGACGACGCAGGAGCGCGCCTACACGTCGCCCATCTGGTACGCGCCGTAGGAGGCTGGCGCTGACGCCGGCTGCTTACCGTGGCCGGCCGAAGTCCCGGACGGCACGGTGCCAGCCGGTATTCCAGTCCGCGGGCAAGCCCGGGTGCCGGCGGCTGGCCGTTCCATCCTCGAGCGCGCTGGCCTGGATGTGGCCGGCGGCAGGCCGGCGCGTCGGGTCACGGTCTGCGGCCGAATAGGAACGACCCTGGGCCGTGCGATCGGTTCCGACGCGATGGCGGGTCACGAGCATCCAGTCAAGCATGGCGGAAGTCCTCGAACATCTGCGCCACGAACAGGAACCCGGTGGCGACCAAAGTGACGGCGCCGAAGGCAATGACAATCGAAAACACGTGGATTTCTCCAGGAACAGGTGGCACCGTCGGCTCGATTAACGGCCAGGGACGGCGGCGCGCGCCCGGCGGCACGCGAAAGGATTGAGTAATTGGGGCAGGAGCCCCCGTATCGCATGCGATGTGGCGTTGCGAACACGGCCGAGATTCAGGCGGCGGGCTCGGGAACCCGATTTCGAGACGGCGCAGGGAACCTGGCAAACCGTCAATGCTGAACAGCGGCGTGCAGTATACGGGATCGCCGCCAGCATCCCGGCCTAAATGCCGTTCCTGCTGTCGCTCGCAGACCCGAACTTGTCGCGCGCGCCGTGCAACAAGCAAACTCGCACCATGATGACGCGCCCCTACCTCCAGCTCGACGTATTCGCCCCGGCTCGCGGCTGCGGTAATCCGCTGGGCGTCGTATTCGACGCCGGCGATCTCGGTCCCGCCGCGATGCAGTCCATCGCCGCGTGGCTGAACCTCTCGGAAACCACGTTCGTGCTGCCGCCCGCCCGGGCGGGCGCCGACTATCGGCTGCGCATCTTCACGCCGCGCCAGGAACTGCCCTTTGCCGGGCATCCGAGCGTGGGCACGGCGCATGCCGTGCTCGAGCGCGCTCTGGTGACTCCGCGCCAGGGCTGCCTCGTGCAGGAATGCGGGGCGGGTCTCTTGCCGCTGAGGGTGGAGGGCGATGGTTCGCAGCGCCGCATTCATGTGCGCGCACCTCGCGGCGTGGAGCGCGCTGCCGATGGGTCGGCCGTGCTCGCGAGCCTGCGTGGCGCGAAACGAGGTTCGCTGCGTGCTGCGCTCGTGGACAACGGGCCGAAGTGGTGGTGCGTCGAACTCGAGGACGAAGCCGCGGTACGCACGCTGGCTCCGGATCTCGACGCCATGGCGAAGGCGACGATCGCAACCCAGTCCGTCGGTGTCGCCGTGTTCGCGCGCTGCTCCGGCCAGACGCATGCGCTCGTCGTGCGCGCTTTCGTGCCCGCCGACGGCATCCCTGAAGATCCCGTCACGGGCAGTGCCAACGCCGCCATCGCGGCGTGGTTGCACACGAACGCCGCGCTGCCGGCGCGGACGTTCACGTCCTCGCAGGGGCGCGAAGTCGGTCGCGATGGCATCGTTGAAATCACCGTCGATGCCGAGGGCGAAGCCTGGATCGGCGGACAGACGCAGACCGTCATCGACGGCGCGTTGACCTGGTGATCGGAGCCATTGCATGTGCACCGTCCTGCTCGATCGAGGGTTGACCTGGACGGACGTGGTCGCCGTGGCGCGCGGCGAGCGGCTCGCTCTTTCCGACGCTGCCTGGACTCGCATCGATCATGCGAGTGCCCTGGTGGCTGCGCTGGTCGAACGCGGTGATCGCGCCTACGGCATCACGACGGGCGTCGGAGCGCTCGCAGACACTGTGGTGGATCGTGGAGCGCAGGCACGCCTCTCGCGCAACATCCTCATGAGCCATGCCTGCGGCGTGGGTCCGCGACTAGGGGAGGCGGAAGTGCGCGCCATCATGGCGGCGCAGGTCGCCAACCTCGCGCACGGCCATTCCGGCGTGCGTCGTGAAGTCATCGAGCAGATGCTGGCGCTGCTGAATGCCGGCGCAACTCCGGAAGTCCCCTCGCGCGGATCGGTCGGCTACCTCACGCACAATGCGCACATCGCGCTGGCCTTGATCGGTGAAGGCTGGGTGCAGCACTCGGGCGCACGCGTGCCGGCGGCCGACGCGCTGCGCCGGCTCGGCAGGTCCCCGGTGGAACTCTCCGCCAAGGAAGGACTTTCGCTCGTCAACGGCACGGCCTGCGCCACCGGTCTGGCGTGCATGGCCCTCGCCCGCGCGCAAGCGTTGCTGGAATGGGCCGATGCCACCGCGGCGTTGACGCTCGAAGCGCTGGGTTGCCAGCTCGCGGCCTTCGAAGGCGCGGTGCTTGCCCTGCGCCCCTCGACTGGCATCGCCGCCGTCGGCGAAACGCTTCGAGCACGATTGTCGGGCAGCGGTTTGCTCGCGGCCGCGCAGGGCCGGCGCACCCAGGACGCGCTCAGCCTGCGCGCCGTTCCGCAAACGCATGGCATGGCGCGCGACGTGTTCGTGCAGACGGCGAGTGCCGTCGACCAGGAACTCGCCTCCGTGACCGACAACCCCGTCGTGTTCGGCACCGTGGAGGCTCCCACGGTGCGCTCCGAAGCGCACGCCGTGGCGCCGGCACTGGCGCACGCAATGGACAGTTTCGCCATTGCACTGGCGCAGGTGGCGCAGATGAGCGAGCGGCGCACGGACCGCCTGGTCAATCCGCTGGTGAGTGGGTTACCGGTCTTTCTTGCCGCGGATCCGGGCGCGGGTTCCGGGCTGATGATCGCACAGTACACGGCGTCGGCACTCGCATCGGAATGCCGCCGACTGGCCACGCCGGCCAGCCTCGACGGCGGCATCACCTCGGCATTGCAGGAAGACTTCCTCGCCCATCCCACGGCCGCCGCCGGCAAGCTGCTCGAGCTGCTCGACGACGCAGAGCAGATCGTGGCCATCGAACTCGTTGCCGCGGCCGAGGCGCACGATCGAGCGGCGTCGCGTGGCCGGCGCGCACCGGCAAATGACCGACTGCACCAATGGGTGCGTGCCGCGATCGCGCCCTATGCCGACGAGCGACCGCTCGGGCCGGTGCTCGAACAGGCGCGTGCGCTCATTCGGCGAGCTTCGCCGACTGGCTGATCGCGGGCCGCAGCAGTGGAACACCGCAAAAAGGCGCCGGGTGTTGGTCAGCGGGGCAGGGTGAGCACCGGCGCAAATCCGCCGCCGGGCGTCCGGAAGTTCGTGGTCTGCCCGCGGTAGAGGCGTGCAGCTCGCAGCCAGGTTTCGCCGTGGCTGCAGTAGTTGCGCAGGTCGACCCGCAGCTCGGATTCCTGACCATCGGTGACGACGCGTCGCGTCGACGTGGGCGCGATCGCCTGCGCCACGTAGCGATGCGACAGGACGTGCTCGAACATCGAGCGGGTCAGCTTGTCGCCACGATACGCCGCCTTGCTGCCATAACCGTCGATCGGCTTGAAGAATAACTCCTTGCGCCGTCGCCAGAGTCGGTCGGCGGCATTTCGATCGACGATTTCCGTGGGCGGAATCGTGCGCAGCAGGTGCTCGCGCTCGTGGGCATCGAGGCCCGCCGAGCCGAGCATTGCATCGTCGCGCAACCACGCGAGCAGGCGCTTGTCGGCCCAGTGCGCGTGTGCCGCCGGATGAGGCGTGATCACGGCGAGATCGTCCTCGTAGGCGCGCTTCAGCGCGGAGTGACGTTCCTCGGCGAAGTAGAAGTCCGTGGCCCGGTTGTAGACGAGGTCGATCCGCTGCCCATCGGCGGCCAGTTCGCCGTTGCGCACGTCGAGGCCGGCCGCATCGACGATTCGTGCGTGCCATCCGGCTTGCTCGAATAGGCGTCGATAGAGCACGAACTCGGGATGGAGGTACTGGTGCGGCGGGTCGTCGTCCACGATCGCCAGGGAGGTGAGCGGCGTATCGCCGCGTGCGCGAGTCCATTCCTCGCGAAAGCCTGCGACGATGTGCGACGGAAGCTCGCCAGGAGGCACGTTGCCGGAGACGAGCCGGGCCATCGGCCCCGCCACGTGGTCGCAGCACGCCGTCAGCGCCCGAGCGAGTTCGAGGTTGACCAGCAACCCACCCGGGTTGGTGTTGATCTCGATGAGTTGCGGGTCGCTGCCGCCGAGGTGGAAATCAAAACCCAGCACGCCGCCGGACACGGCGCCCGCAACACGTGCGATCGACGGAGCGTGTTCTTCAACCTGCGTCATGTAGGCAGGGCTCGCGAGGGCGCGATGCACGAGCCGCGTGGTGCGGTCCATCGAGTCCGCTTCCTGTGGATCGACGAAGACCACGCTGCCCGACGCGAGGCCCGGCCGAGACTCGAGCAGGTTGCCCGCTTCGCCGAGGTTCTCTACGAGTTGCGCCCGCAGCTTGTCGCGGTCGAGCCAGATGCATTGGCACGCGGCGTTCAGGGCCGGAGCCAGCCGGGGAGCTGAAGGATCTGAATGTGCGCGAGTCGTCATCACGCGCTCGATCGTTCGTACCAGCCCTTGCTCGAGTTGACTACGCGCACGACGAGCAGCATCACGGGCACTTCGATCAGCACTCCCACCACGGTCGCCAGGGCCGCGCCCGACTCGAACCCGAACAGGCTGATCGCCGCGGCCACCGCGAGCTCGAAGAAGTTGGACGCGCCGATCAGGGCCGATGGACAGGCGATGTCGTGCCTCTCGCCGACCGCGCGATTGAGCACGTAGGCCAGCGTGGAATTGAAGAACACCTGGATCAGGATCGGCACGGCCAGCAATGCGATGACGAGCGGCTGATCGAGGATGGCTTCGCCCTGGAACGCGAACAGGAGCACCAGCGTCAGCAGCAGGGCGCCGATCGACCACGGTCCGATTCTTGCCATGGCCGCATCGAATGCGGCTTGTCCCCTGGCAAGCAGCGATCGCCGCCACAGTTGCGCAAGGATGACCGGGATCACGATATAGAGCATCACCGACGTGAACAGGGTGCTCCAGGGCACGGTGATGGCGGCAATGCCGAGCAGCAGGCCGACCAGCGGGGCGAACGCGAACACCATGATCGTGTCATTGAGCGCCACCTGGGTCAGCGTGAACATCGGATCGCCATTCGAGAGCCGGCTCCAGACGAACACCATGGCCGTGCACGGTGCGGCGGCGAGCAGGATCAGGCCCGCCACGTAACTGTCGATCTGTTCGGCGGGCAGCCACGGGGCAAACAGGTGGCGGACGAAGATCCACGCAAGCAGCGCCATGGAGAAGGGCTTCACCAGCCAGTTGACGAACAGCGTGACACCGATGCCGCGGAAGTGCTGGCGCACCTCGTGCAGCGCCGTGAAGTCCACCTTCACGAGCATCGGGATGATCATTACCCAGATCAGGATGCCAACCGGAATGTTGACGCGGGCGATCTCCATCCCGCCGATCGACTGGAACAGGCCGGGGAGCAGTTGCCCGGCCGCGATGCCGACGAGGATGCAGATGAACACCCAGACGGTGAGGTAGCGCTCGAACACGCTCATCGGCGCGCCCGCCGCACGCCTGCCGGTGACTTCGCATCGGGCCGACATGCTCTTCTCCTCAGCTCACTTGTGCGCCGATACGATCCATCTCGGCATTCAGGCGGGACGGATCGTCGCGCAGTGCTTCGAGCGGGAGCGCGAAGAATGCCTCGATGCGCCTGCGAAGGGTCCGATAGGCCGTGACGAATGCCGCATCGATCTCGGCGTCGGTGCCCGTGGCGTGCGCCGGGTCCTCGACGCCCCAGTGCGTGCGCAGCACCGGCCCCAGGTACGCCGGGCAGGTCTCGCCAGCGGCGCTCGAGCAAACAGTGATGACGATGCCGGGCGTCTGCGGCAGGGCGTCCCACGACTTGCTGTGGCAGCCGTCGGTGGCGATGCCTTCCCGCGCCAGTAGCGCGAGCGAACGGGGGTGCACCTTGCCGGTCGGTTTGCTGCCGGCACTCATGGCATGCCATCCCGCGGGAGCGAGGTGATTGAACGTCGCCTCGCCGAGGATCGATCGACACGAATTCCCGGTGCACAGGAAGAGAACTTGAGACTCGGGCATTCGCTTGGCCTGCCTTTCGATGTGGGGAAGCGACTTGATCATGCACGCGGCCGACGCGGGACACAGCGAGCGGAACTCCGCGCTCGATTTCACGGCCTCGGGCGCCGAGTCGCGCGCGATCACGCAATACCCGCGGCGCTCGAAAAACGGCCGCGCGGTCTGCGTCAGCAGCACCAGCTGCTGCAGCCCGATGTCGCCGGCCGCCGTTTCCAGGGCATCGACGAGCGCAGCGCCGACACCGCGATTGCGAGCCTCCGGCGCGACGACCAGCGATCGCACCAAGCCGACCGTGCCGTGCGGTTCGAGGCCGACAGCGCCGACGACCGAACCCCGGTCTTCGGCAACCCAGAACGCCAGGCGCGACGGATCCTGCAGGTCCTCGATCGGGAGCGCGGCCTGTCGCAGCAGGCGGAGCACGATCTCCCGATCGTCCGCGGTGCCCGCGCGGATCATGCCGACTTCCTTCGCGAGGCAGGCCTGGCCGGTGCGCAGACGCTGCCAAGGCTGCAGCAGTTCTCTGTCAGGTACGCCAGAACCTCGTTCATGCGCGCGAAGTTGGCCGAGTAGTACATGAACCGGCTCTCCTTGCGCACCGACACGAGGCCTGCCTGCGCCAGTTCCTTGAGGTGGAACGACAACGTGGGCCCCGGGATGGCGAGGCGCTCGCCGATCTCACCGGCTGCGTAGCCCTCCGGTCCGCGCTTCACGAGCAGGCGGAACACGGCAAGCCGCGATTCCTGGGCCAGGGCGGACAAGGCCCCGAGGGCGTCATTCTGGTTCATATTTCCAAATATATCGAAATATGAATTGGTGTCAATAAGGGCGGGACGCTCAGCTAAGGCCGCGGATCACCGCCTGCGGTTGACCGCGATAGCGTGCAATCGAAGGTCGTCGCAGAATTCCAACGATCGACGGCCGGCCGGTGCCCCGCGGTCGACGGGGACGGTTGGGCCAAGGAGGCAGAACGACGATGAAACCCCAATCCACGCATTCGCAGGCCCGGGCTCTCGGGCGCGCTTTGGCCATTACGGCCGTGCTCGCGGTCAGCCCTGCATTTGCCGGCGACGCCGTGACCGATTCGGCGGCGGCGACACCGGCGACGGCCAGCGCGGCGCCTGAGGCGACGGAGTCGCAGCGTGAGGCTGCATCCATCCTCAAGCGCATGACGGAGCACCTCGCGGGGCTGCAGTCGTTCACCTGCACGTCGCATGCCGGTTACGACGTCGTGCAGGCGTCGGGCCAGAAGATCGAGTTCGGCGAGACCCGTCACATCACGATGGCGCGTCCGAACCAGTTGCGCGTGGAAGAAGTCGCGACCGACGGAACCCGCGATCTCGCGCTCTTCGACGGCAAGACCATGACGGTGATGAACGCGGATGCCGGTGTCTATGCCCAGGCACCTCAACCGGGGTCGGTCGACGACGCGCTCGTGTATTTCGTCCGCGACCTCAAGCTGCGCATGCCGCTCGCGCTGCTCCTCACGACTCGTCTCCCGACTGAGCTGCCGCCGCATGTCCGGACCATCGACTACGTCGAAAGCGCGGACATCGACGGCGTGGCGACGGACCACATCGCGGGGCGCACCGATTCCGTCGATTTCCAGTTCTGGATCACGCAAGGCGATCGACCGCTGCCGCTGCGCGTCGTCATCACGTACCGGCAGTCCGAAGGCCAGCCGCAGTACTGGGCCAACCTTACCGAGTGGAATACGAGTCCGAAACTCGCGAAGACGGCATTCCAGTTCACGCCGCCGAAGGATGCGCAACGGATCGCTTTTGCCGTGCAGGTGCCGCGGCCCGCCGATACGCCCCGGCCACCGGCCGCTGCCGGGGAGGTCAAGCCATGAAGAAATCGCAACTGCTGACCGGCTCGGGCGTCGCGTGCCTCGTGGTGATCCTTGCGTTGCCCTTCTTCTCAGTCGACGACGCGTTTGCGCGCGGAGGTCGTGGCGGTGGTGGAGGCGGGCGTGGGGGCGGCGGGTTCTCTCGCCAGGGTCCCGCTTCGAGCGGGGGGTTCTCCCAGAAGAGCCCCAGTCCATCGCGCGATCGCAGCGCCCCGGCCCCTCGACCCAGCCAGGACATCGCGCGGCCCACTCAGCCAACGGGATCGCCGCCGCCGTTGCAGGGTTCGCGACCGCCGGAGGGCTCGCGCCCACCGCAAGGGACGCGCCCGCCCGAAGGTGGCCGTCCGCCGGACGGCACTCGCCCGCCGGACGGCTCGCGTCCGCCGCCGCCGCCGGTCTACATACCCCCGCCGCCGCCGGTCTACGGCGGCTACTACGGCGGGTGGGATTACTACGACGACGATGAATTCGTCGCCGGCCTGGTGGTCGGCGGTGTGGTCGCCGGAGCCGCGGTCGCGGCCTCGGAGGAAGATGCGGAGACGACCACCACGACGACCACGACGACGACGGGCCTGCCGTGCAACCCAACGATCCTGCTCGTCAATAGCGTGACGTACTACCAGTGCGGCCAGCAGTACTACGTGCAGGCCTACAGCAGCAGCGGACCGATCTACATGCCTTCGCCGCCGCCGGCTCAGGAATAGAACGAGCATGCTGAAGAAACGTGTCCCAGGCAGTGCGGCGATGAGAGTTTCCGGGATGGCGGTGGCCGCGATTGCGGCCGTCCCACTCATGGCCGGCGCGGCGGAGTCGAATGGTTCCATCGAGGCGCGGTTGCGCGCCCTGGAGGAACGCCAGACGCAACTCGAGAAGCAGCTCATCGAGCGCGATGCCCAGATCCAGCAGCTCCAGTCGCAACTGAAGGCGGCAACGGCCGGCACGGGAGCCGTCGCCACCGTAGCGACGCAGGCTCCGGCAGCGCCGCCAGTGCCGTCAGTGGCGGCTCCCGCGAATGCAGTCGCACCCGCACCTGCGGCGCCCGTGCCCTTGGTCGAGGAAGGTGCTCCGAGCGAGGAACACACCTGGGGCCGGTACGAGGGCGGCAAGGGCGTCGTCATCGCCCGTTCGGACTCGGCCGAGGTCGACTTCAGCGTCTTCACTTACATTCGCTACCTCAATCAGAAAGCGCTCGACGACACGTACACGGACGCCTTCGACCGCACCAAGACGCTCGACTTGCGGCAAGACGTGCAGTTCCAGAAGGTGACGCTCAACTTCAAGGGCTGGCTTTTCAATCCCAACTTCCGTTACCTGTTCTATACCTGGACCAGCAATACGAGCCAGGGACAGAGCGCCCAGGTCGTGGTGGCGGGCAACCTCAGCTATCACTTCAACGACGCGTTCAGCCTTGCGGGCGGCATCGGTGCGCTGCCAAGCACGCGGTCCACCAACTACACGTTCCCGAACTGGCTGCGAGTCGACAACCGCACGATCGCCGACGAGTTCTTCCGCGGCTCCTACACGTCGGGGCTCTGGGCCTGGGGCAAGATCACGGACACGCTCAAGTATCGCGTGATGATCGGCAATAACCTGAGCCAGCTCGGCGTCGACGCGAGCCAGATGGACAGCACGTTCAACACGTTGTCGGGCGCGCTGTGGTGGATGCCGACCACGGGCGAGTACGGGCCTGCGGACGGGCTGGGCGATTTCGAGCATCACGACCAGCTCGCCACGCTGTTCGGCGTGAACTACACGCGCAGCCGCGAAGACGCGCAGAACCAGCCCGGCGTGAACGACTTCGAGAACGCCCAGATCCGGCTGTCGGATGGCACGCTCCTCTTCCAGGCCGATCCGTTCGGCACCGGCACGCAGGTCAAGAAGGCGAACTACGAGATGGCCGCCGTCAACGCCGGCATGAAGTACCGCGGCTGGTCGCTCGACGGCGAGTATTACTGGCGCTGGGTGGACGACTTCAAGGCCACCGGTCCGATGCCGTTCGACCGGATGTTCGACCACGGTTTCCAACTGCAGGGCTCGGCGATGCTCCTGCCCGAGAGGCTCCAGGCTTACGTGTCCGGCTCGAAGATCTTCGGCGAGTACGGTGACCCGTTTGATGTTGCTCTCGGTGTGAACTGGTTCCCGATGAGGCGCCGCGAGCTGCGGGTGAACCTGCAGGGCCTGTACCTGGACGATTCGCCGGTCGGCTATGCGAGCGTGCCGTTCATCGTCGGCGGCAACGGCTGGGTCTTCACCACGGACGTGATGCTGAACTTCTGACGCGAAGCCGCCGGTCGAGAAATGGTACAAGGGCGGCCGGCACCGTGACGTGCCGCAGGGGAATCACGCCATGTTGAACCGCCGCGAATTGCTCGGCCTCGGGGTCCGGATGGCCGTCGGAACGTCCGCCGGTGCCCTGTTGGTCGCGGACGCTCTTGCAGGGACGAAGAGCGTCTACACCCCTGCGTTCGCGCTGCTGGATCGTTACGTCGAGCAGTACCTGCACGCAATGAATGCCCCGGGCCTGACCCTGTCGCTCGCCGACGCCAGCGGCGTGCAGCGGGTCACGGCCTACGGACTCGAGCAGCTCTCGCCGCCGGTTGCGCTGAATCCAGGCAAGCTGTTCCACATCGGCTCGATCACGAAGTCGTTCCTGGGCCTCTGCCTCGTGCAGCTGCAGGAGGAGGGCAAGGTCGACCTGCGCCGCCCCGTCCTCGAGTACCTGCCGACGCTGCGTCTCGACGGACTCACGCGGCCGCTGACCGCGCACGATCTGCTGACGCATTCCGCCGCATTGCCCGATGGAGAGCTGTTCCCGGCCGACCCCGCCTTCCGGTATCGATCGACGGCCGAGCCGGGCACGTTTTTCCATTACTGCAACATGGCTTTCGATGCGTTGGGCCACCTCGTCGCCAAGCTGGACGGGCGATCGCTGGCCGAGTCCTTCCGAGCGCGCATCTTCGAACCGCTCGGGATGACTTCGAGCGATCCCGCGATCATGCTCGATGGCTTCACGCGCGTGGCTGCGAGTTATCGCCCAGTCTTCAACGATCGGCCTTTCCCGCGAGACGGTGCGTTGCTCGCGAGTCCTCCGATCGAAACTTCCGCCGCGGCAGGGTGCATCGCATCCACCGCGCGCGACATGGGCGCGTACGTGACCATGTTGATCAATCGTGGAGCGACTCGCAAAGGGCGAATCGTCACGGAGGCGGGCTTCGAGCTGTTCGCAAGTCCGCACATGTCCGCGGAGCACTTCGGCCCCGGGGCGTCGTATGGCTACGGCATTGCCGTCGATCAGCTCGACGGCCATACGCGCCTGCGGCACACGGGCGGCATGGTGTCGTTTGCTTCGGCGCTCGAGGTGGATCGCGACATGGGCATCGGCGTCTTCGCGTCGATCAACGCGATGCAGGGTTTCCGGCCGCGGCCCGTTGCGGAGTATGCGCTGCGCCTGATGCGTGCCTGCCGCGAAGGCAAGCCGCTGCTGGAGACGCCGCCCAGCAAGTCGCGCTGGAGCATCGAGTCGGCGTCCGACTACGCCGGCAGGTACACGTCCGCCAGTGGTCGCGCGCTCGACGTGGTGGCCGAGGGCGACCGCGTGTACCTGGTGCATCGCGGCGTGCGTGTGCCGCTCGAGCCGTCGCCGGATTTCGAGAACGCCTTTCTCGTGCACCACGCGGATTTCGCGAGTTTCGCCCTCGTGTTCGGTCGAGCCGGCGCGGACGGGAAGGGAAGGGTCGTCGAAGCGGGCTGGGGCGACGAGTGGTTCACCACTTCGAGCTACGACGGCCCGCGCAGCTTCGATACGCCGGACGCCTGGCGCCCGTACGTGGGGTACTACCGGACCGAGGATCCGTGGCTCGGCGGCCATCGCATCTCGCTGCGGCGGGGAAGGCTGTGGCTGGACGGCGTCATTCCGCTCGAAGCGGCGCCGGACGGACGCTTCTATTGGCGCGACGAGCCGCAGAGCCCGGAATGGGTGAGGTTCTCGGACATCGTCGATACGCGAGCGATGCGGATGACGCTTTCGGGCTACGAACTCAGGCGGGTTTGACCCGGAGCATTCGAAGTGCGATTTCCGGACGTAGCGCTCGATAGCCGGTTCTAGCCCGGCTCTTCGTCCACTTTCACCCGCCGCCAGCGGGTGCTTGTCGTCACGGACGCGTCCCAACTGATAACGCGGTTGCGGCCCGCAGACTTCGCCAGCATCAGCGCCTGGTCGGCGCGCCCGATGCAGTCGGCGACTTCGGCGCCCGGATCGAGCAGCGCCAGCCCGAACGATGCCGTAATGCGCACCGCAGTGCCGCGCGGGCTCGTGATCAGCAGGTTCTGCACGAGGTTGTCACGGATGCGCGCGATCACCGTCTGGCCGATGGGCAGGTCGGCGCCCGGCAGTGAAATCAGGAATTCGTCGCCGCCGTAGCGGAACAGCTTGTCCTGCGGGCGCAGGTGGGCTTCGATGTGGTGAACGGCGCCGGCCAGCACGGCGTCGCCCACCTGGTGGCCGTGCGCGTCGTTGATCCGCTTGAGATGGTCGACGTCCATGAAGACGATGCAGCTCGGCTTGCCGCCCCGCCGGACCGCCGCGTGCAGTTCGCTCAGTTCGGGCACCATCGCAATGCGCCCGTACGCGCCGGTCAGCGGGTCGCGGTTCACGAGTTCGGCGTCGATCGACAGCCTCAGCGAGTCGACTTCCAGGCGCAGGCGCGCGCTCGTCGCAACGAGTTCCTCGAAGTCGGTGCGCACGACCGGCTGGTTGGCTTGTGCCACCCTGAGCATCTGCCCCGCCACCTGGTGCAGGCGCTCGTGTTCCGCGCCCATCCCTGCGAATGCCTTGTGTTCCCGAAGTTCGGAGGGCGCGCGCTCGTAGTACCAGCGGCCGATGCAGCAAAGGCGGTGCGCGAACGGCGCAAGGTCGTCGCGTTCGACCGGCAAGTCGCAGAAGATGGACCGCAGCAGGTTTTCATGCCACTCGGCATGCTCCTCCGTCACCTGCTTCAGCTGCTCGGCGGCTCTGCGCAACTTCGAGGGATCGATCCTGAGCATCGGTGCTCTCCGTACGCCGGCCCGGACTCGTGGGCGAGCATCCGGCGCTGGGATACGCCGCACAAGTTCAACATGCGCCACTGTGCGGCTCGTCACAGAATCCGCCCCGACCGGGCGCGGACGCCTAGAAGACGATCCCAAGCAGCTTCCTGAGAAGTTCATCCAGCGGCATCAGCGTGAGGACCAGCGGCACCATCGGCGCGAGGGTCGCCGCCCCGAGCTGCAACATCGCTTCCTTCGTAACAGGCACGATGCGCATCTCCTTCACTACCTCGAAGCTGTTGCCGAGGTCGGCGAGCGACTGGATGTCGCCGCTGCCGAGGAACGATTCGTCCGCCGGCGCCTGCCCGCGCACCCACTTGGCGTCGAACCCGCGAACGTAGCGCTGCGCGAGGTTGCCGTACTCGCGCAGTCCGGCGCGCTTGGCTTGCGCGAGCTGTCCCGAAAAGACCAGGAGCGGCCCCACGACCAGGAATACGACCCAGATCACCAGCAGCAGGATCTCGAGGCGGAAGTCCGTGAGCTTGCTGCCCATGTAGAAGATTTGGTTGGCGAGCTGGCCGGCGAGCATTGCGCCGTGTGCCATGAGCAGCGGGACGAATGCATAGGCCGTGTTCGACAGGAATCCCAGGCCGCCGACGCGGTCCGGATGCGTGGGGACGAGGTTCAGCTCGATGCGCGACACCTGCCACAGCAGCCGGGCCCAGATGAACAGGCGGAAGTACCATCGCATCAGCAGGAACTGGAAGATCGGCAGGCTCACGTACCCGTACCAGAACCCGGCGAGCGTCAGGTGCGATCCATCGGCAGCCTGTGTCGCGTACCACGTCGAGGTCTCGAGAGCCGTGTAGTGACGCCAGACGATCGTCACGCCGAGGAGGTAGACGATCGCGATCAGCACCACCTCGGCGGACACCGAGTTGCGCAACCGGTAAGCGGATGCAACTGCTGCCTCGAGGCGCGGCGTGGCGCTCTCGGGGATCAGTTCACGGTCGCGGAACGTCCTCGCCACGGTGCGCATGCGCTGGTGGACGACCAGCTCCGCGGCGACCAGCAACGGCAGCACCACGAGGAACCTGACGT
>Ga0209253_10000491_pt1 | contig 34050 bp, 31 predicted proteins | sample FrelakmetBRP12BR_FD_187145 | JGI IMG/M metagenome (GOLD analysis project Ga0209253, IMG submission 187145) | Freshwater lake sediment microbial communities from the University of Notre Dame, USA, for methane emissions studies - BRP12 BR (SPAdes)... | ecosystem: Environmental > Aquatic >... | reverse complement strand
GTATCCGGCCACTGTGGTGGGGATCCCGCCGATGGAAGACAAGTATCTGGGAGATGCGACGCAGCAGATCCTGGGACCCCTTGTCAGGCTGATCCATTCCGAGATCACGGACATGTGGGCATACTACGAGGCGGGTTTCCACAACCTGCTCGTCGTTGCCGTCGATCAGCGCTATGCCAAGGAATCGATGAAGACCGCCCTCGGATTGATGGGCATGTCGCAACTGTCCCTCACAAAATGTATCATTCTGGTCTCCGCGGGGGTGAATGTCAGGAACTTCGATGAAGTCATGAAGGAGGTCCGCGATCATTTCGACCCGCACTTCGATTTTGTCATGATCCCGAGGGTACCTCTCGATACACTTGATTTCACCAGTCATACAATGAACCTGGGGAGCAAGATGATCCTCGACGCGACTCGCAAACAGAGGCCGGCAGAGGAATCACCGCGACGGAAAGGAAGAGGCCCCGGCGAGCGTCAACGGTCGGCCATCAGCTCTCTTGACCGGCGCATCGTGGAGGTCCAGTTTGTTCACGACACGCTCCTGATTGTCAAAGTGCGGAAGGACGGCATGCGGGTGCTGAAGAAGCTCGTCCGACTTGAGGATCTTCGCGGCGTCGCCATGATCGCCGCCGTCAGCGACGATGTCGATCTCCACGACCGGGAGAACTACCTCTGGGGAATCTTCACACGTTTTGATTGCGAGCGCGACATCATCTTCACCAATCAGGAACTGATGGGCGTGAGCCCGATCTACAAAGGGGTCATGGGCATTGACGCAACCTGGAAAACCGGATATCCGAATCCGCTTTCGATGACCCCGGAGGTCGTACGGCGGGTGGAGGAGAGATGGGAGAGTTACTGGAAATGAGAAGAATTCCTGCGCATACTCAACAGACAATTTGGCCATCGTGATGGACGCATCGATCAACTTTCATGACCGGGCTCTTGAGCCCATCTGGGACAAGGTTCGAGGTGGAGAACGATTGTCACTTGAAGACGGGCTCTTGCTGTACCGGACCCATGATCTCATCGCCCTTGGCAAGATGGCCCATGCTGTGCAGCAAACCAAGAGTGGAGATGCTGTCTATTTCGTTTTGAACCAGAAGATCGAACACACCAACGTGTGCGTTCTCTCGTGTAAATTCTGCGACTTCGCGGCAAAGAAAGGCTCGTCAGGGGCGTACGAGATGACCACGGACGAGATCCTCGCCCGGCTCACACCGGAGATTCAGGAAGTGCACATCACGGGAGGCATGCCGCCCGACTGGCCGTGGGAAAGGTACGTCGATATCGTCGAGACGATTCACGAGCGGCTTCCTCATGCCGATGTCAAGGCGTTCACGGCGGTAGAGATCGATTTCTTCCACAAGAAATTCAGGATGTCGATCGAAGAGGTTCTCCGACGGCTGAAAGCTGTGGGACTGAAAACGATGCCTGGAGGGGGCGCCGAAATCTTTTCGGAACGTGTACGAAAGCTTCTCTTCAACCAGAAGATAGGCGCGAAAACCTGGCTGGAAGTTCATGCCACAGCCCACCGGCTCGGGATTCCAACCAACAGCACGATGCTTTATGGTCATGTGGAGACGCTGGAGGAACGGCTGATCCACCTGATCAGACTCCGCGAAGCACAGGACGAAACCGGGGGTTTCCTCACATTTATCCCGTTGGCGTTCCAGCCGGGTGACACCGGGATCAAACCGCGGAACCGGTTCACGTCGGCGATCGACGATCTGAAAACGATCGCCGTCTCCCGGTTGATGCTTGACAATTTCCCTCACATCAAGGCCTACTGGGTCATGTTGACCGAAGAGGTGGCTTCGGTTGCTCTGAACTTCGGCGCCGACGATATGGACGGGACGGTCGGCGGGGAGAAAATCGCGCACGATGCCGGGGCGGTCAGTCCGATGACGCTTGCGAAGGACCGGATCATCCGGATCATCACAGATGCGGGGAAGATACCGGTCGAGCGCGACGTTTTCTACAATCCCCTGCATGTCTTTGCGGACAATGTGATCGGCAAGATCCCGTACCTCAATTCGGTCCCGTTCTATGCACATTTCGAGAAACGCCGATTCAGGATTCTCCCGGTTGTCCCCCGACGGATGGGAATCCTCAGTCAGCAGGGAGAAATCGATGCTGGGCCATTCTCCCTCATGGACTATGTCCGCCAGCGGGAGCAGCTTGAGCTGATGGGTTGGTGTATCGCAACCCGCGATCAGGTAAAAAGCGTCATGCTGTTTTCCAAGGGGGGGTGGGCCGACCTGGAAGGGAAGACGATCGCGATCACTGATGACACCGCAACGTCGGTTCAGCTCCTGACGGTTCTCCTGGAGAAGAAATACGGGATCAGGGCTATCCTGCAACGCCTGCACGCGGGGGTCAACGACTATTCGGGGTTTGATGCGGTGCTCCTGATCGGCGATGAGGCCCTTCGGCGAAACAAGCTGGGAATGGACGGTTTTGAGCTGGTGTACGATCTTGCACGTGAGTGGTACGACTGGCAGAAGCTCCCGTTTGTGTTTGCCGTCTGGGCCATGAGAAAGGCACTCCCGGCCCAGAAAAAAGCCGACCTCAAGGATTCTGTGCAACGCTCTCTTGAGACCTCAGAGATGGATTTTGCCTCCGTGGCGGGCAAGCACGGTCGAAGCATTGGGCTCACTGAGGGAGAGACGCGCGAGTACCTTGAGGGGTTCAACTACCGGCTTGGAGAACGTGAAAGGGCGGCAATTGAGATCTTTGAAAAACTCTTAGCTGATCTGAGACAACTTCAGGAAAATTAAGGAGATACCGTGTCGCTTCTGGAGATTTATCGCAAGGTGAGGTCCGGAGAACGTGTAAGTCGGGCGGAGGGATTGCGCATACTTGCTGAGAGTGAACTCCTGGACCTTGCTGACCTCGCAAACGACATCCGTTTCAGGAACAATCCGGATCGGGCGATCAGCTTCGTTGTTGACACAAACCCCAACTACAGCAACATATGCAACGTCGATTGCATTTTCTGTGCGTTCTACCGGCATCCGGGCGAAGAGGGGGAGTATGCCCACACCGTTGATGAGATGATCGCGAATTTCAAAGACGCTGCCGCAAAGGGGGTGACCACTGTCCTGCTGCAGGGGGGGGTTAACCCGGCGCTGCCGTTTGAATACTACCTCGAGTTAGTCGAGAGGACTGTCCGGGATGTACCAGAGATCTATCCTCATTTCTTTTCGACGTCGGAAATCACCGGAATGTCACGGATATCGGGACTCAGCGTGCCCGTTGTCCTCCAGCGGCTCTGGGATGCCGGACTTCGCTCAATCCCCGGCGGGGGTGCGGAGATTCTCTCCGATAGGGTGAGAAAGAAGATCAGTCACCTCAAGGGACCAAGCGCAGAGTGGCTCAGCGTCATGCGGGAGGCGCACAAGATCGGGTACAAGAGCACGGCGACAATGATGTACGGCCATCTGGAGACTGACGAAGACATTGTCGAGCATCTCGAGGTTGTTCGAAGGCTTCAGGACGAATACCACGGTTTCACAGCTTTCATTCCATGGAGTTTCAAGCCTGGCAACACGCCGCTGGAGAAGATCATTCCGCACTACGCCACACCCACTCGATATCTCCAGATGATAGCCTTCTCCAGGATATACCTGGACAACATCCAGCACATCCAGGCGTCGTGGTTCTCAGAGGGGAAGAAGACCGGGCAAATTGCCCTGCACTTCGGAGCGGATGATTTTGGCGGGACACTCTTGGAGGAGAACGTCCACGCGGCGGCCAATTTCGTGAACAAGACCAATACCGACGAGTGTATCCAGCTGATTCACGAATCGGGCTTTGCTGCAGCGCAGCGGACGACGCTCTACCAGATCATGAAGGTCTATCCGATTCCTGCGGAGCTCGCAGCCTGAACCGGGTGTCCCGGCGGTGGCTTCTCGAGTTCTTCATTCCACCCAGGCTGTGATTTGTCAGACCAGTTCGAATGAGGCAACCGGCGGGATCAGGCCTTTCTCAAGCCCTTTCTGGAAGAGGAACTCCAGCCCTCTTTTCCCGTTGTCGCCCATATCGATTGTCAGCTGGCTCACATACATCTTGACGAACTTCGCACCGAGCCGGTGATCGATGCCGCGACCCCACTGCATCGCATAGGGGATTGAGGCATCCTGGTGTGCATACCCGTAGGCGATGCTTTCTTTCAAGCCGGCCGAGAGGAGGCGCGCCATCGGGAGCCCGAGGTCTTTCCGGACGACGTCGAGTCCGAGCGGGAGCGGAAGTCCGCCGGTCTTCTCCGCCCAGAATTCTCCGAAATCGAGGACCTTGTGGTATCCAAGCGACTCATAGGTGATCTGTCCTTCATGGATCAGGAGTCCGGCATCAACCGAGCCTTCGTCGACCGCCAACATGATCCGGTCGAAGGGCATGTCTGCGTGTCGGATGCCTTCCGTGAAGATCTTGAAGAGGAGCGTTGCTGTCGTCAGAGGTCCCGGCGTCCCAACGGTCTTCCCCTGGAGCTCGTCCAGGCTCCGGTACTTCCTTGAGACGATGACCGGCCCGTACCCTTCACCCATGCTTGCGCCCGTTTTCATGGTCCAGTACTTGTCCGAAACATACGGAAAGGCGTGGGCCGAAATTGCCGTGACCTCCAGTTCCGCCTTCATTGCCCGTTCATTCAATGACTGGATATCTTCCAGCAGGTGTTCGATGGTAATGCCTTCGAGCTTCACTTTTCCGCTGGCGAGTCCATAAAACATGAAGGCGTCGTCGGGGTCGGGGCTGTGACCGACCCGGATAATTCTGTCGTTCATGCTGCTTGCCGTATCGTTTGGTGGAGTGAGGGGTGAGCGATTGATGGCTGTGGACGTCATTTGATTCCTGTATAGACGGAAGCGATGCCTGCCGTCAGTCTTTCCTGGTGGGCATCGTGGAACCCGACCTTCTCGAGAATCGCAAGAAATGCTTCATCTTGGGGGAACTTCATCACGGTGTCTGGCAGATAGGTGTACGCCTCCGTATGATTGGAGACAATCCGTCCGACCAGCGGAAGGATGTTCCGGAAATAGAAGAAGTAGATCTGTTTCAGGGGAAAAGCGCGCGGCCGGGAGAATTCCAGCACGGTGATCTTCCCGAGCGGTCTCAGGACCCGGTGCATGTTCGAAAGGCCCCGTTCCAGGTGCTCAAAGTTGCGGACGCCGAAGGCGACGATCGCGGCATCAAAGCTCCCTTCGGGGAAATCGAGGTTTTCTGCATCTCCGGGCCGGAGGGTGATGAGTCCGTCGAGCCGCCGGTTGGTGATTTTCTGCCTTCCATAGCGGAGCATTTCTTCGGCTATGTCGATGCCGATGACCTCCCGGGGATGGAGCCGGAGCGATGCGATGGCAAAATCGCCCGTCCCGGTCGCGACATCGAGAATTCTCAGCGGGCTGATGTCCCGGAGATGTTCTATCGCTCTCCGTCTCCAGTACAGGTCCACTCCTCCACTGAGGAGGTGGTTGAGAAGATCGTACCGGTACGCGATGGAGTCGAACAGAGATCGGACGTACTGTTTTTGCCCCTGGGGGAGGTGAGTCATCATACGCTCGAAAAATACGAAACTTGGGGCCGAGTTCCAAGGAAGTCTCGAAACCGCTTGACTTTTTTCCACGGTCAGGTTATTATGAATTGCCTTCACCGATGAGCGGTGGGGGCTTTTTGTTTGGACATTGGAGCCGTGCATGGCAGTGCCTCGACACATCATTCCCCTGAAGCTGAAGCGCTCCCCCGATCGGTCCTACGCGATCACGGTTCAGCCCGGCCTTCTCGAGCGCCTGCCCGCGGTGATTGATCGTTTGCGGAGCGGCGGGAAAGTCTTCGTCATCACGGATTCGACCGTCAGGCGCCTTTACGGCCGTCACTTCCTCTCATCGCTTCGGGTTCCGGCGATTCTGATCGACTTTCCCCCGGGGGAAGAATCGAAGAACGCCGGAGTTGTGAACGGACTCCACACCGCTCTTCTGGAGGGAGGTGTAAAGAGGGACAGCTTGATCGTGGCGCTTGGTGGAGGGGTCGTGGGAGACGTTGCCGGGTATGTTGCAGCGACAATCCTTCGTGGCGTCCGTTGTGTGCAGGTGCCCACAACGCTTCTTGCGCAGGTGGATAGCAGCGTCGGCGGGAAAGTGGGGATCGACCATCCTCTCGGCAAGAACCTGATCGGTGCCTTTCACCAGCCGGTGGGTGTCTATATCGATCCCGGAGTGCTCCGGACTCTTCCGGCCCGGGAATTCCGGAACGGTCTGGCGGAGATCGTCAAAATCGCGGCGGCACTCGACGCCCCATTCTTCGGCATCATCGAGCGGAATGTTCGCGGGATTTCCGCCGGCGATCCGCGCATGGTCTCGCGCATCATTGCGCGGGCAGTGAGCCTCAAGGGTGCAGTCGTTGCACGGGACGAACAAGAGCGAGGCCTCCGCAAGGCTTTGAATGTCGGGCATACGATTGGGCATGCCCTCGAAGTGGCGTCGGAGTACCGCTTGCGACACGGGGAGGCAGTGTCGATCGGTATTGCGGCGGAATCGGCTATCGCGGTCCGGATGGGGTTTCTCCGTCCTGATGAATTCGAGAGAGTCACACGGCTTCTCATGCGTCTTGGACTCCCGGTTCGCATCCCCAGAGTTCGAAATGCGGCCGTATTCGTGTCAGCGCTGTCGTTGGACAAGAAATCCGGGGCGGGCGGAACACGGTTTGTTCTCCTGAACGGGATCGGCCGTTGTGTCATTGGGGTGGGGGTGCCACCGGAGCAGGTGTCCGAAGTCTGTCGGGTGACCTCATGATCATCGCGTCCATAGCGGGTCCATCGATGGACCAAGCCCTTCAACAGGTTACGGCGGTCTCGCGCCACGCCGACATCATGGAATTCCGGCTGGACATGATCGCGAAGGCGGAGATTGGAAGGCTTCTTCGTTCAACGCGGAAGCCGAAGATCGCAACGTGCAGACCGGTATGGGAAGGCGGGGGCTTCGCGGGAAGAGAAGCGGACCGGATTGAAATACTCGAAGCGGCGTCGCTCCTCGGGGCGGACTACGTGGACATCGAATATGACGCGGGTGAAGCAATCATCCGCAGCTTCATGCGTCGGCGCCGGGAGACGCGGGTGATCGTGTCGAAGCACCTCTTTTCCCGGGTACCGTTTCGAGTCCAGACTGTGTACCGGCAGTTGCATGCTACCGGTGCAGACGTCATCAAGTTTGCGTATCGTGCAGAAGATGCCGCCGACATCGTCCCGGCGGTCGATTTCCTCGCGCTGGCCCGGAGTGATCATCGCAAGGCGGTAGCCATTGCGATGGACGAGCCGGGCGAAGCGAGCAGGATCCTGTATCGCCGCTTCGGCGGGTGGGCCACGTATGCCTCCAGCGGGACGGGGGAGAGCGCGGCGCCGGGACAAGTGCCGGCCTGGCAACTCAGGTCGCTCTACCGCGCTCATGCCCTGACCTCCAGGACGCGGGTCTTTGGCGTGATCGGAAATCCGGTAAGGCAGAGCAGAGGGATCTATGTCCATAATGCCGTCTTTCAGAAGAACGGGATCAATGCCGTCTACTGCAGGTTTGCCGTAGCGGACCTGGGACGGTTCATGCGGACTGTCATGCCGTTGCTGGGGGGTTGCAGCGTGACACTTCCGCACAAAGAGAGAATTGTTCGGTATCTCGATTCTGTTGATTCCACGGCGCGTGCGATCGGAGCAGTGAACACGATCTTCCGGAGGGCCGGGAAGCTGACGGGCACGAACACCGATGCCGCCGCCGCTCTGGACGCGATTGAGGAGGTCACAGACGTCCGCGGAAAGCGTCTGCTGATCATCGGGGCGGGAGGAGCCTCCCGCGCCATTGCTTATGAGGCATTGATAAGAGGCGCCCGGGTGCTGATTGCCAACCGAACCGAAGCGCGTTCGCGTCGTCTCGCTGAGCAACTCGGCGCTGTCCATGTCAAGATGACCGATGTCGCACGGGTCCCCTTCGACATTCTGGTCAACGCAACGTCGGTCGGGATGTATCCAGCCGTATCCGAGATACCCGTTCCTGAGGCGATCCTCGCCGGCAAGGTGGTCTTTGACGTCGTGTACAACCCCCCTCTGACGCGGTTGCTCCGGGCAGCGAAAGAAGCAGGCGGACGGATTGTCCCGGGAACGGCAATGTATATCAATCAGGCCGCGCGGCAGTCTCGGTTGTTCACGCGAAAAGAGCCGGATCTTCGGTTGATGCGGCGTGTTTTCCATCGCCAGGGGTAATTGCATGGTACGTCATATCGTTATGTGGAAATTCCTCGAGCAGGCCGAGGGAGCCGACCGGAAGACAAACCTTGAAAAGTCACGGGAGATTCTTCGATCCTTGCAAAACGTCATTCCCGAGATCATGGAAATCGAGGTTGGCATTGTGGCCCCGACCTCTGATCAGTCGTATCATCTGGTACTGAATTCTCTTTTCAGCAGCTACGAAGCCCTGGCCGCTTACCAGAAGCATCCAGCTCATATGCATGTTGTAGGGTTCCTGAGAAGAGTACAGTCCGCGAAAGCGGTTGCGGACTTCGAGGTATAGCGCATGGTGAAAGAGATCGCGACGAGAGGCCCCTTGCGCGGACGTTTCCGCGCCCCCGGGTCCAAGAGCATCACAAACCGGGCTCTGGTGTGCGCCTCGCTCGCGCACGGCCGGTCGGTCCTTGAGAATGCCTCCGACAGCGATGACACAGGCCTTTTCGCAAACGGTCTGAACCTGCTCGGCGTGCTGGTGCGGAAGTCGGGGTCAGACCTCGTTGTTGATGGGAGCGGCGGGGGGTTGTACGCACCGAAATTTCCGATCCCCGTGGGGAATGCCGGGACGACACTTCGCTTTCTCCTTTCGCTCGCGGCACTGGCGCGGGGAACCGTCGTATGCGAAGGGTCGGACCGGATGGGGGAACGTCCCATCGAGGGTTTGCTGGAGCCCTTGCGGTCGCTGGGAATCGATGCCGTTCGCTTGGCCGGCCATGCGCGGTATGAGATTGTCGGAGGCACTCTTCGAGGGGGCGACGTGACAGTCCGGGGCGACAAGAGCTCGCAGTTCCTCTCGTCGCTTCTGATGGTTCTCCCCTATGCGCGCGGAGATGTCCGCCTGTTCGTCGAGGGGGAATTGATTTCTGCATCCTACGTCCGGATGACCCTTGACGTTATGAGGAGTTTTGGCGTGCTGCCCAAAGTGGACGGTTCGCTTCGTCAGTTTCACTTCATTGCCGGCAGCCGATATGTCCCATGCCAATTCAGGGTGGAATCTGACGCCTCGGGTGCATCGTATGGGCTTGCCGCCGCGGCAATCGCGGGGGGGGAAGCGGTCGTGGAGGGCTTGAAGCTGGAGTCCATCCAGGGCGACGCCGGTTTCGGGGAGATCTTGCGTCAGATGGGCTGTACTGTCGTCCAGGAGGCCGGCGGTGTGAGGATCCATCGGGGGGGTGACCTGCGGGGGATTGAAGCAGACATGAATATGATGCCGGACGTCGTGCCGACGATGGCAGTCACAGCCCTCTTTGCTTCGGGTCGGACCTCGATCAGGAATGTGGCTCACCTCCGTTATAAGGAATCCGATCGCCTCACTGCGCTCGGAGATGAGCTCCGTAAACTTGGCGCCAACATAGTAATCTATGATGATGGCTTGGAGGTCTATCCGGGCCCTCTGCACGGCGCGCTGTTGGAAACTCATGACGATCACAGGTTGGCGATGGCCTTTGCCCTTGCTGGCCTGAGAGTGCCGGGCGTTCGGATCGAGAATCCTGATTGCGTGAAGAAATCATTCCCCCAATTCTGGAACGAATTCGAGAGACTCTAGATGGCAGGAAACCAGTACGGCAATCATTTTCGTGTAACCACGTTCGGCGAGAGTCACGGTCGCGCCATCGGCGTCGTGCTTGACGGGGTACGCCCGGGGCTCCCCATCGATGTTGAGTTCATTCAGAAAGAGCTCGACCGGCGCCGCCCCGGCCAGAGTTCCGTGACGACACCCCGCAAGGAAGCAGATCGGGTGGAGATTCTCAGCGGCGTCTTTGAGGGAAAGACGACAGGGACACCCATCGCCATGATCATCTGGAACACGGACCAACAGCCGAAGGCCTACGAGAAGATCAAAGACATGTTCCGCCCGGGGCATGCGGGATACGCCTACCTGGCAAAGTACGGGGTGACCGACTACAGGGGTGGTGGTCGCTCTTCGGGTCGTGAGACCGCGGCGCGCGTGGCGGCCGGGGCAGTGGCGAAGTCCCTCCTTGAGCGGCAGGGGATCCTGATCGTCGCCTATACAAAAGAGGTGGCCGGAATTCAAACTCAACGCATCGATTTTTCGGAGATCGAAAGGAACCCGCTTCGCTGCCCGGACCCCGATGCGGCCAGGGAGATGGAGAAGGCTGTTCTCCGAGCCCGGGATGACGGGGATTCCGTCGGGGGGATTGTGGAGATCGTGGTGAGGAACGTACCGCCGGGGCTGGGTGAGCCCGTGTTCGACAAGCTCGAGGCCGACCTTGGAAAGGCGCTCATGTCTATCGGTGCCATCAAGGGTTTTGAAGTTGGGAACGGTTTCGCCGCCGCGCGCCTTCGCGGGAGCGAAAACAACGACGCCATGTACGTCGATGAAGCATCGGGACGCGTGCGGACGCGGACGAACAACGCCGGCGGCATTGCGGGAGGGATATCGAACGGCGAGGAGATCGTCATCCGGATCGCCGTCAAGCCACCTTCTTCCATCAGGAAAGAGCAGGAGACCGTCACGACGGACGGAAAACCCGCCAGAATTTCCGTTGAGGGACGCCATGATCCCTGTATCTGTCCACGGGTCGTACCGGTAGCCGAATCGATGGTCGCTATGACTGTCCTTGATCACCTGACACGTCAGACGTTGCTCCGTCGCGAGTCGAGACTCAAGGGCTTGCGCAATTCCATCGACCTGCTCGATCACAACATCGTCCTGCTGCTTGCGGAGAGGCAGGGACTTGTTCGTCAGATCGGGGCTCTGAAGCGTCGCAGGGGTCGCAAGATTCTGGACAAGACCCGGGAGAAGCAGATTCTGCGGAAGCAGCTGGCCGTGGCGGCGGAACTCGATCTCGACAAGCGTTTCACTGCCGCGCTGTTCCGGGCCATCTTTCAGCTCGCCCGGTCCACCCAGCGGAAGGGTGTGTCGTGACCATCGGGCTGATCGGATACGGAAGATTTGGCCGATTCGCGGCGCACCACCTTGTGAGGCACGTGAAGGTTCTCGTCCATGACCCGGCGGTGCAGCGCAGGCCGGCCGGGGAAAGGGGGATTGTGTTCGGGTCGCTTTCAGAAGCCGCTTCGCAAACGGTCGTGCTCCTCGCTCTTCCGGTATCGGAGATGAAAGCCGTTTTGCGTCGGATCAGAGAGATCGTGCGGCCGGGGTCTCTCGTCGTTGATCTCTGCGCGGTGAAGGAACAGCCGGTGCGATGGATGAAGGAGATGCTCCCGGCGGGCGTCCGCATTCTGGGGACGCATCCCCTTTTCGGGCCCGACAGCGCCTCACGGACGATACGCGGGCACCACATTGTGCTCTGTCCCGTCCGGATCAGCAGGCAGGAGCTCGACGCGGTACGGAAGAGGCTCCTGCGGGCAGGGTTAGTTTCCCTTGTGATGACCGCGCGCAGGCACGACAGAATGATGGCGGAAACGATTCTGCTCACCCAATTTATGGGGAGGGTGGTTTTGCGCGCTTCGCTGCGGCGCTGGCCCGCGTTCACGGACAATTACCGCAATCTGCTCAGCCTCGTTGATGTGGCGCGACATGATACGCGGCAGCTCTTTGCGGACATGGTTCGCTTCACACGTCATGGCAAAGTGGTCATCCGTTGCGTCGGGAGAGCGGTCCAGGACGAGCTCACCGCCCTGAAACGCGGTGACGATTGATTCTCTCGGTTTTTTTGGGCTAATTCCTCCCAGACATTTTCCGGACGAGCAACCAGGATCGCTGAATGATAGAACTTCGCAGCATCACCAAGCACTTCGGCACGTTTGCCGCAGTGGACAACGTCAGTCTGAAGATAGAGAAGGGGGAATTCTTCGGCTTTCTCGGGCCGAACGGTGCCGGAAAGACCACCACGATCAAAATGATGACGGGATTGTACCGTCCGACCTCCGGCTCCTGTATCATTAACGGGTTCGATGTCCAGCAAGCTCCACTGCGGGCCAAGCGCAGCTTCGGCTACGTGCCGGACCAGCCCTACCTGTACGAGAAGCTCACCGGGAGGGAGTTTCTCTACTTTATCGGGGGGCTCTTCGACCTCGACCTGGACCTTCTTGATGAAAAGATCGAACAGTGCTCTGAGACGTTCGATCTGGGGAAGTTCATCGACAAGCGGGCCGACGAATATTCTCAGGGGATGCGGCAGCGAATCGTCCTCTCTTCTGCGCTTCTTCATGATCCGAAGGTCCTGGTGATTGACGAACCCTTGATAGGTCTTGATCCGCGCAGCGCGCGTCTGGTCAAAGACACGTTGAAACGCATGACGCAGGAAGGGATGACGATTTTCATGTCCACGCACCTTCTCGAAATCGTCGAAGAGCTCTGCGACCGGATTGCGATCATCAAGGAGGGGCGGATCATTCACGAGCAGGCCCAGAGCGCATCCCATTCGTTCGACGGCCAGCTGGAGTCGATTTTCCTGGAATTGACAAAGTAGGCCGGCGGCGCGATGCGTGAGCTCCTTCTTGTCCTGAACGTGAAGGCGAACGTCCTTCTGAAGAGTCTGCTCGACTTCAGACCGCAGTCGCTCATCAAGAACTTCTCTTCCTTCCTGATCTTTGGCGGTGTGGCGCTCGGCGTCTTCTTTCTCGCCCGCGAATCCACAAACTACCTGATCCATCAAGCACACATCGGTCAGTTCCTCTATCACCGTTTCCTGTCGATGCTGCTGTACGTCTTCTTTGTGACCGTCAATCTCGGGAATTTGATCGTCTGCTATGCGTCGCTCTACAAGTCCGACGAAGTGACGTTCATGATGGGCCTCCCGATTTCGCACGAGAAGATTTTTCTGCTGAGATTTGTTGACAACTTCTTCTACAGCTCGAGCACTCTGGTTCTGCTCGGGGTTTCCTGGCTTCTCGGCTACGGCTCGTGTTACGATATGCCGTGGTACTTCTATTTCACGGCGGTGTTCCTGGTCTTCCTTCCGTTCATGCTCATCGCCGCCATCCTTGCCGTGCTGGTGCTGATGGGGCTGATGAAACTGGCGTCGCGGACGGGCGTGCGCCCGCTCATTTCCGGCGTGATCGTGGTCTACCTGGCATCGGTCTTTGTCTATTTCCGGCTGACGAATCCGGTGAAGCTCGTGCAGGACGTGATGAAGTACTATCCCGACGTGAACCGGTATTTCGGGTATCTGGATGCCCCTTCGTCGAAGGCTCTTCCCAATCATTGGGTATCCGAGTTTCTCTACTGGTCGGTCATCGGTGATCCGGCCCGGGCGTTGCCCTGGTTTTTCCTTCTCCTGCTGGTAGCGGCCGGCCTGATGGTTCTCGCCGCGATTCTGGCAAAGTCCATGTACTACAGCAGCTGGCTCGCGGCATCCGATGCGCGAGCCGTGCGCGGCCCCAGGACGCGGACGCTCCGTCTTCGGTTCATGGAATTCGGGACGCGAATCTTTCCGCCGAAATTGGACGCTTTCCTCAAAAGGGATTTTTGGGTTTTCTTCCGTGATCCGGGCCAGTGGCTGCACCTGCTGCTCCTTCTCGTCCTGCTGCTGATCTTCGTCATCTCCCTGGGGTCCCTGGAGTTGAAGACAGGACAGCCGATGCTCCAAGTGACGTCGTTTCTCGTTGTCTTCCTGTTCGACGGATTCCTTCTCGCCTCAGTGCTGCTCCGTTTCGTTTTTCCGGCTGTGAGCCTGGAGAGCGAATCGTTCTGGTGTGTTCGAGCTTCGCCCGTCTCCCTGACCCGGCTCTATTTTTACAAACTCGGTTCTTCGCTGTTCCTGGTCCTTCTCCTTGCAGAAGTGCTCGCTATCGCCTCGACGACGCTTCTGGGCAACAATCGGGTGCTCGTGTGGGTCTCGGCCTGTGCCATGGCTCTTGTGGGTCTGGCGCTGACGGGGCTCAACCTCGGGGCGGGAGCGTACTTTGCCGCCTTCAAGGAGCGAAACCCGATCCGTGTCGCCTCGTCCCAGGGGGCTTCGCTGACGTTTCTCGGGAGCATGTTCTACCTCTCATTCGTTGCGGTGCTTCTTCTCATACCGCTGAAACGGTTTCTTGACTACGCAATCGTCCGCGGACAGGTGATGACCGAATCGTTATATCTTCCGCTGGGGGTGATTGCACTGCTCTCGCTTCTCGTCTTCGGCCTGTCGACCGGGGTCGGACTCCGCGCGATCCGCCGTGATTATTGAACGGTTTCTTTGAGACAGAATGCCATGAACCAACTCACGCGCCTTTCGATGATCCTTCTGCTGCTGGGGATGTGCGGTCCTCTCCCCGTCGCAGCCCAGCAGCGCATCGAGTACTCAGCCAACGCGGATCAGCTCTTCAGAGAGGGTGTTGCCCGTTACTCCAGCCGGCAGTTTCGTGAGGCGTCGGACCTGTTCGACAGGGTACTCCGGGAATATCCGTCCAGTCACCGTGTGACCGCGGCTTCGGTTATGAAAGGGAAGGCGCTGTACGAAGTGGGGGAAAACCTGGAGTCCGCGAAAACCCTGAAAGCATTCCTCACGGCATTTCCCACCAGCAGTTACGTTGCTGATGCGCGGCTCACACTCGGCCTGGTCTACGACCGGATCGGGCGGTACAAAGAAGCCACGGACGAGTATCTCGGTGCCTGGCGGCAGGTTCCCCAGCCGCCGCCCGCCAAGCTGATGAAGGAGATCCTTCGTGCGCTGGATTCGGTGATCGACCGCTCAATGACCGTGGCCACGGTCGAGCGGCTCGTGGCTGAGAGCGCAACCCGACAGGAGCGCGCATATCTCTGGTTGAAGATCGCGGAGAAGGAGGTCGAGCGGGAAAACCTGATGGGTGCAGCCTTTGCGGTGGATACGCTGCTGCAACGGTACGGCGGAGGAGCATTCACCGAACGACTGGATATGGTGAGGGCGAGGTTGTCCGGGAGCAGCAACATCAAGCTCGCGGCCCTGCTTCCCCTGATGCGCAAAAGCGAGCGCTCCGGTGCGAAAGAGCTCGCCAATGACGTACATGACGGCATCGTCTATGCCGTCGAACAATATGCGAAGGATCCCACTGCCCGGATCAAGGTTGCACTGGAGACCCGCGACACGGAGAGGGATCAACGGGTCGCAGTGCAGCTTGTGCGCGAGCTTGCTGCGGACAATGCGGTCATCGGCCTGATCGGCCCCATCTTCTCGACAACTGCGAGTGCCGCAGCCATCCCTGCCCAGACGTCCGGTGTGCCCCTGATCACTCCCACCGCGAACGGGAACGGGATCGCGGCTGCGGGCCAGTTCATCTTCCAGGCGAACCCGGACTACGAGACGCGGGGACGTGCTATGGCGCGCTACGCTGTCGGAACGCTCGGTCTTAAGGTGCTGGCGACACTTGCGCCGAGCGACGCATACGGGAAGTACCTCGCAGAAAGCTTCATCAGGGAAGCGATTCGTCTCGGGGCGAGAGTGATCACCCAGCAGTGGTACCAGAAAGGTGCTTCGGATCTGAAAACTCAGTTTGCCGCGATGCGGCGCGACGGCATGACTGAGCAGGCCGAGGCGATGATCTCGTTTGCAGGAAAGATGAAGCCGACGGATATCATGAAGTTCGCCGAACTGGGTGTTCCGAGCAAACGTCTCGACTCCCTGATGTCGCATGGGGTAGTGATCCGCGCGACCGCTCTTCTGGGACCCGACGCCCGCGCAATCCTCGATTCTCTAGGGATGCGTCCGTTCTTCGATCTGACAAAAGTGGACAGTCTGGAATACCCCGTCAACGCGATTCAGGCCGTCTACATCCCGATCAGCGAGTCGGCGGAAATCGGCGTTGTCTCCTCCCAACTCGTCTACTATAATCTCGCGACCCAGCTGCTGGGATCGGGCGAATGGAATGATCTTGATGAGCTTCACGATCACCAGCGCTACTGCACCGGAGTGATCTTCGAACTGGATTCCTATCCCGAGGTCACCAGCACGGCGTACCGGGAATTCTCCGCAGGATTTGCCGCACGGTTCAAGAAGAATCCCACAAAGAGCACGCTCTACGGTTACGATACCGCACAACTTGTGCTCCAGCTGATCAAGGGGGGAGCCACGAGCCGGACTGCGCTCATGAAGTCGCTCGGCGCAATTCGCGAGTACCGGGGCTTGCATTCAAGGATCGGGTTCTCCGCCGCGAGAGTCAATCAGTGGCTTCCGATCGTGAAGTTCAGCGGCGACACCATTGAACGAATTGATGAAATGCTGGTCGAATGAAGGCATCGATGTCAGCCTACGTGCAAGGAATTGCAGGGGAACCCCCGGCACCGCGCTACAGGATGAAAGATCTTCCCGCGGACGACCGTCCGCGGGAGAAGCTTCTGCGTCTCGGGGCGCCCGCGCTCTCGGATGCTGAGCTGCTTGCGATCCTGGTGCGCACGGGCACGGGGAGACGGAGTGCGCTCGAGGTAGCGCGCGACGTTCTGAACACCGGAAAGACCCTCCGTGGCATATCCGGCAAGAGCCCGTCGGAGCTGATGAGGCTTCAGGGAATCGGGGAGGTGAAGGCGGTTGAGCTCTCAGCGGCGTTTGAACTGGGGCGCCGGGTTCAGGGAAGCACGGAAGAGGAGAGGGTGGTCGTGAAGTCCCCTCAGGACGTCGTTCGGCTGATGCTGCCAAGGATGCGCGACCTCTCCCAGGAGGTGTTTTGCGTGGTCGTGCTGGACGCGAAGAACGGCGTGCGCGACGTTCTGGAGCTTTCGCGGGGCACGCTCAACGCGAGTTTGGTGCACCCGCGGGAGGTGTTTAAGGCGGCGATCGATCACCGGGCTGCTTCCATTGTTGTTGTGCACAACCATCCGAGCGGGAATGCCGAACCGAGCCAAGAGGACGCGGATATTACCGCCCAGCTGGCCGATGCGGGAAAAATCCTCGGGATCCCGCTACACGATCATCTCATACTGGCTGGGGACGGGTACACCAGCTTTGCTGAACGCGGGCTCCTCTGAATGAGTCCACAGATCACCTTTGGGCATTTCCTCGACCGGTGGAAGAGAGCGTGGAACCTCGCAATACTCGACGCGTTCGGATCAGGAACGAACGCGAAAACAAAAATTAGTGATTGACATTCGCAGGTTTTTTTATTATACTGGGGCAACTTCCAACCGATCCGCCGAAGAAAAACCCGAACACTTACCACCTATCAGGAGGGGTACATAATGAACAAACTCAACAGGACAGTCACCGCATTGGGTGTGGCTCTCCTTTTCACAACCTCCATCATGCTCGTCGGATGCTCCTCCAAGCCCGACGAAGCGCAGATGAAGCAGCTCGCCGATCTGAAGTCTGAGGTCGATGCGCTGCAGAAGGAGATCACATCAAAGGAGGGTGAGAAGGCGGCGTTTGAGAAAGAGGTAGCAGAAAAGACTGCAAAACTGAAGAAAGTTGCCGACGATATGGCAGTTGTCAAGCAGCGGCTTGCAAACAAATAAGCATGAAAACAGCAAAGGAGCTTTTGACTATGAAATTCCACTGGTCAGTAACCCTCATGCTTGCTGCCCTGCTTGTGTTCTCTTTTGGCCTTGCTACGGCTCAGGAGATGAACAAGGAACAGTGGCAACAAGAGGTCGACAAGTATACTCAGCAGCGCAATGAGCTGAGTGACAAGATCAAGTCGCTCAATAGCTCGATCGAGTCCATGAAATCGCAGTCGGGGAAGCTCGACGGCGACTACACCAAGGCGATGGATGAGCTTTACGGTCTCGTCGGATCCGATGCCACCAAGGCCGGGGAATTCCGCAAGCAGGTCGAGTACTCGGAAAACGCCGCCAACGATCTGATGCGGCTTTCCGATGCCGATCTGATCGCCCGGGAAACCGAAGTCAACGATCTCGAGAACAAGGTGCGCGGACTCTGGTCCGACAAGCTGTCGCTGGTTCCGGAGTTCTGGGACCGTCTGACCGCTGTCAACGAGAAGATCGCGAGCCTCAAGACCACCCTTGCGAACCAGATCAAGACATACACGGTTGGAACCTGGCAGCGCGATCGTGATTGCCTCTGGAACATCTCCAAGAAGAAGGACATTTACGACAATGCGTGGCTCTGGCCGAAAATCTGGCAGGGAAACCGCGATCAGATCAAAGATCCGGACGTGATCAAGACGGGGTGGAAGCTGAAGATCCCCAAGGGCAACGAGTTGAGTGCAGAAGAGAAGACCGCGGCAAAGAAATACTACAGCAAGAAGGCGGTGGTGGTCGGTCAGTAGTGCTGAAGGAACGACACTGAAGCTGCGAACGATCCTGAGACCCCCTTTCCTGCCACGCGCAGGGGAGGGGGTTTTGTGTTTTGAACCGGGAGAGGAGAGGCGTTGACGGAAAGGAAACTGAAACTTGAGGCGGTAGACGTTCTGGGTCTTCTCGGCATCAACGACTGCAATCTGCACATCATCGAGAAGCGGTTTGAATCCAGCGTCGTTGTCCGTGGGGACACCATCAGCATCCGCGGGGAGTCCCACGAAGTGGATCAGATCGAGAAGGTTTTCAAGGAATTGATCTACATTCTCACCAAGAACGGCAACCTGACCACCAACGACGTCGACACGGTTGTGGATCTCGTTACGGCGAACGGGGAACCCGGCATCCCGAAGACCATTGCGTCGTCCATGAGCAGGGATGAACTCGATGCGGTGATCCTCTTCACGAAGAATCAGATTATCCGGGCGAAGACGACGGGGCAGCGCCTGTACGTTCGAGAGGTGAAAAAGAACGACATTGTGTTCGCGGTGGGGCCTGCCGGAACCGGAAAGACGTATCTCGCGGTGGCCCTTGCGGTGGCGAGTCTCAAGAACAGCGAAATCACGAAGATTGTTCTGACTCGTCCTGCGGTGGAAGCCGGCGAGAGTTTGGGATTTTTGCCGGGCGATCTGAAGGAAAAGGTCGATCCATATCTCCGTCCGCTCTACGACGCCCTGGACGACATGCTGCCTGCGGAAAAACTCCGGGGGTATCTGGAGAAACGGGTTATTGAAATCGCACCTCTCGCTTACATGCGCGGCCGTACGCTGAACAACGCGTTCGTGATACTCGACGAGGCCCAGAACGCCTCCGCGATGCAGATGAAAATGTTCCTCACGCGCCTCGGGCCGAATTCCCGGGCGATCATCACCGGCGACGTCACACAGATCGATTTGCCGGTCCGGGCAAACTCCGGCCTCGTGCAGATCCAGGAAGTGCTGAAAGGCGTGGGGGGGATTTCATTCGTGTACCTCGATCGAAACGATGTCGTCCGGCACAGGCTCGTGAAGGAAATCATCGACGCCTACGACAAGTACCACAACGGAACCTCGCAGATCGCACCGGCGACAGCCGAGGAGAGCCAGACCTCACGGCCGGGGGAAGACCCCCCGTCCATGTAGCACAAGGAAACGCTAGACCTTTTTTCGGGCGCGCTTCCTCTTCCGTTTCGCTTCGTTCCAGAGTGCATCCATTTCTTCGAGAGAACTCTCGTGGACGTCCTTTCCGCGACGACCGAGCTCTTTTTCGATGTACCGGAACCGGGAGATGAATTTCTCCGTCGTCCCCCGCAACGCGTTTTCCGGGTTGACGCGAAGAAAACGGGCGTAGTTAACCAGAGCGAAAAGGAGATCGCCGAATTCCTCCTCACGGTTTCTTGCATTCCCCTTTCGCAGGGCATCCCGGAGCTCCCCGAGCTCTTCCCGGATCTTTTTCCAGACATCTTCCGCCTTCTCCCAGTCAAAACCCACTTTCGCGGCCCGCTGCTGGACGCGATACGCCCGTTGCAGTGAGGGCATGTGCCGGGGGACTCCTTCGAGCAAGGAGGACCGTCCTTCGTCCATTTTCAACTTCTCCCAATTGCGCCTGACCTCGTCGGCATCGGAGACGCGTGTTGTTCCGAAGACATGGGGGTGTCTCCGCACCAACTTCGCGTTGATGCCCTCGAACACCTCACGAAGCGTGAATTCCCCTGACCCTTCGGCGATAGTCCCGTGAAGGACGACATGGAGCATGAGGTCACCCAGTTCGTTGCGTAGTCCCTGAATATCGCTGTTGTCGAGCGACTCCAAGACCTCGTAAGTCTCCTCAAGAAGGCTTTCCCGCAGCGAGCGGTGCGTTTGCTGCCTGTCCCATGGGCAGTCCTTCCTCAGTCGCCGGATAATACTGACGAACTTCCGGAACTCATGAACCGGGATAGCTGGGTATCTTGGGGGCATGGGATATCGTTCCTCCGTTTTGACGAAAGGTCAAACGTAGAGATTCCGGTTGTTACATGCAAGGTTGGCCTCAGGCGTGGATTCTCTAGCTCCGATTCTTTATATTGTCAAGAATTTGTTCCCGATGAGGCCGGATATGACACGCAAACCCGCATATGGTATTCTCTTCCTCGCCCTTCTGGCGGGGGCCTATTTCCTCTTCCGGAACAGGCCCGAAGAAGCTTCGATGCTTCTGCTGAACGGGATCGTCTACACGGCGAACGAGGGACAACCCCGCGCGGAGGCTATCGCCATCCTCGGAGACCGGATCGTCGGGATAGGAACAACAAGGGAGATCGAATCCCTGTTCCGAGCACCGAATGTGATCGACCTGAAGGGAAAGACCGTACTTCCCGGCCTGGTCGATGCGCATCTTCACGTCGAGGAGACCGGGATCTCGCTGATGAATGTGGATTTGACGGGAAGGAATTCCATCAAGGAAATCCAGGGTCTTATCGCGGCAGCGGCCGGGAAGAACAGTGCGGGCGGATGGGTCCGCGGGTGGGGATGGGATCAGAACCGGTGGGAGAAAAAAAGCATGCCCCGGCATGAGGATCTGGATGCAGTCTCCGGCGCCACACCGGTCTATCTTGTGAGGATCGATGGCCATGCCGTATGGGTAAATGCAAAAGTCATGGAAATCGCCGGGATAACGAAGATGACGCGGGACCCGGAGGGGGGGAAGATCATCCGCGATGGAGGGGGAAACCCGACCGGCGTCTTCATTGACAACGCCATTCAGTCTCTGGCAGCTGTCCTGCCTTCTCCTTCGGAGTCCGAGCGGACCGAAGCTATTCGACGGGCGATGGCTCTTTTCGTCAAGGACGGACTGACCGAAGTCCACGACATGGGGGCGGACCTGGGGACCATTGCCATTTACAAGAAGCTCGCAGAGGAGGGGCAGCTGCCGCTGAGAATCTATGTCGTTTTGGACGGTGGAAACAGGGACGCTGTCGAACAATACCTGAAAACAGGTGCCGAAGTGGATCTTTATGGAGGACGCCTGACCGTCAGATCCATCAAACTCTATGCTGACGGAGCACTGGGTTCACGGGGTGCGGCCCTCCTCGAGCCTTACGGTGACGATCCGGGGAACAGGGGGTTGACCCTGATTTCCTCTGGAGACCTTCGGGATGCGGCAGACAGAGCTTTGAGCCATGGTTTTCAACTTTGCGTGCATTCCATCGGGGATCGGGCCAACACTATGGTACTAGATGCTTTCGATAGCGTCTATAAAATGAAGCATATGAACGGATTGGAGAAACGGTTTAGAGTAGAACATGCACAGATAATTCGCCCATCGGACATTGTCCGCTTCAAGCAGGTAGGAGTGATACCTTCGATGCAACCAGTTCACTGCACATCGGATATGCCGTGGGCTGAGGAACGAGTCGGCCCAGTTCGGATCGCTGGGGCTTATGCGTGGAGGTCGCTCATTGACGCAGGGAGCATTATCCCCGGAGGATCGGATTCTCCGGTGGAAGATGCCAACCCGCTCAGGGGTTTCTACGCTGCCGTAAGCCGCCAGGACCTTGCAGGAAAGCCCGATTCCGGCTGGTATCCTCGGGAGAGGATGACCCGTTCGGAGGCTTTGAAATCCTTCACGGTTTGGGGAGCCCACGCCGCTTTTCAGGAGGGGGTGAAGGGATCTGTGGAGAAAGGGAAATGGGCGGATCTCACGGTTATTTCGGAGGACATCATGAATTGTGAACTTCGTAAAATCCCGGATATCCGTGTAGAGATGACAGTAGTAGGCGGTCAGGTTGTTCGTCTCTCTGGCGAGGAGGCTCGGAAGCCATAGGAATGGGCGAGCTCCAGGAGCAATACGACCGAAAGAACTACAGGCTGAATCTCGCTGAAGGGGTTCTGTACATTTCGTCTGCGGCGTTCATCTCCGTGCAGATCGTTCTTCCTGCCCTCATCGAGCGACTCGGAGGGGGAAACGTCATCGTCGGGATCCTTCCGGTGGTCGTGTATGTCGGTCTTTTCCTTCCGCAGGTGTTCGCTGCGCGGTATGTCGAAACGCTACTTTGGAAGAAGGGATGGACGCTCAGGTACGGCTTCTTGCAGCGGATGATGACTCTTTTGATCGCTCTGGCCGTTCTTTTCTTTGGTTCTTCCTGGCCGACTGCGGCGCTAGTTCTTTTTCTGGTATTCTTTTCGTTGCACTATGTGTTCGCCGGCATAGGGACGCCGGCGTGGTTTGACCTCTTCACAAGAATCACGCCGTTGAGGAAGCGTGGACGGTTGGCCGGATTCAGGAGTTCTCTCGGCGGGGTCTCCGCCTTTCTCTGCGGATTGGTGCTGACGTGGCTGCTGGCAACATTTGATTTCCCGCTGAACTACGCGCTGGGATTCTTCATCGCCTTCGGCCTTCAGATGTCCTCTCTCCTTGTTCAGATGAGCATGGTGGAGGTCGAGCCGTCCCGCGCGATGGATCGTCGGCCGGTTTTCACGTATCTCCAGCGGCTGCCGGAGGTGTTCCGGTCAAACGGGGACTTCAGGCAATTCATCATCTCCTCGGCGTTTCTGATAGTGGCGAACATGCCGATAGGCTTCTTCACGGTGTATGCTTTGAAGAATTTCTCGGCCGACGAGGCCATGGTCGGGCAGTTCACCCTGAGCATGCTGTTGACGCAGGCGGTCAGCGCGTTGATCAGCGGGTTCATTGTGGACCGGTACGGAAACAAGCGCGCGTTGATCATCGCCGCATGCGGGATGCTCGGGGCGACCCTCTGGGCACTTGCCGCACCGACGCTTGGGTGGTTCAGACTTGTGTACATGTTCCTGGGGGTGAACGTGGGAACCGAGTTGATGGCCCGGTACAACATATCCGCGGAGTACGGCCCGGCAGAACAACGTCCGAGATATGTTGCGCTGATGAACACCGTGCTCGCGCCCGTTTATTTCTCCGCGATGGCAGGAGGGATTATCAGCAACGCGTTCGGGTACCAGACGCTGTTCGTGGTCTCGGCGGCCTTTTCCCTCGTCGGGCTCTTCTTGTTGGTCACTCGTGTTCGTGATCCCAGGCAATCTGCTGTTGTCCGCTGAGGGGTGTTCTTCATTGCATTTCAGTTGAGTCGCCTTTATATTCACCCCTATGCAACCATCAGAGACGGCGCGTGACCCAAGCGGTCGGCCGAGACCGGCAGTCGAGGGCCGCGACATGTTGCAGCAATGGACCGTCCTTTCGCTTCTCGAATGGGGGACCGCATATCTTGCCGAGCGTGGCTTCGGTGAGCCCCGGCTGCATGTCGAGCTGTTGCTTGCGGCGGTTCTGAGGATCGGACGTCTCGATCTCTACCTGCAATTTGACCGACCTCTTTTGCCGGAGGAACTCGCCTCGTTCAAGACGTTGTTCAGGCGACGTCTCACGCACGAACCGCTCCAGTACATTCTTGGAGAGACCGAGTTCATGGGACTCCCGTTCGCGGTCAATCCCGGCGTGTTGATACCGCGCCCGGAAACGGAGATCCTTGTGGAGAAGGCGCTCGAAGTAATCCGCGGGATCGGGAACCTTCCAGTCACGGTGGCGGACGTCGGGACCGGATCGGGCAACATCGCGATCGCCATTGCCCATCTTGCACCCGCCACAAGGGTGACCGCGGTCGATCTGAGCCCGGATGCCCTCGCCACCGCCGCAGCGAATTGCACGCGGAATCAGGTCTCAAACGTCCAGCTTGAACAGGCCGACATCTTCGCTGACGCTTTCGGCACGCGCACGTTTGACATAATTCTGGCGAATCCTCCTTACGTCGCGCTGGAGGAATTCGGGCAGCTTCAGGAGGAAGTCCGCGTCTACGAGCCGAGGATGGCAACGACAGACGAGGGGAATGGATACCGATTCATCGAGCGGATCGTGTCCGTTGCGTCGGTCAAACTCAATCCAGGCGGGTGGCTGTTCATGGAGATCGGGTTCGGGCAAGCCGAAGAAGTTCGGCGGATGGCGCTGGCCGCCGGGCTCGCTGTGGAGAATCTGTATCCTGATTACTCGGGAATTCCGCGCGTTCTCGCCGCACGCCGGAAGGGTGGGACATGAGAGCGCTCGTGCAGCGAGTCCGGGAAGCGAGCGTCGCAATCGGCGGTGAGGTTACGGCGCGGATCGGGAAGGGTTACGTTATCCTTCTCGGAATCAGGCAGGGAGACAGCAGTGAAGCGGCACTGTTTCTGGCGGAAAAGTGCGCTCATCTCAGGGTCCTCGAGGACCCCGCTGGCAAGATGAACCTGTCTCTCGATGATACGGGCGGCAGCGCATTGGTGGTGTCTCAATTTACATTGTACGCCGATGCGCAGAAGGGGAACAGGCCGGGATTTTCGCATGCCGCAAGGCCGGAGGAGGCGGAACCCCTCTACGCGGCGTTTGTCGACAGGATGAGGGCCCTTCTTGGCCGTGAGAGGGTCGTTACCGGATCTTTCGGCGCGATGATGGAAGTCACCATCGTCAATAGCGGGCCGGTCACGATCCTCATTGAAAGTGGGAGTCAACTCAACGAGAGGAGCACCATACCATGATCACACACAATCGGCTGGGAGTTGGGGTGCTGCTGGTCTTCGGGTTGCTCGCATCATGGTCCTCTGGCCTGCGAGCGCAGGAACCCTTCGGGACTTTGAGCACGGTGAAGGCTGACGTTCATTACGCGAACGGGATTCCTGAAGCGGAAGCAAAAAAGGTCTCCGACTATCTTCAGAATGAATTCGAATCGATCGGCACTCAGCTGGGACTTGGTCTCGAAAAGAAAGTGGATGTCCGGATCTATGATTCCGTAGGGCGGTTCCTTGCGGAAACCGGTTTGAAGAAGCCGTGGAGAGGTGCGTACTATGCGCGCAGGATTCTGCATGTGCAACCCGTCCAGGCTCTCACCCAAAGGAAGATCTTTGAGAGCACCCTTTCCTATGAATGTGCGCGGGTGATGCTGGATCCTGTCGGCGAGAAGGGGTGCCCCCTCTGGCTGCGCGAGTCGTACGCCGTCTACCATGCCGGCGCGTTTCGCTCGATGACTGCTCCCCTCGGGGCGAAGCTGTCATCGTTTTCCGATCTGAACCAGGATATCAATCATTATCCGGACCCGCCCCAGCGTGACGATGTGCAGTACATGCTCGGACAGACCATGGACTATTTTGTTCAGAAATACGGGGAAAAGAAGGCCATGGCGGTGTTCAAGGACTTCGACGGCATGACATCCGTTGAAGCGGTATTCCGAAGGGTGTTCGGTGAAGATTTTGCCACGGTTGAAAAAGCCTGGGCGAAATACCTGGAACAACATACGGTTCCGTTCAAGAAGTAGTGGAAGTGCGCGATCCGGAATTGGGAGGACTCACGCATTGCGCGTTCTGATGATTTTTGTTGACGGCGTAGGCATCGGAAAGAAGGATGGAGAAGTCAATCCGTTCTTCGCCGCACGTCTTCCCGCCCTCCGGTCACTGTTCCAGGGGGAGATTCCCAGTCTCCGCCACCGCCGTCTCTCGGCGCGCCGGGCTTCCCTGATTCCTCTGGACGCAAACCTGGGTGTCCCCGGTCTTCCGCAGAGCGGCACGGGACAGACGGCCCTATTCACCGGAGAGAACGGCGCGCGGCTCGCCGGCAAGCATTTCGGACCCTACCCTTACTCAACGCTCAGGCCGGTGATCGAGGAGAAGAGTATTTTCCGCCGTTTGCTCGATACGGGGAAAACTCCCTGCTTCGCCAATGCATTTCCGCAGCGGTTTTTCGACTACATCGAACAGCACAGGTCCCGCATGACGGTGACCACGCTTTCGTGTTCCCAGTGCCGGATGCCGTTGCGAAGCGCGGAGCATCTTGCGCGGGGAGACGGCGTTTCCGCAGACATTACGAATGCGGGGTGGCACCAGCTTGGGTATCCGGACATGCCCGTCATCGAACCGGCCGAGGCCGGGCGACGACTCGCACGCATGCTGCACCGGCACGACTTCGTCCTGTTCGAATATTGGAAGACCGATTACGCCGGGCACTCCGGAAGTATGACTGAAGCGATCGAGGTCCTCGAGCGACTTGATGCTCTGCTGGTTGGAGTTCTGGAAGTACTCGACACCCGCGAGATGCTCCTGCTCCTGACGAGCGATCACGGGAATATGGAAGACATGTCGGTCAAAACCCATACCCGCAATCCGGTCCCGGCAATTCTCTACGGGCACCGGCACCGCGATGTGGCGGAGCGGTTCGAACACCATTCCACACCGGGTGGCGACCTCTGCCGCGTTACACCGGCACTCATGGAGTTTCTCGCGCCGGGCCACTAATCGGGAACTTGGTCTTCGGGGGGAGATCATCCGATGAAGCCGTCGGGATTTGGGCATGCCCCGGCATTGTTGTCTGCGACGTTTTTCGCCGCAGGCATCCTGGCTGGTCGGTGCCTCCCGCACGGTATGCTGGTGCTTTGCCTCCTTGCCTTCCTCTTCTTCCTTCTTGCTCTGTCAATCGCTCTGCATCTCAGACAACGTTGCGACCCTTCCTATCGCACCACGGCTTTTATCGGACTGTTCTGCTGCATCACGGGCATTGTCAAGGAGGCTTTCGACTCTGACGGAGTTGACGGGATTCCGGTCAGATGCCTGAATTGTCCGGCGGAGATCACCGGGCTCATCGCAGATGTGCCAACATCGGTTGGCAACAGGACGCGGTTCGTTCTCGACGCAACGGATATCGCCGTCGACAAGGGCTGTTTTCCGTGCTCCGCTTCGATTCTGGTGACGATTGTGCGGGATCCGGCAGACACGTTCCGGGAGGAATTGGAATACGGAATGACGGTGACTGTGAGTGGTGTGCCGGAGCGGCCTTCCGACGAACGAAACCCGGGCGAATTCAATGCACGCCGGTACTACGAAGCGAACGGCATTTCGTACGTGCTGATCGCCCGGGGGACGGACCGGGTTACGGTTATCGATCGGGAGGGGGGATTCGCGATCATGCGTGAAGTGGTCGCTCCGCTTCGGCGCTCCCTGCTTCGGCAGATCGACGAGATCGTCGGGGGAGAAGAAGGGGAATTCCTCAAAGGCCTCCTTATCGGCGAACGGAGCGGGATCAGTGCGTTCACACGGCAGGCGTTTGTCAACGCCGGGGTTGCGCACGTCCTCGCAGTCTCCGGATCGAACGTCGCCGTCGTGGCGGCAATCCTCCTTTTCGCAGCGGGATCACTCCGTCTTTCCCGTGTCCCTCGATTCGTCACTGTCGGAACCGGCCTGATGCTGTACATGCTTCTCACGGGAAACCAACCGCCGGTCGTGCGGGCAACCATCATGGGCCTCGTGTTTCTGGCCGGCGGACTGTTTCAGCGGAAGACGAACCCCTACAACGCGGTCGGTTTAGCGGCATGGCTGATTCTGGGCCTTGATGCGCGGTGGCTTTTCGACGTAGGATTCCAGCTTTCCTTCGGCGCGGTCCTCTCTATCGTGTACCTCTATCCAAAAGTCAATCGATGGATATCCGGCATCGGGGGGCCTTCGTTCTCTCGGAGGGGGACGGTGTGGATGCTGCGAGTATGTGCCGTATCCTTCGTGGCAACTCTCGGAACCCTCCCGCTGACGGCGTCCTCTTTCGGCCGCGTGTCGGTGATCGGGATCCTCGCAAACGTGGTGGTGATCCCGGCGGTCGGAGCAAGTGTTCTGCTGGGATTCATTTCCGCCGCGGCCGGTGTTGCGAACGGGTGGCTCGCCGGCGTTTACGGTGCCGCGAACTGGTTGGTTCTCCGCTTCACGCTCCTGGTCACTATTGCGGCGGGCCAATCGCCATTGGCGTTCATCGATACGCTGCGGTTTCTCCCGACCCATGCTCTGCCGTTCTATGCACTGCTCAGTCTGATCTTTCACCTCGACAGGCCCGTTGTGGTTCGCGTGAGCATCCTGATCTTTCTCGCATCCCTGAATTTGGCGGTGTTCCTGCCCGAGCCGGTGGCCTTCGCCGCGGCGAGCGGGAAGCTAAGGCTAAGCGTCATCGATGTGGGCCAAGGGGATGCCATTCTCGTAGAAGTTCCCGGACGGAAGGCCCTTCTGATTGACACAGGCCCGATGATGCAGGGGGGCGACGCAGGTGAGCGGATCGTCGTGCCTTTTCTCAAGCGGCGTGGCATAGCCGCGGTCGACCTTCTCGTTCTGACACACGGCCACGACGATCACACGGGGGGTGTCCAGGCGATCCAGGCTGCATTTCCCATCCGCCACGTTGTTGCTCCGGCGCCTGCTCTTCTTTCCCGGTTGAATTCCAGCGGGGCGGACACGGCCACGATTCAAGCCGGCGACTGCATCGCTGGGGATCTGCCGCTGCGCCTGTATGTTCTTTCACCAGGGAAGGGGATAGCGGCCGGAGACACGGCCGCCGGGGGGTCTGGAGGAAACAACAGCTCGCTGGTGATCAAGCTTCAGTATGGAAGGATCGGGATCATGCTGGAGGGAGATGCGGAGGGGAATGCCGAGGCAGCGATGGTCAGAAGGTACGGTAGTTTTCTCCGAGCATCCCTTCTGAAGGCCGCGCACCACGGCGGTAACACCAGCAGCAAAGATCCATTTCTCGCGGCAGTTGCGCCGGAGCACGTGGTAGTTTCGGTCGGAAGGCACAACCGGTTCGGCCACCCCTCGCCTCGCGTGCTTGAGCGGTTCCGTGCGATGCACACTGATGTTCACCGGACGGATGAGGAGGGAGCCCTGGTGTACGAATGCGACGGACGGAGTCTCTCGCGCATTTTCTGGAAGTAAAGGATCAACTCGAGACTGCCTTGCTTCTCGCACAGCGGTATGTTACTTTTGAACCATGGGGCTTCCGAAGAACAAGGTCAAAGAACTCAGGTCGCTGCTGCAGAAGAAATCCCGTCAGGAGCGGGGTCTCTTTCTGATCGAAGGACTCCGGATGGTCCAGGAGGCCTCGGCATCCGATTTCGAGATCGCGGAAGCATACCACACGCCCGGTTTTCTCTCGAACCCTGCGGCCAAAGTGCTCCTGGCCAGGCTCAGGAAACGTGGGGCCATCGTCCTCCCGGTCACGGACCGTGAGATGGAGGAGATCACTGACACGATCACAAACCAGGGGCTCGCCGCCGTTCTCCACCGGAAGGAATCTCCTGCGGACGGGCTGCTGAGTACGGACGGGCCGCGATCTGTTCTGGTTGCGCTCGATGCCGTGTCCGACCCCGGGAACCTCGGCTCCATGATTCGTACGGCTGACTGGTTTGGCGTTCACGGGATGTTGCTCGGTCGCAACTGTGTCGAGCTGTACAATCCGAAGGTCTTGCGGGCGACAATGGGCGGCGTCTTCCATATGCCCATTGCGGAAAACGTCGATCTACCGGCGGCGATTTCCCGCGCGAAGGGGACCGGCTACGCCGTCTATGTGACTGATCTGGAGGCGGGAACGCACTTTGACCGTGCCCCTTTTGCGAACAAATTGGTGGTCGTTTTCGGGAACGAAGCATGGGGCGTTTCAGAGCCGATCAAGGGCCTCGCCGATTTCCGGCTCATGATTCGCCGGTATGGGTTGGCGGAGTCGCTGAATGTCGGCGTGGCGTGCGGCATCATTCTTTCGGCGATGCACCGGCCTAACGATGAAGGGGGGGCATCGTGATAGACTTACCGTCGGGGTTTCGCGTGGGGCACTGGGATGACGCACAGGCCCTGACGGGCTGCACCGTCATCCTTTGTCCCCCGAAGACTGTCGGCGGATGCGATGTGCGAGGCAATTCTCCGGGGAGCAGGGAACTCGCGCTTCTGGCGAGCGAAAAGACGATGCAGGAAGTCCATGCGGTCCTTCTGACAGGAGGGAGCGCGTACGGCCTTGCCGCCGCTGACGGTGTGATGCGTTTCCTCGAAGAGCACGATATCGGATACAAGACCCCCTGGGCAAGAGTTCCGATTGTCCCGTCTGCAGTGATCTTTGACCTCAACATCGGCTCCCACAGAATTCGCCCCACTGCCGACTCCGGCTACCGGGCTTGCGTTGGTGCTCTGAACGAAGACGCGCGGCTCGGGTCGGTGGGGGCTGGCATGGGGGCCACCGTTGGCAAATGGGCCGGCACGGAAACCAGGATGCGTGGAGGGCTCGGTGTTGAGCTGGTCAGCATGGAGTCCGTTACCGTCTGTGCCGTGGCTGTAGTGAATGCCATGGGTGATGTTTTGGACGATGCGGGAAACATCCTCGCAGGCGCCCGGACGAAGGAGGGAAAGTGGTTGGCTGAGGACGACGGACTTCGCCGCATGCGGATTCCGCGATCGGGTGTCGTTCCCATGACGAATACCACGTTAGTAGCGTTGCTGACAAACGCCCGCCTCTCGAAAGTTGACGCCAATAGACTTGCGCAGCGGGGACACGACGGGATGTCACGTGCGGTAAGACCGGTGCACACCTCGTATGACGGGGATGTTGTCTTTGCCCTCGCAGCCGGACAGGTTGATGCCAACATCGATCTGGTTGCTGAGATGGGTGCGGAGGTCGTTGCCGCGGCCATCCGGCGCGCCGTCCGGGAGGCGACGCCTGGCGGCGGAGTTCCCTCCATAGGATCGCTCTGAAGGTGTCCTGGTGCAAACGATTGCCGCCACGCTTGAACGGGGGAAGGGATGGCTTGAAGCGATGGCGGGACGGCCGTACGCGCTGCCCCTCCTTTTTCTGATGGCCTTTGTCGAGGCATCTCTTGCGCCGGTCCCCCCGGATCTCCTTTTCCTCCCCCTTGCCCTGGCGAATCCCCGGCGGTCATTTGTCCCTGCCACGGTCTGCATTGTCGGTTCTGTGAGCGGCGCGGTCTTGGGATATTTCATCGGGATGGAGTTCTATACCACGATCGGCGCAAGACTGCTCGCCTGGTCAGGTGCGGAATCGCATTTCGGGGCACTTCTTGACACCTACAGGGACAACGCATTCATGACGCTTCTGCTCGCGGGCTTCACCAACATACCGTTCTTTGTTTTCACGATTGCCGCCGGATTCCGGTCAACCCTGAGCCTGCCTCATCTGATCTCCGGAGCGGTTGCGGGGCGTGCTTTCCGGTTCTATCTTCTGGCGCTGCTCATCGTGTTTTTCGGGCCCGCGATTAAGAGATTCATCGATCGGCATCTGGTGGTGTTTTCGTTCGGCCTGCTCGGGCTGTTCATTGCCGTCATTCTCCTGATGCGGGTGATGTGATGAATCGAACGCAGCGATCAGGGGGCGTTCCCCGCGCGAAGGACCGGGTGACACTTGCCCGTGTGATTTCAAAGTTTGGTGTCGCGTCGCGCGCCCAGGCCCGGATCATGATATCCTCTGGCAAGGTCGCGGTGAACGGGAAGACTGTGCGTGCTCCTGATCTCTGGGTGAACCCGAGGGAGGACAGGATTACCGTGGAGGGGACAAGACTTCGGACACCCTCGCGAGTCTATCTGCTCCTGCACAAGCCACGCGGCGTCGTCTCGACGCGTTCCGATGAACGGGGGAGGAAGACGGTCTACGACCTGCTCCCTGATGGGACTCCCTGGGTGTTTCCCGTCGGGCGGCTGGACCGGGAAACGTCGGGCCTGCTCCTCTTCACCAATGACACGCGGTTTGGCGAGTCGGCAACGAATCCTTTCGAAGACGTGCCAAAGCGATACGTTCTCCTCCTTGACAGGGTGCTCAGCGCGGCAGACCGTCGGGTTATAGAGTCGGGAATGGTCCTGGAGGACCTCACGCATCTCCGGCCTGCGCAGGTGCGGCCTCACGAGAAGAATCCCCTGGTCTGTGAGGTCACCCTTCATGAAGGGAAGAACAGGCAGATCAGGAGGATGTTCGAGACTCTCGGGTATGAAGTGCATTCCCTCAAGCGTGTCGCGGTCGGGGGCATCTCCCTCGGGGAGCTTCCGGAGGGCTCCGCGCGGGTTCTCACTCCCGCAGAGATCAAGTCAGTGATTCCCGATGGCAGAAGGGAGGAGGAATGACGGCATCCATCGGTAGTTCGGTGGTTGAGGTATGCGTATTCCGCTTCAGGGGAAGCGGCCCCGAGTTTCTTCTGCTGAAGCGAGCGTCTGATGAGCCCGTCCACCCCGGGATATGGCAGATCATCACAGGGACAACACATGAGGGTGAGACCGCTCTTGTCGCTGCGCGCCGCGAATTGGAAGAAGAAACAGGCTTGACGCCACTGCATTTCTGGGTAGTCCCTTACGTGACATCGTTCTACGACCACCGCCGCGACGCCGTCATCATGATCCCTTTCTTTGCAGCGCAGTGCGACGGTGCGGCGGAACCGAAGTTGTCTCATGAACATGACCTTCACGAATGGCTTTCGTTCGAGGAGGCGGAGCGGAGGCTGGTGTGGCCGGGCCAGAGGCTGGGGCTGGAAATCGTGAAGCGGTATATTGCGGCGGGGGAGCAGGCAGCAGGTTTGATGGAGGTTCCTTGATAATCATATCGCCTTTGCGTAGATTTCTTTCCCGGTATACCATTCTTCCTCAACCATTTCCACATTCGCGGAGACACCCGTGAGCGTTCTCGTCGTCGGTTCGTTGGCCCTGGACACGATTGAAACCCCGTTCGGTATGGCCAAGGAAACGGTCGGAGGTTCGGCGATCTACATTGCTGCCGCTGCGAGTTACTTCGTCAACCCCATCCGCCTTGTCGGCGTTGTGGGTGGCGATTTCCCCAAAGCCGGTCTTGCCTTCCTCGAGAGTCGCAATGTGGATCTTGAAGGACTTCAGGTGATTCAGAACGGCCGTACCTTCCGGTGGTCCGGCCGGTACAGGTACGATCTGAACGAGCGGGACACGCTCTCCACGGAGCTGAACGTGTTCGAGACGTTCGATCCGAAGATTCCTGAGACGTATCGCAAGAGTCGCTCGGTCTGTCTTGGGAACATCGATCCGGTCCTCCAGCGAAAAGTTCTGGACCAGATGGAGAGGCCGCGGATCGTCATCTGCGATACCATGAATTACTGGATCGAACGGAAGAACAAAGAGCTGCGCGAGACACTCAAGCTCATCAACGTCCTTATCCTCAACGACTCGGAGGCGCGCCTTCTTTCGCGCGAACCTAATCTGATCACGGCCGGCCGCGTCATCCGCAGCCTGGGACCGAGTGTCGTCATCATCAAAAAGGGGGAGCACGGGGCGTTGCTCCTCACCGACCAGATAGTATTTTCGGCGCCGGCCTATCCGATGGAGAACATCTTCGATCCAACCGGTGCGGGAGATTCCTTTGCGGGTGGCTTCGCAGGCTGGCTTGCGCGGACCGACGATATGTCGGAGGAGAACCTGAAGCGGGCGGTCATCTACGGCAGCACGCTGGCGTCGTTCTGCGTTGAGAAGTTCGGCGTCGAGGGCCTCAGGGATCTCACGTATCTGCAGATCCAGGACCGGTTCCGCCAATTCCGCGAACTGTCGCGATTCGATCTGGACTGAGCCGCCATGGTGACGGTCGAGTGGCTTGACGGGAAGCTCCGGTTCATTGACCAGACCCAGCTCCCGCACCGTGAGGTCTATGTTGCGACGGACGATTACCGGGTGGTCGGAGAAGCGATCCGTCGATTGCAGATCCGGGGTGCGCCGGCTATCGGAGTCGCCGCCGCATTTGCAGCGTGTCTGTCGACGCGCGACGCAGGAAGCGTCGCTGCCGCAGTTCAACAACTCCACGAAGCCATCGACCACCTGTCGGCGACCCGTCCCACAGCCGTCAATCTCTTCAACGCCCTCCGGCGGATTCGCGGTGCGGGGGAAGACCCAGCAGTCACGACCCCGAG
>Ga0209253_10000490_pt1 | contig 34087 bp, 27 predicted proteins | sample FrelakmetBRP12BR_FD_187145 | JGI IMG/M metagenome (GOLD analysis project Ga0209253, IMG submission 187145) | Freshwater lake sediment microbial communities from the University of Notre Dame, USA, for methane emissions studies - BRP12 BR (SPAdes)... | ecosystem: Environmental > Aquatic >... | reverse complement strand
TTTAATCCCAGGGTTGGGAAGTAAATTCCCTTCAGCCTGAGCAGGCTGGGTAGCTGCAGTACCAGGTGCATGACAGCGCCAATCACTACTCCCCATGCCAACCCAAAAATCCCCATCTTCGGAGCCAGGAACAGCACCCCAAAGATCATCCCCAGGCGGTACATGGCGGGGGTGAGGGCAGGGATAAAAAACACCTGGTGCGAATTCAGGATGCCCATCACCAGACCACTCAAACCAAAGAGCACCACCGATGGCAGCATGATGAGCAGCATTTTTACTGTGAGGGCTTCTTGCACAGGATTATCAGCAAAACCTGGCGCAAGCACATAATGCACCAGCGGCTTAGCAAAGATCGCCGTAATGATTGCCGCCAGGGTCAGCACGACCAGCACAAGGTTGCCGATGGCTGAAGCCATTCTCCAGGCTGAATTGCGCTCCCCTTTGGTTAATAGTCCAGTGAAAGTAGGAATGAAAGCTGAGCCAAGCGCCCCTCCTGCCATGAGCAGGAACAAGGTCTCCGAGACACGATTGGCAGCCAGGAAGGCATCCATCTCAGCTTGCGTCCCGAATGTAGTGGCATTCAGGATCAGGCTGGCCAGGTTGATCAAATTACTTAATAGCAAAGCGATCATCACTGTGCCAGCAGACCGGGCTATTTGACGGTTGGCGGTATTATCTATTTCAGTCACAGAAATAAATTATATCCGCATATCGGAAATAAATTCGCTGTTCCATTCCGGTTGACGAAGGTACAATTAGGTGGTTCGATGAGATATAATAATCGGAGGGTAGCTGTATGAGCGTTACCATGGTGATTGGAGCACAGTGGGGGGATGAAGCAAAAGGCAAGGTGGTTGATCTGCTATCCCAGGATGCCGATATTACCGCCCGATTTAACGGGGGCGATAATGCCGGGCATACAGTTATTAATGAGTACGGGGAGTTCAAACTCCGGCTGACACCCAATGGCTTTTCCAATCCCAAAACAATTTGTATCATTGGCCCGGGGGTGGTGATCAACCTGGATACTTTAATCCACGAAATTCAAATGATCGGGGACGCCGGAATCGACCTGAGCGACCGCCTGTGGGTCTCTCCCCGCTGCCATGTAGTCATGCCATACCACCCGATGGTGGAGGTGATCTACGAAATGGCTAAGGGGGATGCCAGCACTGGCACAACCAAACGCGGCATGGGACCCGTGTATGCAGATAAGGTTAGCTACAACGGCATCCGGCTGGTGGATATACAAGATCGAGATATCTTCCGCCAAAAACTCCAAATCCAACTGCAGGTGAAAAATGCGCTTTTCAAAGACTTCAACCTGGAACCTCTAGATGTCGAATCGGTCCTGAAGGAAAAGTTGGAGCAGTTCTCCCAGATAAAGCTTATGGTAAAGGAGTCATTCGGGTTATTACAAAACGCATTAAAGGATGGCGCGAATATCCTACTGGAAGGAGCCCAGGGTTCTCTCCTGGACAACACCTGGGGAACATATCCATTCTGTACAGCTTCCACCACCTTCTCTGGTGGGGCAGCCGCCGGGCTGGGAATTGCACCACGTTCCATCGACCGGGTGATCGGGGTTGCTAAAGCCTATACAACACGCGTTGGCCGCGGACCAATGCCCACCGAACTCAATGATGCCACCGGACAGGCTCTCCAGAACGAGGGCAAGGAATTTGGCACTGTCACTGGCAGACCGCGCCGATGCGGCTGGTTCGATGCTGACCTGGTAGTATTCTCTTCAAAGCTGAACGGTTTTACGGAAATTGCGTTAACAAAGCTGGATGTGTTGGACACATTACCCAGGATCAAGATCGGGGTAGGGTACCGGGTTAAAGGGCAAAAAGATGATCTCGTCCATTATTGGGAGGGTGATGCGCGTTGGCTGGAAGATCTTGAACCGGAATACATCGAAATGGATGGCTGGATGCAGTCAACCAAGGGAATACGGAAATTCGATCAGCTTCCTTTGCATGCGCAAGCCTATGTACAGCGCATTGAGGAGTTGATAGAAACACCAGTATCCATCGTGTCGGTTGGACCGGAGCGAAATGCAACCATTGTACGGTGAGGTTTTTAAGATCATAAGTTCCATCATCGGTCATACTTGATTGGGGTAAAAAAAGAATTCCCTGGTTTAGATATATCAAAGGCAGGGATTTTTTATGTTGCGTATCGATCAGCCCTTTAAAGTTTCCCGAATCGTTTCTGCCATCTGCCGGGCACGTTGGGGTGCATCCCCCAGGTAATGGTTGATATCCAAGAGGTGGTACAGCTCATCAGCCGGCAGGAAGCGGACAATTTCCTTGTCGTGGCGGATCAATTCACCCAGTGGATTGGGATTTCCTGATTGGACAGCTGCCCAGGCAGCCAGGGAATGTTCACGCAGGTACTCATGCATTACCTGGCGGTCAGCCCCAGCTTTTACCAACGCCATGAGCACGCGTTCAACTGCCGCAAAGGGGGCATTCGACTGCAGGTTGCGTTGGATGGCTTTCTCATTCACAACCAATCCATTCAATATTCTCTTGGCTGTGCGCAATAGCTCATCGCAGATCAGGAATGCTTCCGGTAACAACGTGCGGCGGTTGGCCGAATCATCCAGGGTGCGTTCCAGGAGCGAGTTGGCGGCGTTGTCCCAGGTTGAGCGCGGCATCTGCGCCAGCAGGCGAGCCAGCGAGTCGATCTTCTCAGCCTGGATCGGGTTGCGTTTGAACGGCATTGCGGAAGAACCCACCTGCTGTTGGCCAAACGGCTCATTAAGCTCGCCAATCGGGGAGGATTGCAGGAACCGCAGGTCAAAGGCAAACTTGTGCAAGGATGCCCCCAGGCCTGCCAGGTGGCTTAGCAGTATAAAGTCCTGCTTGCGTGGGTACACTTGGGTGACTACAGGGAAGAACTCCAGCTCCAGGCGTCGGGAAAGGCGGTTTTCGAAATCAACCAGGTTCTTTTCACCGATCAGCTCGGTATAAGAAGCACCTGTCCCAACTGCTCCCCTGAAACCCTTCCCGCGCAATTCTTTTCTGGTTGTCTGTAAGGCGCACCAATCCATGAACAGGTCCTGGGCATAAACTGCCAACCGATAACCAAGCGTGGAAGGCTCCGCTGGCTGCAAGTGCGTGAAGGCAATCAATGGTAAATCTGCCCAGGTATCTATTTTGTTAATGAAGAGCAGGAGCAGATTTTTTAATTCATTGATAATCAGGTCAAGAGATTCTCGCTGGCGTAAAACATCGGCGTTATCCTCGATGTCCATGGAAGTTGCCCCAAGGTGCAGGATACCCCCACCATGGGGGCATTGCTCAGCGAAAACCTTCAACTCAGCCATCAAGTCATGGTGTATCTGCGCTTCGACCTCCAGGGCACGCGGCATATCCACGCTGCCCATCTGGCCGTGCAGGTCAGCGAGCTGTTCAGGTAGAACCAGACCAAACTCAGCCTGTACTTCAGCCAGGGTCACCCACAGCTTGCGCCAGAGTAAACGTTTATTGACTTCGCTCCAGATTTTGCGCATCTCCTGGCTGCCATAACGCCAGGTAAAAGGGGATTGGTAGATTTCATAATCGATAGTCATAGGGATATTATAGAACAAAAATCGCCGGAACATTCATTGATCCCGCATATCAGCGGATTTTATCTGGCATTTTATAATCAGCCTGCATAGCTGTCTAGCTTTGCTAGATTTGTGCCAGTAAATAATTCTTCAGAATGTTCCGGCTTATTCAGTTGTAATTTCATCATAGCACTAAATGTGCAGCTAATTCAAATACCATTTGTCATCTTCGTTTTTATGACAAATGTCATACGCGGCAGAAGTATGCTCGCAATACCTGGGCAGGTTACTGGTCAGTCTTTGTGTGTAGACTCCTAAATACTTTATGGAGAGCCTGGCTTGTTTAAGCACCCAATCCAATGAATTTATTTCCGTCCATATCCTCTCCCAATTTCTTGAGTTGAGATAAGGTGTGGGATATCATTATGGATACTGGTGTTCCAAACGAAGCAGGAAAACTTATAACCTGCGTGACTGCTCATCCAGTTGTGTTAATTCATCCACGGACAGTCGAAAATTCATTGCACCTGCATTATCCTTAGCCTGGTAGACCTTGGTCGCACCTGGGATGGTAACAACAACCTCCCCGTCATAGTTGATCAACCAGTTCAATGCCACCTGGGCGATGGTTGCTTTATATTTATTTGCAATCTCGTCCATTGCCTGGATGAGCGCCCGGCTCTTCTCGAGGTTGCGCCGTATGCTGATTTTGCGCCATCCGGACATTCGGTTAACGAGTTCCGGATTCTTGTGATATTTTCCACTCAACATGCCAAGTGCCAGAGGTGTATAGGCGACGATCGTCACCCCCAACTCCCTGGCAGTTTCCAGAACACCATTCTTCTCAATTTTTCGGTTTAATAAACTATACTCAACCTGGTTCACTGCAAGAGGTAGGCCCCTTTTTGCCAGAGCGCGATGCGCCCGCCTCATCCGAGCTGGATTAAAGTTACTCACTCCCACTGAACGAATTTTACCTGCCTCCACCAGGTCAGCCATGGCATTCATCTCGGCTTCAGGTGAGGAAAAGGAGTATGGCAGGTGGACCATATAATTGCCGATACTGAATCCATCCAGGTAGTGAAGGCGTTTATGGATACTATGCGGGATATTGCCAGCTGTCCTCAACAAAGGCAGCCATTTGGTTGCCACGATGACATCCTTGTCTGACTTCCCAGCTGCCTTCAGGCTAGTTGCCAGGGATCGCTCAGATACCCCGCCGCCATACATTTCTGCTGTGTCGAACCAATTAATACCTCCGTCCAGGGCTGCTTTGATGATGGCGTTCTTTTCCTCCTGTGGGATGACCGGGAACGCACGTCCAAGCAATCCTCCCCCACCGGCAAACTCCATAACTCCCAGCCCAATTGGGGAGACGAAGATATCGGTTTTTCCAAGCTGCCTCGTTTGTATCGCGTTATTCATTTCCATTATTAATATCCTGTTGATGTTCCTTTGAAAGTATGTAGCCAGCCTCCCCGATTTCGGTATGAAGAAGGGTGAGGCTGGGTTGATATTTATATAGAAGTATAAAATCCTTCGAAGTTAAATTTCTTTGCCTTCAAACTGGCTGTTGTAAAGCTCGGCGTAGAACCCATCCTTTGCCAGCAGCTTTGCATGCTTGCCCTGCTCCACAATATCGCCATCCTTCATCACCAGGATCCAGTCTGCTTCACGGATGGTCGACAGGCGATGGGCAATGATAAAGCTGGTGCGTCCTTTCATCAAGGTATCCATGGCTTTTTGGATTTGTACCTCAGTGTGAGTATCCACTGAACTGGTGGCTTCATCCAGAATGAGAATGGTGGGGTCAACCAGGAAAGCGCGTGCGATGGTCATCAATTGCATTTGACCTTGGGATATGTTGGAAGTCTCTTCATTGAGCACCAAATTGTAACCTTCAGGCAAGGTGCGGACAAAATGGTCCACCCGTGCTGCCTTGGCAGCCGCGATGACTTCCTGATCAGTGGCAGCCATGCGACCGTAGCGGATGTTCTCCATAATGGTTCCGTTGTAAAGCCAGGTATCCTGCAAAACCATACCGAACATGCAGCGCAGGTCATTGCGGTTAAAATCCTTTATATTATGACCATCTACCAGGATGGCACCGCTATTGACATCGTAGAAGCGCATCAGTAATTTAACCATGGTGGTTTTACCAGCACCGGTCGGACCAACAATGGCGATCTTCTGGCCAGGTTCGGCATAGAAGGTAAAGTCATTGATGATGATCTTATCTGGGCTGTAGCCGAAGTGGACGTTCTTGAAATCCACACGACCTTCGAAATTAGCCATCTGGATGGGAGTATCAGTGTCGGGAATTTCCTCAGGTTCAGCCAGGAATTCGAACACACGTTCCGCTGCAGCGATGGTACCCTGGAGTATATTGGATATTTGGGCGATCTGCGTGATGGGCTGGGTGAACGAGCGCATGTATTGGATAAATGCCTGGATATCTCCAATTGGCATTGTGCCCTTGACCACCAGGTAACCACCCAGGACACAGATGGCGACATAACCCAGGTTTCCAACGAAATTCATGATGGGGAACAGCAAGCCGGTCAGGAATTCCGATTTCCAGGCTGAATCGAAGAGGGTTTCATTGATCTGGTCAAAATATTCAACACTCTTAGCTTCCCCATTGAAAGCCTTCACCACCACGTGCCCACCGTACATTTCTTCAACGTGACCATTGATATGGCCCAGATAATCCTGCCGGCGTTTGAAGTAGACCTGCGATTTGCTCATGATCAAGCCAAGGATACCAAACGACAGCGGGAGGGTGCCTAAAGCCACCAGGGTCATCTGCCAGCTGATGGTAAACATCATCACCAGGATTCCCAGTAGCATGGTCACGGAAGTAATGATCTGCGTCAGGCTCTGATTTAGAGTCTGGCTGACGGTATCTACATCGTTGGTGACACGCGAAAGCACCTCGCCATGGCTGGTACCGTCAAAGTATCGAAGCGGCATATGGTTGATCTTTTCAGCGATGTCCTTACGAAAGGTGTAAGTGATTTTCATCGCTATGCCGGTCATGATCCAACCTTGAGCAAAACTCAGCATGGCAGAAAACACATACAGCAACAGCACCTGAAGGAGGATATTGCCGATGGCAGTAAAGTCGACCGTACCTGTGCCGGCGAGCTCAGCCATTACACCTTCGAACAGTGTGGTAGTGGCTGTTCCGAGAATCTTGGGGCCAAAGATCGCGGCCGCTGTGGAAGCAATTGCCAGCAACCAGACGAACAAGATCAAAAGCTTGTAATGCCCTAGATATTGGATCAGCTTTTTCAGGGTGCCTTTAAAGTCACGCGGCTTTTCAGCTTTACCTAACATCCCCATCGGGCCGCCGCGTCCCATTGGACCGCCCATCGGACCGCCTCTGGCAGGACCACGATTTGTTGGAGTACTACTGCTGTGCATCATGATAACTCCTCCTTGCTCAATTGAGACAAGGCAATGCCTCGGTATATTTCAGAGTCCATCATAAGTTCCTCATGGGAGCCCTTGCCGACGATCTTGCCCTCGTCCAGCACGATGATCTGCTCGGCATTTTTGATCGTGGCAATGCGCTGCGTCACGATCAGCATGGTGCTCTGACCGGTCTGTTCCTTGAGTGCTTTTCGCAAGGTTGCGTCGGTCTTGAAATCCAAGGCAGAAAAGCTGTCGTCAAAGATATAAATAGGCGCTTTTTTCACCAAGGCTCGCGCGATCGCCAGGCGTTGCTTCTGACCACCAGACCAGTTCGTACCTCCCTGGGCAACTTCAGATTGCATACCAGCTTGTCCGCTTCCAATGAACTCAGTAGCTTGAGCAATGTCTGCAGCTACCTTCAAATCTTCATCGCTGGCGTTTTCATCCCCATACAACAGGTTGCTTTCGATCGTACCGGAGAAAAGTGTGCCTTTCTGGGGGATATAACCAATCCGATCGCGCAATTCATGCTGCGTGACTTCGCGGATATCGGTCCCATCCACATACACAGCCCCTTCAGTGACTTCGTAGAAGCGCGGGATCAGGTTGACAATCGTTGATTTGCCCGAACCGGTGGTGCCGATCAGAGCCGTGGTCTGACCAGGTTGGGCAGTAAAATTGATATTGTGAAGTACATCTTCTTCCGCACCGGGATAGCGGAACGACACGTTTCTGAATTCAACCGATCCTTTGAATGGCTCGCCGAATTGCAATGGTACCTGCGGGTCTTTGATCACTGGATCGGTCTCCAGCACATCCGCAACACGATCTCCAGAGACAGCTGCTCTTGGTAGCATGATAAAAATCATTGCCAGCATGAGGAAGGAAAATAGGATCTGCATGGCGTATTGCATAAAGGCCATCATGTCGCCAACTTGGATATTCGCCTCAGCTACCTGATGGGCACCAACCCAAAGAATCGTTATCGTCACAATATTCATGACTAACATCATCAAGGGCATCATGATAACCATGACACGGTTGACGAACAGGTAATTATGGGTGACATCTATGTTGGCTTTATCGAAGCGAGTTTCCTCAAAGGACTGCATGTTGAAAGCCCGGATAACCATCATGCCGGACAAGTTTTCACGCACAACCAGGTTGAGCCGGTCGAGCAGGCTTTGAATGATCTTGAATTTGGGAAGGGCAATGGTGAATACCGAAATGATCAAACCAAGTAGTACGATGACCGCCAGAGCAATGATCCACCACATGCTGGCGCTTGTTTGGGTGGCGCGGATGATGCCACCGATTGCAATGATAGGCGCATAGAAAACCATCCGCATGATAATGACAACCACCATCTGAATCTGGGTGATATCGTTGGTAGAACGGGTGATCAGCGAGGCAGTGGAGAACTTATCAAATTCGGTGGCGGAAAAACTTTCGACCCGTTGGAATACGTACCGACGCAGATCACGCGCCAGTCCGGCTCCGGTTTGAGCCGAGAGATAACCCACAATGATCATACAGGTCCCAGAGATCAATGTGATGAGCAACATCACCAAGCCGATTTGAATAATATAGCTGGTCGACAGTGTCTGGGTATCCATACCGAGGGCGGTGTATTCTGCGAGAATCGGCCTGGCGGCTGCCTGGACGATCATGCTCTCGCTCATGGTAGCAAACTTCGCGGTGAACGGGGACATAATCTTGGCGAGTTGTTCTGGTGGAAGCTTTGCAAGAACAGTATAAATGTCCATTCCGGGTGGTAATTTGGAGAAGTCGAAGCCCATACCTTTAGCCATTGCTGCTGTCTTGGTTGGGTCTGCTAAAGACTGCTCGATGCCTGAAACGATTAATATTGATTCTCCCATCACAGGATTCAGCCAGGTTATCTCTGCCTCATCGACCGCGTTCAGGACATAGACAGGTTCCTGAGCAAGCGTGGGGTAGAGTTCAACGTAGGTGGCATAATCAGGTGAATCCTTATCCACGAGCGTGTAGTCGGAGAGTACCCTGGTTTTATCCTCTGGGCTCGTGAATATAGTGATTTTATCCATCGAGCTCTGGCGGATGGCTACCGGGACAGCATTTTCAACCCCTCCTTGCTGGATGCCAACATTAACGATATCCGCCATATAGCTGGGCAAAGCCAGATCGGCAAATGCCTGCACAAATAACAAGATAATGGTAAGCAGGATCAATATGCGGTAAGGTTTTAGGTATTTGAGTAATCGAATCATGGTTATCTTCGTTCCTAATGAATAGACTTTGGAGTATTTAATAAGATGTTTTATATATTAATAGCTGAAACCATCAAAAGTGCTTCTGGCAGCATATAAATATGCATTAGCCACTACCATAATTTTTCCTTTAGAAATTTGATTTATCAACCGGGGTAATTTCAAGCTGGCCGGCTTTCTCGATCAGGATGACAAGCCCCGTTCTAACTTGCTCCTGTTCTGTGGGAGTCATCTTGCTTACCAGCTCTTCCAACCAGCTTTGGTTTGCGTGTTCGCTCTCTTCTAGAATTTGACGACCTTTATCCGTCAGAACAATCTGCTTAACGCGGCGGTCAGCAGGGTCTTCGGAGCGTGTGATGATTTTTTGTTGCACCAGGCGCTCCAACATCTGGCTGGCAGCCGAATTGGTCACCCCCAGGTCACTCCCAATGTCGGATACACCGCATGCACCTTTATGGAAGATGTGGAGCAAAGCGCCAAATTGTGCCATGGTTAGTCCCCTATCCTTGGCATAAGCAAAAATGTTGCGCATTAAGTTGCGGCGGAAAATGCCGAACCATTCCTGCAATGAAGCAGCTAAAGTATTCGATGATTGCATTAATTAACCTTTCTAAATAGTTAAGAAGGCTTGATTATATCGATGGCTTAAGAATTTGTAAAGGAAAATGCCGAATTATAGGATGAGAGTTCAGTGAGAAGTGGTCAGGAATTTTCGACATTTATATTTTCATTAATGCAGGCCTTTTACTGAGGTGTACAATATAATTGAAAAGTACGTGGACTTTCTCGAATAACACGTACATGACCTCACAAGATTAGGATATATTATGGATGATTCAATTCAAGTTCTAATCACACTGGCTTTCACTGACGAACAGCTTAAAAAGATCACTGAAGTGTCCCCGCGCCTGGTAGTAGAAATGATAGTTGCTCGCAAGGTTGATGAGATCAGCGAGGATGTCTGGAAGAAAGTGCAGGTACTATACACAAACCGTGTCTTACCAGAACCCGAAAAAGCACCCAAGCTGCGCTGGATACAATTCCACTGGGCTGGCCTGGACCATGCACTCGATAAATCAATCCTGCACCGGGAGGGGATGAGGATAACCAACATGAGCGGTGCTTCAGCCCCCCAAATGGCAGAACATGCGGTCATGATGCTCCTGGCGTTGGGTCATCATCTGCCAGATGTGCTTGCACACCAAAAGAGGGCAAATTGGCCATCGGGCAGGTGGGAGCTATTTAACCCGCAGGAATTGCGCGGTAGCACGGTTGGGATCGTTGGATATGGCAGCATTGGACGGCAAATCGCACGGCTGCTGCAGGTTTTCGGGGCAACCGTCCTGGCAACCAAGCGAGATGCCAAGCATCCTGAGGATCCAGGCTATATAATTGATGGATTGGGTGACCCAGGTGGGGACCTGGTGAACAGGCTCTATCCCCCGCAAGCAGTGTGCTCCATGATAAAGGAGTGCGATTTTGTCATCGTCACCCTTCCCCGTACTTCCTCCACCCGAGGTTTCATGGGTGCTAAAGAGCTAGAAGCATTTAAACCAGACGCATTCCTAGTCGACATCTCACGTGGAGATATCGTTGACCACAGCGTTCTTATACCACTCCTGAGGGAACATAAGATTGCTGGTGCTGCCTTGGATGTATACCCGGTGGAGCCCTTACCCGCTGATAGTCCACTCTGGAAGCTGCCGAATGTGATCCTCACACCGCACATTGCTGGCTTTTCACCTCAGTATGATGAACGCGCGGTAGACCTGTTTATCCAAAATCTGCACTGTTACCTGCAAGAACAGCCGCTTTATAATCTATTGGACCCGGCACTTGAATATTAACCAGGCTGATTTGAAAATTATATAAAGAACCTGGAACGATCCAGGCTCTTCTTTTAATCATAACCTCCAAAGATTCGCTCAGTCTGTTGGGCGGGTTCCAAGTTGAACGGATATATCCTGGTATTGTCCATCACGTAAAATCGTTAGCGTAACCTGCTGGCCAGGTGTGGTCTGCAGGGTAAGATATACCAGCATATCGTCGAAGGTTTTCACCGGCTGCCCATCGATGGCTGTGATGACATCCCCACCTACCTCGACCTGGCGCCCATCCTGGGTGATGACTTCTGTTGTTGCTTGAAGTCCAGCTGCTTGGGCTGGACCACCTTCGGTGAGCGAGGATACATAAGCGCCTTGTTCCACCGGTAGGTTCATTGCTTCCACCAGTGGAGGATTAACGGTGTATCCAGATACCCCAAGCCATGGCCAATCATAATGCCCTGTCTCAATTAATGCTGGAACTACGCGGCGAATAATACTGACTGGGATGGCAAAACCAACACCGATGTTGCTGTCACTGGTGCCTGAAGTCTCAATCTGGGCGTTTACCCCAATCACTTCACCATTCAAATTGAGTAAAGGGCCACCTGAATTACCCGGGTTTATTGCCGCATCGGTTTGGATGGCCTGGGGAATGGAGAAGATCGTCAGGGCTGGTATGGTGCGTCCCAAAGCACTGACGATCCCACGCGTAAGCGTGCCTTCCAATCCAAATGGATTTCCAATGGCTACAACCGTCTGACCAACAGCAAGTTCATCCATCACACCCAATGGGATGGATATAATACCTTCAGGAAGCTCAACTTTAATAACTGCCAGATCACTATGCAGGTCTTCACCCACAACGGTGGCTTCACGGATTAAGCCATCCGAGAAGGTTACTTCAACACCATCGGTGCCGTGTACAACGTGGGCGTTGGTTATTATGTGACCCAGGTCATCAAAGATGAAACCTGAACCCTGGGCAAATGAATCAAGCACGCCATCCTGGTTGAGGTAAACGGTAATATTGACCACGGAGGGGTTAAGGCGCGAGTACATGTCTATCAAGACCTGGTCCTCATCCGTGACAAGCTCAATTCGAGGTGTGTCGTCAGCGGGTGGAAGATTATTTTCCTGGACAACAGGAGTAAGTTGGATGTTGGTTAATCCCCGGGCAGGCACTCCACAAGCCAGGCTGACTAAGGTTAATAACAAAACGACAGATAGGACAATACGATTTTTCCGTGTAAGTTTATGCATTCATAAAACTCTTTCATAAGGGGATATTTTCTTTTCGAGATCGTAGTATAACGTTTTTTGAACTCAAGATTCTGAAGATTAGATAAGAATTGGTATTATTGATTATGATTGCGGAGTTTACAAGCCTGTAATCCTCTGTGATAGAATGGCTTTCCAATTAGAATCACCCACGATATAGTATCCAATATAACAATGCCAACCAAAAGTCCTATCTTGCCATATCTCGCCCTGTTCATGGGGATCATCTGCCTGAGCTTTTCAGCGATGTTTGGCAAGTGGGCAAATGCGCCGGGTCCGGTGATAGGGTTTTATCGCATTGGCTTGGCAACAGTCATCCTCCTTCCGGTATTCCTATATCGCAAACGCAAGTATCACATAAAGTTTCCCAAGGTTATTTTGCTCCTCCCAATCCTGGGAGGCATTTTTACGGCGCTAGACCACGGAACCTGGAATTCTTCCCTGCGCTACACCTCCGCAGCCAATGCCACACTGCTAGGTAACACCGCTCCATTATGGGTGGCATTGTTCGCTTGGTTGGTATTGCGTGAAAAGCTGCGGGGTTTGTTCTGGGTGGGGCTGGCATTCGCATTGACCGGGGCGATGATCGTCCTGGGAAGTGACTTCATCCGCCACCCGAGCATTGGATTGGGCGACATGCTTGCACTCGCAGCGGGAGTGTTTTATGCTGGTTACTTCGTGGTGACTGAGCGCGGTCGGCAGAAGCTGGACACCCTCTCCTACGTATGGCTGGTGGACCTGATTGCTGCCTTCACCCTGTTGCTGATTTCTCTGGGAATGAAGATGCCCCTAACTGGCTACCCAACCCAGACTTACCTGGCATTCCTGGGTGCAGCGCTGGTTTCGCAAGTGGGAGGTTACTTATCCATCGGGTATGCGCTGGGGCACCTATCTGCTTCGGTCGTCTCACCCACGCTGATCGGACAACCCGTGGTGACAGCATTGCTGGCGATCCCCTTGTTGGGGGAGGCCTTGCGGACTGAGCAATGGATTGGGGGCCTGGTGGTGCTGGTGGGCATCTACCTGGTTCACCGCAGCCGGGAAGGAAGCCCGGTAGCAGAATTGACAGCTTCAGGGAATTGAATCAGGAAGACAGGCCACTGCCCGTCTTTCTGATAATTAACCTTTGAGCGAACCTGCCAACAGGCCGCGCATGAAGTAGCGTCCGAGTAATATATAAACCAGCAGCGTGGGTATAGCTGCCATCAGGGCGCCAGCCATCTGAACATTCCATTCAACAATGAAGCTGCCTGCCAGGTTATTTAATGCCACTGTGATCGGTTGTACATCAGCCTTATTGGTAATCACAGTAGCGAACAAGAACTCATTCCAAATCGAGGTAAACTGCCAGATCAACACCACCACGAATGCCGGCATGGAGATCGGGAAAAGGATATAGCGGTAAATACCACCAAAACCCGCTCCATCGATCTTGGAAGCTTCCAACAACTCATCCGGGATGGCTGCATAGTAGTTACGAAAAATCAGGGTTGTGATCGGGATGCCGTAAATGACATGCACCATGACCAAACCCCCGATCGTTCCATACATGGGAATGTAAGTAGCTATCAGGGCTGGTAACCAGCCCAACAACTCCGGAGCCTTCCATGCCATGATCTCATTCAGTACAGGACGTAATGTCCTGCTAAAGGTTTGAAGGGTTTGCACTAAAGGAATCAATACACTCTGGTATGGGATAAACATCCCGAAAAGAATTAAAGTAAATATCACATCAGAGCCGCGAAATTTCCACTTGGAAAACACATATCCATTTATCGAACCAAGCATTGCTGAAATAATTGTTGCCGGGATTGCTAGTTTTAAACTATTAATAAAGTTGGAGGATAACCCCAATGTACCCTTGGTGGGATCTCCAAACCAGGCTTGCCGGAAACTGTCGAGGTGAAAACCACCTGGGATTGACCACATGGTTGACAGTTTCACCTCAGCGTAGCTTTTCAGGCTGGTTGCGACTAGCATATATATCGGCAGAAGATAGAAAATCGCCCCGGCGATCAATAAGATATACAGAAGCACCCGCGTCCACTTTGGAGGTTTAAAGCGCTGTTTCATTGCTTCACCTCAGAACGCATGTTACTGATCAGGTAGGGAACCACCAGGACGGCCACACTCAAAAGAATGATGATAGCGATCGCTGCACCACGTGCAAAATGATTTCCGCGGAACACCGTGTCAAACATGTAATAAGCTGGAACATCAGTGGCAAACGCTGGTCCAGGACCAGTCATGGAGGAAACAAGGTCAAAGATCTTTAGCGATATATGACCCAGGATAATGATTGCGCTCAACGTGATGGGTTTGAGCAAGGGTAAGATGATACTTCGATATACCTGAAATTCGGTAGCCCCATCTACTCTTGCAGCTTCACGCAGCTCCTCGGGTACACCACGGAGACCTGCCAGGTACATTGCCATGGTGTAGCCAGACATCTGCCAGGTGGCAGCCAAGACCACCGATAGGATAGCAAAGGGGACACCAAACTTTGCCGTGGTAATAAAATCCAGCCCAATTGAGTTAAGAAATCCACCAATCGCTGAATCAGGTTGGATGAAACCAACCTCCGGATTGGTATACCAGGCGGATTGGAAGAAACCCAATCCCAGATTTTTAAATAAAAGGTTGACTCCCACTGGACCGGTTGAACTGTTGCCTGGATTTAACAACCAGCGCCATACGACACCAGTGACAATGAATGAAACCGCCATTGGGAATAGGAAAATCCCACGGAAAAGAGCCTCACCCTTAACTTTCTGGTCGAGCAGTATCGCCATCATCAACCCCAGCCCGAGGCAGGCAACAATAAATGTAAGTGTAAAAACAACCGTGTTGCGTAAATCAACCTGAAAGCGTTGATCTAAGGTTAAAAGACGGATAAAGTTGTCCATCCCCGCAAAGGGCACATCTGGAAAGAGCTTACCCTTGGCAATCATGGCAAGGTCATTCCATTTCAGCAACGATGCCCATCCCGTCCATCCGATAAAACCGTATACAAATAGCAAGATGGCAACGACAGACGGGGTTATAAACAGAATTGCTGTCAGACGATCCTTGTCAAGGCGCCGCATGAAAACCTCCTCAAAGGAGAGAGAGGTCAGGAATTTCTGATCCTGACCTCTCTCGGATTAATTAGGAACTATGGACAGACTCCAGCGTCCTGGCATGCGGCTGCCAGGGATGCCTGTGTACCAGCCACATCTCCACTGGTGACAAAAGCGCCAATGGCATCGACATAACCAGTTGTCCAACCTTCCGAAGCCGCTGCGCCATGTACTACGGAAGGAACGATGGTATCTACCTGCCAATCTGCAGCCGAAGACTGCAGGTACGCATCAAAGGCACTGTAGTCGCAGTCCGCGCGGGCACAGATCGAGCCCTTGAGGATGTTGAAAGCTTCCTGGCCTTCCTTCGAACCAAGTACACCCAGGAACATCTTCACTGCCTCAGGCTGCTTGACGCCTTTGGGCAAGCCAAAAGTGTCAGACAGAGCGACATATACTCCATCGGTACCTGGAACCGGTGCCCAGCCGTAGCCCGTAAAGCCCTTAGCCACGTAGTCACCGTCGCACCAGTCACCCATGATGGTCATAGCTGCCGTGCCATCGATAACATATTGATTAGCCTGATCCCAGGATAGGGCACTGTGATCCTCGTTGATATAGCCCATCATCATCTTGAAGTTTTCCAATGCCTGGGTCACTTCAGGACCATTCCAGTCTGTTGTTCCATCCCATAAACCGATGTATGCTTCAGCACCAAGTGTGCCAGCCAGCACAGTCTCGAAGAGGTGTGCAGCTGCCCACGGGCCATTATCACCTAACGCCAACGGGGTGATGCCGGCTGCCTTGAGTGTTTCTGCTGCAGCCTGCCAGCCTTCATAGGTATTAAGAGTAGCCGGGTCGATGCCATTCGCCTCGAATACAGCCTTGTTGTACCAGAGCACATTCGAGCGGTGGATATTCACCGGCACTGACCAAGGACTTCCATCAGATGATACGATATCAAGCACGCCCTGCGGGAAGACATCGTTGAAACCATATTCATTATAGACATCATCCAGGGGTTCCATGAAGCCAGTGGTCACCCAGGTATCGATAAGCTCATGGCCCATGTGCACCTGGAAGCTATCCGGTGGGTCACCGCCCAACATACGTGTTTTGAGTACTGCCTTGGCATTTGAGCCAGCTCCGCCTGCCACTGCCGAGTTGTAAACGTTGTATTCTGGGTTGGCGGCGTTAAATTGATCCATCAGCTTCTGCAAGCCGTTAGCTTCGCCACCGGTTGTCCACCAGGAGAATATCTCCACAGGGACCTTCACGGTGCTGGCCGTCTGGCTGCTGCCTGCATCGATGGCGGCCTGGATGAGGGCTTGCTGAGTTGCGGCCACGTCACGATTGGTGACAAACGCGCCAATGGCATCGACATAGCTGGTTGTCCAGCCTTCTGATGCCGCAGCTCCATGGACCACGGACGGTACGATCGTGTCTACTTGCCAGTCTGCAGCCGAAGACTGCAGGTAAGCATCAAAGGCACTGTAGTCGCAGTCCTTTCGGGCGCAAATTGAGCCCTTGAGGATGTTGAATGCTTCTTGGCCTTCCTTCGAGCCAAGCACACCCAGGAACATCTTTGTAAGCTCGGGTTCTTTTGCTCCCTTTGGTAAGCCAAAGGTATCTGACAAGGCCACATACGTACCCTTAGTGCCCGGCACAGGTGCCCAACCATAACCTTCAAAACCCTTGGCAACATAATCGCCATCAACCCAGTCGCCCATGATAGTCATGGCGGCTGTACCATCGATGACATATTGATTTGCCTGGTCCCATGACAAAGCTGTGTGGTCCTCGTTCACATAGTTCAATACAGTGCGGAACGTGTTTAGCGCTTCGGTCACCTTGGGGTCATCCCAGGAAGTGCCACCGTTCCATAGCCCAGTATATGCCTCAGGACCGAGAACGCCAGCAAGGATGGTCTCAAACAGGTGCGCAGACGCCCAGGGGCCATTGTCACCTAATGCCAGGGGGGTGATGCCGGCTGCTTTTAATGTTTCTGCCACTGCGATAAATTCGTTCCAGGTGGTTGGAGCGGTCAGTCCATATTGCTCAAAGATGGCTTTGTTGAACCACATCACGTTTGAGCGATGGATATTCACCGGAACCGACCAGGGATGCCCATCATAGGATACGATATCAAGCACACCTTGTGGGAAGACATCATTGAATCCATATTCAGTGTAGACATCATCCAGCGGTTCCATGAAATCCGTCGTAACCCAGGTATCAATAAGCTCATGACCCATGTGAACCTGGAAGCTGTCGGGGGGATCTCCACCCAGCATACGGGTCTTGAGCACTGCCTTGGCATTCGAGCCAGCGCCACCAGCGACAGCAGCATTGAAGACCTCTGCCTCAGGATTCTCAGTATTGAACTGATCCATCAATTTTTGCAAGCCCGCCGCTTCACCACCAGTTGTCCACCAGGAGAATACTTCAACCGGAGTCTTTCCAGCTGGTATTTCAGGGGTGGGTGGTTGAGAAACTGGTTCTTGAGTCGGTTGTGCTTCTGTGGTTGGAGCCTCTGTGGTACCACCACCGCAAGCAGTTAAAACCATGACTGCTACAAGCATGGTGGCAAAGAGACTAAACCAAAGTTTATTATTCTTCATTACTTCTGCTCCTTTTTTTATTTTTTAGAATTCAAATTTTCGTTAGTTCTGGAAATCTGTCGTTTTGGTTGTTTGGATTATCTTTGATTGGTTACCTCCTAACTATTTATTATATTACAACTCTTTCACTACGCGTGGACTTTGAAAATACGGCTTCGACGATTGTTGCAATTGTGCCAATCACCCTTGCATCGGGACCAAACGCAGACATCTTGACCTGAACTTGCTTGTTAATTTCTGGTAATGTATGAGTAACATACTCTCCAGAATACCAGACAGGCGGAATAGATTGCAGTTCCAGGAGAAAATTATACTACTTCTAAAATTTTGCATTCCAGGTATGTTTTTTATTTATACTCGTCCAAGGATGAAAATAGTCCTGGGGTAGTTCGACCATATATTAAAAGCTGAATGGTGCCTCACAGCATTTCATCCTGTGGTGAAGTATGTCAATAAAATCAACCAGCGGTATATCAAAGATCATTCAGAGATTCGACACAAAGGTATATAATTTCCAAACACCATGCGGAGGAAAACTATGCCTATTCGAGAAGAGGAAGCAAAGGATTATTCGGCAGTGTATGCAGTGAATGTATCTGCTTTCGAAACTCACGCTGAAGCCGACCTGGTGGATACTCTCAGGAGAGAAGCGTACCCAATCGTCTCTCTCGTTGCAGAGGAGAATGGTGCAATCATAGGGCATATCATGTTCTCGCCGGTTTCGCTATCAGGTCATTTGGAACTAAGAATCATGGGGCTAGGTCCTATGGCCGTGATATCTGGGCATCAAGGCAGAGGGATTGGGTCAGCGCTGGTCAAAATGGGCTTGAAGAAGTGTAAAAATCTTGGGTACGGCGCTGTCATTGTCCTGGGGCATCCAGGGTACTACCCTCGCTTCGGGTTCGTGCCATGCGTGAATTATGGCATCAGCAGTGAATATGATGTGTCGCCTGAGGTATTCATGGTCTTAGAACTCAACCCTGGATATCTCCAGGATGCGCCTGGAATCATCCAATATCATGCAGCGTTTAATGGCGTATGATTATATAAATATATTATCTGAGGAGGCTTCATGACAGCACTTGGGACTACACCATTAATCGTAATCAGTCTGGCCTTGGTTTTTTATTCAATAGGTGTATGGGGTGAGCGCATCCAGGGGAGACTTAAACCATGGCACCTGGTTTTCTTTTACCTTGGCTTGATATGCGACACCTGGGGGACGGGTTTAATGATTGAAGCGGTTGGAGGATTAACGACCGATATTCATGGCGTTACCGGGGTGATTGCCATCCTATTGATGATGATCCATGCTTTGTGGGCAACCGTGGTGCTAATCCGGAAGGATGAGAAAGCGATATTAAATTTCCACAAGTTCAGCCTGGTGGTATGGTTTATCTGGCTGATCCCTTACCTGAGTCCAATGATCATCAACATGGCTGGAGCTGAATAGGCAGTCAACCATCTTCTGTCTGATCAGATATCAGATTCGACTCTCTCAATTTGAGGGAAGAATTGTTTGACGGTTCCTTCCACCCAGCCATGCAGCGTATTGGGAGAGAGCGGGCAGCCCAGGCATGCACCACCCAGGTGGACCTTGAGCACCTTACCATCGAAGGAGATGAATTCGACTGAACCCCCGTGAAATTGCTCGATATAATCACTCAGGCGCTGGATGAGGACGCGCACCTGCTCTTCGAGGGGGGTATTGCTATTGATCGGTGTAACCATGGCTCATCCTCCGTTCCTTTCAGCTGTAGTCGTTAAACCAAGTTGCAACAGCGACAGGACCAGGTCGTGGGTGGAATGCAGTCGTTCAGCAATGATGGTCGCTAGCCGGTCAAGAAAAACCATCCCAGTATCGTGATGTTGTATGCACAAGCGCCGTAAATCATCACCGCGGACACGCAGAAGTTGGGTGTAGGTTGTACACAACGCGCTAGAAGTATAAAGCCGGCTCCCAAGTGCAGCACTCCAACCTACGATGCTTCCTGGTTGAACACAAGCAACCACGATGGTAGGCCCATCATCCGGTTTAAAGTTTACCACTACTTCGCCGCTGACAACAGTAAACAGGTTATCGGCAGGATCTCCTTGTTCAAATAAAACAGTATTTGCCGCGAATTCACAAGGGATGAATAGAGGTTGGAGCTGCCGTAGCTGTGCAGGGGAAAGATCCCGGAAGAGGAACAAGTTTGGGAGTGAATTTGCGTCCATGGGAGATTGTTCCATCCTAAAAATTTTATACCATAGGGGTAAATTACCTAGTGGTTAATATCCTCATATGAGAGACAAATATCACCAGCTTCGTGTTACAGGTACATGTAATTTATATGGTTGTATTACATGAAAAATAAAAAGGTCGGGAGGTTAATCCCGACCTGAATGCTACCCGATGTGGTTTTATCTTGCAGTTTCTTGTGGAACTTTCAGATTAACCGGCTGTTCAGCGGTGCTGAATACGAGACCATCCCGGGCTTCGTTCACATCGGCGATGATATGCGCATCGCGAGAGAACTCACCACTGAGTAAGCTCATTGAAAGGGGTGATTCCAGATATTTTTGCAGGGCACGCCGCAGAGGACGGGCACCGAAGGCTGAATCGTAACCGGTTTCCGCCAGCCACTGACGTGCTGCTTGAGAAAGCTCGATGGCTAAGCCATTTTCACCCATGCGCTCCTGGATCTCTTTCATCTGAAGATCGACAATCTTGACCATATCTTCCAATGAAAGCGGGGAGAAGGTGATAATCTCGTCAATCCGGTTCAGGAATTCTGGTCTGAAGGTGCTCTTTAGGGCTTTAGAGATTTTCTCTTGGTCTTCACGGTCTTCGGATGTGGAGGTAGGAGCCACGAACCCAAGGCTTCCAGATTTGCGCACGTACTCGGTTCCAAGGTTGCTGGTCATAATGAGCACCGAATTACGGAAATCCACCACGCGACCCTGACCATCGGTCAAGCGGCCATCGTCAAGTATCTGTAGCAAGGCATTCCATACTTCTGGGTGGGCTTTCTCAATTTCATCAAACAGGATTACCCGGTAAGGGCGTCGGCGAACAGCTTCAGTGAGCTGGCCACCTTCTTCATAACCTACATACCCGGGAGGGGCACCGAATAACCTTGATACGGTGTGTTGCTCTCGGTATTCACTCATATCGATGCGAATCAGGGCTTCGGCATCATCAAACATAAATTCAGCCAATGCTTTGGCAAGCTCAGTCTTTCCAACTCCCGAGGGACCAATAAAAATGAATGAGCCAATCGGTCGTCGGGGATCTTTGAGACCTGACCGGGCTCGGCGGATGGCATCCGATATGGCATGAATGGCTTCCTGCTGTCCAATGATGTGCTCATGCAGGCGTTCTTCCATGCTGAGCAGTTTCTCGGATTCGGTCTCCATCATTTGGGTAACAGGGATGCCTGTCCATTGAGCAACTACAGAAGCAATATCATTTACATCCACCACCTCATCCAACTTATGCTCGCTCTCCCATTTATCGCGCAACGTATTAAACTCTGTTTCCAGACGTAGTCTCTCAGCCTTTTTCTCAGCTGCGCGCTCGTAATCACGCGATAATCCGGATTGCTCTTCTTCAGCGTGTAGGCGATCAACCTCGCTTTTCATTGCCTTCAGGTCAGGGGGAAGCGAATAAAGGGCTACCCGTAATTTGGCAGCCGCTTCATCCATCAAGTCAATTGCTTTATCCGGCAGGTGACGGTCAGTTACATAACGTGAGGAGAGACGCGCTGCCGCAACCAGGGCATCGTCAGAGAAGGTTACCTTGTGGTGGGCTTCGTAACGGTCCCTTAATCCACGCAACATCTGGATGGTGTCATCCACGGAAGGCTCTTCGACATACACAGGAGCAAAGCGACGCTCAAGTGCAGCATCTTTCTCAATATGCTTGTGATACTCATCCAACGTGGATGCCCCTACACACTGAAGTTCGCCACGCGCCAGGGCAGGCTTGAGCATATTGGAGGCATCCATCGCCCCTTGGGCAGCGCCTGCACCCACGACAGTATGAAGCTCATCGATAAATAAGATCACCTCACCTTGGGCACGCTGGATTTCTTCAATGGCAGCCTTGAGGCGCTCTTCAAATTCACCGCGAAAGCGTGAACCGGCAATCATGGCGCCCAGGTCCAGGGCGATCACACGTTTTCCGGTAAGGATTTCCGGCACATCATTGGAGGCGATTTTCTGCGCCAGGCCTTCAACGATGGCTGTTTTACCAACCCCAGCTTCACCAATCAACACAGGGTTGTTCTTCGTTCGGCGGGAGAGAATTTGGATCACGCGCAGGATCTCGGTATCGCGGCCAATAACCGGGTCGAGTTTGCCCTCGCGAGCCATCTGGGTTAGGTCGCGCGAGTATTTCTCAAGAGTGCGATAGCGTGTCTCTGCCTGAGGGTCGGTGACGCGTTGCCCACCGCGGATTTGTTGGACAGCCTCGTAAACACGCTCGCGGGTCACGCCTGCGCCTTCCAATAATCGGGCAGCAGGTGTGCTGCGTTCATTAAGGATCGCCAGGAAGATATGTTCTGTAGAGATATATTCATCTTTGAGCCGGTTGGCTTCTTCGTTCGCCAGGTCAATGATGCGCTTGACGCGCGGGGTGATGAATATCTGACCCGCACCCCCTCCAAAGATATTTGCTTTTGGGCTGGTACGTAAAACATAATCCAGGCGCTCAGTGAGGGAGTTGGCGTCAACCTTGAGGTATTCCAAAATCTGTGGAATCACTCCCTGAGGTTGTTCGATCAATGCCAGCAGGATATGTTCAGTATCTATCTGATTGTGCCCATAGCGTTGAATGATCTCGGCCGCGCGTTGAGCAGCTTCCTGGGCACGTTCAGTAAAACGATCAAATCGCATCATAGGAAAATTCCTTCCTTGTCAGGAGGATTATAACATTGAGTGGATACGTGCAAGAGCTGTGCCGCGTAAGAGTTCTATATGATTTATATATACAGGATATTAATCATGCCGGTTCAGGGAAACAATCTCTCAGTAGAGATATAATCATCTGCTCCAATAGAAATAAGATTTTCAGGGCGTGCCTGTCGGAACCGCAGTAGAATTAACTGGATCTCCCAACGCAATCAGGATTAAGGCTGTGGGATAATGGCTAGGCAGCGAATTAAATTTCTATACATTGTACTGATTTGATTAATATAAAAATTCAATCAATAACAAAAACCATGTGGAATTTATGCTCCTATGGCAGTCATCCTCACTTGTCAACAGATCAAGCTGCTTGTGTTAATCCTATCAGAATCTTCTGCTAGAGAAATCTACTAAGTGATATACGCATAAATTTTCACTATAGTTCATCCTGAAGATGCAGCATGAGCGAACCAAATAGAGTAAAATGGGCACATAATATGGTTATAGAAATTGCCATACCCGCCTGTGCCCAAGGTCATTTACGCAAGCTTGATATGCGTCGAGATTTGCACAAAGTTGCAGACCTGGTCGAATTATGCTTTTCCGATACCCTCGACCCAGAAGGTAAACAATATCTCAAGGAAATGCGCAAGGCTGCACAAAATGCCAGTATGCTAGGTTGGGCAAGCAGTATGATCGATCAAGCACCTATGCCACCATCAGGATATGTTTGGGAAGAAGACGGACAGCTGGTGGGCAATTTAAGCTTGATCCCGATCAATATAAAAGGGAAGCGAGGCTACATGATTGCCAATGTAGCAACCCACCCGGATTATCGTGGACGCGGTATTGCGCGATCGCTTACGTTAACTGCCCTTGATCACGCACGCTATCACAAAGCTGTCGGTATAATGCTTCAAGTACGGGATGATAATCCGAGTGCAATCCATATCTATATAACAAGTGGATTTAAAGAGTGCTTTCGGCGCACCAGCTGGTACAGTGGACCAAGTTTCGATGATCACACGCCAGCTCTTGGTATAGAGGTCGGCAAGCGCCGTTCTGATCATTGGTTAAAACATCGAGACTGGTTGCTGCGCATATATCCTCCCGAGTTAGAATGGAATATCCCTTTCGATTGGAATTTATTCCGAAAAGACATAATTAGCAGAATTTACCGGTTCTTTACCCTGGAATATCCCACGCATTGGAGTGTGGAGCGCAATGAAGTGCTAAAAGGTGTCCTCACCTGGAAACACAGAAGTGGATTTACAGATCCATTATGGTTGGCAGTTCCTGAACAACTGGATGATGAGGCTATTTTGTCTTTATTAACCAAAGCACGCAAGCAAATAAGGCAAGAGCAACCTCTGAGCTTAAATTTACCTGCCGGAGTGGTGGTGGATGTGCTCCGCCAGGGGGGATTCTATCCCCACCAGACATTGATTTGGATGGAAAATCAATTCTAAGGGATATGCCTGCAAATAATGTAGGTGAATCGTAGGGTATACGTCAAAGTATGTGATTGACTTTACAATCAAATTGACTTATACTGAATTTATTCGGAGAATATACCGCTATGCGAGTTTTTCTCTCACAATTGAATATGAGTTGAAGATAACATAAGCACGCGTTTGCTAACGCGTGCCTTTTTTAAAAATTTTGATAATGAAAGGAGACAATTATAAAGATATGGATTCTGGCTTGATCCGCAAGCGAGACAAAGCAAAGCGCTATTCTGAACAGCGTGAACGCATCCATGTAAAATCACTCTTGGTAACATTCGACGGGGATAATAATCCCCACACTGTGAAGTATAACGACAATGCCTGGCAGTGTGATTGTGATTTTTTTCAAACCCGCCAAACATGCAGCCATACCATGGCCCTTGAAATGATCATGGACGGCTGTTCCTGGTCTGGATAAATCAAGGAACAGGTACAAACTGAATAACCTTACTTCTAAGCGAGCCCCTTAAGGGGCTCGCTTTTTTTTATAAGTCACCCGCTTCTTCGAAAAAGAAATGGCTTCCTCCACACAGCCTGGCGATTGGTGATGGGCTAGCGCTATACAACGGGCTGATATGAGCACCCAGCCCATCGGTTTTCAAAAAGAAAGATAGCCAAACTATTTCATGATGGTGTAAAAAATGACAGCCTTATAAACGTGGATAGTATCATCTGTTGACATAGATGTGGGGAAAAATAACAACGATGAGAAATCCAGCAGGATAGGTAAGTTATTTCGTAGGCAATACCTCAAAGGTGATGGAGACCAAACCCGAATAACTACAAGCGGTTATACCACCTAACCACTGTTTATTAGCGGTAGTAAAAAGTAAATTCAGTGACAGGTTAGTTAATAAGGACAAGAATACACCATGAGACAAATCCCAAAGTAGTATGCTATACTAAAAATGGTTAATAACCAACCTGATAAGCATATGGCAAGACTACCAACCCCCACAAAGGTCATTCTACCGCAACGCCGGAAAGATCTATTCACGCGACAGCGCCTGATCAACTTGCTGTATGACTTACTGGATGAAAAACTTATCCTGGTAATCGCCCCAGCTGGATACGGCAAGACCTCATTGTTACTGGACTTTTCTTACCAGGTAGATTTACCGGTTTGCTGGTATGCAGTAGATGACCTCGACCAGTCTCCAGAAAGGTTTTTTTCTTATTTTATTTCCGCGCTGCACCGACGTTTCCCGGAATTTGGCGAAGCATCCAAGGTAGCATTAAAAGCCATTAATCAATTCAATCCTGATATCAATCAGCTAGTCTCGGTGATTGTCAATGATGCCTATGAACATATCCAGGAACACTTCTTAATCATCCTTGACGACTACCACCTGGTGAGTAATGTAAAAGAAATTCAGGTGTTTATCAGCCGGTTTATCAACGATTCAGCTGAAAACTGTCACTTAACCCTCAGTTCGCGCACCCTGCTTAGCCTACCCGACCTGCCCTTGCTGGTTGCACGTTCTCAGGTGGGTGGTATTGGCTTTGAGGAATTGGCGTTCAGATCAGACGAAATCCAATCCTTTGTAATGCAGTACTATCATGTGACCCTGTCCGATACTGCTGCGCAAGACCTTGCCCGCGATACAGAGGGGTGGATCACTGGATTGATGCTATCTGCCCAGGTGATGGGCCAGGGAATGACCAACCAAATGAGAGCAGCAAGAGTCACAGGGGTGGAGCTATATACTTACCTGGCTCAAGAAATCCTGGACCAACAAACTAAGGAAATCCGAGACTTCCTGCTTCGCACCTCTTTTTTAGAGGAATTTGATGTATCCCTTTGTGCTTCCATTTGGGGAGATGAAATCAACTGGCGAAATTTGATCAACCAGGTTGTTCAAAACAACCTGTTCGTCTTGCCAGTTGGTGAGGATGGAAGATGGCTTCGTTACCATCACTTGTTTGGTGAGTTTTTAAAGGCACAATTTGAAAAGGAAAGACCTGGCGAGGTAGAAGGTTTGCTGCGCAGTGTGGCTGGAGTGTATACCGAACGGGAAGAGTGGGGGCGTGCTTATGCACTATACAACCGCATCAAGGATATTTCCGCTGCAGCAGACTTGATCGAGAAATCAGGTACGCCGCTCATCCGCAATGCACAATTTGCTCTGCTTGCCAGATGGCTTGATGAAATTCCGACCGACATATTGGAAACTCGCCCAAGCCTTCTCTCTCACAAAGGTACTGTGCTCCTCATCCAGGGTCAAGTGGAAAAAAGCCTGGAATTCCTCAACCGTGCGGCGACCGCTCAACGAGAAATCAAGGATTTGCCTGGACTGGCACGCACATTAGCGCGGAGGGCAACAGCCTACCGCTTTAAGGGGAAGTATCATGAATCAATCCTTGACGGTCTGGAGGTGCTGAAGTTGTCTGAAGGAGAACCTGCATTGAATACAGTCCAGGCTGACGCTTGCTTGGCCGTTGGAGTTAGCTTGCAGCACCAGGGACAGATCGATGAAGCTTCTGAAATGCTTGAACGCTCTCTTTCACTATTTCAAGCAGTAAAAGATGAACAAAATATGGCTATGGTGCGTATGGAGCTTGGTATATGCTGCCAGTATCAAGGGAAGACAAACGAGGCTGTGAGGCACTATGAACAAGCACTTACATACTGGCAAGAGGTCAGGAATTCCACCCGCCAATCCTTTGTATTAAATAACCTGGGAAGCCTGTATCATTTGTCAGGGAATTATGTTGAAGCTGCAAAATTATTCGAACAGGCTCTTGCTTTAACAAGAAGGGATGGTATCCTGCGCAGCGAGGCTTATCTTCTATTCAACCTGGGGAATCTGTATGCAGACTTGGAGGCAAATGACAGCGCCAGGGACGCTTTTGAGAAAACCCGTAAAATCTGCCAGGCTCTGGACGACCATTTTCTGCTTCTGAATGTTGACCTGGCAGAATCCACCCTTGCCCGGCGGGAAGGCAAACTTTCGCATGCCAGTGCCTATCTTCGCTCAGCAGAGAAGTTAATCCAAAAAAGCCAATCCAACTTTGAGAAGAGTATCTGGTTGATGGAAGCTGGTAGCCTGTCACTGGCTGAAGACAGGAATCAGAAAGCAATCACGCAACTTTCAGAAGCATTCTCACTTTTTATAGAGAGTGGACAAAAACTAGAAGCTGCATGTGCAGCTTTGTTATTATGCTGTGCGTATGGGTCTTCCAATCAAACTCAAAAAGTATATAAATCAATGGAACAAGCTCTCAATTTGGTAAAAGATTTGAACAGCCTACAGCCATTGATCGTTGTAGGGAGATTTGCCAAAGAAGAGATAAAAAGCCTGGTTGAGGATGAAAATATCGGCCCTGGATCTGTGAAATTGTTAGGGCAGATTGATTATTTTGAAAGACATATTGCTTCCCTGCGGCGGCGCTTACGTCCTCATGCGGCGACTGTACTGCTCATCCCACCCAGATTAAGTATTTATGCCTTGGGGATTTCCCAGGTAAAAATCGATGGAAAACATGTGACGAACCCCACATGGGTTAATCAGAAACGTGCCCGCGAGCTGTTTTTCCTGCTGCTTTCTCATCCCAATAAAGGTCTGACCAGGGATGAGATTGGAGTCATTTTATGGCCGGACAGCTCAACCGAACAGCTTCGATTGCAATTCAGGAACACCATTTATTACTTGCGTTATGCGTTAGGCCAGGATGTCATTATTAATACCGAGCGCAGGTATCTTTTCAATGCAGATATGGATTACAGCTACGATGTCCAGGAGTTTGAGCGAAAGATTGTTCAAGCCGAGGAGGCTGAAGCTCCATCAAAGAAGATTGAACTATTGAATGAAGCCATCCAGCTCTATCAAGGAGAATATTTCCCGGAAGGCGATGGCGATTGGGTAATGACGCAGCGAGGTCGGCTGATCCAGATGGAAGAACATACGTTGCTGACACTGGCCAAACTTCATCTCGAGCAGCAAGAACCCCAAACAGCGTTACTTCACTGCCAGACCATCTTAACAGAGAATCATTGCATGGAATCTGCTCATCGCCTGGCTATGCAAGCCTATGCGGCGCTCGGTAATCGATCCGGTATAGCTAACCAATATGAGCTATGCAGACAGCTTTTACGTGATGAACTTGGTTTAGAACCCTCCCCTGAAACTGAAAATTTATATAAAATAATTCGCTGATCATGCATAAAACAGCGAAAATACCCCTTAAGTGGGATTTTTCTTAATCTTTAACAGACTGTTTAGAGGACACGATTGTGTAATAATATATGAACCAAGCTTTACCATATTCTATTTTAGAGGAGATATTCAAATGAACACCTGCCTTTCTGCTTTATATTTAAAACTTAACAAGATCGATTTCCGCTATATCCGCCTGGCATTTATGGTCCTCGCTCTGGCTACATCGGGCAATTTCATTTTAGGCGTGCCCATCCATGGTGATGTAAGTGGATAACGGTCGATGTTATGCATTGCATCATCCTGCTTACCACGCATTCGCAATCAGACATTTATCACCGTTTTATGAATTGAGGTAAATCCAATGTTACTGATAGATACACCCATGACACCCGTCATTCGGAAGGTGGAAAGTCTACCATCAAATGACGAATTGAACCGCTTGCTTAGTGCGGCTGTGGTCAGTAAAAGTTTTCGGAATATGTTACTCACCAACCCTGAGATTGCGGTAGCCTCTGGTTACCAGGGTGAAACATTTAATTTGAGCCCCGAGGACCAAAACTGGCTATATTCCATCCGCTCAGCCAACCTGGTTGATCTCGCTGCTAATATGGTTGCGTACCAGCAGGAAAGCAAGCTGAAATTACCTGTTGACCATGTACCTCATTTAGTTCGGGTGAATTAATACGATAAGACCTTAATCACCCAATTTTATTTTTAGGAAGTGCTAACCTGGACACAGATGTTGTGGTGAGGGAGATATCTCCCCGCTTTAATACGCTTATTGACCATATCCCTGGCATGGCATACCAGTGCCGGTTTGATTGGAACCATACCCTTGAGTATGCCAGTAAAGGCTGTTACGCATTAACTGGATATCCGGCGGATGACCTGATCTTGAATACTGTCACCGCCTATGGTGATTTAATCTATCCGGATGATAGGGAAATGGTTTGGATTAATATTCAAAATGCATTTATTCTACGGAAATCTTTTGAGCTGGTCTACCGAATTCACACTCGTAGTCGGCAAATAAAATGGGTTCGCGAACTGGGGGTGAGCGCTTCAGGTGAGAACGAAAAGCATCAATTTTTAGAAGGATTCATTACGGATATCACCGACTGGAAAAAGGCTGAGGAACAAATCCAACGCCAGGTGCGCCGATTCCAAGCTCTACGAGCAATCGACACAGCTATTTCGGCTGGTCCAGACTTGCAATTCACTTTGGGCATTGTGCTTGATCAAGTTATGTCACAGCTCAATATGGATGCAGCGGCAATCCTAATTTACCGACCTGAGACACAAGTATTGGAATACGAGGCAACCCAAGGTTTTCGAACGGATTCGATCATTCATTCAACGCTTCAGTTAGGAAAAGGTTTTGCGGGAAGGTCTGCTCAAACATGTAAAACCATCCACATTCCCGATCTTACGGTTATGAATGAGGACGCAAACCAACCGCTTCCCATCAATGCTGAAGGATTTAAAGTTTACTACGGGGTTCCGTTGATTGCCAAAGGGCAGATAAAAGGGGTACTGGAAGTCTTTCTACGTGCTAATCGACCGGTGAACCAGGATCGACTGGAATTTCTTGAAGCACTGGCTGGTCAGGCTGCAATTGCCATCGACAATTCCAGCTTATTCGAACAGCTTCATGATTCGAATACTGAGCTCTCCATAGCCTATGATGCCACGTTGGAAGGTTGGGCAAAGGCTTTGGAATTGCGTGATCGCGAAACCGTCGGTCATGCCCACCGGGTGATTGAAATGACTCTGCGGGTAGCTGATAGGATCGGAATACGTGGTGAATCCTTGCAACATATTCGCCGTGGCGCGTTATTGCATGATATCGGAAAAATGGGAATACCGGACTCAATTCTGCTAAAACCTGGACCATTGACGCCATCCGAATGGGAAATCATGCGCCAGCACCCTACGCACGCCTTTGAGATGCTCAAGACCATCGATTATCTCGAGCCTGCATTGGAAATACCATACTGCCACCATGAAAAATGGGACGGGAATGGGTATCCACGTGGGTTAATAGGTAAAAATATCCCCATGTCAGCACGCATATTTGCAGTAGTGGATGTATGGGATGCTCTCACATCAAACAGACCATATCGATCTGCCTGGCCTGAGCGTAAAGCCCTGGATTATATTCAAATGGAATCAGGCAAGCATTTTGATCCTCAGGTGGTTACTGCATTTTTCAGCCAATAATTACAGGGGAATTAAAACACGACGCACTTCCTAAGAAGTGCGCCATACATACGAATTGATAAACCAACAGCCGGAGATGACCTTATCCAGGTCACCTCCGTGGTCAGGTTTCCATTGGTGAACGAAACGCCAGTGGTACCTTATAAAATACTATTTCTTCTTAAGAACAGGCAAGCCAGTTTTGCTTTCTGATACAACGTAGCCTGCAGGGACAGCGTCTAAAGAGCCTGCCTTTTGTGTCTTTGCGAAATAATAAAGGTGCTGATTTTTACCACTCTTGAGGACACGTGTCGTGGCATGGAGGAAATAGGTTTGCCCCTTCGAGTTTTTGAAGCTGAATGCCATGGATGTGCTCCTTTCTTCTCATCTGAATGAAATGAGACAAATTGCCCAAGCGATTCTGCCTGGATATGTAAATCATACATCAAATATCAAAAAAAGGGTAATTAAATTAGCATTAATTTTTTTTATATTTTTAGCAATATTTATCCCACTAAAAAGATGGCACCAAGGATGTACGGGATTAATATAACCAATGCCAAGAGTGGATTACGCCCGTGCTGTTTATTTTTACTGTCCCAGCTGAATAGATATATCGCTAGAGCAAACGCAATTACAGCACTGGAAAACAAGATTAAAACAGACCATCTTGCATCAAAAGCAGTTTCCATTCCAAATGCCAGGCCTTTCCAGGCATTCATCGAGTAGGTCGTGGGTAAGATCATGGCAACTCGATATAGTGCGGGGGGCAGCATGCTGGTTGGTATCATCAGTCCACCCAATAGCATAGAGGGCAGGAAGATCACCTGGCTTAATAATACTATTGCGCGTGAATTGGGCGATACAACCCCGATCAGCATACCAAGGCTGGCGAAGGTGAAGGCGGACAGGATCAAAATGATCACAAACCATCCCCAATTTGTCGGGATACCTCCACCGAAAAGTGGTCCTGCAGTTGCCGTGATGATAATGGATATCAAGATGATGTGCACAAAGCTGCTTAGCACCGGGATGGTGACAATTGAAAGAACCGGGACACCGTTGATCTTGAAACTGCGGAATATCCCTGCTTCACGTGATTCCACCACTGGATTAGGCAGACCAAGTAGTGCATTAGCCATCATCGCAACTAGGATCATGGTGGGAATCATGGTTGGTGCGAAAGTTGGGTTAAGCCCCGTCATGAGCAGACCCATTAAGATATAAAAACCGAGTGGGAACAAGTAATTTAACATCAGAAGAGACTTTTCCCGCAGACCGGTACGGAAATCGTACATGAAATGGTGCGTAAATGCGGTCATGATCAGCCTCTGTTCGAGTGGTCAGGTTGGGTAATCTCAAGGAAACGGTCCTCTAGAGAAGGGCGTTCCACGCGCAGATCAACCAGGCGGTCATCTTGTGCCTTTAGGTAGTCCAGGAGGGCTGGCACAGTCGCTCCAGCATCGCGGCTGTAATAGATCATATAGTCGTCCTTTAGTAGTTGTTTTTCTACCTCTGGAAAAAGCTCTGCACTGTTTACCAGGCAAGCGGTGTCAGAGGATACGGATATCTTTACCAATCCGCTACCTGTAGCAGTCAGCTGGGTGGGAGTGCCCAAAGCAACGATTTTGCCATTGAGCAAAATTGCAACCCGGTCAGCCATTTTTTCAGCTTCTGCCATATCGTGGGTGGCAAGGATGATCGTGGTACCCTTGGCTTGCAATTCACGCATCACTTGATGAAGCTCGACCCGAGAGCCAACGTCCAGGCCAGCAGTCGGTTCATCCAGTAATACCACCGGTGGCTCATGGGCAACTGCCAACGCAAGTGACAATCGCCGCTGAAGCCCAGTAGAGAGGGTGGAAAATTGTGAGTTGAGTTTTTCTCCCAATCCCAATCGAATCAGTAAATCTGGTCGAGTGGTTACCTTATGGTATGCACAAAAGAACTCCATTGCCTCCTTCGAGGTCATATAACCAGGTAATCCGGAAGATTGCAGCTGAACGCCAATCAGATTTTGTAAGCGGTTGGATTGGCGGGTTGGATCAATTCCCAGAATGCTTAATGAACCGCTAGTGGGTTGCCTTAATCCTTCCAGACTTTCCAGGGTGGTGGTCTTCCCTGCTCCGTTTGGCCCGAGCAAACCAAAGATCTCCCCCCGCTGTACTTCAAAGCTGATCCCGTCCACTGCGGGAGAATCGCCATATACCTTGCGAAATTCCTTCACCAAAATTACTTCATCTTGCATAACTTAGCTCCTTGCTCAATTATTACTGTCGAGTATATTTTAACAGATAAAATAGAAGGCACATACTGAAATATTGATCTAATTTCCAAGATCTTCTTACCAATCACATAAAAGTAAACTTTACAGATTATAGCTACCACCCCCAAGACGGATTTCAGGGGGTGCTTTACTGATCATCGTTAGTAAGTTCGCCGATAGTGATTAAAGCTGGGATTATTTGTCTTATGGAGAGGGTGGTAAATCATTCATCATAATTAAAAGTCAGGGCTACTTGAATATCCTGTCCAAGATTAATTGAACAATCAGACATTTCAGGTATACTTAACCATCGTTGCCTTTGTGGCCGTTTGTGAACAGACTTGTGAGTAGCGGGAGGTTGGTGAAGATGATCGTCAATTACTATGCTACCTTGCGCCAGGTGGTTGGTGTCCGACAGGTAGAATTTTCCCTTCCGCAGGGAGGTACATTGCGCCAACTTATCGAAGAAATGGTCAAATGTTACCCGGGTTTGAATAGGGAAATGCTAGATCGAAATGGCAATCTTCAGAGCCATATTCACATTTATGTTAACGGGCGTGATAGTACGCTCCTCGAAGGTTCATTAGACACCATCCTGGCGACAGACGATACCATATCGATTTTTCCTCCGGTTGGCGGAGGCTAGATCAAAATAAACGATCGGTTAGGTTGAATTGCCCACCCGATCGTTTTTATTTTAAATAATCTCCAATTCAATCAGCTTGGCTTCCGGAACTACCCCGCCGATCCAGCCGCGTTCCTGATAATATTCTTCAAGCATCAGGTCCAGCTCGCATACCTGCCCAGTGGAACCTGGACCAGTGGCTGGCTCCTTCAGGAAGCGTTCAGGCAAGTAGTCACTGCCTTCGCGGAAACCATTCAGGTTATTATAATATCGCTCCAAATTCCACACGCGCTCCCCCACTTTGAGCAAGTATGCCGCATCGGTTTCCATGCCGGTGACTGCTTCATATTGGGCAGCAAAGGTATCCATGGACTCAGCAAATGTGGCAAATTTGCACACGTCCAGACAGTCGGTGACAGTGTGTACATTC
>Ga0209253_10000489_pt1 | contig 34153 bp, 31 predicted proteins | sample FrelakmetBRP12BR_FD_187145 | JGI IMG/M metagenome (GOLD analysis project Ga0209253, IMG submission 187145) | Freshwater lake sediment microbial communities from the University of Notre Dame, USA, for methane emissions studies - BRP12 BR (SPAdes)... | ecosystem: Environmental > Aquatic >... | reverse complement strand
CGACGCGCGGGTGGTGCTGACGCCGGCGGACGAGGCCACCGCCGCGGCCACCGGAGGGCGGCTCTACGGAAGCTTCGACACCTGCACGCCGCTGCTCGGGCCCCCGCACGGCGGCTCGCCGGCCTGCAACCAGGTGCTGGTGCGCGGCGCGGCCTCGGCCGACGTGCCGGCGGGGAGCTACCACGTCTACGCCACCCGGGGCCCGTTCCACACGCTGGCCCACCGGCCGCTGACCGTCGCGTCCGACCCGCTCACGGTGGACCTGGCGGTCGAGCCACTGCCGCTGGTGCCGTCCGGGGCGCTCTCGGCCGACCTCCACGTGCACTCGCGGGTGTCCTTCGACACCACCTTCCCCGACGAGGACCGGGTCCTGTCCCTCTCGGCCGCCGGCCTCGACGTGGTGGCGGCGACCGACCACGACGTCTTCGGGAACTACGACGAAGCGCTGGACCTGGCCGGCCTGAAGGGCCGGGTGGCGGTCCTCTCCGGCATCGAGACCACCGCGGAGGTGCCGTGGTTCACCATCCCGGGCTCGGTGGTTCCCCGCGTCATCGGCCACTGGAGCTTCTTCCCCACCGCGTGGGACCCGACCCGCCCCCGCAACGGCGCGCCCTGGGACGAGCGGATGGAGCCTGGCGCCCTGTTCGACGCCATGCGCCCGCACCTGGCCGGACCCGGCCGGACGGGCATCGCCCAGATGAACCACTGCTGGTACGCCGCGGAATTCGGCCGCGATCTGGGCTGGCCGCGAGCGCTGGAGATCGACGTCCGCCGGCCGCTCCCCGGGCGCGATGACGGGTCGACGCGCTGGTTCTTCGAGCGCGTGCCCGCCGGCGCGAGCACGGCCAACGACGCCTTCGACGCCATGGAGGTGATGAACGACAGCTGGAACGAGAACCACCTGCAGTACCGCGCGGTGTGGTTCTGGCTCCTGGACCAGGGACGGCCGCGCGCCGGGACCGCCAACAGCGACTCCCACGGCCTCGCCGACTCGCTGGTGGGCACGCCGCGCAACCTGGTCTGGGCGGAGACGTCGCCGGCCGCGCTCGACACCGGCGCCTTCGTGGAGGCCGTGCGCGCCGGGCGGATGCTGGGCACGAACGGCCCGGTCGTGGAGGCCGCCCTGGACTCCGGGGGGGTGACGCACCTTCCTCGGGTGGACCGCTGGCTCGCGCCGTCGGCGGGCGCGACGCTCCGGGTCAAGGTGAGCGCGGCCCCCTGGGTTCCGGTGCGCGAGGTGCGAGTGGTGGTGAACGGGCGGGTGGCCTGGAGGGGGGCGCCCCCGGTACAGCCCGCCGACCCGTTCGGCAAGGCGGACCTGATCCGCCTCGACCGGAGCTTCGCCCTCGGCGACCTGCTGGCCGCGGCAGGGGTGGGCTCGCGCGACGCATGGGTCGTCGTGGAGGCCGGCGAGCCCCTGCCGCCGGCAGCGGACCTGAACGGCGACGGGATCCCGGACACCGGCGACAACGACGGAAACGGGGTGGTGGACCGGCGCGACGTGAGACCGGGCGAGGACGACGGGCCGCTCGACCCGCCGCCCGCGCCGAAGGGCTTCGCCGACCCGGGCTTCCACTTCGCAGCCGTGTCGCGCGGCGGGCTGCCACAAGCCTTCACCAACCCCCTGCTGCTCGATCGGGACGGAGACGGTCGCTTCACCGGGCCCGGGGTGGGAGGAGCCCCGTGAGGTGGATCGCGCGGCGCGCCGCCACGGCTCCGGCGTTCCTCGCAGCGCTGGCGCTGGCGTCGTGGTCGGCGCTCCCCGCCCGCGGCGCCGAGCCGAATCCGGCCCTCGCCGAGGGGCCACTGTCCGTCGCCGCGTCCGTGGACGCCCTGGGGCTCGTGCGCCGCGCCGTCCCGCGCACCGAGGTGGCCCTCGGGCTCGCTGCGGGCCTGGTCCTCGACGAGCCCGGGTTCTACGGGATGGCGCAGGGAGCGCTTCGCGTCGAGGGAAGCTGGGCGATCACGCCGCGGTGGGAGGTCTCCGGCAGCCTCGAGGCGCTGCAGTTCCGCTACGTCCAGAACGCGACCTTGAGCGAGACCAGCTACGCGCTGGGGGCGTTCACCGCAGGCGTCACCTGGGTCGCGCTCTCCCGGCCGGAGGGGCGGCTCGACCTCGCGCCCTACGTCCGGCTGCTCTTCCCCACCTCTCTGGAGTACCGGAACACGCGCGTGGCCGGTGGGGAGGCCGGGGTCTCGGCCAGCGGCCTGGCCACGTCCTTCCTCGGGTGGTACGCCGGCGTCTCCCTCCCGGTGACCGGAGCCTTCTCGGACGCGGGTGATCAGATCCGCTCCGGCCTGTCGGCCGTGGCGGGCGGCTCGTGGACGCCGCTCCGGTGGTTCCGGCTGTCGCTCCAGCTCACCGGAAGCTTCCCGCTCGGCGATCCGATGCAGCAGCTCGCGGCAGGCCTCGGGCTGCGCTTCGCCGCCGGGCGCGCCGGCATCGAGCTCGACGGGGTCCTGCCCTTCGCCGGGACCTCCCGTTTCGACGCCGCGGTGATGCTGCGAGGCGCCTGGCGGCTCGACTAGGCGAGCGGCACCGGGAGCAGCCGGCGCTCGGCGAGCTCGACGGCCCGGACGAGGTCCTGGCGCGAGAGGCTCGCGCCCTCCGCCCGCTCCTTGAAGGAGAGGCACTCCTCCGCGACGAAGACCGAGAGGAGCTGCAGCGCCGCCCGGTCGGACTCATCGCGGCAGACCCGGGGCGCCTCGTTGCGCATCCGCTCCTCGTAGGCTTCCACCTCGCGCGCCAGGTCGAGTCGCGCCAGGTTCAGGCCGAGCCGCAGGACCGCGTCCGGCGGGCGGCGCTCGAGGCCCGCGGCCCAGCGGCGCCGCAGCTCCCCGCTCACGAACTCCTCGAAGGGCGGCGGCCAGGCGTCGAGCTCCCGCGCCAGGCCGTCGGCGAGGCGCTCGAGCAGGAACTCCCTCACCGGCTGCTTCTGTCGGTCGTGGAGGAAGTCCCAGCGGCGGTCTCGCACGGCACGATTCTAGACGATGCGGTGGGGGATCGACGCACACCGGTGCCTTTTCTCCCCGGCGGCGTTGTCGCAATTGCGTCCCATGAGCACCTCGCGCGCCGTCTCCCTGGGCCTGGTGCTCGGCCTCGCCGCCTGTGGCGGCGTCGATCCGGTGAACCCGTCCGGCAACGGCGGGGGTGGAGACGCCGGCGGGACGGGCGGCGGTGGCACCGGGGGAGGCGGCGCGCTCTGCCTCGGCGCCGACCTTCTCGCCGCGCTCGGCAAGAGCCGGGTGATGGTCGGCTTCTCCGGCGACGACCCGGTGACCTCCCAGGCGCCCTTCGACCTCCGCTACGTCTACCTGGCCGGCGGCCTCGCCGACGGCCCCTGCTCGTCCTGCGCCTCCGGCTGCGCGTCGGCCGCGAAGTCCTGCGCCAACTCCGCCGGCGGCTGCGGGTGGTGGGGTTGCTGGCAGTACGACCAGGTGGCGCCGGGCCAGTACGCCGCCGACTTCCAGGCCGCCGCGTCGGGCGCGGGCGAGATCCCGATGTTCACCTACTACCTGCTCCTGCAGGCGAGCGGCGTGGCCGAGGGCACGCCGGAGGTGACCAGCGCGGCGCGGAACCAGGCCTTCATGGCCCGCTACCTCGCCGACTGGCGCTTCCTCCTGCAGAAGGTGGGGGCGCGGGTGGCCTTCCTGCACGTCGAGCCCGACTTCTGGGGCTACGCCGAGCACGCCGGCGACGACCCGCACGCCCTCCCGGCCGCGGTGGCCAGCGCCAACCCCGCCGACTGCGGGGGAGAGGAGAACAGCATCGCCGGCCTGGGGCGCTGCATGATCGCCATGGTCCGAAGGTACGCGCCGAACGCCAGGGTCGGCCTCCACGCCTCGGGCTGGGCGACGAAGTGGGACGTGCTCTCCAACGCCGACCCCTCCTTCGACGTCGCCGGCCACGCCGCGCGCCTCGGGGCCTTCCTGAAGGCCTGCGGCGCCGATCAGGGCGACTTCGTCGTCGCCGACATGAGCGACCGCGATGCCGGCACGCGGAACAACTGGTACGACGCCACGAACGCCACCCTCCCCAGCTTCCACCAGGCTCTCGCCTGGGCCAAGGGGGTGGCCGAGACGCTGCGGAAGCCGGTCCTGTGGTGGCAGATCCCCCTCGGCAACCCGTCGCTGGCGGCGGCGAACCGCGACAACCGCGTCGACTACCTGCTCACCCACGCGCCGGAGGTGGCCGCCGCGCACGGCGTGGGCCTGGCCTTCGGCGCCGGGGCCGGCGGCCAGGCCACGCCCACCACCGACGGCGGCAACTTCGTCGCCCGCTCCAAGGCCTACTACGCCTCGGGCGGCGTGCCCGTCTGCCGCTGAGGCCCGCCGGCGCCGTTCGAGATCCGGGTCAACTGGGGTATCCTGCGCAGCCCTCTCGCCGGACGGCCGCGGGGCCGCAGGAGCGCCGCATGCTGGTCGTGATGAAGCCCAACGCCACCGCCGCCGAGGTCGAGGCGGTGACGGAGAAGATCCGCTCGCTTGGGCTCGTTCCCCACGCCATCCCCGGCGCACAGCGCGTGGCCATCGGCATCACCGGCAACAAGGGCGCCCTCGACCCGGCGATGTTCGAGGGGATGCCCGGCGTGCGCGACGCCATCCGGGTGTCTCAGCCCTTCAAGCTCGTCTCCCGCGAGGTGAAGCCCGAAGACACGGTCGTCGACGTCGGCGGCGTCCTCATCGGGGGGCGCCACCTGGCGGTGATGGCCGGCCCCTGCTCGGTGGAGTCGAAGGGGCAGATCCTCGAGACGGCCCACGCCGTGAAGCGCGCCGGCGCCACCTTCCTCCGCGGCGGCGCATACAAGCCGCGCACCAGTCCCTACGAGTTCCAGGGCATGGCCGAGGAGGGGCTGCAGCTGCTGGCGCTCGCCCGGGAGCAGACCGGCCTCAAGATCGTCACCGAGGCGATGGACGCCGAGACCCTGGCTCTGGTGGCCGAGTACGCCGACGTGGTCCAGATCGGCGCCCGCAACATGCAGAACTTCTCGCTGCTGAAGCAGCTCGGACGGGTGCAGCGGCCGGTGCTCCTGAAGCGCGGACCATGCGCGACCATCCGGGAGTGGCTCATGGCCGCCGAGTACGTGGTGGCCCACGGCAACCCACGGGTGGTGCTCTGCGAGCGCGGCATCCGCACTTTCGAGACCGCCACCCGGAACACGCTGGACCTGAACGCCGTCCCGGTGCTGAAGTCGCTCACCCATCTGCCGGTCGTCGTCGATCCGTCCCACGGCATCGGCCTGAGGGGTCACGTGCCCGCCATGGCGCGCGCCGCGGTGGCGGCGGGCGCCGACGGCCTGATCGTCGAGGTGCACCCGAATCCGGACCAGGCGCTCTCCGACGGGCAGCAGTCCCTCACCCCCGGCGAGTTCGCCGCCATGATGGCGCAGGTGAAGGTCATCGCCGGCGCCGTCGGCCGGCCGTTCTGAGCCGGGGCGCCGACGGCCGCCGCCACCCGCCTGGGGGGCGCCGCCCCCCGCCGCTCAGGGCCGCCCGAGCGCCTTCTTGAGGGAAGCCACGAACCTCCGCACCCGCTCGGCGCGTGCCTTGCGCGTGCCCCCCTCGGCGATGCGCGAGACGATGGCGCTGCCGACGACGACGCCATCGGCGAGCCGCCCCACGTCGCGGGCCTGCCGGGGCGTCCCCACGCCAAACCCGATCACCACCGGCACGGGGCTGCGGGCCCGCACCGCGGCCACCTTGTGCCCCAGATCCTCGGGCAACGACGTCCGCGTGCCGGTGACGCCGGTGACCGAGACGAAGTAGACGAAGCCGGTGGAGGCGGCGCAGGCCTCGGCGATGCGACCCGCGGTGGAGGTGGGCGCCAGCAGGAACACCGTCTTGACGCCGCGCGCGGCGGCGAGGTCGCGGAACCCGGCGGCCTCCTCGGGGGGCAGGTCCGGGAGGATCACCGCGTCCACGCCGGCCGCGGCGCAGCCGTCGAGGAAGCGCTCCTGGCCGAACGACAAGACCGGGTTCACGTAGCCCATGAGCGCGATGGGGACCGCCGTGGCCTGGCGCACCTCGGCCGCGAGCCGCAGGCAGTCGGCGACGGTGGTCCCTGCGGCGAGGGCCCGCTCGCCGGCGGCCTGGATGGTCTTGCCGTCGGCGATGGGGTCGGAGAAGGGCATCCCGACCTCGAGCACGTCGGCGCCCCCCTCGGCACAGGCGAGTGCCATGGCGCGGGAGGTCTCGAAGTCCGGGTCCCCGGCCATGACGTAGGTGACGAGCGCCGCCTCGCCGCGGGCCCGGGCCGCGGCGAAAGTCCCCTGGAGGCGATCGGCCGGCGTGCTCACCGGTTCCTCCGGGCCGCCCGGGCCCGGGTCGGCGCCCGCTTCGCGGCCCGCGCCGCGAGCGCCCGGCGCACGTGCTCCACGTCCTTGTCGCCGCGACCGGAGACGTTCACCACCAGAAGGCCGTCGGAGCCGAGCTCGCGAGCGAGCGTGCGCGCTGCCGCCACCGCGTGGGCGGTCTCGAGCGCCGGGATGATGCCCTCGGTCCGCGCCAGGTACTGCAGCGCCTCGAGCGCCTCCTCGTCGGTGGCCTGCATGAGCCGCAGCCGTCCCTGGTCCTTGAGCCAGGAGAGCTCCGGCCCGACCCCGGGGTAGTCGAGCCCGGCGCTGATGGAGTGGGCCTCGGCGATCTGGCCGTCGTCGGTCTGCAGGACGTAGCTCCGCGAGCCGTGGAGGACGCCGGGGCGGCCGCGGGCGAGTGGCGCGCCGTGCCGGCCGGAGTCGAGGCCGAGGCCGGCGGCCTCGACCCCGACGAGCGCGACAGCGGCGTCGTCGAGGAAGGCGGAGAAGATGCCCATGGCGTTGGAGCCGCCGCCGACGCAGGCCACGACCGCATCGGGCAACCGCCCGGCCATGGCCTGGACCTGCGCCCGCGCCTCGTCGCCGATCACCGACTGGAAGTCGCGCACCATGGCCGGGTAGGGGTGCGGGCCGGCGACCGAGCCGATGATGTAGTGGGTGTCGCTCACGTGGGTCACCCAGTCGCGGATGGCCTCGTTCATCGCGTCCTTGAGCGTGCGGGACCCGGATCGAACCGGGATCACCCGCGTCCCCATGAGCTGCATGCGGAAGACGTTGAGCGCCTGCCGCTCCACGTCGAGCGCGCCCATGTAGACGTCGCAGGGGAGGCCGAAGAGCGCCGCGGCGCTGGCGGTGGCGACGCCGTGCTGGCCGGCGCCCGTCTCGGCGATGATGCGCGTCTTGCCCATGCGCCGGGCGAGCAGCACCTGACCGAGCGTGTTGTTGATCTTGTGCGCGCCGGTGTGGCACAGGTCCTCCCGCTTGAGCAGCACCCGGCAACCGCCGGCGTCCCGGCTCATGCGCAGCCCGTCGCCGAGCGGCGTGGGGCGTCCGGCGAACCGGGTGAGCAGCGTGGTCAGCTCCTCCCGGAAGGCCGGATCCCGTCGAGCCGCCTGCCAGGCGGCCTCGAGCTCGTCCAGCGCCGGCACCAGCGTCTCCGGGACGAAGCGTCCGCCGTAGGGGCCGAAGTGTCCGCGTGAGTCGGGCAGCATGTCAGGCGGCCTCCTTGGCCCGGGCGATGAAGCGGGCCATCTTCGCGACGTCCTTCACGCCAGGTGACGACTCGACGCCGCTGGCCACGTCCACGGCGTAGGGGCGCACGGCGCGGATCGCCTCGGCGACGTTGTCGGGGTCGAGGCCGCCGGCGAGGATCACCGGCGCGACCTCCGACACCCCCTCGGCGAGCGACCAGTCGAACGGCACCCCGCTGCCTCCGAAGCCGCGCGACGGGGTGTCGAGCAGGAAGGCCGAGACCTCGTAGGACAGGAGCCCCGAGAGCGCCCGCACCTGGTCCACCGGGATGGCCTTCACCACCGGCCAGGGGAGCCGGGCGCAGAGGGCGGGCGGCTCGTCGCCGTGGAGCTGCAGCACCTGGACGCCGCTGGCGGCCGTGATGGCTCGGATCTCCTCCTCGGGCTGGTTGACGAAGACGCCGACGGTGGTGGCGAAGGGAGGCAGCCGCGCCAGGATGGCGCGGGCCGCGGAGGGGGGGAGGTAGCGCCTCGACGCCGGCCAGAAGTTGAACCCCAGTGCATCGGCCCCGAGCCGCAGCGCGGCCAGGGCGTCCTCGACGCGAGTGATGCCGCAGATCTTGACCCGGACCTCGCTCACCGATGACTCCTCATCCGGCGGCCGCCATCTCCCGGAGCAGCGTGCCCGGGTCGGCGGCCCGGACCAGCGCCTCGCCCACCAGGAAGTTCGCGGCCCCGCAGCGGCGCAGCCGTGCCACCTCCGCCGGGCCGCGAATGCCGCTCTCGGCGACGCCGAGAACATCGGCGGGGAGCATCGGCAGCACGCGCTCGCTCGCCGCCAGATCCACCCGGAAGGTGCGGAGATCGCGATTGTTCACGCCCACCACGCGTGCGCCGGCGACCAGCGCGGCCTCGGCCTCGCCCTCGTCGTGGACCTCGACGAGCGCCGCCAGCGCCAGGTCCGAGCAGGCGTCGACCAGCCGCCGCAACGCCTCGCCGGGAAGGGCGGCGACGATGAGCAACGCCGCGTCGGCGCCCCAGGCCCGCGCCTCGAGGAGCTGGTAGCGATCGAGGACGAAGTCCTTGCGGAGCAGGGGCACCGAGACGGCGGCGCGCGCCGCGGCGAGGTCTTCCAGGGACCCGCCGAAGCCCGGCCCGTCGGTGAGCACCGAAACCGCCGCGGCGCCGGCCGCGGCGTAGCGCTTGGCCTGCGCCGGGGCGTCGAGCGAGGCGTCGATGGGGCCGGCCGACGGGCTGGCCCGCTTCACCTCGGCGATGAAGCGCGGCGGGCCACCACGGCGGGAGAGGGCCAGCGCGAAGGGGCGCGGGCCCGGGGCGGCGCGGGCCCGGGCCTCGAGCTCGCCCACCGGCAGGGCCGCGCGGCGCGCCGCGACCTCGTCGGCCTTGCGGGCCAGGATCCCGTCGAGGAAGGTCATGCCTGGCTCGCCGCGGCGAGCCCCTCGAGCTTCTCGCGGGCGGCGCCCCGGTCGATGGCCTCGGCGGCGAGCCGTACGCCGTCGCGCAGGTCGGACGCGGCGCCGGCGGCCACCAGCGCCGCCGCGGCGTTCGCCAGCACCGCGTCGCGAGGCCCACCCCGCTGGCCGGCCAGGACGTCGCAGGTGACCCGGGCGTTGTGGACCGCGTCCCCACCGGCGAGGTCGGCTGCGGCCCAGCGGGAGAGCCCGAGCGCCTCGGGCGTCAGCGTGTAGAGCGCCACCGCGCCGCCCTTCACCTCGGCGACATGGGTGGTGCCGGTGACGGCAATCTCGTCGAGCCCCTCGCCGTGGACGACGAAGGCATGCACCGAGCCGAGCGCGTTCAGCACGCCGCCCAGGACCGGCACCCAGCGGGCGTCGTAGACCCCCATGACCTGGTGGCGCGCGCCGGCGGGGTTCGCCAGCGGGCCGAGCAGGTTGAAGACGGTCCGGATGGCGAGCTCGCGGCGCAGCCCCGCCACCGCCTTGAAGGCCGGGTGGAGCCGGGGCGCGAAGAGGAAGCCGATGCCCACCTCGGCGATGCAGCGCTCCACCACCTCCTTGCGGGCGTCCACGTTGACGCCGAGCGCCGCCAGGACGTCGGCCGAGCCGCACTTCGAGGAGACCGAACGGTTGCCGTGCTTCGCCACGGTGACGCCGGCCCCGGCCACGGCGAAGGCGGCGGTGGTGGAGATGTTGAAGGTGTTCTGGCCGTCGCCACCGGTGCCGCAGGTGTCCACGAAGACCTCGCGGTCCACCCGCACCCGGTCGGCCCGGGCCCGCATCACCTCCGCGGCGCCGGCGATCTCGTCGACGGTCTCGCCCTTGAGCCGCAGCGCCGCCAGGAACGCGCCCACCTGCGCGGGGGTGGCTCCGCCGTCGGCGATCTCGGCGACCACCGCCGCCATCTCGGTGCGGGAGAGATCCTGGCCCTCGACGAGCCGGGCGATGGACTGCTGGATCACGAAGTCCTCCTGCCCAGGGCGCCGCGGGGCCGACGGTGGCGCGCCGGTGCCCGGCCCCTGGCGACTCGCCGGTGCGGGGCGAGCCTCGCCAGCCAGTTCCCCAGCAGCGCCTTGCCGCTCTCCGTCAGCACCGACTCCGGGTGGAACTGCACGCCCTCCACGTCGAGCCGGCGGTGGCGCAGCCCCATGATCTCTCCCTGGCGCGTCCAGGCGGTGACGGCGAGCTCGCGCGGCAGGCTCCGCCGCTCCACCACCAGCGAGTGGTAGCGGCCGGCCGCGAACGGCGAGGGGACCCCGGCGTAGAGCCCCTCTCCGCGATGGGCGACCGGGCTGGCCTTGCCGTGGACGATGCGGGCGTTGCGGACCACGCGCCCTCCGAAGGCCTGGCCGATGGCCTGGTGGCCGAGGCAGACGCCCAGGATGGGCAGCGCGCCGGCGAGCTCGCGGATGGCCTGGAGCGTGACGCCGGCCTGGCTGGGCGTGCACGGGCCCGGGGAGATCACCAGGCCGTCGGGCTTGCGGGCGCGGATGCCCGGCACGTCGATGCGGTCGTTGCGGAAGACCTCGACCTCGGCGCCGAGCTCGCCGAGGTACTGGACGAGGTTGAAGGTGAAGGAATCGTAGTTGTCGACCACCAGGACCCGGGGCCTCATCGAGCGCCTCCCGGCTTCCGCGGCGCCGTCCCGGAGCGCGACGCCAGGGGGCGCGCCGCGCCGCGCGGTCGCGCCTTCGGCCGCAGGACGGCGCTGCGCCGGGCTCGCTCGCCCGCCAGCGGCCTGGCCGCGCCGTCCAGGCTCTTCGACTCGGCCTGGGCCACCGCCGTGAAGAGCGCACGGGCCTTGTTCACGGTCTCCTGGTACTCCGAGGCTGGCTTCGAGTCGTAGACCAGGCCCGCTCCGGCCTGGACCGAGATGCGCCGCCCCGACTGGAGCAGGGTGCGGATGGCGATGCACATCTCCATGTCGCCGCCGCGGTCGAAGTACCCCACCGCGCCAGCGTAGGGCCCGCGCCGCGCCGGCTCGAGCTCGTCGATGATCTCCATCGCCCGCACCTTGGGCGAACCGGTGACCGTGCCCGCCGGGAACGAGGCCCGGAGCACGTCCACGGCGCCCAGGCCCGGGGCGAGCCGTCCCCTGACCTCCGAGACGAGATGCATGACGTGTGAATAGCGCTCGACGGTCTTGAGCGCCGTCACCCGCACCGTGCCCACGGCCGAGACGCGCCCCACGTCGTTGCGGCCGAGGTCCACGAGCATCACGTGCTCGGCGTTCTCCTTCGGGTCGGCACGGAGCTCGGCCTCGAGCCTCCGGTCCTCGTCGGCGTCCTGGCCGCGCCGGCGCGTCCCGGCGATGGGGCGCAGCGTCACCTCGCCGTCCTCCAGCTTCACCAGCGTCTCCGGCGAGCTCCCGACCAGCGCCTGGCGGCCGGCCTGGAGGAAGAAGAGGTAAGGCGAGGGGTTCACACGCCGCAGCGCCCGGTAGACCTCGAAGGGAGGGACGCTCACCTCGGCGTCGAAGCGCTGGGAGAGGACCACCTGCTGGCAGTCGCCGGCCCTCACGTACTCCTGGGCGCGGCGCACGGCGGCCTCGAACTCGGGCCGGCTGGTGCGGGCGCGCAGCTCGGCCGGGCGCCCGGCCCGCGGGGGGCGGCGGTCGCGCAGCGGCCGGGAGAGCGCCGCCAGCGTCGCGCCGATGCGTGCCAGCGCGCCGTGGTAGAGGGCGCGAGGGTCGTCGCCCTCCCCGCAGCGGACCTCGACGATGACGTGCAGGGAATGGCGGAGGTTGTCGAAGGCCACGACCTCGTCGAAGTCCATGAAGAGCGCATCGGGGAAGCCGAGCTCGTCGGCGTTGGCGATGGGGACCCGCGGCTCGAGGAGCTGCACGGCGTCGTAGGAGAGGTAGCCGACCAGGCCGCCCGAGAAACGCGGCGTGCCGGGCACCCGGACGGCCTGGTGCGTGGAGAGCCGGGCACGGACCTGCTCGACCGGGTCGCCGGGCTGGCCGAGGCGCCAGGTGAGGGTGCTCTTGGGGCCCGCGCCGAGGAACGAGAACCGCCCGGAGCGCTCGCCGCCCTCCACCGACTCGAGCAGGAAGGCGTGGCGCTTGCCGCGCGAGATCTTCAGGAAGGCCGAGACCGGCGTCTCGGTGTCGGCCTCGACCTCGACGCGAACCGGCACCGCCCGGCCCGGCCGGCAGAGCTTCTGGAAGGTGTCGAGGTCCGGCTGGGCGTTCAACCGTTCAGCGCCAAAGAAGCACCGTCATGCAGAGACCCGCCGGGCGGGCCCAGCGACCTCCTCCACGCTCTTCGCCACCATGCGGTTCTTCGCGTCCACCAGGACCACGTTCGGCGCGTGGGCGCGGGCCTCGGCCTCGTCCATCTCGGCAAAGGTGGCGAGGATCACCAGGTCGCCCGGCTTGTTCAGGTGCGCCGCCGCACCGTTGATGCAGATGACGCCGCTGCCGCGCGCGCCCTTGATGGCATAGGTCTGCAGGCGCGTGCCCCGGGTGATGTTCCACACGTGGACCGCCTCGTACTCCCAGATTCCCGCCGCCTCGAGCAGGTCCTCGTCGATGGTGATCGAGCCCTCATAGTCGAGGTCCGCGTGCGTGACCGTCGCGCGGTGGATCTTGGACTTGAAAATCGTCCGGCGCATGATGGACCACGTAAATTATCCGTTCACCCCACCCGGATCAAGACATCCGTCGGGCGGGGTGGGGGAGGGGTACGGGTGACCAGTCCGATCGCATCGCGGCGCCTTCAGGTGCTGGCGGCCGCCCGGCGGGAAGGGGCGGCCTTCTCGCGCTTCGACCCGGCCCGGCTCCGCTTCCACCTCGGCACCTCGCTCTCCGATCTGCAGGTCCCGGTGCAGGTGGACCCCGCCGCCATGGAGCTGGTGCGCAGCGCGGCCGATCAGGTCGGGATCGCGCTCACCACCCACCACAAGCGCTTCGTGCCCGCCGAGGAGCTCGACCGGATCTACCTGCGGGAGGACTACGCCAGCCTGCCCACCTCCGCCGACGCCCTGGGCGCCGTGGGCGGGGGGCCCGACCTCCGCGCCGCGGCCCGGCTCGGCGCGCTCGCCCACCCGGCGCTGCCGGGTGGCATCACCTCCGCCTGGATGGGGCCGGGCGGGCGCGGCCGGTCGCTCACCGCTCTCTGGATCGCGGTGCTCCACGCCGCCTTCGAGGAGCGGGCGTCGTCGCCGGCGGCGGAGGAGACCCCGCTGCTGGCGGTGCTGGCGCTCGCCGGCGCCATCCAGACTGCTGCACCGGGGCTGCGCGAGGTGCTGCCCGCCCCGCCCCACGACCGCTACCTCCGGGCGGCCGCGCTGACCGCGCTCTGGGTGGCGGCCCGCACCGGCCTGGCGCGCGCCGTCCGCGACGCCGGGCTCGGCGCCGACGACCCGCTGGCGCTCCGGCTCGACGCGGCGCTGAACCCGGGGGCGTTGCTCGGCGGACGCGGCGCGCTGCTGGCCGGCGGCTCGACGCTCTACGGCATGGAGTTGCTCGCCGGCGTCCCGAACGCCGACGAGATCGCCGGACGGCTCGCCGCGGGCGGCGACCCCGACGCGGCCATGGGGGACCTGGCCGTGGCGCTGGCGGCGGACGAGGAGGTGTCGCGGCGGGCCGAGACCGCGGCGGCGCTGGCGCGGTTGCGCGAGGCGCTGGGGACCGCCATCGCCGGTGCGGAGGAGGCCGGGCAGGGCGCCGGCGGCGCCGAGCTGCGCGCGCTGCTGGCTGCGCCGGGGGGGCTGGCGTCCGTGGTGGCGGACGAGGAGGGGCGCCGGCTGCTCGGGCTGCGGGCGCAGCAGGCCCTCTCGCGGGTGCCGGCCGGAGAGGCCGCGGCGGCGCTGGAGGTGACGCTGCGGGGGCTGCGGACCTGGAAGCCCCGCGAGCCCGGAGCGGCGCTGGGGCTGCGGCGAGAGCAGGCCCGCTCCGAGTACGCGGTGGCGGCCGCGGCGATGCTCGCCGACGCGGCGCTGGAGCGGATGCTCTCGACGGCGAGGCGGGCGCTCGTGGCTCGCACCGGCACCGAGGCCGAGGGGGGCGCCGAGGCCGAGTGGGAGGCCGGACGGCTCTATCGCATCTCCACGCGCCCGGGCCCGATCCTGAAGGCCGGCCGGCAGCGCCCCATCGCCCACCTGTTCACCGACGTGAAGGACTTCACGCGGCGCACGGCTCTGCTGGGCCAGGCGGCGATGGCGGAGTTCCTGCGGCGCGAGTTCTACCTGCCCATCCTCGCGGCGGCACGCCAGCGCTTCGGTGGCATGTCGCACCTCTCCGACCGCGGCGGCGTCTCGGTGAACAACCTGCTCGGTGACGCCATCTCCCTCTCCGGCGACATCGAGGTGCTGGTCGGGCTGGCCGCCGAGATCCGCCGCCTGCTCGCGGCCTACGAGATGCGGCTGGCCCGCGAGGTGAGCAGCCAGGTGGTGGCGAGCCGCGTCACATCGCTGGAGGAGGCCCATCGCCCCGCCCTCGAGGCCGCGGCGCGGGCCCGGACCGAGGCGCGCCAGGCGGCGGAGCGGGCGCCGGCCGGAAGCCCGGAGCGGGCCGAGGCGCAGCGGCGGCTGGCGCTGGCCGCCGCAGCCGAGGCGCGGCGCTTGAGCGAGCGGGACCGGGCGGTGGCCCGCGCCCGCGGCGAGGGGCTCGAGGCCGGCGTCTTCGTGAGCTTCGGCCCGGCGCCCATCGTGGTCACCATCGATGACGAGGTCTTCGGCAGGAACCGCGTCGCCATCGCCGAGAAGATCAACGAGTCGGCGCGCGGGACGGCGCGGGCCCCGACCGCGCGTGCCCGCGCCGACCAGCTCCTCGAGGCGGAGCGCGCGGCGCGCGGGCTGCCGGAACTGCGCCACGCCTGGAGCGTCCTCATCGGACAGCCGCTGGCGCTCTCCATCCCGCCGGCGGCCGAGGCCGCCGCGCTGCGGGCGGCGCGCGCCGGAGACCTGGCCACGGCGATGCACGTGGTGGCCGGGCCGGTGCGGGCGGCGCTGGAGGGCGCGGCCCGCGCCGACGACCTCGGCACCGGCGACGTCTACAACGCCGGCGCGGCCCTCTCCGAGGAGGCGCTCGAGGCGTTCCTGGAGGCCGTGGCCCGCACCCGCGCCGTGCGCCGCGTCGAGCTGGAGCCGCAGGACGTTCCGCCGGAGCTGGCGCGGCAGGCCTGGTTCGGGCCGGGGACCGAGAGCCTGGTGGCCACCTTTCACCCGGACGGGCGCCCGGCGGAGCTCTTCCGCTTCGCTGGGCGCGCCTGGTTCAAGGGGCTCGGCGAGGTGCCGGTCTGGGAGATCGCCGCCGACGTCGGGCCGCCGGCGGCGCTGTTCCGGGCGATGCGCGAGCGCTGGCTGGGCGGCCAGGGGGACGGGTAGGCCGGCTGCCCCACCGCGACCCGGGCGGCCGACCGGGGGCCCCGCGCCCTACTTCCGCTGCGCCAGCTTGACGTTCTCCTCGCAGATCCTGTCGTAGAAGGCGGCGTCCACCTTGACGCCGCTCTTCTGCAGCTCGGCCGCCTTGGCGAGCTCCTCCTCCACCATCTTCTTGAAGTTCTCGTAGGGCACGGCGCCGACGAGCTGGCGGCAGTTCACGAACGAGGTGGGCGTGCCGCTGGCTCCGACCCGGGTCCCGAGCGCCGAGTCCTCCTGGATGCGGGCCCGGGTCTTCTCGGAGGAGGCCGCCGCCTGGAACTTCCTGGCGTCGAGGCCGAGCTGCTTCGCCCACTGCTCGTACTGGGGCGGCCCGAGCGCCTGCTGGTTCTGGAACATCAGCTCGTGCATCTCCCAGAACTTCCCCTGCTCGCGCGCCGCCTCGGCCGCGGCTGCCGCCGGCATCGCCTGCTGGTGGAAGGGCAGCGGCTGGTGCTTCCAGACGATGCGGACGTCCTTGGGGTACTCCTTCGCCAGCTGGGCCAGAGAGGGCTCGACGCGGCTGCAGAACGGGCACTGGAAGTCGGAGAAGAGCACCACCGTCACCGTCGCGTTCCTCGCGCCGCGGGCGGGGTCGTCGGGCCGGAAGCCCACCTTCGACGCCGCCGGGGGGGGCGGCGGGGGCGGCGGCCGGGGGGGCGCGGCCAGGTCGGCCGCCGCGCCGCCGGGCAGCATCACCGGGGCGGCGGCCGCCTTGTCGAGGATCCTAGCGTAGACGTCCCTGGCCGGGACCCCAGACTTCACCAGCTCCTCCGCCTTCCTCAGCTCCTCGTCCAGGACGGCCTTGAAGACCTCGAATGGCATCGCGCCGGCGATCTTGCGGCCGTTGACGAAGAAGGTCGGGGTGCCGCCGGCGCCGAGAGAGGTGACCAGCGCCTGGTCGCGCTGGATGCGCGCCTCGTGCCGCTTCTCGTCGAGCGCCTTGCGGAAGGCGTTCATGTCGAGCCCCAGCTCCTGGGCCGCCTTCTCCAGCGAGCCCCGGTCGAGGCTGGGTGCCGCCTCGAAGAGCTTGTCGTGCATGGCCCAGAACTTCGCCGCGCCGCCCTGCGCCCGGGCCTCCTCGGAGGCCAGCGCCGCGGGCAGCGCCTTGGGATGGAAGGCGAGCGGGTTGTGCTTGAACACGAACCGGACCTTGCCCGGGTAGGCCTCCTCGATCTGCTTCATCGTCGGACCGACCCGCTTGCAGAAAGGACACTCGTAGTCCGAGCTCTCGACGATGGTGACCAGCGCGTCGGACGGCCCCTTGGCCGGGGAGTCGTCGATGGGCACCTTGTAGACGGCCTTCGGGTCTTCCTGGGGCCGCTGCGCCTGGGGTTGCCGTGCGCCGAAGCGCGCCGAGACCCCCTTCAGCACCTGGTACTTCTGGGTGTCGGTGAGGCCGGCGAGGGTGTCGGCGGGGAGGTCGGCCTCGCGCACCGAGCCCGGGGGCAGGTCGGCGGGCTTCCTTCCCATCGGTCCGGCCCCACCCGCCATCCGGTCGCCGGCGACGCCGAGGACCAGTCCCACGATGAACGCCAAGATCCAGCTGGTGTGCCTCATGTCGCTCGCTCCTGTGTGACGAGGGCCGTCCACGGCCTGGCCGGGCTCGGAAGGCTAGAAGCTGAAGTAGGCACCGGCGCGGACGAGCATGGGCACGCCGGCGCCGGCGGAGAGGGGGATGCCGAGGTCGCCCTCGGCGAAGAAGCCGACCAGGTCGGTGAAGCGCAGCTCGACGCCGCCGCCGAGCAGGATCCACCGCCAGTCGAAGGCGCCGGCCTGGGTGGAGACGTCCACGGCGCCCCGCAGGTAGAAGGGCGTCTCGGGGATGGCCCAGTGGAGGCCGGGGCGCAACGCGAAGTAGGTGCCCGGCGACATCCCCAGCACCAGCGAGAGCTCCGGCGAGAGGCCGAGGCCGAGGTAGTAGCCCGCCGTCGCCTCCAGCTCGAACAGGCTCGCCGGCAGGTAGGCCGAGCCGGCGCCGAGCTGGCCGCCGCCGCCGAGGTCGACCGAGACCGTGAACCCCAGCGGGCGCCGCGCGCCCTGCCCCGAGGACTGGGGGGCGGCCGGGGCCGGCACGGCGAGGAGCGCCGTCAAGGCGGCGAGCGGAAGCAGGCGTCGGATCACGGGTTTCCAGGGTATCGGGGAAGCCCCCCACGGGCAAGAAACGGCCGGCGCGGTTGCTGCCTTCCCGGCTCCCCGACAAGATCGCCGTGGATGACCCCCGAGCACCTCCCGGCGCCCGACCGAACTCTCGACACCTCCGGGACGCTCTGCCCCTACCCCATCGTGGAGACGGCCCGGGCGATGAAGGCGCTGCCGCCCGGCGCGGTGCTCTGCGTGGTGGCGACCGACGCCGGCGTCCAGACCGACATGCCCATGTGGTGCCGCGCCACCCGCAACGAGCACCTCGCCACCTTCCGCGACGGGGCCGTCTGGAAGAGCTACGTGCGGAAGCGCACCGCCTGAGGTAGAGACCGGGTCCGGCGCCGGCGGGGCTGCCGGGGGCGAGGCACATGTCGCAAGCGAGGACCAAGGCGATCGCCATGATCTCGGGCGGGCTCGACTCGACGCTCGCCCTGGCCCTGGTGAAGCGGCAGGGCATCGAGGTGAAGGCCGTGAACTTCTACACCGGCTTCTGCGTCACCGAGACCCAGCGTCGCAAGGGCGGCCGCCCCGACGGCACCGTCCCGCAGAACGAGGCCCTGCGAGCCGCCGCCGACCTCGAGGTGGACATCGAGTACGTGGACATCTCCGAGTCGGGCTACCTCGACCTCATCGTGAACCCGCGCCACGGCTACGGCGCCAACGCCAACCCCTGCGTCGACTGCCGCATCTTCATGATGAGGAGGGCTCGCGAGATCATGGAGTCCGTGGGGGCGGCGTTCGTCTTCACCGGCGAGGTGCTCGGCCAGCGCCCCAAGAGCCAGCGGCGCGACACCCTGCGGCTCATCGAGCGGGAGAGCGGCCTCCAGGGGCGGCTGCTGCGCCCGTTGTCGGCGCTGCACCTCGAGCCGACCATCCCGGAGCAGGAGGGTCTCGTGGATCGCGGACGGCTGCGCGGCTTCCACGGCCGCTCCCGGCAGCCCCAGATCCAGCTCGCCCGGGAGCTGGGGATCTCCGAGTGGCCGCAGCCGGCCGGAGGCTGCTGCTACCTCACCGACGAGAGCTTCGCCAGGAAGTTCTTCGACGTCCTCGATGCGCGCCAGGCGGCCGGGGAGGAGCGACGCATCCGCAGGGAGGACGTGGTGCTCCTGTCGACCGGGCGCCACTTCCGCCTCTCCCCGCGGGTGAAGCTCGTGGTGGGGCGCAGCGAGGCGGAGAACGGCATCCTGCAGAGCTACGCGGGCGGACGCGCGCAGCTCGCGGCCCGCGACGTCACCGGGCCGGTGGCGCTCGTCGAAGGCCTGCCGACCTGGGAGGAACGCGTGCTGGCGGCGCGGATCGTCGCCCGCTACGGCAAGGGGCGGGCCCACCCGGCGGTGGCGGTGGAGTGGCGCGAGGGCGACCTCGTCGAGACCTACGAGGTCGAGCCGGAGCGGGACGAGGCGCGCATCGAGTCGCTGCGCCTCTGATCGGTGCCGGGCTGGTGCCGGGCCTCTGTCGGGTCGGGTCGACTTTGCAAGCTTTACACGTCCAAGCTCTCTGGAAGACGGGTCTTTGACAACCCGTCGAGGGTCGTCCTTGACGCGGCGCAAGCCTTTCCACACCCGGTTCCGGGTACCTCTTAGAGCCAGGGTCGCGGCCCCCGCGCGGCGCTACAGTGGCTCAAAAGGACGGACGCGGGGAGACGGTGTCGGAGCCGGCGTCCGGGCAGGGGACCGCGCAGCCTCGAGGACCAACCGCATGGCGAAGACCAAGGGCGTGAAGCGCATCTACTCCTTCGGCGGCGGCAAGGCCGAGGGCAACCGGGACATGAAGGAGGTGCTCGGCGGCAAGGGCGCCGGCCTCGCCGAGATGTCGAACATCGGCATCCCGGTCCCTCCCGGCTTCACCATCACCACCGTCGTCTGCACCGAGTTCTACCGAGCCGGCAAGAAGCTGCCCGCCAGCCTCGGCCCCCAGCTCGACGGGGCCCTCGCCAAGGTCGAGGCGCTCACCGGCAAGAAGTTCGGCGACCCCGAGAACCCGCTGCTCGTCTCGGTGCGCTCCGGCGCCCGCGTCTCGATGCCGGGCATGATGGACACGGTGCTGAACCTGGGGCTATCCGACGCCACCGTGCGGGGGCTGGCCGCCCGCTCCGGCAACGAGCGCTTCGCCTGGGACAGCTACCGGCGCTTCGTGGCGATGTTCGGTGACGTCGTGCTGGGCATGAAGCCGGAGAGCAAGGAGGACCACGACCCCTTCGAGGTGATCCTCGCGGCCAAGAAGAAGGCCTTCGGAGTGAAGCTCGACTCCGACCTCCCGGTTCCAGCCCTGCAGGAGCTCGTCGCCGAGTTCAAGACCGAGATCCAGCGGCGGCGCGGCGTGGTCTTCCCCGACGACCCGCGCCAGCAGCTCTCCATGGCCGTCGACGCGGTCTTCCGGTCCTGGGAGAACGACCGCGCCATCGCCTACCGCAAGCTGAACGGCATCCCGTCGAACTGGGGCACCGCGGTCACCATCCAGTCGATGGTCTTCGGGAACATGGGCGACGACTCCGGCACCGGTGTGGCCTTCACGCGCAACCCGGCCACCGGCGAGAACGAGTTCTACGGCGAGTTCCTGGTGAACGCGCAGGGCGAGGACGTCGTCGCCGGCATCCGCACCCCCCAGAAGATCGGCGAGATGTCGGTCCGGTTCCCCGGGATCGCCAGCGAGCTCGGCCTCGTCCGCGCGCGGCTCGAGCGCCACTACCGCGAGATGCAGGACATCGAGTTCACCTTCGAGCGCGGCCAGCTCTACGTGCTGCAGACCCGCACCGGCAAGCGCACCGGGCTCGCCGCGGTCCGCATCGCGGTGGACATGGCCAGCGAGAGGCTCATCAGCACCGACGAGGCGCTGCTGCGCGTAGAGCCCATGGCGCTGAACCAGCTCCTCCGCCCGGTGTTCGATGCCGCCCAGTGGCAGGAGGCGGTCTCGGGCGGGAAGTACCTGGCCAAAGGGCTGGCGGCCGGTCCGGGCGCCGCCAGCGGGCGCATCGTCTTCTTCGCCGCCGACGCCGAGGCCTGGCAGAGGCGGGGCGAGACCGTGGTGCTGTGCCGCCACGAGACGAGCCCCGAGGACATCCGGGGCATGGCGGCGGCGGTGGGGTTCCTCACCGCCTTCGGCGGCATGACCTCCCACGCGGCGCTCGTCGCCCGGCAGATGGGCAAGGTGGCCATCGTCGGGTGCGACGCGCTCTCCTTCGACTACCGCGCCCGGACCATGACGGTCCATGCGCCGGGAGGCGCGCGGGTGCTGTCCGAGGGCGACTGGATCTCCATCGACGGCTCCACGGGCGAGGCCGTGGAGGGCAAGGTGAACACCACGCCGTCCGAGGTGATCCAGGTGCTCCTCGAGAGGTCCCGGAAGCCCGAGGACGCCCCCATCTACCAGCAGTACGCCAGGCTGCTCGGCTGGGCCGACAAGGTCCGCCGGCTCGGCGTGCGTGCCAACGCCGACCAGCCCGACCAGGCGAAGGTGGCGGTCGCCTTCGGTGCCCAGGGCATCGGCCTGTGCCGCACCGAGCACATGTTCTTCGGCGAGGGGAAGATCGGCCCGATGCGGGAGACCATCGTCGCCGAGACCGAGGCGGAGCGCCGGGCGGCGCTCGCCAAGCTCCTCCCCCTGCAGCGCCACGACTTCGCCGGGATCTTCCGGGAGATGGGGGCGCGTCCCGTCACCATCCGGACCCTCGACCCGCCGCTGCACGAGTTCCTGCCCCAGGACGAGGTCGGCGTCCTCGAGCTCGCCGGCGCGAGCGGCATGAGCGCCGAGCGGATCCGGGCCCGCACCGCGGAGCTGCACGAGGCGAACCCCATGCTCGGCCACCGCGGCTGCCGGCTCGGCATCACCTACCCGGAGATCACCGAGATGCAGGCGCGGGCCATCTTCGAGGCGGCGGTGGACGTGGCCGCCGAGGGCGTGGCCGTGAAGCCGGAGGTGATGATCCCGCTCGTCGGTACGCGCGCCGAGATCGAGCACCAGGCCGGGGTGGTCCGCGACACCGCCAGGAGGGTCTTCGAGGAGCGGGGGCGGGCAGTGAAGTACGCCGTCGGCACCATGATCGAGGTGCCGCGCGGCGCGCTCGTCGCCGGCGAGATCGCCGAGGTGGCCGAGTTCTTCTCCTTCGGCACGAACGACCTCACGCAGACCACCTACGGCATCTCCCGCGACGATACCGGCTCGGTCCTCTCCACCTACCTGGAGAAGGACATCTACCCCGGCGACCCGTTCGTCAGCGTGGACCGCGAGGGGGTGGGCGTGCTGATGCAGCTCGCCGTGACCGCAGGGCGCGCCACGCGCCCCGGGATGAAGATGGGCATCTGCGGTGAGCACGGCGGCGACCCGGCGTCGGTGGAGTTCTGCAACCAGATCGGGCTCGACTACGTCTCCTGCTCCCCGTACCGGCTCCCCATTGCGCGGCTGGCCGCGGCGCAGGCGGTGCTGAAGCAGCGGGCGGTGGCGAAGGGCGGGAAGAAGGCGCCGGCCCGGACGGTGCGCAGCCCCGCGGCGAAGGCGCCGGCGCGGCGCCGGAACGTACGAAAAGTGAAACCTTCCCGCAGACCGGCGAAGGGGGCACGCAGGGCGGCGAAGGCGGTGCGCGGGCGCCGGTAGGCGAGACACCCACAGCGCCCCCGGCGCACCGGGCGACATGGTCTTGCGCGAGGGGCACCCCTGTGCTCAAGCCGGCGCCGTGTCTCGCGGATTTTTGACGGACTGCCCCGCCTGGGGCACACTCGCGATATCCGCATGAATCGCCGCCGCCACGCTCCCTGGCTTCTTGCGTCCTGCGGGGCCCTCTTCGTCTTCCTGGCGCTCCCCTGGCCGCTCACCGCGTCGGGGGACGCCGCCACCGCCGCGGCCGCGACGGCGAGCGCCGCGACGGCGGCCACCCTCGGCATCGCGCCGGCCGCCCCGCTCCCGGCCGACCTGCTGCGCCTCGCCGAGATCGGGCTCGACGCCGAAGGCGGTCACTACGTCGCGCCGATGGGTGGCGGCCGCGCGGTGCTGACCATGGTGCCGCAGCTGCAGGGGCGCATCCAGAAGCTGCTCTCCGACTACCGCGTGCCCTGGGCGGCCGCGGTGCTCGTCGAGCCCGCCACCGGCCGGATCCTCGCGATGGCCGAGCACTCGCAGCGGGAGCCCGCCGCCCGCGCCCTCTCGCTCCAGGCGCGCGCACCCGCGGCGAGCGTGTTCAAGATCGTCACCAGCGCGGCGCTGCTCTCCCGCGGCTTCGAGCCCGAGGCCGAGGTCTGCTACCACGGCGGTCGGCATCGGCTCGAGCGGGGCCACCTCGCCGACGACCCGCGCCGCGACCGGCGCTGCCTCTCGCTCTCGGCGGCGCTGGGCCACAGTGCCAACGTGGTCTTTGCCAAGCTCGCCGACCGGGCGCTGAACGCCGAGTTGCTCCGGACCGAGGCGCTGCGCTTCCTCTTCAACGCCCCCATCCCGTTCGCGCAGACGGTCGAGGTCTCCCGCGCCGACATCCCCCAGGACCCGTTCGCGCTCGCCACCACCGCCGCCGGCTTCGGAGAGGTGCGCCTCTCGCCGCTGCACGGCGCGCTGCTCGCCGCCATCGTGGCCAATGGCGGGGTCTTCGTCCCGCCGGAGGTGGTCGCCTCGGTGGACGGTGCGGTGGCGCCGGCGCGCCTCGAGGCGCGCCGGGTCCTCGACGAGCGGGTGGCGGCGTCGCTTGCCGGGATGATGCGCACCACCGTCACCGAGGGGACGGCGCGCCAGCTCTTCCACGACCGCCGCGCCCGCTCGGCGCTGCGCGGGCTCACCGTGGCCGGGAAGACCGGCTCGCTCTCCGAGACGAGCCCGTTCCGAGACTACTCGTGGTTCGTGGGGTTCGCGGGCGGGGAGCGCCCGCGGGTGGCCCTGGCGGTCCTCGTCGAGAACGACCGGCAGTGGCGGGTGAAAGCGCCCTACGTGGCGCGCGAGGCGCTGCGGGCCTGGGCCGAGTGGGATGCGGCGCGGCTGCAGGCGTCGGCCGGCCCCACCGCGCCATCCGCTGCGGCGCTCCTGCGCGCGGGCGCGCCGGCCGGCGCGGGGCGCGCCGCGCCGTGAGCCCGGCGGGCGAGGCCGCGCCGGGGTAGCGCCGTGAAGCTCGTCCGCGCCCTCCCGCTCCTCTTCCTCGGCGGCGTCGCCGCAATCCTCGCGCTGCGCTGGAGGGCGATCCCGGAGCGGTTCCCGGTGCACTGGGGGATGGGCGGCCAGCCCGACCGCTGGGCCGACCGCTCCGCCGTGGCGGTGTTCGGACCGCTCGTCGCCGGCACGGCCCTGGTGGTGGCGCTGCTCTGGCTCCGCCGGCTCCTGCCCCGGCTCGCGGCGCACCAGGGAAAGGGGCCGGCGGAGCTCCGCGCCGGGGAGGGCGCCGTCCTGGGCGGCGCCTACGCGCTGGCCGCCGCCTTCGGGGCCGCGGCCGCGCAACCGATGCTGGCGGGCCCCGGCCCGTGGGCGGCGGTCGTCGGGGCCGGAATGGGCGTCCTCTTCGTCCCGTTCGTGGTGGCGGCCGCGCTCTGGCGGCGCGGCCGCTGAGGGCCCGGCCCGGCCCGGCAGCCGGGCCCGGAGGGTGCGCCGGGAGCGCCTGCGGATCCCTCAGGCGGAGCGCAGCTCGACGACCCCGGCGTCGACGAAACGCCGGAAGGCCTTCAGGACCTGCAGCTCGTCGAGCGGCGCGACCTGGGCGATCTGCACGAGGTCGCGGCGGCCGTCGCACCGGGAGAGGAGGTACTTCTCGGCGGCGTCGAGCCGGAGCAGCCCGATCTCGCTGGCCGAGAGGCGCAGCACCGGCACGCGCCGCTGCGAGATGAGCTCTCGCAGCGGGGCGGCCACTGCCTCGCGCGCAGCGGAGAGGGCCTGGCGTGCCGCCTCGGCCCCGGGCGCGAGCGCGAGCGCCCGTGCCGCCGCCTGCTCCGCCTCCTCGCTCTTCCCCTCCAGGAGGAGCTGCCGCGACCGGTCCACCAGCTCCGCCGCCTCGAGCATCTCCGCCGGCGCGTCCGGCGACCCGGCCGGCGCCGCCGCCGCCCGGATCACCCCCTGCCGGGCCAGCGCGTAGAGGCGCTGGTAGAGGTGGAACTCGGTGGCGTGGAGCGCCAGCCCGATCTCGTCGACGGACTTGCCCTGCGTGGCGTGGAAGAGGAGCCTGCCGTCGACGGTGCCCTCGCGGGCGGTCGGTGGGATGCGCTCCTCGTCCACGACGAGCGTGGCGGCGCCGCTCGGGAACTGGGACTTGAAGGCGTCCCAGGCGGTGGTACGGAACTCGGCCTCGCGGAGGATCTCGGCGAGCGGCACGGCCAGCGAGAGCCCGTCGTCGTCGGCCGGCGGCGGCTCCTCGTCCACGCGGAACACGCCGGAGTCCCAGCGGAAGACGTCGAGGAGCGTCTCGCGGATCTTGATGCCCAGGACGTCGCGAACCGTCTCCGGGGACACGAGCCCCACCATCGCCAGCACCTTGCCGAGGCGGACCTTGGTCTCCTGCTGGGTCCGGAAGGCCTTGCCGAGCTGCTCCTCGTCGAGGTGGCCGAAGTTGATGAGGAGCTGCCCCAGGAACTCGCGCGGGTCCGTGGAGGCCGCGCCGACGGCGGCGCCGTCTCGCAGGAAGACGGTCTTTCGCACCGTGCCGCGCTCGCACGTGAGCGATCCGGTCACCTTGCGCCGGGCAAGAAAGTCCACGAGCTCGCCCAGTGGCATCAGCGAGAAGCTCCCGGCAAGGCCGCGCACGTGCAAAGTGTCCCCGGAAAGAGCGGTGGCGGCAAGCCGGAGGCTCGTGTAAGAAAACCCGCGCCATGGACCCGAAGCCGTTCGGCTCGACACCCGGAGACCCGGTCCGTCCCCCGCGCGTGCCTCGCCTGGTGATGGTGGCCCTCGTCGGGCTGGCGGTGCTGGCGGCCGTGGTCTACGCCGGAGTGAGGCTCCTCGGCGGCAGCGAAGCCAGGCCCAGCGCTGCGGAGGTGGCGTTCGACATCTCGCGGGTCACGCCTCCGGTTGCGGCGCCGACGTTCCAGGCGCAGACGGCCGACGGAAGGCCCTTCACCCTGGCCGAGCTGAAGGGCCAGGTGGTGTTCCTCAACTTCTGGGCCACCTGGTGCCCGCCCTGCCGGGAAGAGATGCCGTCGATGGTGCAGCTCGGCCGCGAGCTCTCGGAGCGCTACCCGGGCCGGTTCCGGATGGTGGCGGTGTCGGTGGACGACGGCTGGCCCGAGGTGGGGCAGTTCTTCGCCGGGCGCCTGCCGCCCGGATTGACGGTGGTTCGCGACGGCGACCAGTCGGTGACGCGGAGCTACTACTGCGCGGCGCGGGGGGCCTGCCCCGAGTCGTACAAGTTCCCGGAGACCTACATCCTGGATGCCTCGGGGAAGCTCGTGGCCTACGTGGTGGGGCCGCGGGACTGGAACGCACCGGTGGCGAAGGCGTTCCTGCAGCGCCTGCTCGACTGACGACCGGCGATCGGCGCGCGCCGCCTCACGACCGCGTCCGCGCCCCGATCATCTCGTAACTACTCGATAATCGGAATGAAATCTGGATGGGGCCCAGCCGCCCCGCCCCGGTCGAGTGGCCGTTTTGTCTTGAACGGCCTCGGACGGCTGGCCTATAAATGAGCCTAAATCCTCGAAAACCTGACGGATCCGCCCGGGGCGGAGTCCGGGAGGGATCATTGGCAGAACACGGCACCGGCATCCCGGTGGTGGTGGCGGGCCTTGGCGACGTCGGCCGAGCCATCGCCCGATCGGTCCTGGAAGAGGCGGACCTCCGCCTGGTGGGAGTCGTCGATCCCGCCTTCGCCGGGCGCAAGCTCGACGTCCTGCTGGGGCGCCCCGGCTCGGGGCTCGTCGTGGAGGGCGACGCCTCGAAGTCGTTCGCCGCCGCGCGCGGCGGCGTCCTCCTCCAGGCGACCACCTCGCGCCTCGCGGAGGCGCTGCCCCAGATCGAGCAGGCGGTGAAGGCCGGCCTCTCGGTGGCGTCCGCCTGCGAGGAGCTCGCCTACCCCTGGCTCGCCCATGAGGAGGAGGCCGATGCCCTCGACGCCCTGTGCGAGCGGCACGACGTGGCCGTGACCGGTGCCGGCGTGAACCCCGGCTTCGCGCTCGACCGCCTGCCGGCGTTCCTCTCCCAGTGCACGGGGACGGTGCGCTACCTGGAGGCACGGCGCGTCGGCGACCTCACCGGGCGCCGGCCGGCGCTGCTCCGCAAGCTGGGCGTGGGGCTGACGCCGGAGCAGTTCCAGAAGGCGCTCGACGACGACCGGGTCGGCCACGTCGGGCTGGCCGAGTCGGCGGCCCTGGCGGCACTCGGCAGCGGCCTCGAGGTGGACGAGGTGGAGGAGGAGATCGAGCCGGTGCTGGCGACGCGCGACCTCGCCGGGCCGGAGCCGGTGAAGAAGGGGCGCACCGTCGGGGTCCGGCAGGTGGCGCGCGGCTGGTCGGAAGGGCGCGAGGTGGTCCGGCTCGAGCTCCTCCTGGCGCTCGGCGCCGAGGACCCCCACGACGAGGTCCGCATCGACGCCGACCCGCCGCTGCGGCTCGTCGTCCCGGCGGGGCTCCCGGGCGAGGCGGCCGCCGCCTGGGCCCTCGTCCACGCGGCGCGCGCCCTCCCGGTGCTGCGCGGCCTCATCACCGTGCTCGACCTTCCCTCGGGGAGAGCCTAGGGAGACCCGCATGCTGGACCGATCCCTCATCGGCCGGGAGAGCGAGCCCACCGTCGTGGAGGTGGAGAAGGGCGCCATCCGGCGCTTCGCCGAGGCGCTCGGCGACCCGAACCCCCTCTACGCCGACGAGGCCGCCGCCCGATCGGCCGGGTACGCCGGGCTCGTCGCGCCGCCGACCTTCCCGGCGGTGCTGGCGGTGAACGACCGCTTTCGCCACTCGCTCGATCTGGGAACGCGGTCGCTGCTCCTCGGCGAGGAGTCCATCGAGTACGGCCGCCCCGTGGTGGCCGGAGATCGCCTGACCGTGAAGAGCCGCGTGGCCGACGTGCAGGAGCGCGCCGGGACGAGCGGCAGCACCGACGTGCTGGTCGTCGAGACCGACGGTCGTGCCGCCGACGGCCAGCTCGTGTTCCGCACCCGGGAGACCTTCATCCTGCGGCGTGGCTAGGGGACGACGATGGCGCTCGTGGCGCGACAGCTCTACTTCGAGGCGGTGAAGGTCGGCGACGAGCTGCCGCCCATCGTCAAGCCGCCGGTGGACCGGATCCAGATCGCCCGCTACGCCGGCGCGGCCGACGACTACGGCCCGCTCCACGTGGACGAGCCCTTCGCCCGCAACGCCGGCTTCCCGAGCGTGCTCGCACCTGGGATGCTCGCCATGGGCTTCCTCGGCGAGCTGGCAGTGGACTGGCTGCGCGGCGCGCGGCTTCGCAAGTTCGCGGCACGCTTCGTGAAGATCATCTGGCCCGGCGACGTGATCACCGCCCGGGCACGCGTCTCCGATCGGCGCTTCGAGGAGGGCGGACGCTACGCCATCGACATCGAGACCTGGGCCGAGAACCAGCGCGGCGAGCTCGTGGTTCGGGGGACGGTGACCGCGCAGCTCTACTACAGCGCGGAGGACGAGGCGCGGCAGCGGGCCGGGCAGCCGCCGCTTCTGGTGACGCCCAGGGAGGAGGAGGAGCGGCTGGCGCGCCTCTCGCGCTCCAGCCCGCCGGCACGGCCCGGGACCGTCCCGCCGAGGGGCGGTGCTCCGGCGCCGCAGCGCGCCGCGACGGCGCCGGTGCGCCCTGCCCCCTTCACGCGCTCTCCGCCGACCGTCCCGCCGAGGGGCGCTCCGCCGAAGCCCGCCGCGCCTCCGGCGAAGCCGGCGCCCCTGAAGGCGTCGCCCAGGCCCGCCGGGGCTGCGGCCACCGGAGCCGTCGCCAGGGCCTCGGCGAAGAGGCCCGCGCCGAAGGCCCCTCCCAGGAAGGCGCCGCCCAGGACGGTGGCGGCCGGGAAGGCGCCTGCGAGGAAGGTGGCCGGTCGGAAGAAGCCGGCCAAGCGGCGCTGATGCGGCTCGCGCGGGCGCTCGGCCTCCTCGCGCTTGTCGCCTCGGGCGCCGGCGCCGGCGCCGCGCCGGCCACGGGCGGCGCGGGCGGCGCGGCCGCCGGAGCCACCGACGCAGCCGGGGAGATCGCCACCGCCCGTGCCGAGGCGCTGCAGGCGCTCCAGGACCCGGGCGCAGCGGCCGACGCGTGGGCCAGGGCGTCGAGGGCGGCGGAGCGGGCGCTGCGCCGGCTCTCCCCGGCGTGGGCCGACGCGGTGGACGCCGGCGGGGACCCCGGCGCGGCCGCGGCGCGCGTGGAGACGACCGGCGCCGAGGCCCTCTACTGGCTGGCCCTCGCCTCCTGGGAGGGCGCGCGGCCCAGGGGCTTCGCCGCGTTGCTCTCGGTGAAAGACTTCGCGCTGCGATCCATGGAGCGGGTGGCGGTGCTCGACGAGCGCGTCGACTGCGGAGGACCTCACCGCGCGCTGGGGTCGTGGCGCGCGGCGCTGCCGGCGGCGGTGGGCGGCGGCGCCGCGCCGGCGCGGGCCCACTTCGCGCGGGCGCACGCGCTCGGGCCATCGTGCCCGTGGAACCGCGTACAGGAGGCGGCGACGCTGACGGTGCTGCTCCAGGACCGCAAGCGCTTCGAGACGCTGCTCGGCGAGGTGCTGGCCGCGCCGCCGACCGGCCCGAGCGCATCACCTCCGGCGGATCCCGAGGTGGTGCGCCAGGGCGAGGTGGACGAGGCCGCCCGGCGCGCGGCGCGCGACCTGCTGGCCCGAAGGGACCGGCTCTTCCGCTGACCGGGGCCGAGCCCGGCGCTGCAGGCGCGTCGGTCCGACCTGGGCTATCTTCGTCGCCCATGAACCAGAAGAGGCTCGGCACGCTGGCGGTCCACGCGGGAGAGGGCGAGACGCTGGCCGTCCCGTCGACCACCACGCCCGTCTACCTCGCCACCACCTACCGCTTCCCGGATGCCGCCGAGGCCGCCGCCTACCTGGAGGAGCCGGAGGGGCGCTGGCTCTACTCGCGCCTCGAGAACCCCACCGTCCGAGCTGCCGAGAAGAAGATCGCGGCGCTCGAGGGAGCGGAGGCGGCGCTGTGCTTCTCGAGCGGGATGGCCGCCATCACCGCCACCCTGCTGGCCTCGCTCCGCGCCGGGGACGCCCTGCTCCTGTGCGACACCGTCTACGGACAGACGACGAGGCTGGCGCGCGACGTGCTCGAGCGGTTCGGCGTGGAGGTGCGCCCGGTGCCGCTCTCCGGCCTCGCCGAGGCCGCGGCCGCGGCGCCGGCGGGGGCGAAGGCGCTGCTCTTCGAGACGCCCACCAACCCGACGCTGCGGGTGGTGGACGTGGCGGCGGTGGCGGTGGCCTGCCGCAGGCGCGGCATCCTCTCGCTGCTCGACGCCACCTTCGCGTCGCCGGTGAACCTCCAGTCGCTGGCGCTCGGGGTGGACCTGGTGATGCACAGCACCACCAAGTTCCTGAACGGCCACTCCGACCACCTGGGTGGCGCCGTGGCCGGCCGCCGGGAGCTCGTGGACCGGGTGGCCGCGGTGCGGCGCTCCACCGGCGGGAACCTCGACCCGGCGGCGGCCTACGACCTCATCCGCGGCATGAAGACGCTCGAGGTCCGGGTGCTGCGCCAGAATGACACCGCGCTGCGGCTGGCGCGCGCGCTCGAGGGGCACCCCAAGGTGGCCTGGGTGCGCTACCCGTTCCTCGAGTCGCACCCGGACCACGCGCTGGCGCGCCTGCAGCTGCGCGGCGGCGGCGGGGTCCTCTCCTTCAGCGTGAAGGGTGGGTACGGGCCGGTGGCGCGGGTGCACGACGCGCTGGGGCTCGTCGCCCGCGCCAGCTCGCTCGGCGGCGTGGAGAGCCTGGCCTCCATACCGGTCATCTCCTCCCACCGGCACGCCAGCGACGCCGAGCTCGCCATCCAGGGGATCGACCGCGGCACGATCCGCATCTCGGTGGGGCTCGAGGACCCGGACGACGTCGTCGCCGACCTCCTGCAGGCGCTGGAGCAGGCGTGACCGGCGGCGGCGCGGCGCGGACGGCCGGCAGGGTTGCGCCCGCGGGCCGGCGCGACGGTCCGCCCCCGGGTGCTCTGCTGGCCGCCGCGCTGGCGACCGCCGCCCTCGCCGCCGGCTGCGTGCGTACCCCGCCACCCGACCTGTCCCGGGACGCGGCCGGGCTCCTCGAGCAGGTGCGCGAGACCCAGGCGAAGGTCCGCTCGGTCCGCGGCTCGGCCCGCGTCGGCGTGTCGTCGTCGGAGGTCTCCGGCTCTCTTGCCGCGTGGCTGGCCGCGGAGAAGCCGGACCGGGTGCGCATCGAGACCTTCGACTTCTTCGGCAGCCCGGACGCGGTCCTGGTGGCCGCGGGGGGCCGCTTCTCGCTGTACGATCCGCGCGCCGGCGTCCTCTACCGCGGGGAGGCCACGCCGGAGAACCTGGGGCGGCTGCTCCCCCTGCCGCTGCCGGCGGCGGAGCTGGCGACGCTCATCTGCGGCTCGGCGCCGCTCCTGGACGGGCGGGCGGTGGCGGCGGAGCCCGACGGCGGAGCGATGCGCCTCGAGCTCGCGGGCGACGGCGGCCGGGAGCTCCTCTGGATCGGCGAGGGTGCCTCCGTCCAGGCCGCGCGGCTCGAGCCGCGGCCCGGCTCGGCCGCGCAGCCCTGGCAGGTCTCCTTCGAGGCCTTCCGGCGGCGGGCCGGCTGGCGCATGCCCGGCGACGCCGAGCTGCGGGCGCCCAAGGCGAAGGTGACGCTCCGCTGGAAGGGCGACCTGGAGGTGAATTCCGGGATCGAGCCGGCGACCTTCCGACTCGATCCTCCCCGCGGTGCCCGGGTGGTGGACCTCGACCCCGGCGCCGATCTACCCGAGGTGAACATCCTGCCGCGGCCCGCGACGCGGCCGTAGGGGTCGGCGCTCCTCCGACCCCGAGCCGCCCTCGCGCCGCAGCCCGGGCTCGGGCGGAGGACACCCACCAGAGCCGGGAGTGGCCGGCGCGCTGCCGGGTTGCCGGGGATGCCGGGCGCCGTCCACCCGCCGGTGCCACGGCCTTGTATCGGGCCCGGGATGCGGTAGGTTGCCACCCTCGCCCACGAAGGGGATGCCTTGAGTCTCGAGTTCCTCACCCTGCTGAAGACCGGCGGCGTCGCCATGTGGATCATCGCCGCCTGCTCGGTGATCGCCGTGGCGGTGGCGGTGGAGCGCGTCATCGCCCTGTGGGGCTTCTTCCCGAGGGCGAAGGCGCTCGCCGACGCGATGACTCGCGCGCTCTACCGCGGCGATCCGGAAGACGCGCGGGCCCAGGCGGAGCGTTCCGGCTCGCCGGCGGCCGACCTCTTCCTCGCCGCCATCACCCCGTCGGCCGGCGCCAAGGGGCTGCCCGCCGGGGACAAGCTCAGCGCCGCGGTGGAGCGGCAGCGGCAGGACGTGAACCTGAAGCTCCGCCAGAACCTCTGGATCCTCGGCACCATCGGTGCCACCGCCCCGTTCGTGGGCCTCTTCGGCACGGTGGTGGGCATCATGCGCGCCTTCCAGCAGATGGCAGCCACCGGGCAGGGCGGCTTCAGCGTGGTGGCCGCTGGCATCTCCGAGGCGCTGGTGACCACTGCCGGCGGCATCGCCGTGGCCATCGAGGCGGTGGTGGTCTTCAACTGGCTCAACGTGCGGGCGCAGAAGCTCGCACTGCAGCTGAAGCTCCTCACCGAGGAGTACGTCGAGGTCGTCCGCGAGGTCGGGACCCGACCCGCTGCCGGAAGGCCGGAGGGGGCCTGAACATGTCGATGACCGGACTTCCGGACGACGAGCAGGGCGAGGCGCAGGGCGGCGGAATCTTCTCCGACATCAACATCACCCCGCTCACCGACATCTTCCTGGTGCTGCTCATCATCTTCATGGTGACCACCACCTTCATCGCCGAGGCCGGCGGCCAGAACGGCGGCATCAAGGTCCAGCTCCCCAGAGGAGGCCAGGCCGACGCGGTGAAGGAGGTCCACGATCTCGCCGTCGCGGTCCTCGGCGACGGGCGCGTGGTGGTGGGGGGGAAAGTGGTGGACGAGGAGCAGCTGAAGGCTGTGCTCGCCCGGACCCATGGCGAGAACGCCGACACCCTCGTCCTGATCCAGGCGGACGAGGGCGTGGCCCACGGCCGTGTCGTGGGGGTGATGGACCTGGCGCGGCGCGCCGGACTGGCGCGGCTGGCCATCGCCACCCGCGCCGACGCCCCCTGACGGGGGGGCGACGCGCACCCACCTCCCGGCTTCTCGACCCCGCTTCCGGCCGGGGATACAGTCGGCCCGTGGCCACGGTGGTTCGCAGGCGACTCGGCGAGATGCTCCTCGAGTCGGGCATCATCGACGCCGCACAGCTCCAGGCGGCGCTGGGGCACCAGCGCCGCTGGGGGGGGCGGCTCGGCCAGGCGCTCGTCGACCTCAAGATCACCAGCGAGACGCAGATCGTCGACGCGCTCTCGCGCAAGCTGGGCTACGACCCGATCCGGCTCGCTGCGGTGGAGTACGGCCCGTCGCTGGAGCTGGCCCTGCGGCTCGTACCCCACGAGTTCGCGCAGCGAAACCTGCTCCTGCCCTACGCGGCGGACATGGGCACCATCTGGGTGGCGATGGCCGACCCGACGAACGTGGCGCTCGTCGACGAGATCGCCTTTCGAACCGGACGAAAGGTGAAGGTCTCCCTCGCCGGCGACCGGGAGATCGCCGAGGCGGTACGCCGCCTCTACCTGATGGAGAAGCGCGGCGTCGACGCCATCGCCTTCGACGAGGAGGACGCCGACCCGGTGGAGATGGCGGGTGCGTTCGGGGGCGGCACCAGCCAGGCACTGGACGAGTTCTTCCAGCGCACCCTGGCGCCACCGCCCGCACCGGGCCCGTCCCCGGCCGTGCCGGTGCCCCCCATCGCGGTGGCCCCCGCGGACCACGCCGTTGCTCCACTCCCGTCCGCCGAGGTCTCGCCGACGGCGCCTGCCGACGGCACCGCCGGCGCCACCGCGGCCTCCGCTCCAGCGAGCGGACCGTCGGCCGCCGGGCCGGGGCGGTCGGCCCAGGCCATCCCCCCCGCGGGCGCCGCGGCACGGCTCGCCGAGGCCGTCCGCGGGCTGAAGCTCGAGGACGAGACCACGGCCGCCCGCCCCATGCCCGGCGCCACCGCCGGCACGGCTCCGGGCCCGTTCGCCGCGGCCGCAGGAGCCACCGCTTCCGGCGTGCCGCCACCGCGCCGTGGGCTCGCCCCGCCCCTCCAGCCGCCGGGGGAGGCCCCGCCCCGGCCGGCGGCGGCGCCGCTGCCGTCACCGATGGTGATCCCCACGTCGCTGCCGGACGAGATCGACTCGCAGCGCACCATCGAGCTTCCCCTGGAGGCCGTCACCCCGCTCGACGAACGCGTGGCCTCGCCGCGCCTCCAGGCGCTGCTCGATGCGCTCGACCGCGCCGCCCGCGGAGAGGCGCCCGGCCCGGAGGTGGCGCGGCTGGCGCGGGTCGTCGGCGCCATGGTGCGGCTGCTCGTCGCCAAGGGGATCGTCGCCGAGGACGAGCTCGTCGCCGAGTTCCTCCGCAAGTGACGGCCGCAGGGTGCCGCCGCCCGGCCCGCGCGACGCGGGTCCGGCTCTAGACAAGATGGTTGGACCCGCGATTCACGCGGAACGTGGATTACTGCCGTCGAGGGGTCAAACCCGGCGGCAGCAGCGCCACAGCGGGAGGCAGGTC
>Ga0209253_10000488_pt1 | contig 34154 bp, 32 predicted proteins | sample FrelakmetBRP12BR_FD_187145 | JGI IMG/M metagenome (GOLD analysis project Ga0209253, IMG submission 187145) | Freshwater lake sediment microbial communities from the University of Notre Dame, USA, for methane emissions studies - BRP12 BR (SPAdes)... | ecosystem: Environmental > Aquatic >... | reverse complement strand
GAGCGCCGCCAGCAGGCGATCGGACTCCGCATCGTCGCAATCCGATCCCGCCAGGTACTGCGCGAGCCGGACGTTGTCGCGCGCCGAGAGGCTGGCGAGCAGGTGCAGGCGCTGCGGCACGACGCCGATCCGGCGAGCCCGCCAGCGGTCCGCCCGGGCGGGCGCGGTGTAGAGCGGCTCCCCCTGCAACGCGACGTCGCCCGCCGTCGGCGGCAGGATGCCCGCGAGGATGTTGAGCAAGGTGCTCTTGCCCGAACCGCTCGGGCCGACCAGCACGCAATGCTCCCCGGCTGCGAGCGAGAGATCGGGCGCCACGAGAACGCGCCGACCGCCGTAACGATGCGCGACGGACCTGACAGTGAGCATGGAAGCGGGAGGCCGGCGAGCGCCGGGAGTGGAACCGCAGCGCGCCGAGGCAACGGCGCGCTGCGCGACGGATCAGTCGCCGTACATCTTCTGTTTCATCTCGCGGCGCTGCTGCGCCTCGAGCGACAGCGTCGCGGTGGGACGGGCGAGCAGGCGCGGAATGCCGATCGGTTCGCCGGTTTCCTCGCAGTAGCCGTAATCGCCGCTGTCGATGCGCGTCAGCGCCTGCTGCACCTTCTTCAGCAGCTTGCGTTCGCGATCGCGGGTGCGCAGTTCGAGGGCGTGTTCCTCCTCGATCGTCGCGCGGTCGGCGGGATCGGGGACGATGACGGTCTCGCGCAGGTGCTCGGTGGTCTCGCCCGCGTTCTGCAGGAGCTCGCGTTCCATCTGCTGCAGCCGGTGCTTGAAGAACGCCAGCTGCTGCTCGTTCATGTAGGCGGAGTCCGCCATCTTGAGGAGTTCTCCCTCGCTCGGCAGACGCTTTCCGTTGACCGTCACTGGCGCCTCGCTTCGCGTCGCCGACCGGGCCAACAGGTACTCGTGCGCTGCGGCCAGGTCTTTCGGGCTCGGCGGCGGCGCGACCTTCGGCGCGGTGCTCGCCGCGGTAAGGGGTGCAATTGCGGCGCCGCTCGGCGCCGCAACGGGAGCCCTGACGGCCTTCACGTTCCTGGCCGATCGGGTTGGTTGGGGCTTCTTCGCGGGCGGCGCCGAAACCTTCTTCTCCGGCGCGGCGGAAACCTTCTTTGCCGGCGCCGCCTTCGACGGCGCCTTGGTGACCTTGGACGGCTTGGCGGCGCTCGACGGCGCGGCCTTCGTCGCTTTCCTGACTGGCGCCTTGGCCTTGGCGGCGGGCGCCTTCTTCAGGGCCGGCTTGGACGACGGCTTCTTCGCGGCGGGCTTCTTCGCGGCGGACTTCTTCGGCGCGGCCTTCTTCGTGGCCTTCTTCGCTACATGCCTTGCCGCTTTCCGTGCCGGCGATTTTTTTGCTGCAGCCATGGTGTGTCTACCTCGTCCAGCTCTCTGGTTGGTGGGGGATTTCATCAGCGTGCGAGGCACGCTTCCAAGCCCTTGAGTATCGCGTCTTTCGGAAGATTGCGTCCGATGAACACGATCTTGGTGGAGGGCTTCTCGTCCTTGCCCCACGGGCGGCCCACGTCCGCTCCCATGAGCATGTGCACGCCCTGGAAGATCATCCGACGGTTGGTCCCGTTCATGAAAAGCACGCCTTTATACCGGAGCATGTCCTGCCCGTAAACCTGAGTCAGCGCCCCCATGTACTCCTCGAGCTTGGCCGGATCGAATGGACGCTTCGACTGGAACACGAAGGCCTTGATCGCGTCGTCGTGGTGGTGGTGATGATGGTCGTGATCGTGGTCGTGACCATGGTCACCCCCGTGCTCGTGGCCGTGCTCCTTGTTCGAGCTGGCGGCATCGGGATGCTCGCCGGCGAGGAAGGCCGGATCGATCTCGAGGATCGCGTTCAGGTTGAATCCGCGCAGGTCGAGCACTTCCTTGATCGGCACCTCGCCGAAGTGAACGGCCTTGATCGGCGCGCGCGGGTTCATCCGGACCAGCCGCTCCTTCAGCGACGCCGCTTCGTCCCCCGACACGAGATCCGTCTTCGACAGCAGGATGCGGTCGGCGAAACCCACCTGGTTCTGCGCCTCGGGCTGCTGGTCGAGCGTGTCGTGGCCGTGCTTGGCGTCGACCACCGTCAGCACGGCGTCGAGCAGGTAGTACGACGCGATGTCGTCGTCCATGAAGAAGGTCTGGGTCACCGGCCCGGGGTTGGCCATGCCGGTCGTCTCGATGATCACACGCTCGAAGTCGAGCTTGCCGGCGCTGCGCTTGGCTTTCAGGTCCGCCAGGATGCGAACGAGGTCGCCGCGCACCGTGCAGCAGATGCAGCCGTTGTTCATCTCGATGATCTGCTCGTTCGTGTCGGCGACCAGAAGCTCGTTGTCGATGCCCTCGGGCCCGAACTCGTTCTCGATCACCGCGATCTTGTGGCCGTGCTGCTCGGTGAGGATGCGGTTGAGCAGCGTGGTCTTGCCCGCGCCGAGAAAGCCGGTCAGGACGGTCACCGGGACCTGGGACTGTGTGGCTTGCATGCTGGGAGTTCCTTCGTTTCCGCGCGCTTCGGGGACCGGCTGCGCCAGCCCGTGCCGCGGAAAGCGTCCTGCAAAGAGGGCGCGTAGTCTAGTGGAAGCGGCCGGTTCGCCGCGGAGCCCCCGATGAGGGCAACTACCGAACCCGACGCAGCCAGACGCCCTTGAGGTACTCGGACTCGGGCACCGTCATCATCAGCGGATGATCGCCGCCCGCGGCGAGGCGCTGCACCAGCCAGGCGTCGACGCCCGAGTCGATCACCGCGCCGGCGACGATCTTCTGGAACAGGTCCACGTCGATGGCCCCGGAGCACGAGAACGAGAGCAGGTGCCCGCCCGGCGCCAGCAGCTTCAACGCGTTGAGGTTGATGTCCTTGTAGGCGCGCGCGGCCCGGTCGACGTGATGGTGGCTCGATGCGAACTTCGGCGGATCGAGCACGATCAGGTCGAACTGCGCCGACTGCGCCTTCAGCGCGCGCAGCGCATCGAACGCGTCGGACTCGTCCCACGTGGCCGCGTCCTCGTTCAGTCCGTTCAGCCTGACGTGTTCCCGTGCCATCCGCAGCGCATCGGCCGACGAATCGATGGAGTGAACCGATGCGGCGCCGCCCGCCAGCATCGCGACCGAGAAGCCGCCCGTGTAGCAGAAGCCGTTGAGCGCGCGCGCGCCATGTCCATGCTGCGCGGCGAACTGTTCCGACAGGCGGCGTGCCAGCTGCCGGTTGTCGCGCTGGTCGACGTAGTAGCCCGTCTTGTGCCCGCGCCGCACGTCGACGAGGAAGCGCAACCCGTGCTCGCCGACCTCGATCGTCCCGGGCGGCTCGGCGCCCGCGAGCACGCCGCTGATCGCGGGCAGGCCTTCGCGCGCGCGCGTTGCCCCATCGGAGCGGTCGAACACGTTGGCGCAGCCGGTCGCTTCGACCAGCGCGGCGACCAGTTCTTCGCGCCAGGCATCGACTCCCGCGCCCTGGAACTGCGTGACGAGCTGGTCGGCATAGCGGTCCACGATCAGCCCGGGCAGTCGGTCCGACTCGCCGAACACCAGTCGCAACGCCGTGCCGGACGCCGCGAGTTCGGCCCGCGCGGCGACCGCCTCACGGACCCGATCGCGCATCCATGGCGCGTCGATGACGTCCTTTTCGGAGAAACTCCAGGCGCGCGCGCGAATGGACGATGCGGGCGAATACGCGGCCCACGCGAGCCATGTTCCGTCCGTGGCGCGGATTGCCACGGTGGCGCCACCGGCCGGATTGCCCGTCACGTGCGAGACGGCGGTCGCGTAGACCCACGGATGCCGCCGCCGCAGCGACTTCTCCTTTCCGGCCTTCAGCACGACGGCCGGCTCGGCCGCAGGCGCCGAAGGACGGGTGGAGGCGCGCTCCGGCCCGGTCCGCTTCGGCGGAACGCTGTTCACCGGGCTACCCTCCGCGCTGCGCGCTCCGGGATGAGCGCTTCGGAGCGGCCGTGCACGCTCATGGCTTGCGCCGCGCGCGCGGGTGCGCCGCGTCGTAGGCCTTGGCCAGGTGCTGCCAGTCGAGCTGGGTGTAGATCTGCGTGGTGGCGATGTTGGCGTGCCCGAGCAGTTCCTGGACGGCGCGCAGGTCGCCGCTCGACTGCAGCAGGTGCGACGCGAACGAGTGACGCAGCATGTGGGGATGCACGTGAACGCCGAGGCCGAGCCTGCGCGCGAGCTGCGCCAATCGAGCCTGGACGCTGCGTGGCGCGAGGCGCTCGCCCCGCGTGGACACGAAGAGCGCGCGCTCGTCGCAGGCCTGGATGGTGGACCGCACGGCGAGCCAGCGCTTCAGCGCCTCGACGGCAGGCGCACCGATGGGCACCGCGCGCGTCTTGCTGCCCTTCCCACGCACGGTCGCCTCGGCGCCTTCGAGATCGACCCAGCTCACGGAGGCCGGTTGCCCGCCCTGCGCGGCGAAGTGGCGCCAGTCGAGCGAAGTCAGCTCCGACAGGCGCAGGCCGCTGCTGTAGAGAAGCTCGACCAGCGCGTGATCGCGCCGCGACAGCAGGCTGTCGTCCGGGCTGTTCGCCGCGAGCGTCACCGCCTGGTCCGCCGACAGCGCCTTCGGAAGCCGCTTCGGCCGCCTGGGACCGCGGACGCCGACGACCGGGTTCACCTTTGCCTGGCCGCGATCGCCGAGCCACTGGAAGAAGGAACGCCACGCGGACAGCGTTCGCGCGATCGACGACGGAGCCAGGCCGCCGGAGTGCAGGCGTCCGACGAAGTGCCGGATGTCGTGCGATGTCAGCGCCGGGAGCTCCGTGGCGCCGGCCAGCTCGGCGAGGCGCGCCAGGTCGCGCGCGTAGGCCGTCGTCGTGTGCGGCGACATCCGGCGCTGCGTCGACAGCTCGGCGAGGAAGTCGTCGACCGCGGAGGCCGCCGCCATGGGCGTCAGGCGCGCAACCGGGCTAGGGCGGCGCTGGCGAGCTCGGCGATGCGCTCGAGGAAGGCCGTGCCCATCGTGACGTGGAAGCGGTCCTTGTCGGCCGACCCCAGCACCAGCAGTCCGAACGTCTGGGGATCGGCGCCGACGCGCAGCGGCACCATGGCGAGGCTCTGCACGGAGTCGCCCGACTCCTCGAGCCAGGACGCGGCCTCGAAGCCGACATTCGGGCCGCAGAACGGCACGCGCATGCTGTTGGTCAGCGAGATCGTTTCGCTCTCGACCGGAAGGGCGCACTCCTGTGCGGCCACGGCCGGCGTCGCCTTCCACAGGCGCAGCCCGGCGTACGGGACGTCGAACACGCGCTTCAGCTCGTCGATCAGCGTGCCCGGCAGCTGCGCGGGATCGCCCTCGAGCAGCAGCGCCCGCGTCCAGTTGACGAGCTTGTCGGCGATGGCGTCGTTCTCCTGGCCATGGCGCACCATCTCCGCGTTGCGCATCTCGAGCGACTTGATGCGCTCGCGAAGCATCAGCGATTGCCGCTCGACGAGCGAGATCGCCTGCCCGTTGTGCGGGTGAGGGAGCTGCATCCCGGCCAGCAACTCGGGATGCTGGTCGAAGAAGTCCGGATGGTCGGCCAGGTACTGCGCAATGTCTTGTGCTTGCAATGTCATCTCGTTCAGATCTCGATTTCGCCTTCGAACACCTTGGTGGCCGGTCCCGTCAGGCGCACCGGATGCGGCGCCGTCGTGCCCTGCCCCTCCCACGCAATCGTCAGTCGCCCGCCGCGCGTCTCCACTTCCACCGGACTGTCGAGCAATCCGCGACGAATGCCCGCCACCGCCGCCGCGCACGCCCCCGTGCCGCACGCGAGCGTTTCGCCGGCGCCGCGCTCCCACACCCGCAGCCGGATCCGGCGGCGATCCACCACCTGCATGAACCCGGCGTTCACCCGGCGCGGGAAGCGGCTGTGATTCTCGATCACCGGCCCGTCCTTGGTGACCGGCGCGTCGTCGACGCCGGGCACGATCTGCACCGCGTGCGGATTTCCCATCGACAGCACCGAGACCTGGACGTCGCGGCCGTGCACGAGCAACGGCCAGACGTCGTCGTCGCCGATGCGCCGCGAAGACAGCTCGCGCGTGTCGAAGGGAACGGCGGCCGGATCGAACGCCGGCGCGCCCATGTCGACCGTCACCTCTCCGCTCGGCTCCAGTCGCGGCGCGATCGGGCCGCCGAGCGTCTCGACGCGGATCGCGTCCCTGTCGGTGAGTCCCTGGTCGCGCACGAAGCGAACGAAGCAGCGCGCCCCGTTGCCGCACTGCTCGACTTCGCCACCGTCACTGTTGAAGATGCGGTAGCGAAAGTCGGCATCGGCGTCCTGCGACGGCTCCACGATCAGGACCTGGTCGGCGCCGATCCCGAAGCGGCGATCCGCCAGGTGGCGGACCTGTTCCGAGGTCAGGCTCAACTTCTGCGTGATGCCGTTCAGCATCACGAAGTCGTTGCCCGCGCCCTGCATCTTGGTGAAGCGCAATCGCATGGCGGGATTCTACGGGCGCGGCCGCCGCGCCGAGGGGCGGCTAGTAGATCGAAGGCGCGCCCGCCGGCCGCGTCTTGAACCGCTTGTGCGTCCAGAGGTACTGGTCGGGCATCCTCAGCACCCAGCGCTCGAGTTCCCGGTTCATGCGGGCCGTGTCTTCCTCGATCGACGCGCCGGGATAGTCGGTCCAGGGCGGCTCGAAGTGCAGGACGTAACCGTCGCCGGTCATCTCGGTGACCCCCATCACGACCCTGGCCCCGATCATGCGCGCGATGCGGGACACCATCGGGATCGTCGCGGCCGGCACGCCGAAGAACGGCACGAACACCGAGTTCATGGCGCCGAGGTCCATGTCCGGCAGGTAATAAAGAGGCGGGCCTTGCTTCACGGTGCGGATGACGCTGCGCATGTCGGCCCCTTGCCGCGCAACCAGTATCACTCCGAAGCGCGCCCGGATCCTGTACAGCCAGTCGTCCCAGACCGCATTCTTCTGCCTCGAATAGACCGTGATGCCCTGGACTGAAATGCTGAGCCTCAGGCCGCCGGCGTCGAGTCCCACGAAGTGCGGCGCGACGATGATCAGCGGCCGGTTCCCGGACGACGCGGCGTGCTCGAGTCCGTCGATCCGGACGTAGGTTTCCAGCCGGGCGCTGTCCGCCTTCCACAGCACCGAGTGATCGAGCACGCTGCGGGCGATGTTGCGAAAGCACTGGCGCGCGATGCGGCGGCGCTCGCGCTCCGGCATGTGCGGAAAGCAGGCCTCGAGGTTGGCCAGCGTGATGCGGCGACGAGGCACCACGAGCCACCACAGCAGGTCGCCCAGCAGGTTTCCCAGTCGAGTCCGTCCGGCCTGAGTCCAGTGGGTGGTCGTGCCGATCAGGGCGATCCAGATCCTTGCGATCAGCGCGTTCACTGGACCACCCTGCGCGCTGCGCGCTCCGGGATGAGCGCTTCGGAGCGGCCGCGCGCGCTCATGCCGGCGGCTGCGATGGCGGTTGCTCGGCGCCCGCCGGGACCTTGTAACGGTTGTAGCCCCACAGGTACTGCGTCGGGCACTCGCGGATCAGCGATTCGAGTCCGCGGTTCATCACGGCCGCATCGTGCGCAGGGTCGCCGGTCAGCGGCTCCTGCAGCCGCCGCAGGTGAATCCGGTATCCCGCCCCTCCCGGCAGTCGCTCGCCATGGACGAACAGGACGATCGCATCGAACTGGCGCGCAAGGCGCGCCGGCAGCGTCATCGTGTAAGCCCAGCGGCCGAAGAACGGCGCCCACACGCCCTCGCCGCGCGACGGCACCTGGTCGGGCAGGATGCCGACGACGTGACGGTCCTTCATCGCCTTCATCAGCATGCGCACCCCGCGCAACTCGGCGGGCGCGAGGCGCAGGCCATCCGCGGCGCGACCGGCCTCGACGAGGGGCCGCAGGATCGACTTGCGCGGAACGCGGTACAGCACCGTGATGGGGCGAGTCTTCGCTTCGGGACGGAACGCGGCGTAGAACTGCCCGGTCACTTCGAAGCACCCGAGGTGCGGCAGAAGGAACATCACCGGCCGCCCGTCCGCCATCACCTCGTCGACCAGGCGCATGTCCATGACCGAGGTGCATGCGATCAGGTCGGCGCGCGGCCGCTTCCAGATCCACGGGGTTTCCAGTCCCTGGCGGCCTGCGCCCGCGATCGCCTCGCGGCGCGTGGCCGCGTCGGTGTAGCCGGCGAGTCCCAGGTTCTCGTTGAGTCGACGGCGGTATGCCGGCGACAGCCAGTACACCACGTGGCCGAGAAAGCCGCCGATCGCGTGCACCGTTCTCAGCGAGAGGGCCGCAACCAGCCGGAGCAGCAGGTTCAGCATCGCGCGCTGCCGTCCGTCGGCGGCGGGGAGACCCGTAGTCGATTCAGCGGAGGACGCATGCGCCGGACGGGGCCGATTCCATATAATGGCGACTTCGCCGAGTTAACCGACAACTTGCGGGGCGAATCCTCGAGAGCATAGCCGAGGGAAATTCCGCTAAAGCGTCGCCGCTCCTTTCGAGTAGGCAACGCAGAAGGCCAACATCGAAAGGAACCAACGTGTCGAGCGATTTCCTCTTCACTTCCGAATCAGTTTCGGAAGGCCATCCGGACAAGGTTGCGGACCAGATCTCCGACGGGATCCTGGATGCCATCCTCGCGCAGGACAAGAACTCCCGCGTCGCCGCCGAAACCCTGGTCACCACGGGCCTCGTGGTGCTCGCCGGCGAGATCACCACGCACGCCGTGATCGACTACCAGACGGTCGCGCGCCACGTGATCAAGCGCATCGGCTACGACAACAGCGACTTCGGCATCGACTACAAGGGCTGCGCGGTCATGGTCTGCTACGACAAGCAGAGCCCGGACATCGCGCAGGGCGTCGACGAAGGCAAGGGCCTCGACCTCGACCAGGGCGCGGGCGACCAGGGCCTGATGTTCGGCTACGCCTGCGACGAGACGCCGGAACTGATGCCGGCGCCGATCTACTTCTCGCACCGGCTCGTCGAACGCCAGGCCGATCTTCGCCGCGACGGCCGCCTTCCGTGGCTGCGCCCGGACGCCAAGAGCCAGGTCACGCTGCGCTACGTCGACGGCAAGCCGCACTCGGTCGACACCGTCGTGCTGTCCACGCAGCACGACCCGGACGTCTCGTACGATGACCTGAAACAGGCGGTGATCGAGGAAATCATCAAGCCGGTGCTGCCGAAGGAGTGGCTGAAGGACACCAAGTACCTGGTGAACCCGACCGGCCGCTTCGTCATCGGCGGCCCGCACGGCGACTGCGGCCTCACGGGCCGCAAGATCATCGTCGACACCTACGGCGGCGCATGCCCGCACGGCGGCGGCGCGTTCTCGGGCAAGGATCCGTCGAAGGTCGACCGCTCGGCCGCGTACGCGGCGCGCTACGTGGCCAAGAACGTGGTGGCGGCCGGTCTCGCCACGCAGTGCGAGGTGCAGGTGAGCTACGCGATCGGCTACTCCAGGCCGATCAACATCACCGTCTACACCGAAGGCACGGGCGTCATCTCCGACGAGGCCATCAGCAAGCTGGTCGCCGAGCACTTCGACCTGCGCCCGAAGGGCATCGTGCAGATGCTCGACCTGCTGCGCCCGATCTACGAGAAGACCGCCGCCTACGGCCACTTCGGCCGCGACGAACCCGAATTTACTTGGGAGCGAACTGATCGGGCCGCCGCGCTCGCCGAAGCGGCCGGGATCAAGCGCAGAGTCGCCTGATTCTCTAGGTAGAAGCGTCAAGAAGACGCCGGCCTCGCGCCGGCGTCTTCACTTCCATAGCCGACCCGCGGGCGCCCAACCCCGCCTGCTTCGGCTAGAATCCGCCCTCCTCCGAGGAGCGTTGCGACGGAGCGCGTCCACCGATGCGCCCGCCAGGCTCGGGGAAACCGGTTCCCCGCCGGTTGCAGCAACGGCGCTCGCCAACTTCTTTCTCGAAAGGAGGGCGCGAGATGAGCGCCGTACTCAAATCCACTGAAAAGACTGCGAACGACTTTGTCGTCGCCGACCTGTCGCTGGCCGATTGGGGCCGCAAGGAAATCCGCATCGCCGAAACCGAGATGCCCGGGCTGATGGCGATCCGCGAGGAATTCGCCGCCCAGCAGCCGCTGCGCGGAGCCCGCATCACCGGATCGCTGCACATGACGATCCAGACGGCCGTGCTGATCGAGACGCTGCAGGCCCTCGGCGCCGAAGTGCGCTGGGCGAGCTGCAACATCTTCTCGACGCAGGACCACGCCGCCGCGGCGATCGCGGCGAGCGGCACGCCGGTGTTCGCCGTGAAGGGCGAGTCGCTGGGCGACTACTGGGACTACACGCACCGCATCTTCGAGTGGGCCGACGGCGGCTACTCGAACATGATCCTCGACGACGGCGGCGACGCGACGCTGCTGCTGCACCTGGGCAGCAAGGCCGAGAAGGACGCGAGCCTGCTCGCGCACCCGGGCAGCGAGGAGGAGGAGTTCCTGTTCGCGTCGATCAAGGCGAAGCTCGCGAAGGACCCGACGTGGTACTCGACGCGCCTCACGAAGATCAAGGGCGTGACCGAAGAGACGACGACCGGGGTGAAGCGCCTCTATCACATGGCCAAGGAAGGCCGCTTGGCGTTCCCGGCGATCAACGTCAACGACTCGGTCACCAAGAGCAAGTTCGACAACCTCTACGGCTGCCGCGAGTCGCTGGTCGACGGCATCAAGCGCGCCACCGACGTGATGATCGCGGGCAAGGTCGCGCTGGTCGCCGGCTACGGCGACGTCGGCAAGGGCTCGGCGCAGGCGCTGCGCGCGCTGTCCGCGCAGGTGTGGGTCACGGAAGTGGATCCGATCTGCGCCCTGCAGGCCGCGATGGAAGGCTATCGCGTCGTGACGATGGACTACGCCGCCGACAAGGCCGACATCTTCGTCACCGCGACCGGCAACTTCCACGTGATCACGCACGATCACATGAGGAAAATGAAGGACCAGGCGATCGTCTGCAACATCGGCCACTTCGACAACGAGATCGACGTCGCCAGCCTGAAGCAGTGCACGTGGGAGGAGATCAAGCCGCAGGTCGACCACATCATCTTCCCGGACGGAAAGCGCATCATCCTGCTCGCGCAGGGCCGGCTCGTGAACCTGGGATGCGGCACCGGGCACCCGAGCTACGTGATGTCGAGCTCGTTCGCCAACCAGGTGATCGCCCAGATCGAGCTGTTCACCAACACCGAGAACTACCCGGTGGGCGTCTACGTGCTGCCGAAGCATCTCGACGAGAAGGTCGCACGCCTGCAGCTGAGGAAGCTGAACGCCCAGCTGACGGAGCTCTCCGACGTGCAGGCTCGCTACATCGGCGTGGCCAAGGAAGGGCCGTACAAGCCCGACCACTACCGCTACTGATCCATCCGGGATGCGGCTTCCGGGGCCGATTGCGCCCCGGAAGCCGCGCGCGGCGACAGGAGACAGCATGCGGCTCTTGATGGTGGGCGCAGGCGGCATCGGCGGCGATTCCGACGCCTGCCTTGACGCTGCCGGCACCGACGCTCCCATGCGCACGCTCTACGCCGCCCTCAAGCCGTACCTCAATGGGGCGACCGCCCACTGACCGACTCACAAGGAGGACTCATGCGCCTGTTGCTCGTCTGGATCCTGAATGCCATCGCACTGCTCGCCGTCGCCTACCTCTACCCCGGCGTGCAACTGGAGGACTGGAAGTCCGCCGCCATCGCCGCGCTGGTGCTCGGCCTGGTCAACACGCTGGTCAAGCCCATCCTCGTGATCCTGACCCTGCCGGTCACGATCCTCACGCTCGGCCTGTTCCTGCTGGTGCTGAATGCGCTCCTCTTCTGGGGCGTCGCGTCGGTCCTGCCGGGCTTCAACGTCACCGGCTTCTGGGCCGCGGTGCTAGGCGCGCTTCTCTACAGCGTGATCGGCTCGCTGCTGTCCATGCTCATTCCGGATCAAGCACGTTGAAGATCAAGAACATCAGCTTCGAATTCTTCCCTCCCAAGACGCCGGAGGGCGCGGAGAAGCTGCGCGCCGTGCGCGCCAGGCTCGGCGAACTGGAGCCCGAGTTCTTCTCGGTGACGTTCGGCGCGGGCGGTTCCACCAAGGAAGGCACGTGGAACACCGTGATGGAGCTGCACGCCGAGGGCCGTCCGGTCGCGCCGCACATCTCGTGCATCGGCACGACCCGCGCCTCGGTGCGGGAATTGCTGGACGGTTACCGCACCGCCGGCATCCGGCGGCTGGTGGCCCTGCGCGGCGACCTGCCTTCCGGCGCCGCGGGCGGCGCCGGCGACTTCCGTTACGCGAACGAACTCGTCGAGTTCATTCGCAGCGAAACCGGCGACTGCTTCCACATCGAAGTGGCGGCGTACCCGGAGGCGCACCCGCAGTCGCGCAACCCGGCCGACGACCTCGCGCGCTTCGTACAGAAGGTGAAGGCCGGCGCGAACTCCGCCATCACTCAGTACTTCTACAACCCGGACGCGTACTTCCGTTTCGTCGACGACGCCGGCCGGCTCGGCTGCTCGGTGCCGATCGTGCCCGGCATCATGCCGATCACGAACTACATGCAGCTGGCGCGCTTCTCCGATGCGTGCGGCGCCGAGATCCCGCGCTGGATCCGCCGCCGGCTCGAAAGCTTCGGGGACGACCGCGACGCGATCCGCGCGTTCGGCCTCGACGTGGTGCACCAGCTGTGCGAGCACCTGCTCGAGCGGGGCGCCCCGGGCCTGCACTTCTACACGATGAACCTGGCCGAGCCGACGAGCGAGCTGTGCCGCCGGCTCGGAGTGCGCGCCGCCTAGCGAGTCAATACTGCGCGGCGTCCGTGAGTACGACGTCGAGCTGCATGTCGTGCGGCTGCGGATCGATCGAGTCGATGCGCGTGGCGTCGAACGCGATGCCGACGGCGAGCGGCCAGGGCACGAGCGTCGCGTACGTGCGGTCGTAGAACCCGCCGCCGTACCCCAGGCGGAAGCGGGCGTCGTCGAATGCGACACAGGGAATCAGCAGGCAGTCCGGCTGCATCACGCGTCCGTGGGCCGGGACCGGGATGCCGAACTCGCCGGCCCGCATCGCGCCGTCCGGATGCCACTGGTGAAACTCGAGGGTCTCGCCGTCGATTCGCGGCAGCGCCGCGATCCGCCGCGGGTCGGCCGCGAGCCACTCCGCCAATGTGGGACGCAGGTCGGGCTCGCCGTGCACCGGCCAATAGAAGCCGACCGCGTGGACCTCCGCACTGGCCAGCCACCGCGCCACGCGGTCGCGCAGCGCCGCTTCCCTCTCGGTCCGATCGGGCAGGTCGTTCCGCAGCGCAAGCGCACGCGCGCGCTGCAACTTCCGCGCCTCGGCGCTATCCAATCAGCACTCCGCCGCGCGACGAGGCAGGCTCGCGGGACTTCCACCTCACCTTTCGCCTCGCTGCGTCTCTCGCATGATCTAATTCGGTCCGATGCTGCCTCGACGATTTGCAGTCTATACGGCCCTCGCGTTCGCGCTCTCGACGCCGCTCGGGTGCGCCGCGACCGCGGCCCCTCCCCGCCCCGCCGCTTCGGCCGAGCCCGCGATCTCGGCGGAGGACCAGGCGTTCCTCAGTGCGCGGGACGCAGCCCGCCTCGGAAACCGGGAACGGCTTGCGCAGCTTGCAGGGCAGCTCAAGGCGCACCCGTTGCTCTCCTACGTCGAGTACTGGCAGCTCGCGCCGCGGCTGCGCCAGGACGACCCGGCCGTCGCCGGCGACGTCGAGGCCTTCTTCACGCGCCACGCCGACACCTACGTCGCCGACCGGCTGCGACTCGACCTGGCCCTCGCGCTTGCCGCGCGGGGCGACTTCACCGGCTTCGACCGCGAGGCAGCGAAGCTCGTCTGGAACACCGACGACGGCCAGGTGCGTTGCTACGCGGCACTGTCGCGCTACCGCGCCGCCGCCGACCAGCAGGCCGAGGCGTACGCGCGCGAAGCGCGGCAACTGCTTGCGAACACTCGCGACTCGGCCGGGGACGGCTGCCTGGCGCTCACCGAGGCGCTTCTCGCCGACGGACGCATCTCCGCCTGGGAGCGGGTCCGGGCCCTCGTCGAGCAGAACCAGCTCCCGACGGCCAAGCGGATCGGCGCGCGCGCGCTCGATGCCAGCGGCAAGCCCGTCGACCAGAAGATGCTCGCGCAGGCAATCGACCGCCCCTCGGTCTGGCTCACCGCGCACGAGCGGCGGCTGACCCAGGTGCAGCGCGAACTCGCCACGGTGGCCATCGTCCGCCTGTCGCGCGACAACCCGCAGGACGCGGCGGAGTACGCGAGCTCGCTCAACCTGCTGTTGACGCCGGAGCAGCGCGGCATCGTGTGGGGTCGGATCGGGCACATGGCCGCACTGCGGCTGATGCCCGAAGCCAACGAGTGGTACCGCCGCGGCGGCGAGCACGTGGGCATCGGCCCCGACGCGGCGCGCGTGAGCGAGGTCCTCGAGTGGCAGGTGCGGGCCGCGCTGCGCGCCGGGGACTGGGCCACGGTGGCGCGCACGATCGACCGCATGCCTGCATCGCTCCGCAACGATCCGGCGTGGGTCTACTGGCGCGGCCGCGCGCTGCAGAAGGAAGGGCGCGCGGCCGAAGCGCAGGAACAGTTCCAGCGCATTTCCGCGCAGTTCCACTTTTACGGCAAGCTGGCCGCGGAAGAACTGGGACAGCCGATCGTCCTGCCGCCCCGCGCGCCGCCGCCCGCGGCCGAGGACCTCGAGGCGCTGCGGCTGAACGTCGGCCTTGCGCGCGCCCTGAAGTTCTACGACCTGGGACTGCGCGTCGAAGGCCATCGCGAGTGGAACTGGCAGCTGCGCGGCTTGACCGACCGGCAGTTGCTGGCCGCCGCGGAGTTCGCGCGCAGCCGCGGACTGCTCGACCGCATGATCAGCACGTCGGACCGCACGCAGGCCGAGTACGACTTCACCCAGCGCTTCCCGTCGCCCTTCCGCGAAGCGATGGTCCAGTACTCGGCTCCGCTCGGCCTCGACGAGAACTGGATCTACGGCCTGATCCGGCAGGAGTCGCGCTTCATCATGGACGCCCGTTCGTCCGTCGGCGCCAGCGGACTGATGCAGCTGATGCCCGCCACCGCACGGTACGTCGCCCGCAAGATGAACGTGCCGAACTTCACGGCGGCGCGCGTGAACGAGCTCGAGATGAACCTGCAGCTCGGCACGGGGTACCTGAAGATGGTCCTCGACGACCTCGACGGCTCCCCGGTGCTGGCAACGGCGGCGTACAACGCGGGGCCCGGGCGGCCGCGGGCGTGGCGGGCCTCGCTCGTGGGCCCGGTCGAAGGCGCCATCTTCGCCGAGACCATCCCGTTCAACGAGACCCGGGACTACGTCAAGAAGGTGATGTCCAACAGCGTCTACTACGCGGCGCTGTCGGAGAACCGGGCGCAGTCGCTGAAGGCGAGGTTGGGCGTGATCGCGCCGAAGGCCGCAGGCACGACCGAACTGCCGTAGCGCGCGGCGGGCGCCCGCCGGGCATCGCCTAGAATCGGCGCCCTCGAAGACTGCTCAACAATGAACAAGATCCTCGTCATCGGTGGTGCCGGCTTCGTCGGTCGTCACATCGTTGCCCGCCTGGTTGGCCAGGGCCTCAGGGTCACCGTCCCGACCCGCCACCGGGGGCGCGCGGGGCACCTGATCCTGCTGCCCACGGTCGAGGTCGTCGAAAGCGACGTCGGCAGCGACGACGCGCTCGACGTGCTGCTGCGCGACCACGACGCCGTCATCAACCTCGTCGGCATCCTGCAGGGCTCCCGCGGAACGCCGTACGGCCGCGAGTTCGCGCGGGCTCACGTCGAATTGCCGAAACGCATCGTCGCCGGCTGCGCGCGCCACGGCATCCGCCGCTACCTGCACATGAGCGCGCTGGGCGCGGACCCGAAGGGTCCTTCGATGTACCAGCGCAGCAAGGGCGACGGCGAGGTCGCAGTGCGCGCTTCATCGCTCGACTGGACCATCTTCCAGCCCTCGGTGATCTTCGGACCGGAGGACCGGTTCCTGAACACCTTCGCGACGCTCGCAAAGTTCTTCCCGGTGCTGCCGATCGGCGGCGCCGACGTGCGGTTCCAGCCCGTGTGGATCGGCGACGTCGCGCAGGCCTTCGTCAACGCGCTCGACAACCGCGACACGTATCGCAAGAGCTATGAACTGGTCGGCCCGCGGGTCTACACGCTGCGCGAACTCGTGCAGTTCGCCGCGGCCGCCTCGGGCCGTCCACGACCGGTCCTCGCCCTGCCCGGCGGCATCGCGCAACTGCAGGCGCGGATGATGGAGTTCGCGCCCGGCGAGCCGCTGATGTCGCGCGACAACCTCGATTCGATGAAGGTCGACAACATCGCGAGCCGCCAGCCGTACGTGCCGGCGCCGGAGCTCGGCATCACGCCGACGGCGATGGAAGCGGAAGCGCCCCGCTACCTGTCGGGCCAGACGGTCCGCACGCGCCTCGACGCGTTCCGCGCGCGCGCCCGGCGCTGAGGAGGAACGATGGCGGGATCCAAGTACGAACTTCCGGACGAGTTCCTCGAAGCTGCAGACCGGTTCGTGTCGCTCGCGAACGAGCTTGGCGAGAACGTCTCGCGCGACTGGGTGCGCGCGGTGATGATGTACGCGACCGCCCGCTACAACGCCTTCACCTGGATCACGCGCGAGGAGGACAACGGGCAGACCGTCGACCAGGCGGCCGCGTACTTCCGCAACGAGTACGAGACGATGTTCCGCGAGAACGTCAAGGAGATCGAGCCGGTCTATCGCGCCGCCCGGCAGGAGAAGCCCCAGTGAGCCTGAAGCTCGTCATCGGCAACAGGAACTACTCGTCGTGGTCGCTTCGGCCGTGGCTGGCGATGAAGCAGGCGGGAATTGCGTTCGAGGAAGTGCGCATCCTGCTGCACCAGCCGGACACGAAGGAGCAGATCCTGCGCCACTCGCCGAGCGGCCGGGTGCCCTGCCTGGTCGACGGCGCGCTCGCCGTGTGGGACTCGATGGCGATCTGCGAATACATCAACGAGCAGTACGCGGACGGCAGCCTGTGGCCGCACGACGTCGGCCGGCGCGCGCGCGCGCGCTCGGTTGCCGCCGAGATGCACTCCGGCTTCGCCGCGCTGCGCACGCACATGTCGATGGACATCCGCGGCCGCTACCCGGACCGCGGCGTCGCCGCGCTGGCGCGGGCCGACGTCGCGGCCGACGTCGCGCGCATCCATTCGATGTGGACCGACTGCCTGGCGGCGAGCGGCGGTCCGTTCCTCTTCGGCGGCTTCTCGATCGCCGACGCGTTCTTCGCGCCGGTCGTCACGCGCTTCCGCACCTACGCCGTCGCGCTCGCCGCGCCGCTGGCGAAGTACTCGGACGCGGTCTTCGCGCTGCCGGCGATGCAGGCGTGGGTCGCGGCCGCGACCGCCGAGCCGGAAACGATCGACGACTGATGCAGATCTTCCGCGTCGGCGGCTGCGTACGCGATGCGCTGCTCGGCGAGATGCGGAAGGCCGACCCGGCGCTGAAGACCGACCGCGACTGGGTCGTCGTCGGCGCCACGCCCCAGCAGATGATCGACCTCGGCTTCCGGCCGGTCGGCAGGGACTTTCCGGTGTTCCTCCACCCCGGGACGCAGGAGGAATACGCGCTCGCGCGCACCGAGCGCAAGACGCGGCCGGGCTACAAGGGATTCGAGCCGCACGCGTCGCCCGACGTCACGCTCGAGCAGGATCTCGCCCGGCGCGATCTCACCATCAACGCGATGGCCATCGGCGACGACGGGCAACTCGTCGATCCGCACGGCGGCAGGCGCGACCTCGAGGCCGGAGTGCTGCGGCACGTCAGCCCCTCCTTCGTCGAGGATCCGGTGCGCATCCTGCGGCTCGCGCGCTTCGCGGCGCGCTTCCCGGAGTTCACCGTCGCGGCCGAGACCGCCGAACTCACGCGGACGATGGTGCGCAACGGCGAGGCCGACGCGCTGGTGTCGGAGCGCGTGATGCAGGAACTCGCGCGCGGGCTGATGGAGCGGAAGCCATCGCGGATGCTGGAGGTGCTGGACCAGTCCGGCCTGATCGAACGGCTGTACGGCGAACTCGCAGAACTTCGCGCCGCGGCCGCCGCGCTCGACCGCGCCGCCGAACGCAACCTGCCGCTGCCGGCGCGCTTCGCCGTGCTCGCCAGCGCGTGCCGCTCGCCGCAGGCGGCGACCGGCTTCATCGGGAAGCTGCGCGCGCCGCAGGACGCCGCGCAACTCGCCCGGCTTCTGGTCGAACTCCGCGATCCGCTGCGGGGCGCGACGTCGCCGGACGCGATCGTCGACGTGCTGGAGCGCGCCGATGCGTTCCGCCGCCCCGAGCGCTTCGAGTTGCTGCTGCAGGCGTTCGAGGCCTGTGGCGAACGGACCGCGGATCGATTCCGGGCCGCACTGAGAGCGGCGTCGGCGATCGACGCCGGCGCGGTGGCCGCGGAGCACCAGCAAGGTCCCGCGGCGATCCCGCACGCGATCCGGGAAGCCCGCGTGGCCGCGGTCCGTGGCGCGCCCGGCGTGGCCGGCTAGAGCAGCCGCGCGAGCAGCGTCAGCAGCAGCGTGAGCAGGACCGTGCTGGTGAACGGCAGCACGATCTCGCGCCCCTTGCGCGTGATGCGAACGTCACCGGGCAAGCGACCGATCCCGAGCTTCTGCAGCCATGGCTGCAACGCCGTCAGGATCAGCAGCGCGATGAACGTCGTCAGGAGCCACTTCATTGCGGGGCAGTGTAGCGACGAAGGGCGAACGCCCGGCCGTATCCCCAGGACGCGTTGCAGTCGTGCCGCTGCCCGCCGGAGTCGTCAATCCGCGGCCTGCTCCCGCGGCAGGTTGTGCGCGATGAGCCAGAGGACGCCGCTCGGATCGAAAAGCGAGAAGTCGCGCATGGCCCACGGCCGGTCCCCGGGCTCGCCGACACGAACGCCGTAGCGCTGGACGACCCCCGAGCTCATGACGTGCGCGTGCCAGTCGTCGGCGTTCTCGACCAGCATGTGCATCTGGAAGTTGCCGGCGAAGCCCGGCGCATCGAAGGCCTGCAGCAGGAAACTCGTTTCGCCACGCCGGACATACGCCAGGTCGTCCGACGACCAGGGGATCTCGAACCCGAGGTCGCGATAGAACTGCATGGACAAGCCGAAGTCGCTTGCCGGAACGAACGCCTTGATCTCGACAGCCGCCAGGTTCATCGCCATGCATCCTATAGCCGCGCAGTCCGGTCGCCTCTCGCGAATCCGAGCAATGGCTCCGTGATCCCCCTGCCGAGCGCCAGGACCTTGAAGAGCTCCCCCATCTCGGCCTCGGAGAGCAGCCGTTGCACCTCGTTCGCGCGCTTCAGGCTGTGCCCGGCGCCGAGTTGGTCGAGCAGGCCGCAGTTCATCAGGAAGTGCGCCTGGGTCGTGTAGCCGAGGACATCGAGACCGGCCGCGTGCGCGGCGTCGGCCATCGCCGTGAAGTCGACGTGCGCGGTGATGTCGTTCAGCCCGGGCAGCCACAGCGGGTCCGCGTGGGCACGATGCCGGTAGTGGCACATCAGCGTGCCCATCAGGCGCTGCGCGTGGTAGTACTCGCGGCGCGGGAATCCGTAGTCAATGGCGAGCAGCACGCCGCGCGCGAGCCAGGCGGCGGCCGATCGCATCCACGCCTGCGCGGCGAAACCGATCTCGGAGCCGTAGCCATCGGGCAGTTCGCCGACCTCGCGCTCGATCGCGGCCACCGCATCGCGGAGTTCGGGATCGGCATCGCGCTCGGCAAACACCAGCGCATCGCCTTGGAGCCCGACCCCGCGCTCGCGCGGCGCGCGCCCTCGCATCACGAACAGCCGCACCGGCATCACGTCCAGCACTTCGTTGGCGAGCATCACGCCGTCGAACCCGCGCGGCGGTGCAGCCAGCCACTCGACGCCGCAGCCGTCGAGCAGCGCGCGCTGCCGTTCCGCCAGGTCGGGCGACAGCTCGACGATCGAGTAGCGCTCGACCGCGATGCCGCGCGCGGCCAGCGCGTCCAGCAGGTCGCGCGCGAGCACGCCGGAGCCGGCGCCGAACTCCACGATGCGCGCCGGCGTGTGCGCGAACACCTGGGCGACCTGCGTCGCCAGCGCCGACGCGAACAATGGCGAGATCTCCGGCGCCGTCACGAAGTCGCCGCCGGTCGCCGCATCGCCGAACTTGCGGGCGCCCGCCGCGTAGTAGCCGAGGCCCGGCGCGTAGAGCGCGAGCTCCATGTAGCGATCGAACCGGATCCAGCCGCCGGATGCGCGGATCGCCTCGACGATCGACCGCTGCAGGCGCGCGCTGTGATCGGCGGCGACGGGGTCCGGAGGCGGCAGCGCCGTTGGCGAGGGCACCATGCTCCGATGGTACCGAGGGCCGACTGGCCGCGCCGGTACACTGCCGCCTCCATGGTCACACGTCGCAAAACGAGGCACGGCGCCGCCCTCGTCACGGGCGCCGCGCGCCGCATCGGGCGGGAGATCGCGCTCGCGCTCGCGGCCGACGGCTGGGATGTCGCGGTCCACTACGCGACTTCGCGCGACGACGCGCTGCGGACCGTCGCCGACATCGAACAGCTCGGCCGCCGCGCCGTCGCCGTCAACCGCGACCTCGCCGTCGAAGCGGGCGTGAAGAGCCTGCTCGCGGAGTGCGCGCACGAACTCGGCCCGGTGACTTGTGTCGTCAACAGCGCGTCGCTGTTCGAACACGACGACGCGGCGACCTTCGGCAGCGAGCACCTCGTGAGCGCGATGCGCACCAACGTCGCCGCACCGCTGCTGCTCGCGCAGGCGTTGCACGACCAGCTGCCGCCGGAGGCCCAGGGCGTGGTGATCAACCTGCTCGACCAGAAGCTCTTCAACCCGAACCCGGACTTCCTGTCCTACACGCTGTCGAAGGCGGCGCTCCTGGAAGCGACCCGGCTGCTCGCCATGGCGCTCGCGCCGACGGTCCGCGTCGTCGGGGTCGCGCCGGGGCTGACGCTCGTGTCCGGCGACCAGAGCGAAGAGGGATTCGAGCGCGCCCACGCGCGTACGCCGCTCGGCCGGTCGAGCACGCCGGCCGACGTTGCGCAGGCCGTCGTCTACCTGGCGAAGGCGCCGGCCGTGACGGGCACGACCCTGCTGGTCGACGGCGGCCAGCACCTGGTGCCGAGCGAGCGCGACGTGATGTTCCTGGCCGAGCCGACTGGCGCGTCGGATGAGGAGGGCAACGGGTGAGCTGGCTGCTCGATCCGCGACTGGCGAATTGCCGCCGCATCTTCCTGCGCAACTACGTCGTCGACGCCAACATCGGCATCCACGAGCACGAGCGGCGGGGCGCACAGCGCCTCGCCCTGAACGTCGACCTGTTCGTCGCGCTGTCGATGTCGACGCCGCGCCACGACAAGCTGCACGAGGTCGTCGACTACGACTTCGTTCGGCTGACCATCAAGCACCGCATCGAGCTGGGCCACGTCAACCTGCAGGAAACGCTGGTCGACGACCTTGCGCGCTCGATGCTCGCCCATCCGGCCGTGCGCGCGGTGCGCGTGGCGAGCGAGAAGCCCGACGTGTACGAAGACGTCGATGCGGTCGGCGTCGAGGTGTTCCACTTCAAGACGCCATGACACAGGCCGCGGGAGGCGTGCGCCGCGCCGAGAAGCGGGCGTACGAGGACAACAAGCTCGAGAAGCGCCTGCTGCGCCTCGCCGGCCAGGCGGTCGGCGACTACGGGATGATCGGGCCCGGCGATCGCGTGATGGTCTGCCTGTCCGGCGGCAAGGACAGCTATGGCCTGCTCGAACTGCTGCTCCTGCTGCGCGAGCGCGCGCCGATCGACTTCGAGATCGTCGCAGTCAACCTCGACCAGAACCAGCCGGGATTTCCCGGGCACGTGCTGCCCGACTACCTGCGATCCAAGGGCGTGCCCTTCCACATCGAGGCGCAGGACACCTACTCGATCGTCACGCGCGTGATCCCCGAAGGCAGGACGATGTGCTCGCTGTGCTCGCGGCTGCGCCGCGGCATCCTGTACCGCGTCGCCTCCGAACTCGGAGCCACGAAGGTCGCACTCGGCCATCATCGTGACGACATCCTCGGCACCTTCTTCCTCAACCTGTTCTACGGCGGCACGCTGAAGGCCATGCCGCCCAAGCTCGTGTCCGACGACGGCCGGCACGTGGTGATCCGGCCGCTCGCCTACGTGAAGGAAGCGGACCTCGCGCGCTACGCCGAGGTGAAGCGCTTCCCGATCATCCCGTGCAGCCTCTGCGGATCGCAGGAGAACCTGAAGCGCCAGGAAGTGAAGCGCATGCTGGCCGAGTGGGATAAGCGCTTCCCGGGCCGCGTCGAGACCACGTTCAACGCGCTGGCGCGCGTCGTGCCTTCGCACCTGATGGACAGCCGGCTCTTCGGCTTCGCCGGCCTGCGCGCCGGCGGCATACCACGGCCCGACGGCGACATCGCGTTCGACGAAGAACCCTGCGCGGCCCCGGACGCCGATGCGACGGTCGGCGTCATCCGCTTCGCGGAGACCGACTGAGGATGTCGCTGCGAGACTGGTTCAGCTGGGGGCGGCGCCGTCCCGTCGAGGAAGAAGCGCCGGTGCTCGACGCGCTGCTCGCGCAGGCCGCGCGCGCCGGCAGCTACGCCGGTCGCGTGGACTGGGTGCGCGATGCGCTGCGCTGGATCGGCCAGGACATCGCCGACGCGCGCGACGAGTCCGGCATCGGGCGCGCCCACGCGCGCGTGCGCTTCCTGCTCCAGCTCGCCGCGCGCGGCACGCCGGCGGGGCAGGCGGTGCGGCAGCTGCTCGCGCGGCTGCTGATGGAAATCGACATCGAGCAGATCGTGATCAACGGCGGCGTGCCCCGCCGCTCCGGATTCATGAAGGAGCTGTACGAGCGGTTCCTCGCCGTGTTCCTGCCGCAGCCGGACTACCGCCACGACGCCACGGCGCTGACGGTCAACCTGCTCAGCCATCGACGCACGATCGCCTGGATCGACCTGCTGCCGGGCGAGCAGGCGGGCCAGCTCGCGCAGCTGTTCGTCGACGAGGGTTCGCAGGCCCGCCTGCACCCGCAGATCGCGTCCGCGATGCTCACCATCGCCTCCGAGGCGCAGGCGGTGGGCCTCGCGCAGGAAGTGCGCCGGCGCCTGAGCGACCAGAGCGCGCTCACGAGCCCGTTCGGCCGGCTGGTCGGTGCCGTCGAGACGTTCATCGCGGCGGCCGATGCGCACCGGCAGGCGGATCTGAACGCCACGCTCGAACAGTGCGAGACGCTGCTCGGCACGCTCGAATCGCACTTCGACGCGGCCGGCGTGTCGGTCGATCTCGTCTATCGCGGGGAACGCACCCGTGCCCAGTTGAACAAGCTGCGGGGCCTGGCGCAGTGGCTGGCCGGCGAGGAGCCGCTGCACATCCTGCGGCAGTTGATGAACGGCGTGCGCCGCGAGGTGAAGCTGCGCGGCACGGCCGCGCTCGTTTCCGAGAACATGCGGCTGCTGTCGCGCCGGATCGCCGAGCGCAACGCCGAGACCGGCGGGCACTACATCGCGACGACCCGCGCGCAGTACCGCACGATGCTCGGCATCAGCGTCGGCGGCGGCGCACTGATGACGCTGGCCGTCTACATCAAGTTCGGCATCACCGCCGCGCACCTGCCGCTGCTGTGGGATGGCGTGCTCGCCTCGCTCAACTATGCGGGCGTCTTCGTGCTGATCGCGCTGGCGCACTTCACGGTGGCCACCAAGCAGCCCGCGGTGACGGCGCCGGCGCTGGCCGCGAAGATGCGCGACCTCGAGAAGCCCGGGCGGATCGACGCATTGGTCGGGGAGGCGGCGGCGCTGGTGCGTTCGCAGGTCGCTTCGGTCTTCGGCAATCTCGTCGCCGTCGCGCCCTGCGCGCTCGGCGTGGCGGTGCTGTGGTGGCTCGCCGCCGGGCAGGCGCCGCTGTCCGAGGAGAAGGCGCGCTACGTCCTCGCGTCGCAGTCGATCCTCGGGCCATCGTTCCTGTTCGCGGCCTACACCGGCGTGCTGCTCTGGCTGTCGGGCCTGTTCGCGGGCTGGGCGGACAACGCCTTCACCCTGCGCCGCCTCGACGAGGCGATCGCCACCAACCGCCGACTGGTGCGCAGCATCGGCCCGGAGCGCGCGCGGGCGCGCGCCGACTGGTGGAAGGCGAACATCGCCGGACTCGCGGGCAACGTCGGCCTCGGCGTCATGCTCGGGCTGACGCCGGACCTCTTCCTGTTCGCCGGCGTGCCGATGGAAGTCCGGCACGTGACGCTCTCCACCGGCCAGGTCGCGGTGGCCTCGTTCACGCTCGGCGCCGGCATCCTGGCCACTGCGCCGTTCTGGCTCGGGGTCGCGGGGCTCGCGCTGATCGGCACCCTCAACGTCGGCGTCAGCTTCGGGCTTGCGCTGCGCCTGGCCATGCGCGCGGTCGACATTTCGCCGACTGATCGCGCGCACGTGTACAGCGCGATCCGGCAGCGCCTGTTCAGCCGGCCGCTGGAGTTCGTCTGGCCGCCGCGCGACGAACCGCAGTCGGCGCTTCCTGACAGAGCGCGCTGAGCGCGCCGTCGGCGAAGCGCGCCCGGGCGTGATGGAGAGCCGCGCACACAGCCGCAGGCACCGCAGCCGGTCGCAACCGGTGCGTGTCCTGTTCAACATCGCGGGAGCCTTGGCCCTCGGCCTGGGGATCATCGGCATCTTCCTGCCGCTGCTGCCGACCACGCCGTTCGTGCTGCTGGCCGCCGCCTGCTTTGCGCGGGGCTCGGAGCGCTTTCACCAGTGGCTGCTGGCCAATCGCACCTTCGGCCCCATGGTCTACGAGTGGGAACGCCACCGCAGCCTGCCGTACCGTACGAAGGTGTCCGCGATCGTTCTGATGAGCCTGACGATGGCCGTCTCGATCGTGTTCTTCGTGCGGCCGCTGTGGCTGAAGGTCGCGCTGGCGCTGTTCGGCGTCGCGCTCGCGCTGTGGATGTACCGGATTCCGTCCCGCGACCGTCCCGCGCGCCCATCGTCGTGATCCGTGGGCCGCGTCTCCTGCGCCTGAGCGGTTGCCGCTGCACCTCGACTCCGCGACTGTCGCCGCACGCATCTTTCGGCTGAGCGTGCTCAGTGTTTGGTTGCGGATTCGATCGAACTCCGAGCAGCGCCCTTTCCTGCGCCTGATCGGCCGCCGGGGCGCCTCGCCTCCGCGACCGTCGCGGCGGACGTCATCCGGCAGCGCGTGCTCCCTGCGGGCCGGCAGATGTCTGAATCAGGTCGCGACAGGTCGGGCTCGGGTGCCTTGCGGCGGCGCCCGTCTGGCCCGCCGTCCTTACGCAACTGGCACGCCCGCCGCCTGACGGTCGCTGCGCGAGACACCCCGCCGTCCGCCCAGGCGCGCCGTGCACGTGGCTCGGGCGGATGGCTCCGGCGTGTCATCGTGCTGGCGTGATGCGGCTCGGCCCCGCGTGGCTCATGAGGTCGTGTGGCTCGGGCTTCTGAGCACCGCGGCGCCGCTGGCGTCAATGTCCCCGAACCTCCATCGCTGCCGCCGATCACTCACGCATTGTGTGCGAACTCGCGTCCACGCCACGCGGCGCGCCGGCCGCGGTGTGGGGTACCGCGCGCAGCGCGACTCAGGCAGCGGGCGCGATCAGTCGACCGGTACCGCGGGCCGTGCACTTAAGCGGCCGGAAGGCACGCCGCTCAATCACGCGCCGGCCTCGCTCCGAAAGCTGCGAGCCCGCAGGAAACACAGCCACGCAGCGGCCGCCCGCCGCCGAGTCGCGCGGAGTCGCGGTGCCCCGCAGCGCGGTTGGCGCGCACACGAGGCCGCCGTCGAGTCGCGCGAAGCGTCCGCACCCTGAAACGCGGCCGGCGCTCAGGTGAGTCCGCTCTACGCAAGGACCTTCTGGACCTTCACTTAGAGCGACGCCTGGCCGGCAGCGGCTCGGCGGCGTCGATGTACGGCTCGCCGATCGCCTTCTGCAGCAGCTTCATGTTGCGCCGGTGAGCCTTGAAGTACACGTCGGCGAGGTCGCCAGCGAGGGGAACGGCGCCCAGCGCCGCGTCCGCGAGCAGGTTGCCGATCATCCGCGCCTGCAGCCAGCGGGAGGCGCCGAGCTCGCGCGCCTGCGCCACGGAGTAGAGGCCGACACCCATCGAGACCAGGTCGCCGACCACCGGCACGATGCCGAGCAGCGCGTCGAGTCCCACGCGCGTGCCGAGCACGGGCACGTGCACCGCCTCGTCCATCAGGCGGGTCAGCGCGACGAGGCGCCGGCGCGCGAGTTCCTTCCGCTCGGATGAGGTCGAAATGGTCCGGCGGGTGCGAACGACGTGCTCCATTCCCTGGGACATGGGGACGGAAGAGCGCGGCTCAAGCGCCGTCGCGGTCCCCGGCTTTCGGGTCTTTCCCTGACAGGTCGCCCTTGCCGGCTCCGTCGGACTTGCCGGCCTTCTCGGCCGTCTCGGACTTGCCGCCCTTCACCATCGACAGGAAGTACGTCAGCGCGGCGATCACGAGGGCGATCGCCGCCCCGATGCCGAGCAGGTCGCGCGCGCCGTCCCAGGCCACGACGAAGCCCAGGAACATCACGCCCAGCACCACGATCACGACGCCGACAAGCTTGTTCTTCAGGTCGTCGAACGTGCGGATCTGCAGCCACTCGGGGAGCTTCAGGTCGGAGTCGATGAAGAGCTCGTAGAAGCCGAGGGCGATCATCAGCAGCACGGTCCCGAGCAGGAATAGGTCGACGATCTCGATGAAGGCGAGCGCGAGCGCCTTGCCGCCCTTGCTGCTCACGTCCGCCTTGGCGATCGTGTCGACGATCACGACCGCCGTCTCCGCCACGCCGTAGGCGAACAACGCGAGCGACGCCGCGAGGCTGCCGAGCACGGCGGCCAGCACGAGGTAACGGCTGGCGGTGAGGATCGACCTGATCATCGCGGCGTCATCCGAGGAAGAGCTTGTACGCGGGGTTCTCGGTCTCGTCCCAGTGCCGGTATCCCAGTTCCGACAGGAACGCACTGAAGGCCTTGCGCTCGCCGCGCGGGACCTGCAGGCCGACCAGCACGCGCGAATAGTCCGCGCCCTGGTTGCGGTAGTGGAACATCGAGATGTTCCAGCCCGGCGCCATGCTCGTGAGGAACTTCATCAGCGCCCCCGGCCGCTCCGGGAACTCGAACCGGTAGATGACCTCGCCCTCGGCGAGCGCGCTCTTGCCGCCGACCATGTAGCGCACGTGCTCGGCCGCGAGGTCGTCGTGCGTGAGGTCCACGGTGTCGTAGCCGTGCTGGCGGAACGCGCGGGCGATCTTCTCGTTGTCGCCCGCGCTCGCCGTGCTGATGCCGACGAACACCTGCGCGAGCGCCGCGTCGCTGATGCGGTAGTTGAACTCGGTGACGTTGCGGCTGCCGACGAGTTCGCAGAAGCGCTTGAAGCTGCCGCGCTCCTCCGGGATCGTCACGGCGAACAGGGCCTCGCGCGCCTCGCCGACCTCGGTGCGCTCCGCCACGAAGCGCAGGCGGTCAAAGTTCATGTTCGCGCCGCCGGCGATCGCGACCAGGGTCTTGCCCTTGAGCTTCTCGCGGTGCGCGTAGGCCTTCATGCCGGCGATGGCCAGCGCACCCGCCGGTTCGAGGATGGACCGCGTGTCCTGGAACACGTCCTTGATCGCGGCGCAGATCGCATCCGTGTCGACCAGCACGATCTCGTCGACGTACTGCTTGCACAGCCGCAGGGTCTCCTCGCCGACCATCTTCACCGCGGTGCCGTCCGAGAACAGGCCCACCTCGTGCAGTTGCACGCGCCGTCCCGCGGCGATCGAGCGCGCCATCGCGTCCGAGTCGGTCGTCTGCACGCCGATCACCTTGATCTCCGGCGCCAGCGCCTTGACGTACGCCGCCACGCCCGAGATCAACCCGCCGCCCCCGATGGCGACGAAGATCGCGTGGATCGGCCCGTCGTCGGCCGGATGGTGCTGCCGCAGGATCTCCATCGCGACGGTGCCCTGGCCGGCGATGACGTCCGGGTCGTCGAACGGGTGGACGAAGGTCAGCTTGTGCTTCTTCTGCAGCGCGAGCGCGTGGGTGTACGCATCCGAGTACGAATCGCCGAACAGCACGACCTCGGCGCCGCGCGCGCGCACGGCTTCGACCTTCACCTGCGGCGTGGTCACCGGCATCACGATCACCGCCCGGCACCCCAGCTTCTGCGCGGCGAGCGCCACGCCCTGCGCGTGGTTGCCGGCCGACGCGGCAATCACGCCGCGCTTCAGCTGATCGCGCGGCAGCCGCGCCATCTTGTTGTAGGCGCCGCGCAGTTTGAAGCTCTTGACGGGCTGCAGGTCCTCGCGCTTCAGCAGGACGCGGTTGCCGAGGCGCTCGGACAGGCGCGGCGCCTGCTCGAGCGGCGACTCGATCGCAACGTCGTACACCCGCGCCGTCAGGATGCGCCGCAGATATTCCTGAGCCGGCATCGCCACCCCTCCCCTTGTTTTCGTCGAAGGTATCACGCCGGACCGCAGGCGCTGGCGACGTACCATCCGGGGAATGGAGAACGATCAAGGCGCGCCGTACGCCGGACTCACGCCCGACACCGTGCTGAACGCGGTCGACAGCGCGGGCCTCCTCACGGACGGCCGGCAGCTGGCGCTCAACAGCTACGAGAACCGCGTGTTCCAGGTGGGGCTGGACGATGGCCGCTTCGTCGTCGTCAAGTTCTATCGCCCCGGCCGCTGGACCGACGACCAAATCCTCGAGGAGCACGCGTTCACCGCCGAGCTCGCCGAGCTCGAAGTGCCGGCCGTGCCCGCGCTGGTGCTGGACGGGAGCACGCTGCACACGTACCAAGGCTTCCGCTTCACGGTGTTTCCGAGGAGCGGCGGTCGCGCGCCGAACCTGGACGATCCCGGCGTGCGCGAGTGGCTGGGGCGATTCCTCGGCCGCATCCACGCCGTCGGAGCGGTCCGGCCGTTCGCGCATCGACCGGCGCTCGACGCCGAGGCGTTCGGAGTCGAGCCGCGCAGGTTCCTGATCGACCACGCCTGGTTGCCGCGCGAACTCGCGGGCGTGTACGACGGCGTGTCGCAGCAGGCGCTGGACGGTGTGGCACGCTGCTACGAGCGCGCGGGCGCCGTCAAGGTCCTGCGCCTGCACGGCGACTGCCACGAGGGCAACGTCCTGTGGACCGACTCGCCGGGCAACACGGGCCCGCACTTCGTCGACTTCGACGACAGCCGCACCGGCCCGGCGGTGCAGGACCTCTGGATGCTGCTCGGCGCAGACCGCGACGAGCAGACGGAGCGCCTGTCCGACATGCTGCTCGGCTACGAGGATTTCGCCGAGTTCGACCGGCGCGAACTCCACCTGGTCGAGGCCCTGCGAACGCTGCGGCTGCTGCACTACTCCGCCTGGATCGCGCGGCGATGGGACGATCCTGCGTTCCCGTCCGCGTTCCCCTGGTTCAACACGCAGCGCTACTGGGAAGAGCGGATCCTCGAACTGCGCGAGCAGGTCGCCGCGATGCAGGAGCCGCCGCTCGTCGCTTAGCGCTCGGCGGCCATGAGCGCGCACGGCCGCTCCGAAGCGCTCATCCAGGAGCGCGCAGCGCGGAGGGTAGTCCAGTGAGCGCGCCAGGTGTGTTCATGGCGCTCGCGGAACCGCCCAGTGTCAGCGGAGTCCCATTGACTTCCCGCAAGCCGCGCAGGGGCATCGCGGCTTCGCTGCACTGCAAAAGATACAATCCATCCTCAAGCGTTGCCGCGGGCCGCCCGCGCGGTCCTGTCCCTCATGAACGCTCCCACGTCGCCGCAGGCGCTCCAAGCCGAATCGCCTGTCCTCGAACCGCCCGCTCGCCTGCGGGAGATTCCGTACAACTACACGTCGTTCTCCGATCGCGAGATCGTGATCCGGCTGCTGGGCGCGGACGCCTGGCGCGTGCTCGACGAACTGCGCGGCGAGCGCCGCACCGGCCGCAGCGCGCGGATGCTGTACGAGGTGCTCGGCGACATCTGGGTCGTCCGGCGCAACCCGTACCTGCAGGACGACCTGCTCGACAACCCGAAGCGCCGCGCCGCGCTGATCGAGGCGCTGCATCACCGCCTCGGCGAGATCCAGAAGCGGCGCCAGCCCGAGGACGCCGAGCGCGACGCCAAGGTCGGCCAGCTGCTCACCGCGGCGAGCAAGTCCGTGCAGGAATTCGAGGACGAGTTCCGCGCCACCTGGGACCTGCGCAAGAAAGCCCGCCGCGTCCTCGCCCGCCACACGCGGGACGACAACATCCGCTTCGACGGTTTCGCGCGCGTGTCGCACGTGACCGACGCGACCGACTGGCGCGTGGAGTATCCGTTCGTGGTGCTGCAGCCCGATCGCGAAGATGAAATCCCGGGACTGGTGCGCGCCTGCATCGAGCTCGGCCTGACCATCATCCCGCGGGGCGGCGGCACCGGTTACACCGGCGGCGCGATCCCGTTGACGCCGCTCGCGGCGGTGATCAACACCGAGAAGCTCGAGGCCCTGTCGGAAGTCGAGAAGGTCGGGCTGCCGGGCATCGAAGGCCTCGTGGCGACGGTCTTCTCCGAAGTCGGCGTCGTCACGAAGCGCGTGTCCGAAGCGGCCGAGCGCGGCGGCTTCGTGTTCGCGGTCGATCCGACGTCGGCCGATTCCTCCTGCGTCGGCGGCAACATCGCGATGAACGCCGGCGGCAAGAAGGCCGTGCTGTGGGGCACGGCGGTCGACAACCTGGCGTGGTGGCGCATGGTCGATCCCGAGGGCAACTGGCTCGAGGTCGCGCGCGTCGGCCACAACCTCGGCAAGATCCACGACGTCGAGGAAGCGTTCTTCGAGCTGACGTGGAAGGACGGTCGCCAGCCCGCCGAGAAGGCGAAGACGCTGAAGACCGCGCACCTGGTGCTGAAGGGCGCGTCGTTCCGCAAGGCCGGCCTCGGCAAGGACGTCACGGACAAGTTCCTCGGCGGCCTGCCGGGCGTGCAGAAGGAAGGCTGCGACGGACTGATCACCTCGGCCCGCTGGGTCGTGCACCGGATGCCCGACTGCATCCGCACGGTGTGCCTGGAGTTCTTCGGCCAGGCGCGCGAGGCGGTGCCGTCGATGGTCGAGATCACCGACTACATGGCGACGCGGCCGGGCGGCGCAGTCCTCGCCGGCCTGGAGCACCTGGACGACCGCTACCTGCGCGCCGTCGGCTACGCGACGAAGTCGCGCCGCGGCACGCTGCCGAAGATGGTGCTGATCGGCGACATCGTCGGCGACGACGACGCGGCGGTCGCGCGCGCCGCCTCCGAGGTCGTGCGCACGGCCAACGCGCGGAGCGGCGAAGGCTTCATCGCCGTCAGCGCGGAGGCGCGCAAGAAGTTCTGGCACGACCGCGGCAAGACCGCGGCGATCTCGAAGCACACGAACGCGTTCAAGCTGAACGAGGACGTCGTCATCCCCTTGCCTCGCATGGGCGAGTACACCGACGCGATCGAGCGGATCAACATCGAGCTGTCGATCGAAAACAAGCTCGAACTGCTCGCGGAACTCGACGCCCACCTCGCTACACCGTTTGCGCTCGGCAAGACCGACGACGCGGAACTCGACCGGATGCCGCGCGACGAGGCCATCGGCGACCGCGTCGAACAGGCAACGGAGCTGCTGGCCTACACGCGGGCGCGCTGGTCGTACCTGCTGGCGCACTTCGACACGCCGCTCGCCGAGGCGCTGCCCGAACTGTCGCGCCTGGGCCTGACGCACTTGACGAGCGAGTTCGATCGCCGCGCCCAGCAGGCGCCGCTGCGCGTGTTCGACCTGCTGCAGGACCACACGATCCGCGTGTCGTGGAAGACCGAGGTGCGGGCGCCGCTGGAGCGGATCTTCTCCGGCGCGGCGTTCGCGCCCGTGCTCGCCGGGTGCGAGGCGATCCACCAGCGCGTGCTGCGCGGACGGGTGTTCGTCGCGCTCCACATGCACGCCGGCGACGGCAACGTGCACACGAACATCCCGGTCAACTCCGACAACTACGCGATGCTGCAGCGGGCGAACGCGGCGGTCGCGCGCATCATGCAGGTCGCGCGCGACCTCGACGGCGTGATCTCGGGCGAGCACGGCATCGGGATCACCAAGCTCGAGTTCCTCACCGACGACGAGACGGCGTCGTTCCGCCAGTACAAGCGCACCGTCGACCCCGACGGGCGCTTCAACAAGGGCAAGCTGCTGCCGGGCGCCGACCTGCGCAACGCTTACACGCCGAGCTTCGGGCTGATGGGCCACGAGTCGCTGATCATGCAGCAGAGCGACATCAAGGGCATCTCCGACGCGATCAAGGACTGCCTGCGCTGCGGCAAGTGCAAGCCGGTGTGCTCCACGCACGTGCCGGGCGCCAACCTGCTCTACTCGCCGCGCAACAAGATCCTCGCCACCTCGCTGCTGATCGAGGCCTTCCTGTACGAAGAGCAGACGCGCCGCGGCGTGTCGATCAAGCACTGGGACGAGTTCTCCGACGTCGCCGACCACTGCACGGTCTGCCACAAGTGCCTGTCGCCGTGCCCGGTCGACATCGACTTCGGCGACGTGTCGATGGCCATGCGCGACCTGCTGCGCCGCATGGGCAAGAAGAAGTTCAACCCGGGCAGCGCGGCGTCGATGTTCTTCCTGAACGTCAAGGACCCGCAGACGATCAAGCTCGCCCGCACGCTGATGCTCGAGTGGGGCTACAAGGCGCAGCGCCTGGGCAACCGCTTCTTCAGGCCGGCGGCGAAGGTGCAGACGAGCCATCCGCCGGCCACCACCGGCGGCCGGCCGAAGGTCACCGAGCAGGTGATCCACTTCATCAACAAGAAGATGCCGGGCAACCTGCCGAAGAAGACCGCGCGGGCCTTGCTCGACATCGAGGACGCGCGCTACGTGCCGATCATCCGCGACCCGAAGCGCACGACGAGCGAGTCCGAGGCAGTGTTCTACTTCCCCGGCTGCGGGTCGGAGCGCCTGTTCTCGCAGGTCGGCATCGCCACGCAGGCGATGCTGTGGGAAGCCGGCGTGCAGACGGTGCTGCCGCCGGGTTACCTCTGCTGCGGCTATCCGCAGCGCGGCTCCGGCCTGTTCGCGAAGGCCGAGAAGATCATCACCGACAACCGCGTGCTGTTCCACCGCGTGGCCAACACGCTGAACTACCTCGACATCAAGACGGTGGTGGTGAGCTGCGGCACCTGTTTCGACCAGCTCCAGGGCTATGACTTCGGGAAGATCTTCCCGGGCTGCCGGATCATCGACATCCACGAGTACCTGCTCGAGAAGGGCGTCCGGCTCGAAGGCGTCAAGGGCACGCGCTACATGTACCACGACCCCTGCCACAGCCCGATGACGCTGCAGGACCCGATGAAGACGGTCAACGCGCTCGTCACGACCGCGGACCAGGTCAAGATCGCGAAGAACGACCGCTGCTGCGGCGAAAGCGGCACGTTCGCGATCTCGCGGCCCGACATCTCGACGCAGGTGCGCTTCCGCAAGGAGCGCGAGGTCGTGAACGGCGCGTCCGCCCTGCGCGCCGACGGCTTCGACGGCGAGGTGAAGGTGCTGACCTCCTGCCCGTCGTGCCTGCAGGGCCTGCTGCGCTACAACGACGACGCCGGCACCGACGCCGACTACATCGTCGTCGAGATGGCGCGGCACCTGCTCGGCGCCGACTGGTTCGAGCAGTACGTGGCGAAGGCGAACACGGGCGGGATCGAGCGCGTGCTCGTGTAGATCGCGCTCGCGCGCGCCGAACATCGGGCGCTGCGAGCCCGTGGCCGGCGGGACCGCCAGCTTCATCGCCGGCGCGACCCCCTGCTTATCATCGGACGCCATGAGCCCGGGCTTCCTGCTGCGTCCGATGGAAATTCCGCGCGACTGCGACGGGGTGGCCCGCGTGCGGTCCGCCTGCTTCCCGGACTGGCCCGTGACCGGCGATCAAGTGGCCGCGACCGAGGCGCGCCGCCTGCCCGGGAAGCTGCACGAGGTGTGGGTTGCCGACACGCGAGACGTCATCGCGGGCTACGGGTACATCGAAGAGCCGAACGTCGCGGCACGGCCCGGACGCATCCGAATCCGCGTGATGGTCGATCCCGCGCACCGCAGTGCCGGGCTCGGCGGCACCATGTACGACGCACTGGAGGCGCGCGCGCGAGTCGCTGGAGCAACCGAGCTGGTGACGGAAGCGGCGAAGCGCGAGGCCGGCGCCCGGGCCCTCCTCGCGCGTCG
>Ga0209253_10000487_pt1 | contig 34205 bp, 45 predicted proteins | sample FrelakmetBRP12BR_FD_187145 | JGI IMG/M metagenome (GOLD analysis project Ga0209253, IMG submission 187145) | Freshwater lake sediment microbial communities from the University of Notre Dame, USA, for methane emissions studies - BRP12 BR (SPAdes)... | ecosystem: Environmental > Aquatic >... | reverse complement strand
CCCGCCGTTGAACCCGAACCATCCGAACCAGAGTAATCCTGTCCCTAACAAAGTCAGCGGAAGATTGTGCGGCGCCATATAGTCAGTGCCATAGCCTCGGCGTTTACCCAGCACGAGAGCGCAGACCAGCGCCGCTGCGCCGGAACTGATGTGCACGACGGCGCCGCCGGCAAAGTCCAAGGCGCCCATCTTCGCCAGCCATCCCCCGCCCCAGATCCAATGGGCGAGCGGAGCATAGACGAAGAGCGACCACAAAGCCGAAAAGAGTACCATCGCGCTAAACCGCTTCCGCTCAGCAAATGCCCCCGCGATGAGTGCCGGCGTGATGGCGGCAAACATCATCTGAAAAAACATGAAGGCTTGATGCGGAATCGTCGGCCCGTATGTCGGATGGGGCTCGACCCCGACGCCGTTCAAACCGACCCAGTCCAAACCGCCGATCACTCCGCCTTTGTCGGGCCCGAACGCCAGACTGTACCCGACGAGAATCCACAACAGACTCACCACGCTCAGGATGATGAAACTCTGCATGATCGTGCCCAGAACATTCTTGCTCCGCACCAGGCCTCCATAAAAGAGCGCCAGCCCCGGCACCAGCATGACCAGCACCAGCGCCGACGACATCAGCACCCAGGCCGTGTCTCCCGAATCGATCTTCAGCGCCGTAGCCTGCGCGCTCGCCTCGGGAACACCGGCCAGCGAGGCGCACAGCACCCCCAGCCAGGCCCCCAGCACGACCGCAAAACGTGTGGACATGGTCACGATCAGCCTCCTTCGCATCGGATTGTCGCAAACCCACGGAGTGAGACGAGAGAAACCTGCTCCCCTCGCCCCACTCCAATTCACCAGCCTTCAGGCACTAGAACGTCTTGGTGAACTTCAACTTGTAGAAATCTTCGTTGTCACCAAAGTCATGACCGGCCGTGAACCGGAAGGCCATGCCGCCAGCCAACTTCATTTCCACATAGGGTCCGAACCACCGATAGTAATCCTGTTGGGCATAGGCCGCGCTGTTGTCGCGCGTAGTCAGCAACTGCTCGTAATGCACACCCGCTGAGAACATGCTATTAAAACGATACCCGGCATTCGCCCACCAGTGGAGGAAATCCCAGGTCCCTGTTCTGCCGTCGCCGCGGCCAGGATTCGGGGTCGCCGGCACAGTGCCGTCCGTCCGTCCGGACTTATAATAGCCCATATAAAATTCACCCTCGAACCGGTCGTCGAGATAGTTCGTAATGAGGCTCGGCACCCACCCGTCGAACGCGGTGGTGCGCGCGTCTACGTTGCTGCCCCCTTTGCTGAATGACCCCGCACGGCTCGACAACAACATCCCGTGCACCGTCCCGATCATCGGCGTCACCGACAGCCGTTTGTCGAAGAAGGTTAAGTTAAGACCCAGATCGAATTCGAGCCAGGGATTCTGGTCATGCGCTCCGACGCCGCCCAGATTCGTCCAAAAGGTAGTGCTGAAGGCCAATGCCACATCCTTCGTCAGCCCGTAGGTCCCATAGACCGCCGGATTGAAACCAAAGAAGCTGTCGGCCTGCATCGCCATGGTCACAGACACCGGATGCTTGGTGGTGTCCATCAAATCGTCGGTCATACCGGCTTGAGACAGCCCGGAAGAAAGAACAAGGCCACTGATCCCCAACAAAGTTCCAACTACCCACCCACGCACTCCTCGATACCGTAACCTTTGCATGGCGCCTCCAATGAATAATAGATCAGCACGTTTATTGCCCTCGAAGCGAGGACAACAAGACATTGCTCTCTGGCGCCATTGCCAGTGAAGATGACCGACGCCCTTGTCGGCCGATGTGGACACAAGCGAAGAAACCCCGCGGAAGGCCTTCGCAACACTCACTCCGACTATCGATACCCGTTGGTAATCGGCATCCGCCGGTCCTTGCCGAACGCCCGGTGCGTGATCTTAATCCCGATCGGCGCCTGACGCCGCTTGTATTCGCTACGATCCACCAGTCCGATCACCTTGGCCGCCACCCCCCGGTCGAACCCCATCGCCACGATTTCTTCCAGCGACCGGTCCTCCTCCACGTAGGCTTTGAGAATCGGATCGAGCACCGGATACGGCGGCAGACTGTCTTCATCCTTCTGGTTCGGGCGCAACTCAGCCGTCGGCGGCCTATCCAGTACGCGCTTGGGAATCACGGCCGTTTCGCCCTGCGCATTCCGCAGCCTCGACAGAGCATAGACCATGGTCTTAGGCACATCCTTGATGACCGCAAAGCCGCCGGCCATGTCGCCGTAGAGGGTGGCGTACCCGACGCTCATTTCGCTCTTATTGCCGGTGGTCAACACGAGATGGCCGAACTTGTTCGAGTAGGCCATGAGGAGATTGCCCCGGATGCGCGCCTGAAGATTCTCTTCGGTGGTATCGACGGGCTGTCCGGCAAACGACGAAGAGAGGGATTGCCGATAGGCGTCAAACGTCGGAGTAATTGCAATCGTATCGTAGACAATGTGCAGCCGGCGGGCCAGTTCCGCCACATCCTCGCCGCTGTCCTGCGACGTGTAGGGCGAGGGCATGAACAGGCCGAGCACATTGTCCGCGCCCAGCGCATCGACCGCGATCACAGCCGTGATCGCTGAATCGATCCCGCCGCTCAATCCTATGACGACCTTCTTGAATCCGTTTTTCCGCACGTAGTCCCGCACGCCGAGCACCAGTGCGGCGTAGACCTCATCCAATTCATCACGGAGCGGCTCCAGCGCAGAGACGACGCGCGCACGCTTCGGAGCGGCGGGAAGTTTCACAGTCATGCGCTCGACCGCGCCAGCCAGCTTGCCACCCAGCGCCTTCGTTCGCCGCTGAGCCATTCGGTGCCGCATGACGGCATCGACATTCAAATCCGCCAGAAGGAAATCCTCTTGAAAAGCTTTGGCCCGCGCGATGACCGCCCCGGTCTGATCGAGCACGAGACTGTTGCCGTCGAATACCAGCTCGTCCTGCCCGCCCACGGTATTGGTGTAGGTCACGATCACGCCATTCTCGCGAGCGCGCGTGGCCAGCATCTGTTCACGAATCCGGCTCTTGCCGATCTGGAAGGGGGAGGCATTGATATTGATGATGACGTCGACGCCGGCGGCGGCTTGCAGACGTGTCGGGCCGTCCGGAAACCAGATGTCTTCACACACATTGAGACCGACCGTGGCCCCGCGAAGGGTCACGACCGGCAAGGTTCGACCGGGGTGGAAATACCGGCTCTCGTCAAAGACTCCATAGTTCGGGAGGATCCACTTGCTGTATCGGCAGAGCACGCCCCGCTCACCGATGAGCGCCGCTGCGTTTGTCAGTTCATGCTGCCCGGCCGCAACCACCGACTGCCGGGACTTCCCGTTGCTCGCCTGCCCCTGGCCGACATGGCCGACCACTGCCAGTATCCCCTTACAGTCTTTCGCGATATCGTCAAGGGCCCGCAGATTGTCCGCGACGAACCGCGGCTTTAACAGCAGATCCTCAGGGGGATAGCCGGTGACGGCGAGTTCCGGAAATGCCACCACGTCGGCCTTGGCCTTCCGAGCCTCCTTGATCCAGCGCTTGATCGCTCGAGTATTCCCGGCAATGTCACCGACCTTGGGATTCATCTGAGCCATGGCAATTCGGAGGATGCGCATGAATGACCCGTTTCCTTCAAAAAAAAACGCCCTCTGGCATTTTCCCACTAAGAGAGATTGGGAAAAACGCCGGAGGACGTCATTGTCCGACCAGTGCGATCAATGCAACCGGAGACTCCGTTGTCTCCGAGTTTGGTGGGCGAGTTATAGCAATGCCCCCGCTTCCCTGTCAATGGAAGAAATAACCCTACTAATGGTTGGGGTTCTCCGAATATTCGTTCTGAGACCTATGCTACAATGCGTCCGATGACCTCACATTCGCATCCAGCCGGCTACCCCTCTATCGCAGCTATTCTGATCGCGGCGCTGCTCTGTGTACGTTGCGGAGCATTCTCCGATCAAACACTTATGACCGACAGTCCGGAAGGCGCCGTCTACCTCCAACAACTCTCCAATCGCGGAGCGACCGCCCGCTATAGCGGCCCGTTGAAATCATTCAAAGCCAGTCACCCGATCGATCTGGCCCCTGACACCCTGGCCAAGACGTTCGCCGGACTCCAGATCGGCATCCTGGCATCGGATGAGAGCAGAAACTCCCGAGGGATCAAGCCGACGCCCGTCTTCTCGGCACGACAGGTCGCCTTTCTTGCCCCGGCTGTCGCCTCCGCGCTCAAACGGGCGCAACCGGATCAGCGGATCAAGTTTCAGGTCGGAAGCGGGGACGATGTGACAGCTGGGACGCTCTATGTAGATGGGCCGGTGTTGCACGTCGCTTTCAGCCACTACCATTCGCCGGCCGGCCGGCATGACGGGCAGCTCTCGATCTACGCCCTGTCGTTTGAGCCCGGCTATGTCCAGGTTCCTTCGGCCACCCCGCAAACCTGGATGGAGGTTGAGCCGGATCAGCCTAGAGTGGCGCTTGCCTACGAACCTCTGGCGAAACTACCGGCAATCCTCCCGCTTGAGCCGGCTCTCCCTGAGGCCACAAGCGCAACAGCTCCTCCGTCGGCCGACACCACACCGGCGAGCAAAGCCGCCGTGGACAAGCAGGCGAAGGAACTGGAAGCCATGCGAGCTGAATTGGAAGCGCTGAAGAAACAGCTGTCCGGGCAGGAACCTAAATCCAAAGCAAAACCGAACGCCACCCCCTAGCCGGACCGCTTCTTCCCGATCAATATTTTCTGAGCGCCGGAGCCGATCGTGCGACCACCTTCACAATCAGTCCAGGAATAGCCGGCGTGGACACCCCACCGAGCAATTCACCTCACTGTTGTTTGCACAACTCACCCACTTCAGTTTCCAAGGCAGACAGCCGCTCGATAGCCGACTGCCCCGGAGCTGTCCGCATCACGATCTCATTCTCATAGCTCGCGAAAGTTCAGCGTTTATCTCTCACTTCGCTCGTGCTCGACTGTGAGCAGATCGCGGGATACAGCTCAATCCCGTCTCCCATTATGACATCCGCCTCTTCACAGACTCGGCCCGCCGCCAATCCGATTGCCCCCAGCACAGACCGGGAAGCCGACGTGCGTATCCCCCAAGAACAGATGCAGCAGAAAGATCATGAACTGGAAAGGGCAAGGAAGGAATTAGAGAAAATACGTCAACATCTGAACCGCAAGCCGCCCGTACCCGCCGTGCAGCCAGATACTGGGTTGGATAACTCTTGACTGGATCAGACGTTTCGCTTTTCGGCCCGTTCGTCGATGTCCCCGGCGAGAAGGATCGCTTCTGCGATCTCACGCATGGATTTCCGCAAATCCATACTTTGCCGTTGGATGAGCTTGAAGGCTTCCTCCTCTGACAGCTTCTTGGATCGCATCAGATACCCCTTCGCGCGATCCAACAGCTTCCGCACGGCCAGAGCCTCTTGCATCTCGAACGATTTTTCCAACAGGGTGGTATGTTCGATGGAAATCGCCGCCTGATTGGCGATCGCCTGCATGAGCCGCACTTCCTCCGCCGTAAAGGTATGGGGAACCGACGTGTAGCTATTGATCACCCCCACGCATTTTTCCCGCATCATCATCGGCACAGACAGCAGGGAGCAGAGCCCCTCCTTCGCCGCCAGGTCCGAATACATATAGTCCCGCTCTTTCGTTACCTCGGGAACAATGATCGACCGCCGCTGCTGAACGGCTCGACCGCTGATGCTTTGCCCGATCTTGAGATTGGGCTTTCGCCGGTACTCCTCACTTAAACTTTGCGTGGCCGCGATCCGCAGTTCCCCGCTGGCCTCGTCCAGCAACATGATCGAACAGATTTTTGATCCCAACATCTGCGCGGTCATGGTCACGATGAGCTGCAAGACATCATCGGTAATCCGGTTGGAAGCGACCGTCTCGGAGACTTGTGACAGTGTTTCCAACTGTAGCGCCTTTCGGCGCATCTGGTCGTAGAGGCGAGCATTCTCGATAGCCCCGCCAACCTGATTGGCAATGGTCGTGAGCAACGCCAGTTCGTCCTCACGATACCGGCGCGAGCGTTTATGCTGCACGTTGATGACGCCGCTGACCTCTTTCTTGGCAAGAATCGGCACGGAAACAAAGGCCTGGTACCGATCCTCCGGAAGATTGTTGAAAAACTTGAATCGAGGATCTTCACTGGCGTTGCTGGGAATGACGACGCGCGTCCGCTCACGGGCCACCCAGCCGGTGATGCCTTCACCCAACCCGATGGTAATGCGCCCGATCAGTCTGGGATGCGGATTTTTTGAGGCGCGAAGGATGAGTTCATCCCGTCCATCGGATAGCAGATACAGGAGACAGGCGTCCGCTTTCGTCACTTCGACGACAACATCGACTATGTGTCGCAACACAGCCTCAAGGTCGAGCGTGTTACTGATCGACTCGCTAATCCTGTGCAAAACATCCACCTCGCGAGTCTTTTCTCGCAGAGCTTGCTCTAGTTGTGCGGCAGAAAGCTTCTTTGATTCCATACCAATTTATCCCGAGAGCGAACGCCCCGCGGTGTCACTCTTTCTTTACTCGCCTCGATCGCCCACTGGCTCCGACGGAAACCGTTTGAAACCATTCAGTAAAAGTTGCTCGCTCCAGAGGCGCGATCCGGACTTGTCCGATTGATTCCGGCCAGACACCCACAACCTTCCCCTGCGAGACTTTTTTGTCATGCTGCATCGCCGTCCAGACCTTCCCGGAAGTGCGGCTTGTCAGACGATCAGACAAACCAGCCGCAAGGACCAACGATCTGATCCGATCGACCGTCTCGGAATCGCAGTATCCCTGGTGCCTGGCTAAATCCGCTTCCAGCACCAGTCCAATGCCCACAGCCTCGCCATGGATCAATGAACGATAGCCACCCAAGGCTTCCAGTGCATGTCCGATCGTATGGCCGTAATTCAAAATTCTCCGACGATCCGACTCCTGTTCATCCTCGGCTACCACCTGCGCCTTGATCTCACAGGAGCGTTTCACAATATGCATGACGGCTTGCGAATCAAGCTTTAATAGAGACGGCATCGCTCGTTCGAGATACGCAAAGAAGGCCTTGTCGGCAATGATGCCGTACTTAATTACTTCGGCCAGACCGGCCGTCCATTCCCGCTTCGGAAGCGTGCGCAAGAGCATCGGGTCAATCCACACAGCTTTCGGCTGATGGAATGCGCCGATCAAATTTTTGCCCAAACGATGATCTACGCCGGTTTTCCCTCCAACGCTCGAATCTACTTGCGCCACCAATGTGGTCGGCACTTGGACGAACGGAATCCCTCGCTGGTAAATCGCCGCAGCAAATCCCGTTAAATCCCCGACGACTCCCCCCCCCAGTGCCATCAGCAAGGATTTCCGCTCGAACCGTTCCTTCGCCAGCACATCGAGGATCTTCCCGACGGTCGCAAGAGTCTTATTCTTTTCCCCCGGCGACAACACCACCGGGACCGGGTGAAATCCAGCGCGCTCACATTGCGTAAGCACTATACGGAGATAATGCCTGGCGACATGTCGATCCGTCACAATTCCGATATGCTTTGTCGTGGTAATAGACTGGAGACGTGTTGCAATTTCATCGATCAAACCGGGTTTGATGACAATGTCGTAGCTTCGCGTCTCAAGCGACACTGACACCCGTTGTTCCGGACTACCCATACATCTAGTGCTCTCTAGAAATGGCTTCGGCCTGCAAGGCTGCGCCACATCGACCACACATTACAGAATATCTTTCGGTGCTTCATTGGCCACTGGCCGCTGTCATGAAGCGGATGGATGGTAGCACAGCTTCGAGCGAACTAAAAGGCAACCGCCGCACGGTCAATAGAGAGCGCTCTGGCGATCACTTGCAGATGGAACAGATGCCTCAAAATGGCTCAGCCCGTACGTATTGCAAATCTGCAATACGTACGGGCCGACCAAACAACGCTATACCGCTCAATTAGGTCGTGCGAATAATCGTCGGCGTCATGAAGATCAAGAGTTCCTGCTTCGAAACACTCTCCGACTTATTCTTAAAGAGCCACCCCAGAACCGGAATCCTGGAAAGGTAGGGAACACCCTGCACGTTGTTATTCTGAGTATCGACAAACACGCCGCCGATCACCATCGTCTCGCCATCGCGCACAATGACCTGGGTCGTCGCCTCACGACGATCGATACTCGGACCGGCCGGGTTGCTTCGCGCACCGACCGCATTCCGAGTCGCACGAACCTTCATAAGGATCTGCTTCCCAACTTCCTTCGGATCACGCGACGTAATCTGTGGCGTCACGTTCAACTCCAAATTGGCATCGACAAAGGTTGTCTGCGTTCCCTGGAGTGAAGTCGTTTGGAACGGAATCGATTCGCCCTGCGAAATCTTGGCTTCACGCTTGTCCAAAGTGGTGATCTTGGGAGCTGCAATCACTTTGCTTAACCCCAGCAACTCTCCGGCAGAAAGCCGCAAATCCAAAGCAAAGCCAGGCGCCAACTTACCAAACTGATACCCGATTGCTGGAACCGACGGAAGACCTCCAACCTGCGCAGGAAGATTGACGATAAAGTCGCGGGGAATTGTAGTCCCGCCCGTACCTGCAGTGGGAGCGAATGCGCCCGTTGAATTTCCCGCAAAGCTAAATGAGTTGGGCCCAAAGTCGCCGTTCTGAAATCCCCATTGAATGCCCAACCCACGGGCATACACAGTATCGGCCTGGACAATACGTGCCTCAATCTGAACTTGCGGGACTTGAAGGTCCAATCCGTCCACCAACTGTTTCAGAACCGCCAGCTTGCCCTCAGTATCTCGCACGATGAGAGCATTGCTCCCTTGGCTGATATTCATCACTCCGCGAGGACCCAAATACTGCCGCAGCGCAGTTTGGAGTTCCTGCGCCTGAATGTTCCTGACGTAGAACACACGATCGACAAGTTCTTCCGCTTTCGTCTTAGCCTCTTTCGCACGAGCTTCTTCATCCTGCTGCTTGGCAATATTCGTCAAGGTATCGACCCACACAATCGTTCCCTGACGAATCATGCCCAGTCCATTCATCTTGAGCAGCATGTCCAGGGCTTGATCCCAGGGCACACTCACAATCTTCATGGTAACTTTGGCTTTGACCCCCTCACCCACGACGATATTAAACCCACTCACCTCAGCGATCAGACGTAGAATATTTGTGATATCCGCTTGCTGAAAGTCTAATGATATTCGACGGCCCGCATAACGTATCTGACCGGCTACAAGGTCATCCCCTCTGGGATCACTCTCTGGGGTTGCACCTTCCGCAGCCATCTGAACGGTTCGGACTTTGAATCTCCCTTGAGATGGACCCATCACTCGCCCATTTTTCATTCGAACATCTGCCGGCACCAACCGGTCCTGATCTGCAGCATCAACCCCTCCAACCAGGGGCGGATCAACAAAACTTCCCGTAGTCGATGAGAGTCCGCTACTTGCAGTAGCACTTGCCTCCGCCGCTCTAGGCTTCAGCGAGACCAGAATATCATTTCCGGCAGGGGTGACCGAAAAGGACGGTCGACCAACAAGATCCAGAACAAGTCGCACTTTATCGGCATGATACCCGATCCGAACTTTTTTAAGGAGCTGATGCTGTCCCGACACAAAAGAAGATTTGAGCGCCGATGACACTGAAATCAGATCGACGACAAGCCGGTTGTCGTCCAGCAATCGGGCAGAATGGAACAACTTTCCATCGCCTTGTACACGAACGATTACTTCATCTCCTTCCGGGCGCACTTCAATCTTGGTCACCATTTGAGCCGGAGCACCGACGGGCTCCTGCACGATCAAGTCCTGGCCATGAGCCCTCCCCTCAATACCTGTAACCTGAGAAGGAGATGGCTCCGCCTGAATAGTCTGGGCACTCAACAGAGCACCCACCATACCCAGCCACCAAGCCCGGCGAAACGAACGTCCCATCACTGCCTTTAATGTTTTCATTCTGCGCCCTCTTTCGGATGAAGAAGCTTGACGTATTCCCGCTCCTGTTTCTTCCCATAGACATCGGTAAATCGCTCTTGCACGATAATTCCTCGCTCCGTAATTGCGCTGACGACACCATTATTCTGACCAAGCCGCGTTCCACGTCTGACGGCATACCCATAACCTTCTGGAGTCTGAACCATCGCCGTATACCCGTACGCCCCCCACACAATGGCGATTAGATTCAACTCCGTCAGGTTGACTCGTTGAAGTGGCGGAAGATTCGCATCCATCTTCCCAGGCTGGAGTTGTTGCACCACTGGCGAAAACGGATCACGACGACCTGACGGATCATATCCAAATCCACTTCCGTTATCGGGAAGCTGAGCCGGATATGACACCGATGCCTCGCCCTCAACGGCAGGACTTGCCGTCAAAGTCGGCGCAATGGCTTGTCGTTGGATTTCAGGTACAGCCTGCATTTTGTTGATTGAATCTTGCCGGAGCGGGTTGATCTGATTCGGCGGAGTCAAGGTGCCTGCACCAACCTCCACGCCCAGCCCCCAGGCTAAAAATAACACCATCCCGGCTAAGAGGATTTTGCACTCCATGGCCCCATATCCAATCGCTCTCTGTCCCGCACTAGACATTTGCATAGCCCCTCAATTCGCTACTTACCGACAGGGTTTGGCTTCGCAACATTTGCCACAGGGATCGCTGCAGCCTGTTTCTCAGGCGGAGCCGCGTATGCCACAAGGTCGAATTGTGCTTGAGACACGACCCGTCCCTGTTCCATTTTTGGCGTTCCCATTTTGAGACCGGACACCGTGATAATTCTCGGCAACCGATTGATACGATCGAAGAAGAGTGCGGTCGTATGATATGCCCCGCTGGCTTCGACAGTGACAGGCATTTTCACAAAGAGCTTTGACACATCTTCGGTCTGAGTCCCCGGTCGCCACAGCTTGATATCGAGGCCCAGCCGTACACCAAGATCAGAGACTTGCTTCAGCAACATCACCGCTTCTTCTTCCGGGGGAAGGCGCTCTTTCTTCTTTGCCAACTCAATTTCAAGCTGTTTGTTGGCGGCAAGAAGCTCGTCGAGATGCTTCGCCTTGATCGTTAAAGTCTGAATTTCTCCATCCAACCGTGCATTTTCCGCTTGAAGCACGTCAATCGTCGCTGCTTTTGGCTCTGCAACATAGAAGTAGAAGCCAGCAAGCAACACGGCCACAAGCAATCCCAGCAGGGCTAGCTTCTGAGGAGCGGGAATACTACGGAGCGTATCTAGATTGACAGAAGGCAACGCCATGCTCAGCCTTTCAGGCGAAATGCCAGTTTAAACTGGTAGATATTGATCTTGTTCTCCACGGCAGCCTTGCTTTCCTGGAGATTGATATTCGCAAAATAATCGGTTCGGCGAAGATTATTGACGAACTCGACGACATCATCATTCGTCAGCGCCTTCCCTTCAACCTCCACAGTTTCCGCGGACAGTTTCAGATTCGTCAGCCACACCTTCAACGGCTCGATACTTTGGCTCACGTAATCCAAGACTTTGACCGGCCCGACTCGCGACGACTCGAGTTGATCAATCACACGATTCTTATCCTCAAGCAGTTTCTTCTTTTGCTCAAAGTCCTGTACCTGCTTAACCTGCTCTTTGAGCTGAACAACCTGCCTTTCCTTGGCCAGCTTTTCCTCCTGACGAGCCTCAATCGCCTCGTCAAGAGAAGACGAGTACCACCAACAACCTGCAATCGTAATCAATAACACACCAATCCCCAGCAGGGCCTGCGCCCGGGTATCATATTGAGGTTTGGCCGCGCGGCCTTTAGGCCCAGGAAGTAGATTGATGCGAATCATCGGTCCCCCACTGATCTCAAGGCTAACCCCACCGCAACAGAGGCAAGCGGCGCCATTTCAGCCAGAGTATCCTGATCGAAGTCACTTCCCGACGTGTCAATTTCGCCAAATGGATTTGCAACCTCGACTGGCGTTTGCATGCGATCGCTCAACTGCTGCACGAGACCGCTGGCACGCGCCACTCCACCGCACACCAGGACGCGATCCAACCCCACGTTAGAAGCAGAGGTCTTGAAATAATCAACCGTTCTGGCAATTTCCGAGGCTACCTCGCCATTCACGCTATCGATCACACTTTCAACAGACCCTGAGGCAGCCTTCCCACTTCGTTCTCCCTTTTTGGCCTCCTCAGCCTCCTCATAGGACAAGCCCATTTCCCGCTGGATCGCTTCGGTATATCGATTTCCGCCTAACGGAATATCCCGCGTAAACAGGGAAACACCTCCACGGATAATATTGACGTTCATCACGCTGGCGCCTAAATTCACCAGAGCCGTCGTCTCATCCTGCGCCATGGGATAGTTAATAGCGTGCATGTTTTCAATGGCGAACGCGTCCACATCCATCACCATCGGCATCAATCCAGCGCCCTTGACCAACTCAGTCAACTCATTGATCTTGTCTTTCTTGGCCGCCACCAGAATGATCGACATCTCTCCCTGACCGTCACCGGAAGCGTCTGCCGGGAGCACATGAAAGTCGATATTCACTTCATTAATGTCGAATGGAATATATTGCTCTGCAGCGAGCTTCACTTGCCCCTCCAGCTCCTCATCCGGCATAGGAGGCAAACTGATTTTTTTCACAATAACGGCATGACCAGAAATGGAGACCGCAACCTGCTTATTCTTGACATTGGCCTCATCGAACAACTCGCGAATCGCCGAGACAACTCGCCCCTCATCCATGACCGTCCCGTCAACGATCACTTCAGGCTCCAATGGCTTCACTCCAAACTTTTGAAGGTAGTATCGCCCTTTGCTTTCTCTTAGCTGCACCAGCTTAATTGAGCTCGAACCAATGTCGAGCCCAACCAACTGACGTCTCGGAGTCAGCATGGAAACGATGTCTGTTTCAAACATATTTTTGAATGTGCTTAGCATATCCCTCACTCGCTACCCTACATGACAATCTTCCTGGCACGAATCATTTTCTGAATTTCGGCCACGTTCTCTTTCGTATACAGACGCCAGTTTCTCCAATCTCGTGGAGGACCGGCTATCAACCCTTCGCGTTCCCACCGAAACAAGGTTGCCTTGGAAATGTCGAACAAGTCGCATACCTGATTCGTTTTATACCCTGATGCCTTGCGGATCGCGTTTCGTTTCTTCACGTGAATTTGCCTAAGGGAAGCGAGTTTTTGCAGGCACAAGGTAAGTATAGTCAATATGCTCGACCTGTCAAGGAACAGGCTAGATCCGACACGCAACTACGCTGTCAGCGATGGTCCAGGGCCCACCTACGACTTCTGCACGTCTCTATGTTTGAGGATAACGTCGTGGCCGATGGCCCCAAGACTCTCTCGAAGGCGGCCTGCAATGGCTACCGACCGATGACGCCCGCCGGTACATCCAATCGCAATGGTGAGATAACTGCGCTGTTCACGCTCATACAGCGGAATCAAAAACTTCAGCATGCTCTCGAGCTGAGCAAGTAGGGCAACCGCATCGGGATCGGACAGCACATAGGCGCGAACCCGGGGATCATCGCCGGGAAGCGGCTTGAGGTCGGGGACAAAGAACGGATTTTTCAGAAAGCGGACGTCAAATAGCAAATCGATATCATAGGGGACGCCAAACTTATACCCGAATGTCAGCAATGTGACCGTCAATCGTCGTGCGGCCTGGCCTCGGGAAAATTCCTTTGTCAACAGGTCTCGAAGTTCATGCACCGTCAGATCTGACGTATCGATAATCCGATCAGCATGACTTCGCAGCTCCGCAACACGTTCTTTCTCGAAACGAACCCCCTCCAGAACCGGCAGATGGGGCAACAGGGGGTGCGGACGGCGCGACTCAGAAAATCGCCTGACAAGCACTTCATCCCGGGCTTCCAAAAATAGCAGGCGAATCGCATAACCGAGAGACCTTACCCGTTCAAGCGTCCCGACTAAATCAGAAAAAAAGACTCGCTCACGAACATCGACACCTAGTGCGACATTCGATATCTCACCGCCTCGCTGATTGCAGAGTTCTACGAAAGTTGGGATCAACGCTGGAGGAAGGTTGTCAATACAGAAATAGCCGGCATCTTCAAACGCCTTTAGTGCGTGCGACTTACCGGACCCTGACAGTCCACTGACGATAACCAGATTGAGCTGCGCCATGCTTCCTTATTAAGAACGACACGTCATCCCCGTACTGAGAACCACACGACAGGGTAAGGAGGACGGTCACGACTCGCCCCTCACCTGATAGCGGTTGAAACTTACTAACCTCAGGTCGCCCGCTTAGACACCGGATCCTGGAAAGGAGCGCCCGCGCCGCCCCTCTGCAAACGGTTCAATCACGAGCACGCGCCCGCCGACAGCCCGTTGCAGCACGTGGAGATTCCCTGTCTCAACATTAGCGAACATGAGAAATGTCTCGCCATGAGTATCAAAACGGTCATGAGCTTCTGCAAGCGACAGGACCGGCACGGCTCGACGCTCCACTTTGAATGAGGGCTCTTCAGCCAACTCGGCAGCCAAGGCCCGCACCGACCGCGCCCGCGTAGCTTTCGCAGGCTTATGACTGACCAACCGTTCTTTCAACTTTCGCAACTGTCCATCGATACGATCCACCAAAGCATCAATCGTAGCATACATCTCTCGCGTCGACGTTTTCGCTTGCACACGCTTTCCATGCACCACACACACCGCTTCAGCCTTATGCTGAAGCTTCTCGACGCTCAAAACGACTTGCACTATTCCCACTTTCAATTCATATCGATCGAGGCGATCGAATCGCGTTTCAAGATACCGGCGAAGGGCGGACGTCACATCCATGTGGCGACCAGTGATTCGTAGCTTCATGCGAAGTGTCTCCTTACGTGAACCCACCTCTGCACCACACTCAGCGGGCGCAGACTAAAAATGACGCTTCCTCTGGCTGGCGGATGGGATGTTGTCCTCAGCCCGATACTTCGCCACCGTGCGACGCGCGATCAGCACCTGTTGGAGCTTCAAACGCGCTGCGATTTCTTCATCTTTCAGCGGACGTTGCGTATCCTCTTCGGCAATCATTTTCCGAATCATTTCACGGACCGACACGGACGACATCATGTCAGACGGCTGATCCGCCCGTTGAAGTCCCGCGTTGAAAAAATACTTCAATTCAAGCATCCCCTGTGGGCAATACATATACTTGTTGGCTGTAACCCGGCTGATCGTCGATTCGTGCATCCCGATATCTTCCGCCACCTGCTTCAGAACCAACGGCTTCAGATATTCAACCCCACGCTCAAAAAACTGCTCCTGGAACTTCACAATGCTTGTCACAACCTTCACGATCGTCTTATTCCGCTGGTCGATGCTCCGAATGACCCACTGCGCGGCCCTGAGCTTTTCATCCAGATATGATTTGGTTTCAGCCGTCCCCCCGTCACCAGCCGTTATCAATTGCTTGTAATACGGGCTGATCCGCATACGAGGCAGGCCGTCGTCGTTCAGCAAAACCACCCACTCCCCTTCATTCTTGACGACAAAGACGTCCGGCACAATCACGTAATTCTGGGTGTTGGTGAAAGGACGACCGGGCTTGGGTTCGAGATCCCCGATCAACTTCGTCGCTTCGAAGACTTCCTCAACGGTCACATTCAGCGCCTTGGCGATCTTGGCATACTGTTTCTTCTCGAGATCCTTGAGATGATGCAAAATAATACCTTCAACAACAGCCCCCTTCAGCGCCCCCGGCCTCGCACCGAGCGACCCCATTGGATTTTTACCAAGATGGCCAAGCTGGAGCAGTAAACATTCCGGCAGGTCACGTGCCCCGACGCCTGTCGGATCGAACGTCTGGATATCCTTCAGGACCGACTCAGCTTCAGCCTCCGAAAACTCAGTCCCATTGACGACTTCAGCCAGAGAGATCCGCAAATAGCCATCATCATCTAAGTTTCCAATGAGCAGACGCCCGATGGCCTTCTCCCGCTCTGAAAGACCCGATAGCGACAGCTGCCAGAGCAGATGCTCTTCCAACGAGGTGGCCTTGGCCACCGTCTGTTCATAGGAAGGAAACTCATCTTGAGAGGAAGACGGATATTCCGAGTCTCCGACTCGACGATCGGAGCCAAAGTATTCTTCCCATCCAGAAGCTGAAAACTCTTCAGGAGATCCCCGCTCTTCCGGCGTTCCCGCCTCTTCCCCCGTCTCTTGTGAAGTCGGCGTGGAGGGGTCTTCCGTTTTTCCTTCCGCTGCCGCCGCCTCAGCCTCCTCAACATCCGTCTGTACTTCGTCAAGGAGCGGATTTTCGAGCAGGTGCTGAGTCAGACTTTGCTGCAATTCCAGCCGGGACAGCTGCAACAGCTTAATCGCCTGCTGCAACTGCGGCGTCATGATCAGCTTCTGGCTAAGCCGCAAATCGAGACGAAGTTTCATAGCAGGATAAACGGCCCTCTACAGCTTGAATCGCTCTCCGAGGTACACGGCCCGAGCGGTTTCACTCTTAACAATGGCTTCCGGAGAACCGGATTCCAGGATCAATCCTTCATTAATAATGTATGCACGATCGGTAATAGATAACGTCTCTTGCACATTGTGATCGGTGATGAGAATCCCGATCCCCTTGTCCTTCAGGCGAAGAATAATCTGCTGAATGTCGGCCACTGCAATCGGATCAATTCCTGCGAAGGGTTCGTCCAACAGCATGAAAGACGGGCTTGTCGCCAAGGCCCTGGTGATTTCTAATCGGCGGCGCTCCCCTCCGGACAGGGCATAGGCCATACTACCCCGAATATGCTGCAGGTCAAGGTCCTTGAGCAAGGCGTCAACCCGCTTCCCCCGCTCACTACGAGGATAGCCCAGGATTTCCAAAATCGCCAAGACATTCTTTTCTACGGACAGACGACGGAAAACCGAAGACTCCTGCGGGAGATACCCAATCCCTCGTCTCGCCCGTTGATACATCGGCAACTCAGTGATCGACTCACCGTTAAAGGTGATCTCCCCCTCATCCGGCTGGCAGAGCCCCACAACCATGTCGAAGATGGTCGTTTTCCCAGCGCCATTGGGACCAAGGAGTCCCACGACTTCACCGGCACGTACTTCAATCGCCACACCCTTCACGACTTTTCGTCCACGAAAACTCTTCACCAACCCTCGAGCCCGTAAGCACGACGTATGCTGACCGGCCACTGAGTCCGACGTCCCGACCGCCGCTGATTCAGCTCCTTGAGTCATTTCACTCCGCCGCTCTCGCCATCGATCAGCAGATGTGAACCGCCTTCCACCACACTCCGATCCTCATCCAGATAGATGATGATTTTTTCACCGCTTACTCGTGTCCCCTTTTCCCAAGCCACCGGATCACCGGTCAAGGTCACGATCCGACGACTGTTGTCGAACACCGCCTTGTTAGAAGTCGCATTTCCGGTCTCTTTTTCGATACGCACATGGCCAGTCGCTTCAATCTGCCTGACGGATCGACCTGATGGTCCAGGCATCACATCGCCACCCTTGCCAGTCGGCTTGGTTGAAGAAGATTGATCATTCTTCTTAACCTCGCTGGGCGCCCCCTTCTTTGCATCCACAGGCTGGGGGGAAAAGAACACGACCATTTTGTCCGAATAGACCATCAAAGTGCCTTGAGTCAGAATAACCGACCCTTCAAATACAGCCTGACTATCTTGATTACGCACCGTCATCCTTTTTGCAGTGATTGTTGTCGGAGCCTGAGCCGGCCCTGAACTCTTAGAAACAGCGGTGCCCACTGCTGCCACAGACTCAGCTGTGACTGGCACTAAGATGCTAAGAGCCAGAAATGAGATCCACATGAACATCATCAAGCACCTCAAACTCTTCAATCTCTGTACGTCCCAGTAATCCCCTGCCCGTAATTTCCAATCCATTGCCCACAATACGGACGGGATCACCTGTCTGAATGATTTTTGTGGCATCGGTCCATGCCAGATGATTGGTATAGATCGTATACCCACTTCCCGTTGCGATTATTAAGGGATCCGTCCGATTCGCCAACACAAAGTCTTTTGTGGCTGTATCGAGCGCGCCCTCGTCTCCCAGGATCGTCACTTCTTTCCCTGCTTGCCCATAGAGCGTCACTTCGACGTTACTCAGGACCGCGCGTTTCTCCCGTTCAAATAATCGTGCCTGCTTAGCCTGCACTCGCCACTGCACCACATCACCTTTGGTCTGCGTGAAGGTAAAGTCAGAAATCTTTGCGTCGGCGGATTCAATGGCACCTGGTGCAGCAGGCTGATTTGTTGGAGTGGAATCTGCGTTCACAAACAACAGATACATCAGGAATGCAGCCAGTGCTCCACTCAAGGCGAGGAGGCTCCGTCTGGCTATTACGTCCCACATGCTTCACACAGTCCACCAGAAACATCATGTCAAAATCTGGCACGATAGTAGCACTGAGACCTGGGCAAGTAAACGGCTGGAGTTGGCCAGAAGTAGGAAGAGCCCCTCACGCTTGACGCGCGAGGAGCTCTTTCCGCTAAACACACAACCGACTAAACACTAGGCAGAGGCTTCAGAGGATCCAGCAGGAGCCGTGGTCGCTGGAACTGCGGCCGCCTTGGAAGAGGCCTTCTCCACCATCGTCACCAACTCGATCGCTACCATTTCCGCTCCATCGCCGATTCGGCGTCGAGTCTTCACCATACGGGTATAGCCACCTTGACGATCTTTAAATCGTCCCGCTACATCGCTGAATAGTTTCGAAACGACATCCTTACTTCGGATAAATGCCAGTGCCCGACGACGAGCAGGCAAAGTCCCTTCCTTGCCGAGCGTAATCATCCGGTCGGTAAACCCGCGGATCTCTTTTGCCTTGGCTTCGGTCGTCTCAATACGCTCATGCTCCAAGAGAGAGGTCACGAGACTCCGGAACAGGGCCCATCGGTGTTTCGTCTGCCGACCAAGTTGACGGCCTTTTTTTCTGTGTCGCACGGCATTCCCCTTCGCTGAAAATTACTCTGACTGCGAACTCCCGCTACTGGAGGATCCGGCTTCCACCTTTCCTCCCAGCGTGAGGCCCATCTCCAATAAGATTTCCTTGATTTCATTCAGCGATTTCTTGCCGAAATTCTTCGTCTTGAGCATTTCGTTCTCTGTCTTCTGGACCAGGTCACGAATGGTCTTGATGTTGGCATTCTTCAAGCAATTCGCTGCTCGAACGGAGAGCTCGAGCTCGTTCACGCTTCGTGAAAGATTCTTATTCTCTTCAAGTTCCGATTCATCATATCCCGCCTCGCGCTTACCTTCCCCGCGCTCTTCAGGATTAATGAAAATATCGAGGTGATCGCGCAAAATATTGGCCGCCGTTGACAAGGCATCACGCGGACTGATGGTGGCATCCGTCCAGATCTCCATCGTCAGCTTGTCATAGTCAGTCATACGACCAACGCGCGCATTTTCCACATGGAAGTTCACACGCTTGATGGGCGAGAAAACCGAGTCGATCGCGATCACACCGATCGGCAATCCTTCTTCCTTATTCCGCTCGGCCGGAACATAGCCACGACCGTGTTTGACAGTCATCTCAATATCCAACGTCGCATCTTTATCCAGCGTGGCAATGTGCAGGTCCGGCGTGAGAATGGTCACATCGGCATCGTGAATAATGTCCGACCCCTTGGCTTCGCCAGGTCCCTTCTTCCTCAAACGAATCGTCTTCGGCTTATCAGTATGCAGTGCCAGACGCAGGCTCTTGACGTTCAAGATAATCGACGTCACATCTTCCGTTACACCTGGAATCGTTGAAAACTCGTGCAGCACGCCTTCTATTTTCACAGTCGTCACCGCCGCACCCGTCAGCGACGATAGCAACACACGGCGCAACGAGTTTCCAATCGTCGTGCCAAACCCCCGCTCAAATGCCTCGGTGGTGAATCGACCGAATACTGGGGAATTCGCATCCTTATCGACTTCGACCCGCATTGGGATCTGAAAGTCTTTCATCGCTTTAATCATGACTCCCCCTTCACAACCATCGAGTGACCAGCATACCGAATAGGGAGGATACACAAAACAAACGGCTGCTCCCTACCCGACCAATGTGCTATCGAGAATACAATTCAACAACCATCTGCTCGTTGACCGGCAGCGTGATCTGCTCCTTCGTCGGCAGGGCCCGCACGGTCCCTTTCAGCGCGCCTTTATCAAGCTCCAGCCAATCAGGAATCCCACGACCATCAACACCTTCCAGTGACGTTTGGATGGAGAGCAGATTTCTGCTCCGCTCGCGCACCTGAATCACATCGCCAGTCTTGACGGTTGCCCCGGCCACATTAATCTTCTTACCGTTCATCGTCAGATGACCGTGACTCACGATTTGGCGTGCTTGCTTCCGAGACGCACCGAACCCCAGGCGATAAGCCACATTGTCCAAACGACATTCCAGCAAGCGCAACAATGCGTCTCCGGTCACACCAGTCTGCCGCTCTGCCTTCTCAAAAAGTCCGCGGAATTGGCATTCCTGTAATCCGTAAATTCTTCGCAACTTCTGCTTCTCCCGCAACTGCAGGCTATAGTCAGAGTTCCTGGGGCGCCCCTGACCGTGTTGACCAGGAGGATAACTCCGTCGCTCAATGGCACACTTTTCAGTCATGCACCGAGTGCCCTTCAAAAAGAGCTTCTCGCCTTCGCGTCGACAGAGACGGCAAACTGGACCCCGATACTTAGCCACTGCATTACCTCCGGTTACAGGACGCCTGAATTCTGGCGCCAACATTGCTGCAGACTCGAACCTTGATGCTCACCACGACTAGACTCGCCTCCGCTTCGGAGGACGGCAGCCGTTGTGTGGAATCGGCGTGACATCGCGAATCAGATTGATGCGCAAGCCAGCCGCTTGGAGCGAGCGAATGGCTGATTCACGACCTGCTCCAGGCCCGTTTACGTACACATCAATTTGGCGCATCCCGCTTTCCATCGCCTTACGCGCAGCTGCCTCACCGGCGCGCTGAGCCGCAAACGGGGTGCTCTTTCGAGAGCCCTTGAACCCCTGATTTCCCGAGCTGGCCCAGACGACGGTATTGCCGCTCATGTCGGTAATCGTCACAATCGTATTATTGAAGGACGCCTGGACATGCGCGACACCGGCTTGAACAATCCGGCGCTCTTTCTTTTTGCCCTTCTTCACACTCATAGAAACTCCTTCACTTCAGACCAAGAGCTACGCGCTCGATCATTTGGCTGTCGGTTTCGGTTTGCTCGTCACACCAGCGCGTCGACCTTTCCGCGTTCTGGCATTGGTCTTCGTTCGCTGGCCTCGTACCGGCAAGCCTTTTCGATGGCGCAGACCTCTATAAGTACCGGTGTCGATCAATCGCTTAATGTTCAGCGACATTTCTTTTCGAAGGTCGCCCTCGACCCGATGATCGCGATCAATGATTTCCCTGAGCTTGACAATCTTGTCTTCGCTCAAATCCTTGATCCGAATCGAACCATCCACCCCGGCCTTCTTCAAGATCTCACGTGCGGCTGCTCGCCCAATCCCGTAGATGTACGTGAGGCCGATATCGGTCCGCTTGTCTCTCGGCAAATCGATGCCTGCGATGCGTGCCATGATCTCTCCTCTTTCCTATTCCCTAGACGAGCACGGACCTACCCTGCCCGGTGTTATCCCTGACGCTGCTTGTGCCTGGGGTTCTCACACAAAATCCGCACCACCCCCCGGCGACGAACGACCATACATTTGGCACAAATCGGCTTGACTGAAGACTTTACTTTCATGACGCGTCAGCGCTCCTACTACTTGAAACGGTAAGTGATTCGGCCTCTCGTCAAATCGTATGGAGACATCTCCACCGTGACTTTGTCGCCCGGGAGAATTCGGATAAAATGCATCCGCATCTTTCCAGAAATATGAGCCAGAAGGATATGCCCATTGTCGAGTTTCACACGAAACATCGCATTAGGTAATGTCTCTGCAACTGTTCCCTGTATCTCGATAATGTCTTCTTTTCCCACGTACTCCCATTCCTCTATCTGTACTGCGATTATGCGGCGTCGACGATTCTCTGACTGAGCACTCGCGCCTGACCCGTCGGCTGAATTGCTATTGTATGCTCAAAGTGGGCCGAAAGGCTACCGTCAGCTGTGACCGCAGTCCATCGATCCTCAAGCACGCGCACCGCACTTCCGCCCATATTGACCATCGGTTCGATAGCCAGGACCATTCCGTACTGCAACCGTGGCCCCTGTCCGGCCTTGCCATAGTTCGGAACTTGAGGTTCCTCATGAAGTTGCCGACCGATTCCGTGGCCGACAAACTCCGTCACTACTGAATAGCCTGCTGCTTCAACGTGACGCTGCACAGCATGCGAAATATCTGTCAAACGATTCCCGACCACTGCCTGCCGAATACCCAGGTCAAGTGCCTCATTCGTTACTTGAATCAACCGAGCAACCGACTCGCTCGCTTGTCCGACAGCCACAGTGATCGCTGAGTCACCGTAGAATCCACCGACGATGGCGCCCAAGTCTAATCCGATGATATCGCCGTCCTTGAGCTTACGCTTCGATGGAATTCCGTGAACCACCTGTTCATTAACCGAAGCACAAAGCGTTTTCGGGTAGCTACGATATCCCTTAAATGCTGGAACGGCCCCGCGGTCACGAATCGCCTGCTCTGCGATGCGATCAAGGTCATCAGTAGTTACACCTGATCGGACCGCCTTCCGCACAGCCTCAAGAGCCTCAGCTACTACTCTCGACGCCTGAGCCATCACTTCAATTTCATCAGGCGTTTTGAGAATGATCATACGGTCTTATATGGCGCCAGCACTTTCGTCAGGTTCTGATACACATTGTCCACCCCGCCTGACCCATCTAAGTTGGTCAACAGGCCCTTCTGATCGTAGTAACTAATCAAGGGAGACGTCTGTTCCTCGTACACCTTCAACCGTGTCTCAATCGCTTCACGCTTGTCATCGCTGCGCTGGATGAGCCCTTCACCGCAACGATCACAGCGGTCATTTTTTTGTGGTGGGGCGAAGTCCACATGGAATGTGGACTGACATTTCGGACAACTGCGCCGCCCACTAAGCCGCTTGATGACATCTTCACGTGACACTTGAAAGTTGATCACCCGATCAAGCCGAACATTTCGCTGTAAAAGAACACCCCCTAACTCCTCAGCCTGGGGCACGGTCCTCGGAAACCCGTCAAGCACGAAACCTATAGCACAACTCGGATCGCTTAATTTGTCACGAACGAGCCCGATGACCACCGAGTCCGGCACCAGCCTACCCTGATCCATATAACTCTTGGCATCTTTCCCAAGAGCAGTCTGCGCCCTAACCGCTTCCCTAAGAAGATCGCCTGTAGAGATTTTGGCTACTCCATATTGAGTGGCCACCTTCTCAGACTGCGTGCCCTTCCCTACTCCTGGTGCACCAAGAAAGACGAGACGCATCGCAGGCTATCCGTTCCGACCGCGTAGCGGGGCCATACCTTTTCCGAGAAAGCCCTCATAGTTACGCATCAGCATGTGAGATTCGATCTGCTGAGCCGTATCCAGCCCTACTCCAATGACAATCAAAAGAGAAGTACCACCGAAATAGAATGGCACGTTCATCTTGTAAATCAAGAATTCAGGAATGACACATACAATCGCCAGATAGATCGCACCGGCAAATGTGATCTTCGTCAGCACATTATAAATGTAGTCCGATGTGCGCTGCCCAGGCCGGATGCCCGGAACAAATCCGCCATACTTCTTCATGTTATCTGCCATATCGACCGGGTTGAGTACCACAGCGGTATAAAAGAAGCAGAAGAAGACGATTAGCCCGACATACATCAACGTATACAACAATGACCCTGGCGCAAGTTGTGATCCGATCGCTTTCACCCAAGGCGTTTCAAAAAATCCGGCAATGGTTGCCGGGAACGCAATGATCGACGACGCGAAGATCGGAGGGATCACGCCTGCCGTATTGATCTTGAGTGGAATGTGAGTGCTCTGACCGCCAAAGACACGACGACCTATCACACGTTTGGCATATTGAACCGGGATCTTCCGACGGCCGCTCTCCAGAAATACGATCGCAGCCACAACTGCAACCATTAACACAGCGAGTGCAACGAGCAAGATAATATTGAGCTGGCCGACCTTATAGAGATCAAATGTCTGAGCGACGGCTGCCGGAAGTCGAGCGACGATACCCGAGAAAATGATCAGGGAAATCCCGTTCCCGATCCCTCTTTCGGTAATCTGCTCACCGAGCCACATCAAGAATCCAGTTCCGGCCGTCAAGGTAATCACCGTCATTAAGCGGAAGGCCCACCCGCCATTCAGAACAAAGGCGCCCTGGTTCATTTGCTCAAGGCCGATAGCAATACCAAAACCCTGAATCAGCGCAATGACAATCGTGCCGAAACGCGTGTATTGAATAATCTTCTTCCGACCACGCTCCCCCTCTTTCGCCAACTTCGAGAGGTGCGGAACAACAACTGTCAGCAATTGAAGGATAATTGACGCGCTAATGTAGGGCATGATGCCCAGCGCGAAGATCGTGAGCCGCGAAAGGGAGCCGCCCGAGAAAATATCCAGGAATCCGAGCAGAGCGCCGCCCTGCTTTGTCAGAAACTCAGATAGAGCATCACCATTAATTCCAGGAGTGGGAATATGGGCGCCGATGCGGTATACGACAAGCATCCCCAGCGTAAAGAGGACGCGAGTCCGCAGCTCAGGAATCTTAAAGATATTCTGAAAACTGGTAAGAAGTCGCTCAAGCACCGCCGATAACCTCGACTCGCCCACCGGCGGCTTGAATCTTTGTCTTGGCAGATTCGCTGAACTTGTGAGCCTGGATCACCAATGGTTTCGTCAGCTCGCCATTTCCCAAAATCTTGATCGGTAAACGCTTGCGCTTCACCAGGCCGGCATCGACCAACGCTTGCGGAGTGACGGTTGATGGGCCAGTCCAAGCATCAAAACTTTTAAGGTTCAACACATTGTATTCCGTCCGAAACGGGTTAGTGAAGCCGAATTTCGGCAAACGACGAACCAGCGGCATCTGGCCGCCCTCAAAACCAGGCCTCTTCCCGCCGCCGGATCTCGCCTTGATACCCTTATGCCCCTTGGTGGCAGTCTTTCCATGCCCTGATCCAGGACCACGTCCAATACGTTTTCGACGTTTCTTAGCTCCCCGCGCTGGAGACAAATCGTGCAAATTCATGGTTTCCCCACCTCAAGCAAATAACCCACCTTCTTGATCAACCCGCGAACCTGTGGGGTATCAGGATGAACAGCTGTTTGTCTGATATGTCGAAGACCAAGACCACGCAACACAAGGCGATGCGTCTGAGGCGTTCCAATAGGACTCCGCCGCAGAGTTACCCGTACGGCCGGGACGGTGGGCTTCGAAGCCTTTTCAGTCTTTGCAGTAGCCATTACGCACTCGCCCTTTCAAGTCGTTCGCCGGCAGCTTCCCGTCGAAGCCTGAGCACTTCCTCAGGATTACGCAACTGTCCGAGACCAGCCAATGTGGCCCGAACCGTATTGAATGGATTTCCTCGACCAAGCGTCTTGGCAATGATGTTATGCGCTCCAACCGCTTCGACGACAGCACGGACAGCGCCACCTGCGATAATTCCCGTTCCATCAACTGCCGGCTTCAACAGCACATGCTCGGCACCGAAGAGACCGTGCACTTCATGGGGGATAGTGCCCCCCTTGAGAGAAACATGAACCAGATTCTTCTTCGCCTGCTCCACCGCCTTGGAAATGGCCACCGGCACTTCCGCCGCCTTGCCCTTTCCAATGCCGACCCAGCCATGGCCGTCACCGACCACCACCAGGGCGCAGAAGTTAAATCTTTTTCCGCCCTTCACCACCTTTGCCACCCGGTTGATGAAGACGACCTTGTCTTTCAGGTTCAATTCATCTGGATTAACTCGCACGCGATTCCCCTCTTCTTCCTTCCCACCTAATCAAGGCAGGACTCACAGGAGTGAGCGTTCTAAAACTGGAGTCCCCCCTCACGCGAGGCTTCGGCGAGGGCTTTAATACGACCATGATACATACGTCCACCTCGATCGAATACGACGGTCAGCACCTTGGCCGCCTTCGCCCGATCAGCCAACAGCTTACCCACCGCTTTTGCGGCTTCCATGCTGCCGGTAGACTTCAACGTCTTCCTCAGGTCCTTATCAAGCGACGAGGCGGCCACCAAGGTGGAGCCATTCAGATCGTTGATGACCTGTGCGTAAATATGCGAACGGCTTCGAAACACGTTGAGCCTGGGGCGCTCGGTCGTTCCAAATACCCGCTTGCGAACGCGCTGTCTTCTTTGCTCGAGTTGTCTTGATTTTTCTGCTGTATTCATCGTCGCCCCTATTTCCCCGTCTTCCCTTCTTTCTTCCGCAAGACCTCGCCCATATACCGAACACCCTTCTGCTTATACACATCGGGGGGCTTGATCGCGCGCAAGTTTGCCGCCACCTGACCAACCAATCGCTTGTCGACGCCCTTCACATTGATAAGAGTCTGCTTATCCACCTTGACTTCAATCCCAGCTGGAACTTGAAACAACACTGGATTGATATAGCCAACGTTGAAGCTCATCGTCCGACCCTGGAGAGCGACTTTGTAGCCGACTCCGGTAATCTCCAATGAACGCTCGTAGCCCTTAGACACTCCGTGCATCATGTTGCTTAATTCCGCCCGAGCCAACCCGTGAAGGGCGCGCACATTGCGCTCTTCCGTAGATCGGCTGACCAGCAACTGACCGCCCTCAACAACCGCACCAAGGCCCTGCTCAAGTGCCCAATCCAACTTGCCTAACGGGCCCTTGATCGAGACCTTAGGGCCAGTCACTTTCACCTCTACTCCCGCAGGAATAGCAATCGGCATTTTCCCAATCCGCGACATGTTCTCTTCCTTGTCCTTTACGCTGCTACCAGACTGAGCACAATACTTCACCGCCCAGGCCGTTCTTGCGTGATTCCTGGTCGGTCATGATTCCCTTTGAGGTCGACAGAATCGCCATTCCGATTCCGTTTCTGACTTTGGCGATATCCTTGCTGCCGACATACACGCGACGGCCAGGCTTACTGATCCGCTGCAAACCCGTGATCATCGGCTGACCTTCGTTGACATAGCGCATCTGCACGGTAAACACCGGATGGCCATCCTGGACGGTTTCGGCAATGTCATGAACATAGCCCTCTTGCTTGAGAAGCTCAAGAATGGCGCGCTTGAGCTTGGAGGCAGGGACGGACACTGTATCGTGACGGCGCTGCGAGCCGTTCCGGAGCCGAACTAGAAGATCACTAATTGGATCAGTCAACATGCTATTCCCTTTTCTTTCGCGTACTAATGTCTCAGAGCTGCCGCTACTACCAACTGGACTTGCGCACGCCTGGTATATCCCCGCGGAGGCTCAAGAGGCGAAAACAAATTCTGCACATGTGAAAGCGGGTCAAGAAACCGCGTACTCTACCACACAACGGACACCGGTTGTACGTCCGGCACTCAAACTTTGGCTTTTTTGCCGCTTTATTCCGTAGCGCTAAACGTGACACATGAACTCCTTCTGCTCAGTTGCGTGCGTAGGCCCGAACTCTCTATGCCCTGAATGGCATTCCGAGATGTTTCAGCAGGGCCTTCCCCTCATCATTCGTCCTTGCGGTCGTGACGATCGTAATATCCATACCATGAATGGACGCCACTTCGTCATACTTGATTTCCGGGAAAATCAATTGCTCTTTTACGCCCAGGGTATAGTTTCCGCGACCGTCGAATGCCTTCGGAGAGACCCCTCGAAAATCGCGGATGCGCGGCAACGCTAACGTCACGAGTCGATCGAAAAATTCATACATGCGACGGCTTCGAAGCGTCACCTTCGCTCCGATCGGGAGGCCCTGTCTGAGCTTGAATCCGGCGATCGCCTTCTTTGCTCTGGTGACAACCGGCTTCTGCCCCGTAATCGTGCCCAACTCCGTGACTGCGCTTTCAAGCAACTTCACGTTCTGAATGGCTTCACCCATTCCGACGTTGAGTACGATGCGTTCCAATTTTGGAACCTGCATCACGTTCTTATACCCGAACTCTTTCATGAGCGCCGGGATGACTTTTTCCTGATAGGCATCACGAAGTCGCGGCTTAAAACTAGACTCGTGACTATTTTCGTCTAATTGCTTAGGCGCAGCCTCCGCGTCCTTCTTTGAAGACTTTCGCTCGGAGGGTTTACCTGCCTTACCTTTTTCAACCTTCGCCATTCCGTGCTCCTCAGACTACTCGAAAGTCTCGTTCGATTTCTTACTGAACCGTGCCCGTCGGCCGTCATCCAGCCTACGAATACCCACACGCGTCGGCTTTTGCGTCACGGGGCAAACATACATGACATTGGAGATCGCCAGCGGAGCCTCTCGCTCCAGGATTCCTCCCTGCTTGACCTTTTGATTCGGCTTGGTATGGCGCTTGATGATATTCAGTTTTTCCACAATCACCTTGCCGGCCGTCAAGTCCACAGACAAAACCTTCCCGGACTTTCCGCGCTCACGACCCGTGATCACGACAACCATATCACCTTTTCGAATTCTGCTTTTCCGAAGTGCTTGCACGACAACCCCCACCACGTGTCCCTACAGCACTTCAGGTGCCAGGGAGATGATCTTCATGAATTTCTTCCAACGCAATTCACGTGCGACCGGACCGAAAATGCGCGTCCCGATCGGTTCTCCTTCTTTGTTGATCAAAACACAGGCATTTCGATCAAACTTGATGTAGGAACCGTCTTCACGTCGAACTTCCTTGGTGGTCCGAACAATCACCGCACGACTGACATCGCCCTTTTTGACACTGGCATGCGGAATAGCTTCTTTCACCGCGACGACTACGATATCTCCCAAGGATGCATACCGGCGACGCGTCCCTCCGAAGACATGGAAGCACATCGCCTGCTTCGCACCGGAATTATCCGCCACATCCATATAGCTATAGTTCTGAATCATGCTAACGCTCTTTCCTTACCTTGGAATCACAACCACATCAAACTATTCTGCTCGGCCCTTCTGAATCACCTCGACCACACGCCAATGCTTGTCCTTGCTGATCGGTCTGGTTTCAACCATGCGTACACGGTCGCCGATCTTACAGACATTCTGCTCATCGTGCGCTTTGAACTTCGAGATTCTTCGCAAAACCTTGCGATACAGCGGGTGCGTCACTGAGCGTTCAACGGAGACCACAACGGTCTTGTTCATCTTATTGCTCAACACACGGCCAACCCACTCACGCTTCTTGACAGCATCAGACATATTCAGAACCCCTTACCCTTTCGTCTCAGCCTGAGAGACTTCCTGCAAAACGGTCTTCACCCGAGCAATCTCACGCTTGGTCTTCCTGATCTGCATCGGATTTTCCAGCCGTCCGGTGCCCAACTGAAAGCGTAGGTTGAACAACTCTTGCACTAACTGCTTTTCCTTCTCGACCAACTCAGGGGCCGTCAACTGCCGCAATTCTTTCAAATCCAACGCCATGTCACCTACTCCTCGGACCGCTATGAGACCTGATTAAAATTCACCACGGGCAACGCACTTAGTGGCTACCGGCAACTTGTGCGAAGCCAGCCTGAACGCCTCCTTAGCCACATCCAACGGTACACCATCCATTTCATACAAAATACGGCCGGGCTTCACAACAGCAACCCAATACTCAGGGTTTCCCTTACCTTTACCCATACGAGTTTCTGCCGGCTTCTTGGTAATAGGCTTATCCGGGAAAATTCTCGTCCATACCTGCCCACCACGCTTCACAAAACGAGTAATGGCAATACGGGCGGCTTCAATCTGCCGACTGGTAACCCATCCAGGCTCAAGCGCTTTAAGGCCAAATTCACCGAGCGTAATCTGACCACCGCGATAGGCCTTGCCACGCATACGGCCCTTTTGCATCTTTCTAAACTTGACTTTCTTTGGCGCTAACACAGTGCGTTCTCCTTACCCGAGCCGCCGTTCGAGGAATGAATCTGACTTGACCGGTTGAGCTGGCAGCAACTCTCCCTTGAAGAGCCACGTTTTCACACCGATCTGTCCCATGGTCGTATGCGCTTCAGCAAACCCGTAATCGATATTGGCACGAAGTGTATGTAGCGGTACCCGCCCTTCGCGATACCACTCAGTGCGCGCGATTTCCGCCCCGCCCAGACGCCCCGCCACCATAATCTTAATGCCCTGCGCGCCGAGCCGAAGAGCCGACTGCACGCTGCGCTTCATGGCACGCCGGAATGCCACGCGCTTTTCAAGCTGGGTGGCGACATTCTCGCTCACCAGCTGGGCATCCAACTCAGGTTTCTTGATTTCCTTCACCGTGATATAGACCTGGCCGCCATACTGCTTCTCAAGATCAGCCTTGAGCTTATCGACCTCAGCACCCTTCCGGCCGATAATGATGCCAGGACGAGCGGTGTGAATGATGACACGAGTCTGGTCGCCTGATCGCTCAATCTCAACCTTCGAGACACCGGCATGAAAGAGTCTTGCCTTCACGACCTTTCGAATCTTGATGTCCTGGTGAAGAAGCTTGGCATAGTCCTTCCCGGCATACCACCGAGAGTTCCAGGTGACGTTGTAGCCCAGCCGGTACCCGATTGGATGTGTTTTCTGACCCATAAAATCTTGCCTCAGTCTGCCCTAGCTAGATTGTGATCGTTGTTACGCTGACTTCTTGACATCGCCGACCGAAGGCGCGGCGACAACCACAGTAATATGACTCGTGCGCTTATGAATCGAATTCGCACGGCCCTGCGAACGAGCCCGAAAACGCTTTAATGTCGGCCCACCATTCACAAACGCCTTCGAAATAACCATCGATTCACTATCGCCCATTTCTTTCTGCTCGGCATTGGCCACTGCCGATCGGAGAATCTTCTCAACCACGCGTGCGGCCTGCCGAGGCGTGAGCTTCAACATCGCGAGGGCCTGAGGAACTTGCTGACCGCGAATCATGTCAATGACCGGTCTAGCCTTCCGAGGAGCCACCCGAACAAATCTGAGAATCGCACGTGCTTCAGTCATATCCTTAATCCTTTACCCAATCGCTGAGCGGGCATCAATCAGACTGATCGGCTACTTGAGCGCTACAGCCTTTTCAGTCTTCGCCTGACCGTGTCCCTTGAAGAAACGAGTCGGAGCAAACTCACCAAGCTTGTGGCCCACCATATTTTCCGTCACAAATACCGGGATAAACTTCTTCCCATTGTGCACGGCGAGCGTGTGCCCAATCATGTCAGGAATCACCGTCGAACGACGCGACCAGGTCTTGATAATCTTCCGATCTTTCGTCTCATTCATATGCTCGACTTTCTTCAGCAAATGATCATCGACGAAAGCACCCTTACTAATTGATCTAGCCATTGCGTACCCCTGACTTGCGTCTCGCGATAATGAACTTGTCCGTCTTCTTATTCTGCCTCGTCTTGTAGCCCTTGGTCGGCTGACCCCATGGAGAGACTGGATGAGGATTACCCTGACCAGACTTACCTTCTCCTCCACCATGCGGATGGTCGACTGGGTTCATGACGACGCCACGGACGTGGGGACGCTTCCCCTTCCATCTTGTCCGTCCGGCTTTTCCGACACTGACATTTTCATGATCGACATTCCCGACTTGGCCAACCGTCGCCATACAGGACGACAAAACCTTTCTCATCTCTCCGGACTTCAGGCGAATCTGAACATAGTCCCCATCGCGCCCCATGACTTGAGCAGATCCACCAGCACTCCGGATAAGTTGCCCGCCCTTGCCAACCTTCAACTCGATATTATGAATGGTCGTTCCCAATGGCATACTTGAGAGCGGAAGCGCATTGCCTGGACGAACCTCTGAGTTAACCCCGGATTGCACCGTCAAACCAACAGCCAAGCCAACGGGAGCGAGAATATACCGCTTCTCACCGTCGACATAGGCCAGCAACGCGATACGCGCAGACCGATTTGGATCATACTCAATCGAGACCACCTTGGCAGGAATCCCAACCTTATCGCGCTTAAAATCAATCTTGCGATACAACCGCTTGTGTCCACCCCCACGGAAACGGACGGTCGTCCGGCCATCCGTATTACGTCCACCACTTCGATGATGGAAAGCCGTCAGCGACTTCTCGGGCTTCTTCTTTGTCAAGTCTTCAGTCGTGACGGCGGTCATTCCGCGACGCCCTGCAGACGTTGGCTTATATGTTTTCAATCCCATGCGAAATCCTACCTTCCCTCAACCCTATGCACTCTCGTACATTTCGAGCTTTTCGCCTTTTTTCAATGTCACGAATGCTTTCTTCCAGTCTGAACGCTTCCCCGAAAAACGACCCAGTCGCTTCACCTTACCCAAGACATTCAGCACATTCACCCGAGCCACTTTTACCTTGAGCAGTGTCTCGACCGCGTGCTTGATCTGGACGCGATTTGCATCGGGATGCACAATAAATCCGACCGTATTTGTCGTCTCGCGAATACCGGTAAGCTTTTCAGTCAACAATGGCTGCACCAACACCGCATGCATATCAAGCTTCATGACCACACCTCTGTCACACGAGCCAGCTCCCGTTCGTGAATCACCACTACGCCAGCCCGAACGACGTCATAGACATTCAGCTGATCCGCACTGACCACTTTAACAGAGGACAGATTACGAGCCGCCTGAAGCATCGCGATTTGCGTATCCGCAGCCACCAACAAGGCGGTCTCTCCCAATCCAAATTGATCCAGAGCCTTCGCCAGCAACTTGGTCTTAGGCTGCTCGAGCGCGAAATCAGACACCACAATGACCTTGCCGTCAGTCAATTTTGCCGACAATGCGCTCTGCAAGGCGGCGCGATACTTCTTTTTCGGCATACTATACGAGTAATCGCGAGGCTTCGGCCCGAAGACGATTCCGCCGTGTCGCCATACGGGCGATCGCACCGAACCAGCCCGAGCCCGACCCGTATGCTTCTGCTTCCATGGCTTCTTACCGGAACCACTGACTTCTCCGCGGCGTAGCGTTGACGCCGTTCCCTGGCGCTCACAAGCCCGCTGCATGACGACAGCTTCGTGAACCAAAGACGCGCGAGGCTCACAACCGAACACCGCCTGCGGCAAGTCAACCGTTCCGACTTTCTTACTGTGCAAATCTACGACATCGACCGTGGGCATGTCCTAACCCTTCTTCGACTTTCTGACGACAATAAGACCATTCGCTGCTCCGGGAATGGCACCCCGAACGAAAAGCAAGTTCTCTTCAGGCCTTGAGTCCACCACCTTCAATCTCTGCACCGTGACACGCTCTGCCCCCATGTGCCCAGGCAATGTCTTACCTTTCCATACACGGGACGGATATGAACTTGCGCCCATGGAACCGGGATGGCGATGAAACATCGAACCATGAGATTCCGGACCGCCGGCATAATTATGGCGCTTCACGACACCCTGAAACCCCTTCCCCTTCGAGACGCCGACAACGTCGACCCAGTCACCCTTCTTAAACATACCCACGGTGACCGATTCGCCGACCGTTGCTTCGCCAACCTTTTCAAACTCACGAAGCACGCGACTCGCCGGAGCCTTCTGTTTCTTTAGATGACCTAGCTCGGCCTTGGAGAGCTTTCGCTCCTTCACTTCACCATACGATAACTGAACCGCCTCATAACCATCGCGTTCATTCGTCTTAATCGTGACCACGCGGCACGGACCAGCTTCAATCACCGTAACTGGAGTCAGTCGACTTTCGTCGAACACCTGCGTCATCCCTAACTTTTTCCCAAGCAAGCCGTTTGTCATCTCGTATAACCCTTCAATCAAACCCGAGGTCACAACTTAATTTCAACATCCACACCGGCAGCAAGATTCAACTTCATGAGTGAATCCATCGTCTCAGGAGTGGGCTGCATGATATCGAGAAGACGCTTATGCGTCCGCATCTCAAACTGCTCGCGAGACTTCTTATCCACATGCGTCGATCGCTGTACGGTAAATTTCTCGATCTTGGTCGGCAATGGAATAGGGCCCACAACTTTCGCCCCACTGCGCCTGACCGTCTCGACGATCTCCGCCACCGATTGATCGAGCACACGATAGTCAAATCCGCGCAACCGGATCCTGATTCTTTGATCAACCTTCACGCTCAACTCCCCATTCTATCGGCTAAAAAAACTGATCTACGCCAGAATCTCGGTCACGACCCCGGAGCCCACGGTCTTGCCGCCCTCACGGACCGCAAAGCGGAGCCCCTGCTCCATGGCGATCGGGC